>Ga0070708_100000118_pt1 | contig 52869 bp, 70 predicted proteins | sample KBSK5503metaG_FD_65469 | JGI IMG/M metagenome (GOLD analysis project Ga0070708, IMG submission 65469) | Corn, switchgrass and miscanthus rhizosphere microbial communities from Kellogg Biological Station, Michigan, USA - KBS K5-50-3 metaG | ecosystem: Host-associated > Plants > Roots >... | reverse complement strand
TTCAGCCGGGGCGATACGACCGGACAGTCATACATTCTGCCGGATGATGGGTACCGCGTTTTGATTCTCACCAAGGCATTGGCCAACATCGTGGCGACCACACCGGCTGCGCTCAACCAGCTATTGCGCAACCTGTTCCCCGGCCGCGGTCGCGCTTTCGTGCGGGACCTTGGTGGGATGGCCATGCAGTTCGTTTTTAACTTCTCGCTCACGCCTGTTGAGTACGCTATTCTGACGCAATCGGGCGTGCTACCGCATCCGGCTGGCGTTTTCTACTCGGTGATCGTGGTGCCGATCGGTAAGCTGTTCGGGTTCCGCTACGGTGATGTGTTGCCGTTCAATCGCGGGCCGTTTAACTCAAGGCCATAATCAATGTCTGGCGCTCCCACACCTCCGGTTCTCCCTGAAGCCTTCGCTGCGCAAGCAGCGCCCGGTTTCATCAACACCATTCCGGACACCACGGTGGACCCGCAGCGGGCGTCCTATGAGCTGGGATTCCCGCCCAACGTCATGACGCCGATACCGTCGGGTGGCAAGCCTATGCTTGGCCCCGACATGAACGGGATTCTGTTCGCCATCTCGTCGCACACGGTGTATCAGCAGACGGGTCAGCCCTACCGCTATAACTCCATGGTGGCCACGGAAATCAGCGGTTATGCTGTGGGCACGATCCTCGGACGCGCGGATGGCACCGGACTTTGGATGAACATCGTTGACGGGAACACGACGGACCCGGATGCGAGCGGTGCAGGCTGGGTGACGATTGCCAGCTATGGCCATCAGCCCGTTGCCACGACCGGCGGTATCGTCACGCTGACGGCGCTGCAGGCATCGCGTTACGTGATCGTCATCAGCGGCGTACTCGCTGCCAATCTTCAGCTCGTGCTTCCGTCGCAGCTTCGTTCATGGCTGATCGTGAACACCACCAGCGGTGCGTTCACCACCACAGTGCGTACTGCAGGCGGTAGCGGCGTGGTCGTGCCTCAAGGTGGGTTTGGCGCGCCGGTCGAAGTCTATGGAGACGGCACGAATCTTTACCCGACAGTTGCCCCGCTGACGATTCCGACAAGTGTGCCCGCCGTCCCCAATACGTACGTCTTGCGAGACAACTTGGGGAACGTCTACGCGGCGCATCTGTTTACAACGACGAACATATCGAATGTGACCCTCAGCGCCGTGTTCGTTGAATCCGGCAGTGACGGTCGCATCCTTAAGACGGACTTGGCCAATCTTGCCGCGCAATTGTTTCTGCAGGGGATTGGAGGCGCAGTCACAGACGGTCAGGTGCCGGAATCAGCCGTCACTCAGTTCACCGCAGCCATTCTTGCGAATGCTGCGCTCACTGGGGCGCCCACGGCGCCTACTCCTTCGGCGGGTGACAACAGCACGCGTGTGGCCACGACGGCGTTTGCCGGCGGAACACTCACCACCAACGCGAATGGTGTCGCATGGCGGTCGCCTATCGGATTCACGATACAGGCGGGTTTCGCACAGTCCGCTGGCGTAAGCACTGTCGTCACGTTCCCGGTTCCTTTCACCACCGCGTTCTATGGTGGCGTTTGTTCGACTGCGAACCGCACAGGGGGTGGATCGAACGGTACGAACTTCGTCAACTCCGGCGGCCTCAGCCAGATGACTTGTCTGTTTGATGTGCAGCAGACTGGCCCCGGCACGGGTCAACACGGCGGATATTGGATAGCGGTGGGCATCTAACATGAGCGGCGTTCCCAATCCTCCGACAGTGATCATCCCGTTTGCGGCAGATGCCGCGGACCCGGCGTTTATCACGCTACCGATTCCGGTGGACTCTCAGATTGGCGTCTTGCCGGGCGCCGCATCGTTCACCGATGGCTTCCCGCCGTTGACGATGCCGAACCCCGGCGACCCTAATTTCGTTCCGCCGTTCGGGCAGGATATGAACGGCGTGCTGTACATGATCAGCGCGTTTTGCGCGATGCTGCAGGCCGGCCAGCTTTGCCAGTTCGACGACAATGCGCAATATGCATGGGGCGGCTACAAGCTCGGGGCGAATCTCGCCAAAGTCGACGGGACCGGTTTCTGGTTCAATGTGGTAGATGGGAATGACACGAACCCGGATACGGGCGGCGCGGGCTGGATTGGTTGGAGCCCGGCCGGTGTTGGTGTCGGCTACGTCTCGGCGGTCCCCCCGGCCGGAACGTCCAATGATTACGACGCGGGCGGCGCGATCACGAAGTCAACGAACACGGTGGACCTGAACCCTACGGGCGGCGATGCCGTGGTGACGGGTTGGATCGTGGGTGCTGATGGCCAGCGCATGGTCGTGACAAACGTGCATGCATCGAATACCGTGACGCTTCCCGTGTTGACCGGTTCCGCTGCGAACAAACAGATGCGCGGCGCGGCGGACATCACGTTGCTCCAAAACTCATCGATTCAGATTCAATACAGCGTAGGTGCAGGTAAATGGCTCGTAATTCCGTGAAGTCTCGCGTTAAGGCGTTTGGTATCGGGCTCATGCTGGCTGTGGCTGGCATTGCCGTTGCGGGCACATTCAACCTGTTCAGCCCCGCAACTGGCGTCCTGAAAGGCAACTCGTCGACCTACGTCACGACTGCCGCGGTGTCGACTGATATCCGCTCCATGTGGACAGGAACGTGTGACAGCTCCACCTACCTGCGTGGTGACGGGCAATGCCAAGCGCCACCCGGAACTGGCGGCGGCACCGTCAACAGCGTTGACTTCACCGCGCCATCGGTTTTCAGCGTGGCGGGCACTCCGATCACCACCAACGGGACAATCGCCGTCACATTCGCGACCGGGCAGACGGCGAACCGTTTCCTAGCCACTCCGGATGGGTCGACGGGCGCTGTCGGCCTCCGCGCCATCGCGGCCGGTGATGTTCCTCCTATCGTTCTAAATTCGACGGCCAACGGTGGCATCACCAATACACTCGCGGTCGCGCACGGCGGCACAGGAGCGACGACCCTTACCAATCACGGCGTGTTGGTGGGTGCGGGCACTTCGGCCGTCAGCGGACTTACGGCGCTTGCAGACGATGAACTGCTCGCGGGCTCTACGGGCGCCAATCCCGGCGCGGTGGCCGTTCCGAATTGCGGCAGCTCCACGGCTGCACTGTCCTACAACACGAGCACTCACGCGTTTGGATGCCAGACGATTAGTGCCGGGACGGGTACCGTTACGAGCGTGGCGGCTACGGTTCCGTCGGTATTCAGCATCAGCGGCTCCCCAATCACGACGAGCGGAACCCTAGGACTCGATTGGGCGACCGGTCAGACGCAGAACCGTGTGCTCGCCAGCCCCAATGGCTCCAGCGGTCAGGTGTCGCTGCGCGCGTTGGTCGGCGCAGACATCCCCCAAATTTCGCTGGCCACCAGCGGCAACGGTGGCGTGACGGGTAATCTGCCCGTGGCCAACCTGAACGGCGGAAGCGGCGCGAGCAGCACGACGTACTGGGCGGGCGATGCGACTTGGAAGACGACACCGGTCGGCGCTAATCCTACGGCAAGCGCCGGTCTGACTGCGGTCAATGGCTCCGCCTCCACGTTCATGCGGAGCGACGCGGCACCGGCCATCGATCAAACCATCTCGCCCACCATGACGGGCGCATGGACGTTCTCGCAAACGGTCAACGGCCTTCAGACTCTCAGCGTGACGAATCCCAGCTCAGGTACCGCTGCTATCGCCCGCGTCGGACTTGGAGTAAACGCGAGCAGCGGTCCCATTCTTGGGACGACGGGAACAAACTTTTCAGGGTCAGCATTTGCGGATTCGGGCGTCACAGGTAACGCGGCGTTCCTCTATACCACCACGACGGGCGTCCCCGGCTTCGTGGCTGCGCCGCTCATCTTTGCCTACGGTGACATGACGCGGGTCGTGATCGGTCCGTCTGCGCTGCCTACCTATCCGCCGTTCAAATTCCTGAATAAGGCTGAAGCCTTTCAGATGTGGAGCACGGACACCGTTGGTGATACGTGGCAAGGATGGTACGACTCAAACGGTGTTCGTAAGGGGTATTTCGGTTTTGACTCCACGTCGAACGACAATATCCGTTTGACCAATGAAGAGACGGGTAGTATTTCGCTCAACACGACGGTTGGTGCATTTACGCTGGCTAACGCCGGAAATATCACGGTTGGTGCGCCTAGTGCGGGAGATACCATCACGATCGACGGCCACTCTGGTGACTACGGCCTAGTGGTGGCAAACACGAGTGGAATTTCGCGCACGTTGGTGTCGAGTTCCGGAAACCACACTGGTTACTACGCTAGTCCCGCTAGTGGCTCGGTGAATTTCTTTGGGACGATCACCAACACTGATCAATACTTTCTGACTAACGCCACTACCAAGATGATTTTGAAGGCGGACGGCGGACTTCTCGTCGGTTCTCCAAGTGGTGGAAGTGCTGGCGCGGGCTCGGTAAATGCAGAGCTGCTCTACAATAACGGCTCCCGAGTTCCGAAGCTTGCAGCCGCCTCTTTGATCAACAATGGGACTTGCTCCATTAGTTCGTCATACGATGCACCGAACGTTTCTTCGTGTTCTCGCAGCAGCGTTGGCTTGGTATCGGTCACTTTGGCGTGGAGCGCGACTGCTCGTCCGTCATGCACTGTCTCGCCATTTATCACTGCGGCTAATGGCACCGCACTGATTCAAGCGGGCTCTGCAGCGAACAACATCTTAGTTCACACTTACAACGCGGCCGGTTCGTTGGCCGACATTGATTTCACGATCACTTGCATGGGGATTTGACGGTGCCGTCATGGACGAAGTGTCTCAATCGATAGGCCAGCTACAAGGCCGCATGGATTCACACGAAGCGCGAACAGCTCGCATCGAAGCGAAGTTGGACGCGCAGGATGCGAAGCTAGACCAATTGCTGGAGGGGCAAGCTCGTCAGCGAGGCGGTCGCCGGATGTTGGGGCTCATCACCACAGGCGGCGCCTCGGTGATCGGAGCGGCCGCCGCGATGTTCGTGCAATGGATCACTTCAACGCGGCCTTGAACGCTTCGCGGAATTTGGCACGCTGAGCTAGCCCGATTTCCCCACCGTTGACTAGACGGGTGATCGAAACGAAGTCGGCATAATCGTCATCCATTGGTGTATCGATCGCCCACGCGGTGAGCTGCGGATGCGACGCCCAAAAGTACGCCGTGGCTATGGCCGCCGTGGCTTTCGTGCAGAGCTTATCCGGACAGCGCAGAACATCCGGATCATTGATCGCTTTCGCTAGTCGCGCGTAGTTGTCGTGACCGGTGATGCCGCCTGCGCGACCGCGGAAGTTCCAGCCATCTCCGCTACCTTCGGGACGGTTTCCCATTCGACCGCCATAGACGTGCTCCGCCAAAGCATGTGGCTTTCCTGCGTAAGGCGTCGCTTCTCCGACGGATCGAAAACGAGTGGGCCAGACTGCAACCAGACGTTCGGGGGAGTAGGCAAGGCATTCCTCCAGACGATTGAAACTCTGCGTCTCGTGTGCGAACTGTGCGAGGAATTCTCCCAGCACGTTGACGTCGTCGGCAATGCCGTACAGAAGTGTCGCCGTGTTGATCGCTTCCACCCAACCGGCCGGGTCTCGACATTGGGGCGCCGCTTGACGAAGCTGCTCTGCAGTGATGATATGCAAGATTCAACCTTTAGGAGTATTGCCCGTGGAAAGTGTACAGAAATTCGGTGCGCACGTCCTGTCCTATGCTATGTCGGGTCTCGCTTTCGTAGCCGGTATCGATCCGAGCTTGCTGGCTGCGCATCCCAAAGCTGCAGCCGCAGTGGGCGCCGCTGGATTGATCCTCACCGCGATTCACAACGTGCAGACCGCAGGCGCGCCGAAGCCCGGCACGGTAACGACGATCGCCAAAGCGTTGCTGCCGGTGGCGCTGGGCGTGATGTTCGCGGCGTCGCTCGTCGCGTGTAAAACTGCCCCGACCGTCAAAGAACAATCGGTGGTTGCGGTGTCGGTGAACATTGCCGCCGGCCGCGCGATTCAGCAGAACGATAGCGACCCGGCCGTGTGGAAGACGCGCGCCGCCAGCTACAAGTCGATCGCCCTGCGCATCCAGACGGTGAATGACGCGAGCACGGCCACGATCGCCACCTTGGGCGCGGAGCTGCAACCGCTCATCGCGAAGCTGGGGCCGGCTGATCAGCTCGCCGCCCGATCGCTCATCGCCGCAGTGACGCCCTATTTGCAGGAACAGGCTGACGCCAATGCAGACGTGGCGAACGTGCGCGAGCGCGTGTCGTACATCCTCGCGACGTTCATCACCGCATGCGAAGCCTACGGCGGCTAGACCATGTTCTACACGCGGCTCCAACTGGAAGCGAGCGACGCTGCGGACGAGTGGGTCGTTATGGCGCCACTCGTTTGGCATGATGCGCGCTTTGGGTGGCTGGCGGTTCCCGAGGGAACTACGACGGACCTTGCCAGCATCCCTCGCCGGTTCCGAGATTGGCGCGTGTTCGACCCCAATGGACCGTCGCGACGTCCTGCCGTGATGCACGATTGGCTCTATGCCGATGGGACGCATGGTAAAGACTTCGCAGACGAGTTCCTGCGCGATGCGCTCAAGGTCGAGGGAATCAGCCCGGCGGGCGCAGCGGCGTATTACTACGCCGTGCGCTGGTTTGGTGGGCCGGCGTGGCGCGGCCATCGAGTCAATAGCCGCGGACCCTAGCCGAGTTCGCCCGGAGCCACTTCGCTGGCCGACCGCGGTTGACGCGTCCACCTCGGGAGGGACCGAACACGGGGCGATCGATCCGCAACCGCGGCGCAACCGCGGTGGGGGCTTTCAGGTCGATTTTGCTGGCGCTCGTCAAACCGAACGCGGCAGCAAGTCGGGCAAGGATACCGGGGCTATGCGTGGGCAGGAACATTGGGAACCTCCGAAGCCGCCGCGGAACGCACGATGCGTGCCTTGGTCGGACGGCTGAAAAAACCGAATTTCTCATCTTTGTCGCTACGCTGAACGCGCGCCGAGAAGCTTACCGTTGACCCCTTGATGCTGCTGCCATCGGCAGCGAGGATGATGTTCGGAGCGGTGCCCCACAACTTGTAGCCCGCCGTGTGCTGCACGAGCATCTTGGTGACCGTGCCGTAGGGGCTTTCCTCAGTCCGCGTGGACAGCACCGTACCCGTGATTTCTACGCGCTCCGCCGTGACCGGGACTGGCGCCGCGTCAGCCATTTCCGCCGCACGTTTCGCCGCGATGGCAGCACGCCCGTCGATCTTGGCGAGCAGCGTCACGATGAAACTCGTTTGTCCACCGCTGATCGAGCCATACTTGATCAGTTTTCGAATGATGTCGAGGATGGTTTTTTCTTCGTACGGGAGTGAATCCCAACCCTTGGCGACCGCGTCAGCTTCGCCCTTGGCATACACGTCCCAAGCCGTGTTCAGCCCCGCATCGGTCAGAATCCGTTGCGCCTTGGCCTTGCCCGCTGCGACTTCCAGTCCGGCTCTGACGCGCTTCCGGAAATCCGCGAATAGGCGCGCGTCGCCCATGTCCATCTTCCCGGCGCAGTCCATGCCCGTGCTGATGTACGTGTTGCTGGGGACGTGGTGGAACTTCGCGATGTAGGAAGCGCGGGCGCCGCAGATGTGGCATGAGCCGCTGTTGAAGTGTTCAGCGAACTTGCCACCCGTACGCTTCATGTGCTCGGCAAACATCTTGCGTTCGCCGGCAAACTCCATGGCCGCGAGTCCGCCACCGAGATAGTCGCAAGCGACGAAAAAATAATCGTCAGGATTGATCGCGCTGGGCCGGTGTGCGTCTGAGCGTTTCATCGTGGTACCCCCGTACCGTTCTGAAGTGCGGCCAGTGTACGCTGATTGACGGCGCCGTCAAGTGATGCGCGTCTCAGTCCTCCCATTTACCATATCGATACGCCTCCCACGCTTCGGGGACCTTGATGGGCCACGGGCGGCCATCCGGCGTGCGCGCCCAATCCGCTAGTGACCCCCGAACAATGCTGGTGTACTCCGCGGTGGAGAACTCAGGGCGGTCTGGCACCTCCGCGACCTGTTCATCGTGGGTGTGCATCACGATCGGGTACGGCCGGGGCTCATGTGTATCGAGCGCCAGAAGCGCGTCAGCCTGTATCTCGCGAGAAACGAACGCAACGGTGTTCTGCGTGAGCACGCCGCCGTACAGCTTCATGCGTTGCCAGCCGGGGCGTCCCTTGGTCGCGTTACTATTCCACCCCTCGTAGGTTAGCTCCAGCTCCCACGGGCACGCGTAATCGCGACGTGACGTCTCAAGGCGCGGGGCGTGATACTGGAGAAACCCGCCCGACGGCGGCTGGCAATAGAGCGTGTCCTCGTACATCTGGAAAGCGATACCGCGATATCCGAAACACTCGCCCGGTGAGAGCACCGCGGATATCGCAGCACCCTCAAGCCCGTACAGTTCTGGCCGTTCACCATGTCGGAATTTATCCCGTGTTTGACCGCCCCACAGTTCCACTGTGTTGGGGATTCGGTCGCGTGTCTTCAAAATGAGGCTTTTGATAAAGGCATCGTCGCCTAGCTTATCGGCGCCGAATCGTTTCCACCCTCCAATCCACGCCCCAAAGCCCGACGCGAGAGTGGGAATTTTCCCGAAACCCTGTCGGTCTTCGTGATGCTTTTTGTGCTGCGCTCGATAGTCAATGTAGAACTGGAGCGGCTTACCAGTGAGCTGTGACGCTGTTGCCTCGTAGATCATGCCATGAGTGCGGAAGACGTCGAGCTGCCATTCTTCCCCGGCGAGTGCCGCGGTTGCCACCGCTTGGATCGCGGTAAAGTCCGCCGATATCAGCTTGTGCCCCGGCTTCGCCACGATCATCGAACGGAGGCAATTGGCCACCGCTTCCAACGCGTCACCGTAGGCGGCTTCCACGGTTGCCAAATTGCGGGTCGCTATGAGCTGCAGCGCCAGCTCTACTTGATCCGGATTGGAGAACGCCCCCTTGTAGAGGTTCGCCGGTTGTACAGCGCGAGCGTTCCACAGCTTCGTGTGCGCCCCGCAGAAGATATACTGATCGTGTAGACGTCCCAGCGGGGTTGAATGCGATCGAAACGCGTACAACTTGCGGACGCTGCCAAATGCGAGCAGTTGTCGGATACGCAGTGCGCGAAGTACGGCCGGCGGATACGAACGGGTCAACGCTTCTGTAACCGTTTCTTCGTCAAGCTCATGAAGGTGGACGCCTTGCGCCGCCATCCACTTCAGCATCTTGGCTACTTCAGTGCTGTTCTCCACGGCGCCGTGGGTCCGCTCGCGCAGTTCCGCGTTGTACTTCTCGTACGCCTGTTCAACGATCGCAATGCAGTTCTCGATGTCGTACAACGACACCTGCATTCCACGCGCGTTGCATCGAAAGTCGAAGCGCCACACTTCTAGCTCACGCGGCGTCAGGTCGGGAATGCGTGTGCTCGCTTCAGCTTCAGTCGCTATGTCCTGTTCGTTATAGGCATAGAGTTTCTGGAAATCTTCATTCGCGGTGAATGGAGTCCATTGGAGCTGCTGATTACCCTTCGTGGGCTTCTTGGGAACCGTCAGTTTCCTGATGAGTCGATCACCATCCGGGTCTTTGCGGTTGACTAGTTTTAGGACCTTGGCGGCATCGTCAAGACCGCCGGGGTACCCCGAGGCGCGACTCTTAGCCATGCAACAGCGGAGTTGTTCGAGGCGGAGAGATGGCCAGCCGAACACGGGGACACAATAGAACTCCCACACCGTCCACTCAAACATCACGTTCCACGCTTCGATGATGCCGCCGCGTGCGATGTAGTCCAGTAGGTCTTGGGGTGGCGAGTCAGCCAATCCGCTAAACGAACCCGCGGCAGAACGCCAGCGACGACGGCCGCGACCGTCTTTCAAGTCGTATGCGAGACATAGCGGTGTGAATGAGGCATCTTGAACGTAGTTGCGGGAGCCTACCGCTTTGATGCCGCGGTTTGATGCGCTCAGGCCGGGGAGAGATTCCCACTGTACGCCATTCCAAACGTAGCCGGCCGCGCTAAACGTTTCAAAGTCGAACTCAGCGTAGATCGTCGCGGAGGAAATCCCTACCGCGACCTGATCGAGATAGCGTAGATCGAGAAACGATGTCTGTCCTGCGGCCCACGCGTTCCAGTTGGGGGTTTGCAGGATCACAATGCGTACAGAGCCGTCCAACGATCGCGATTTAGCGTCGGTTGCACGGTGAGGACATTTCCCTCGGGGTTGATCCATGCAATCGGTATCGGGGGGTTAAGCATCACGCTGCATCCCACGCGTCGACTCACCATATTGAACTTCTGCATTGTGGCTGCGCCAAGATCGACGCCCGCGCGATATGCTAGCAAGTCCAGATAGGTTTGCGCATCGGCGAACTCGTGCTCTAAGGCAGTCTGTGCTTTGTGAATTTCAGCGCTGCTGAAGTCGCCCCGCTTCATCTTTTTCATGATGTTGCAGGCTTCTCCCAGCTCGCCCACGAACGCCATCACCCATTCGCCGATGGACCAATCGGAGCCGTCGGGCATCGAGTGGGCTACTTCGCCTTGGGCATTCTTGAACAACGGAAGCCGCGCGAGATTCGCGGCGCGGAGTGCATTGAACGTCAACATGATCTTCTCCTAGCCCATCTCCCCTGCGCCGCTTTCTGCCGAATAAACGGCCGTCGTACTCAGCGGCGCAGGGGCGGGACTCTGGAGGTGGGTTGATGGCTCGAACATCACGCAGGGTATTACCCCATTACGCCGCGCCTTTTGATTCACCGCGTCCCCACCGTTGTTGGTAGCCCATCTCCCCACAATGTCCGTCTGCTTTCGGGCGTCCCCGCTCATTGGCAGACATTGTGGGGCGGGACTCGTTTAAACGATCAACCCATGCTGGCGCGCCAGCACCTCAGTCCAGCCAGCCGCCGTGAGCTGCGCCCAAGTGGCGCCTCCCGCCTTGGCCGTCACCTGCGGCCCCGCAGGCGGCGCGACAGGAACCGGCGGCATTGGCACCGGGAGATTCACGGGCGGCTGGAGGATCGCCGCATGCGGCTGTACGGCCGTCTGAGGCAACACCACCGCAGTCGGAAGCGCCGGGAGGGTCGGATTCGGCGGAATGACACCCACCGGCGGCAGGGGAGCCGCAGGCAGGCCGCCACCAACCGGCGTCGTGCTCAGCCCCGTGGGCAACGGACCTTGGCCGAAACCTGCGGACCCGACATCCGGACCGCGAACGATGCGACCCTCGGGGTGATAGCCCGCGAGCGCCACCATGCCGTGGTTGACGTACACGCCCGGCTTCTGCGCATCGCCGTTGCTATCGACGGACCCGGCGACCTGCACGTAATCTCCGCATTGAATTTCCTTGGGGTCGAGCGGCGGGGGATTGCCGCCCATCTTCGGATTCCACTGCCGCGTGTCGTACGTGGGCGGCGCGAACTGGGACTTGAACCACACAATCCAGCAACCGCGCCACTCCGGCGTATCGCACGGGCGGCTCGGGGGAACTGCAGTGTTGTACTCGGTGCTATCGCCGTCCGTCACCTTGAAAGACAGCTTGTAGCCCGGCTTGACACGGCCATCTGCTTCGAACGCGGACGGGAACCCACCGCGCGCAACAGCGTAGATGACGCCGCCCCAATCGGTCTGGAAGAAAGCCTGTGTGCCTTTCTTCTCGTACGCGACGCCGAAAGAGACTTCACTGCGCGGCTGGCCGTCTTTGGTGGTGAGCGGCTTGCCTTTGGCGTCCTTGGCGCGCAGCTCGTAAACGCTGCCACTGATGAGACGTCCGACCGGGAAAGTAACGTTCTGTCGAAGAGGGGTAGACATGAATCACTCGCTATGAGTTGAGGGGTTGGAAGTTTGTGACGCCGCCGTCAACTTGTCAATGGTCTGATAGTAAATCCAACTAGCACCACGACTAGAACTTTGTTGGACAAACCAACGCGGCAACGGTCCGGAGAATAAAGCGTCCCATGGCGCAGAGATACGAAGAAGTCCGCGCCAAATGATTGGGCCAGCTCCTAGCACGATGTGCCTCCGAACGCCTTGCGCGCATCAGTGCCATCATCGGGCACCAGCTTCATCGCGCCGGGACCGCGAGTGGCGTACTGATCGATAACCGCTTTATCCAGCCCGGCGTTGATCGCCTGCGTTGGCGTAACGCAGGCCGCGTGAACCGTGGGCGGCTTGCGCATGGTGCGACCAATGACGGCGCCGAGGCCGTCGATTTCCTCCACGGTGACGTCTTTGTTCCACGCCAGCTTGGACGACGCGCTATCCATCTTCCAGCCGGGGATGAGCTTACCGGAGCGAATCAATTGCTCTGCCTGCGCCGCCTCGCCTGTGATGCGCGCCTCTAGAATCTTTTCTGCGGCACGTAGAATCGTCAGTGACGTACCGATCGCTGCCGGGTCCATTGCGTTGCGTTCTGCGCGGCCCACGAACTCCACGATGTGAGATGCCGCGACTCCCAGCGTCTTGCAATGGAAGCGAGCTGGACAATGCAGGCAGTGCGGGCCGGTCTTGGTGGGCGGGGCACCTCGATTGATCAGCTCACCCCCGAGTTCCGGGGGCGGAAGCGCGCGCACGGCTTGCGAGTGCATGCGATTGAAGAAGGGGCGCAAGTCACCGACCGTAGGAAATGATCCGTCCGCTTCCTTCCACGTTCGCACCACGCCGTCTTTGTGCCACGCGCGAGGCTGCACGATTGTCATTTCCACGCGCACATCGGGCTGCGTCAACAGGTCCAACATCTCCAGCACCGAGCAGACGTAGCCGAGAAGCTGCCAATTCGGGAACACTTCAATCAGGTCGAAGCCGTATTTGTAATCAGCAACGCGCAGGATTCCCTCAATGCCATCCCACCGATAATAATCGGGCTCTCCCCATGCGTCGGTGGGGTGTATGAAACTCGATACAACCGGAATGCCAGAGACGCCACCATACCCAACATTCGCCGCCCACAGCTTTGCGCCATGGATCATGTCGTAGTCAACCCGCCATCCGGGGACGGGCGTGGGCGAGCCATAAGCAACTTCGTTGCCCGCTGCGTACTGCTTCGCCACCCAGTCCGCGGCGTTACCCTCCAACGTCTCGTCGGTGTCAGCCTCGGGCGGTAACCCCTCAGAGAGTTCAATCGTACCGGGGCATTCGACCCAGCGATCCGCGCTGGAGAAGGCAAGGCGCGCGTGGTTGCCGCTCATCCCTGAGACTCCCGTTCTTTGAGCCATAGCACAAAATCGTGCATCACCCAAGTGACATCGTCGAAATCTCTCGGAAGTTCACGCTTGCGAACACGTTCGCCAAGAAATTCGTCGCAATCCTCCATCAACTTTGGATTGAGGGTGATCATAGACCGCGTTCCTCAAGCTCGTGAGCCATTAACAGGATGGCCACCACAACGAACGTCATTACCGCAGCAAACACGAACAGAAACGTAGAAGCCTTCATAGACAAGGTCCTGTGTGGTTGCATTCTTCTCCGACTCGATGGTGTTGCCGGTATTTGCAGCTCCATCCAACGGGCATTTCGGTTGGAGCTTGCTGAAACGGATTGTGCAATTCGCGCTCCGCAGCCTCGAATGGCGCGGCATTGGCGTGCTGCATCTCGATGCGCTCGCGCACCACCGTGACAAGCTCGTCGAGCGAATTCACACCGACACCAAGCAGCTCATCCAGCTCCTTGACTCGCTTGTCATACGCATCGAGACGTTCGATCAGGAACCGACGATGCGTATATACCTCGGGCATGAACTGGAGGCTTTCTCCTGCGAGCGCATCCGTTTCGCAAATGTCGGCGAAAGTTTGGTTAGTCACTTCTGAAGCCCTCGCTGCCGCAAATACTGTTCGCCCAAGGTGGGCGCGTACTCTACAGCTTCCACGGTCACGTACGCGAGATGAAAGCCGCCAAGATCGCGCCACTGTCCGGTGTCCGGAGTGAGTTGCACGAACTGACGGCCATCGGGGAAGATAATGGGCGTCATATGATTTCTCACGGCAGCGCCACGTAAAAGATCGTTGCCGCGCACATGCCCAGCATGAACCCGACGACCATTCCGCAAACGAAGTCAATGTAGACCCGTTGCGACTTCGTGATTTCTTGAGAGCGCGTCACGGCCGTGCTCCAATTCGCGCCAACTTATAGTTGCTCAGGCGACCCTTGAGAGCGGCGTCCGGAGTCGGCCAGCCCCGTCGCGACGGAGAACTTTGATACGCGGGAATGAATCGCCAGCCGTCGACCGCCTTGTACACCGTACCGGCTTGGAGCCACGCGTTCCGACGCTCGATCATGACGAGATAAACGGTCGGCTCTTGTTCGGCGGCGCTGATTTCTTGTCCGGGGCTCATGCGCACATCTCACAGAAACAGCCAGCGTCTCGCCCCTCTTCTTCAAAATCGGAGATGGAGCGCTCATGCGCTTCGATGTCCGCTTGAAGACGTTCTTCGTACATCTCCAGCTCGCGGCGTTCCAACTCTTCTTGAACCATCAAGTTAGGGTCTAGCATGGTACCCCCGTACCGTTGAAAGTGGCGCCATCGTCCTACTCTTTGACGGCGCCGTCAAGTGACTTCCGTCACACTCCCAGCAACTTCGCCACCTCTTCCACCTTCGCAGCGTGGGCGGGCTGAGCCAACGCCGTGATGCTATCGAGGCCCACCGTCTTGCAGCCTTCCATCACCTTGGGATGCGTGAGCGTGCCGGCCGCCAGTGCTTTGTTGATGCGCGTCATGAGCCCGCGGAAATCGAGCGTTGGGGCGCCAGCGGGAGGCAGTACGACCGGCTGCGCGGCGTTGGGCAACCCCACGGCAGGGATAGGGGGCACGGGCACCGTTGCGGCAACTGGGGGAATCACCAATTGTGGTACCGATTCCACGCCGGAAGGAGCAACCGGCGGAAGCGGCACCGTTACTGCCGCTTGCGGGACTTGCGGGGGCGGTAAGGGAACCACGATAGGTGCATTGGCTGGTACGGGGGGAAGCGGCACCGAAGGCGTGAATGCGGCACCACGCAGTTCGGCAAGTACTGCCGTCTTGAGCGACTCATCAAGGTTCCGACGGAAGCGCCACGTACCATCCGCGTTGCGCTTATGCGTGTCGCTATGAATGCGCGCGTCCCATAGAAGGCCGCTCGCGTCGCGTTCAACAGTTGCGGCCGATGACGCAATGGGGGGCGCGTCCGCAGTCGGGTTCACCACAACCGGCGCAGTGGAATCGATAACAGGCAAGGCAGCCGCCGGCACCATCGGGAGCGCAAGGGGCGCTATCGTTGAGGCAATCGGGGTTGTCGACGGCGGGGGAAAAGGGAGTACATCCGCCGTTTGAGCGCCGAAACGGCCAAACGCTTGAGCTGGAGTGAGTGAAGGCTGATCATACGCAGCACCCATGACTTCGGCAGAAATCGGCGGTTTCAGCGCGAAGCCGGTACGTTCCAATTCCGCAGCGAAGGCCGGCGTAGGTTCGCAACGCGCATCAACGATTTCTTGGAGCATGCGAATGGCGGCGCGTATCTCCGCAACGGGAGATTCGACAGTATCAATCATGAGTTGCATCGATAGAACCCTGCGTGGTTGTGAGTTGCGAAACGATACGCTAGCATGACGACGTCGTCAACTTGTTCCCTAACACGATGCTGCGCGATTACCAGCTTGAGCTGAAAAACAAAATCTATGCCGCGTGGCATGGCGGAGCCCGCAACGTAATGGCAACCATGGCGACTGGCGGGGGCAAGTCCGTTGTAATCGGCTCGATTCTACAAGATTTCAATTGTCCATCGGTGGTGATGGCTCACCGCTCCGAGCTGGTTAGCCAACTCGCGCTCACGCTCAATCGAGAAAACGTTCCCCATGGGGTGATCGCCCCGAAGAAGATTATTCAGCAGATTATTGCGTTGGAAGTCGATACGCATGGGCGCAGTTTCTACAGTGCGCGAGCGCCGATACGGGTCGCGTCTGCCCATACGCTGGCGCGACGGGATGCAAAGGATCGCTGGTACAGTCAGGTCGCTCTGGCTGTAGTTGACGAGGGGCACCACGTCATCAAGGAAAGCGTATGGGATCGCGCGATGCAGTTGTTTCCCAGTGCTCGCGGATTGTTGAAGACGGCGCACGCGGTACGCGCGGACGGCGCCGGACTCGGGCGCGACGCCGATGGGGTTGTCGACGCGCTGGTAGTGGGCCCGTGGGGCCGGGACCTGATCGACCGGGGCTATCTCTGCGACTTCACCGTCAAGGTGCCCCCGACGGATATCGACATTTCCGAAGTGGAGGTGGGGCCATCGGGCGAGTTCGTGTACGAACAGCTTCGCGCCAAGATTCACGCGTCACGCGCGATCGTGGGCAGCATCGTCAAGCAATATCTGAAATTCGCCGAAGGTAAGCTGGGGTTGACGTTCGCCGTCGATATCGAAGAGGCCAACAAAATTCGTGCGGAGTATTTGAACCATGATGTCCCTGCAGAAATCATCACCGCAGATACGCCTATCCCGGTTCGTGCCGCGATCATGCGCCGATTCCGCGCGCGCCAGCTCCTGCAACTCGTCAGTGTTGACGTGTTGTCCGAAGGCGTCGACGTCCCCGCGGTGGAAGTTGTGAGTCTTGGCCGCCCCACGATGTCATGGCAGCTCTACTGTCAACAAGTAGGCCGTGCATTACGACCGATGATCGAAGACACGCTTTCATTGCCTGATGGTGGCGGCATCGTGAACGTCTGGCGTAAATGGGACCAACTTACGGATGAACAGCGACGCCGGACTATCAGTTTGAGTGGTAAACCCCGTGCCTTGATCATTGACCACGTCGACAATGTGCGCCGCCATTATCTCAGCGGCCGGGGCATGTTTGATAGTCCGCAGACCTACACGTTGGAGCGGCGCGAGCGGAAATCCAAGAAGCCGTCGGACGTCATCCCTCAGCGAGCATGTCTCAACGAGGATTGTTTCCAGATGTACGACGCGTATCTGCTCGCGTGCCCCTATTGCGGAACACCGAAGCCTGCGCCGGGTCGTCGCGCTACGCCGGACCAAGTAGAGGGGGACCTGTTAGAGCTGGATGTGAGCGCGTTACGTGCGTTGGCCGGTGAGCTGGCCCGCGTAGACGGCGTCGCCTACGCTCCGAAAGAAGCGAGTGCGGTTGCTATCGCGTCGCTCAAAAAGAATCATCTGATGCGGCAGATTGGCCAATCCACGTTGCGCCCGATGATCGCGCTATGGGCCGGCTGGAAGAAGCAGAGCGGCTTACATGACCGGGAGATTCAACGGCTGTTCTGGCACACCTTCGGCGTGGATGTCATGACCGCACAGACATTAGGCTCTAAGGATGCCATCGAGCTTGAGGCCCGCATCGAGAAGCAACTTGGAGATGCAAATGTTGTCGCTGCGTGAATGGGCCGCACGCTGGGAAATCCCCGATGCAGCATTGCGTGAGTTGGCGGGCATCCCCGCATTCGATCCTATCGAAGCACCTCGCCCTATGACGTCTGAGGCAGCGGTGTCGATTGCCGTGCGAGCTGAAGCGGCGCGCGCAGGTTGGCATCTATGGCGTAACAACCGCGGGGCGATGAAAGACAAGACGGGCCGCGTCGTGCGCTACGGATTGGCCAACGATTCCAAGCCGCTGGGCGACAAACTCAAGAGCGGCGATCTATTCGGCTGGCGATCGCGCTTGATTAAGTCTGACGATGTCGGCAAACTGATCGCTCAAGTAGTCAACCGTGAAGTGAAAGCCGTTGACTGGAAATACACCGGAACTGAACTGGAAGAAGCGCAGCTTCGTTGGCACGCGATGATACTCGCGGCAGGCGGCGACTCAGCCATAGTGAACTCATTAGGATCAATCAAGTGAAAGAGAAGCTTCTCAGCACGGCGATGCAGCTCGCGAACCTCCATGGGTTCAGCAACGTCACGCGTGATGGTATCGCCAACAAGGCCGAGGTGGCCTGCGGGCTCGTGACGTACTACTTCAAAGGTATGAACAAGATGCGTGCCGCGATGGTAGAGCGCGCGATCGAGACGGAAAATCTGAAGGTGCTCGGGCAGGCCATTGCAGCTCGCCATCCGCTCGCGTTGAATGCGCCGGAAGCGCTCCGCGTCCGTGCGGTGCGCTCACTGTCTTAGAAGAAAATCAACGCTGCGGCTATCCAGATAGCCAGTCCGATGATCACTGCCAGCGCGACCCCGGTGCTTGTATCCATGTCGTTTCGCATGTGAAAACCCCGCCTATTGAGACGGGGTTCACGTTACGCCGGATTGACGGAGCTGTCAACAGGTCCGGATGCGCTCCACATCCATGCGAAGGATGTGGCGGCAGACCCATCCCTTCCACGGGAGAACCATGTCGACGATGAGCCGCTTCCCCCGCCGAATGGCAGCGTAGCGGAACTCTACGGCCTTCTCCATAGTGAGGCTATCCACCGTGGATGTCATTAGAGCTGCGCCTCGAATAAATCGTAGGCGTTTCATTATCCGCGACGACGTAGATGTAGATAGCCCCGGAGATGACGGGAAGCCCGGCCCCTTCGCCAATTTGATAGCCCTTGCGTGTCACTTGCCGTTCCCCCGTGTGCCGCGTCCGCGTCGAACCGAAGGGTCATAGGGGTCCGCGGATCGATCGACCATGACCGCCGTCAGCGGTTGGTCCTTTCCGTTGAGCCAGTCGCAGACCTGCCGCGCCTCGACTGGCCAGTAACCCGGCCGCGCCCACCACTTCCCAGTCTGCGAGTCGTGGATGTGAGCGGGGATTCTGTCGCCCCCGCTGGCGTGGTATCTGTTGCTCATGCGTGTATCCAATCGGGTCGCACATGGACCCTCCAGTTGTTTCCTTCCAAATCGACGCCCCAATACTCCGTAACATCGGGGGTTTCCACGGTGCCTTCGCATTCAGCGAATAACACACGGCCGTAAGCTTGATACTCGTCCCCATCTTTGGCGTTGAACGTAACGATTTCGTTTAGCTCGATGCTGCGCGCTATGGCGCATGCGATATCGAAATGAATGCCTAACCCGTTCATGGGGCGAACTCCAACGGGGCCAGCTCGACGATCGCGGCATTGCTCGCCATATGCATAAGCAATGGCTGAGTCTGTTTGAACGCGAATCGATTGAGCGCGTACGTCGCCATCACGGCGTAACGGACATCATCGCGAATTGTCTCTTCGTTGCGGTCGGTGCGGTTGCTGAACATGTGCCTTACTCCATCCAGTCAGTGATTACGATGGAGGCTATCTTATTTGACGGCCCCGTCAAGTTCAGTGATCAGCGTCACAGTTCCGCCATTCATGCTCGCGAACTTCTGAGCCCCCACAAACGTCTCCCACATGTGGATGCGGCCATTGGACGGTTTAACGCCCGCAGATATCCAACCAGTACAACCTGATGCGTCGTCTTGATATGCCACCTTCCCATCACGGCGAACGACTACGTACTTGGTCATAGCGGGTTCAGCCCCAGCGTAACGCGGTCCAACATTTTGTAGTATAGCCGAGACGCCGGCAGCGGCCGCGTGACTGCCTCACAGTAGAACCGCGAGAACGGAGGACTGCACGATGGTTCCTGACGGGGATACACCTTGAGTTGCGCCATGCGCCAAAGACGGCGACCTAGGCCGAGCATGACGGTGATTCCACTGGCCAGCCTGATTGAAGCGGGGATGCGCGGCGCCCCATGTCGGTGAGGTTCGCCGCAGCTCGCCCACCGCTATAATATTGGCATTCGACAATACCATGCTCCTGCAGCGTTTTGACCGCGCGGCCCACAGGAATGTTGTCTCCATGATGCGGAAATATCCAGACCCAGCGACCTGAGATGCAGGTAGCACCGGGCACCTTGGCGTATTTCTGTTGCATGGCGGCCCAAAGTTCTCTCGCGTTCATCAATCAACCCTCCGGGTAAAGCGGACAATGGATATCGACCCAACTCCGGGCGGAGTCCCAACGTTTCGCGGGCTTTAGAAGTTCGCGAGCGGCCCGCCATGTGGCTTTCAACTCTGCGACCTGTGTAACCACCTCCCGCACCATCTCGGCCGGCAGACCCAGCGCCACAGCTTTACGCAGAGCGTGGCGGCGGCGGACATAGCTCCGAGCGGTCGCGCGCTTCTGCAAGGCTAGGTCGGTCAGGTGTTCGGTGTTCATGGTGCGATATTACCGGATTGTCGGTGGCGTCAAATGAACTGGTTCACAGATAACGAACGCCCCGGCCCTCATTCGGGCTGCCTTACGCGTTGCGGAGGATAGCCAACGCTTCGGACCGGGGCATCCGCGGGGGTTCAGTCATTTGCTCCGGGGGAACAAACTGCACACGAGTCGCCGTTTCCGCAGCCGCAGCGGACTACGCGATACGGGCCAGTCTTGATAGCCTTAAAATCAATGGCTGTCACCTTGAGCGCGCCATCCAATCGTGCAGCTCGAACCGTGTGGGCGTGGCGAGCCACATACTCTCGCTGCCCGTGGAATCCGCCTTCGGCGATCACTTCCAGAAGTTGGATCGTGTCGTCGAGATACGGGCCGATCGCCAATAGCTTGGCACGAATGTCTTCCGTTCCGCGGAACGCAGCGTCCCGAGGGTCCAAACGAGCGCGCAGCACCTCTAGGGCGTCGCGCTGATATTGCATCAATTTGCTCATGCTTCACTCTCCCGGCGGGCCGCGAGCGCCCGCCATTGCTCGTATCGGTTACCGGAGCAGTCCGGCTTTCTTCAGTTCGACGGCCACCGGATTCGGCGCGCGCTTGATGTCACGCAACGCGACCCACAGAACCTTCTCGGGGCGCGTATCGCGGATGACATAGCCGCCACACTTCTTGCTGGCGCGCTTCTCTTCCATCGCCGGGCGCGTCACACGCGCATGTTTGCACATCACCGTCCCACGACCACGACGAAATCCGTAGGTGGTGTAGGACTGTTCCTCGATGGCTTCGATCGTCGCGCTGAACTTGCTAGCGCCAGTGCCAATCGACACCGTGTCACCTATCGCGTGTTCACGCGGCTCAAGATCACGCTTCTGGTACGGGTCCACCTTGCCGTGGATGCGATTCGCCCAATGCTCTACCGTGTCAGCGTAGCGCGTGGCCAGCTCGGCGTCGCGCCGTAACGCCTCGATTGCTTCGTTGCGCGCCTTCTCCTGATAGGCATAGGACGCATCCACCCATGCCACCATACGACGGCGAGGCTCCAGCGGCGTCCACTTCGCGGTGTAATCAGAGTCGCGGGCGAACTCTTCGCGCGGCTTGAGCGGTATGTGGTACGTAAACCCGCCATCCCACGCAAACTTCGGATGATCTACCTTAGTCTCGAATCTGTCAGCCCGGTTCCTGTACTTTGACGCCTTGGCGCGTGCCGCAGCAACTTCGCTATCCGCGAAGCTGCGTTCTACGTGCAGGTTCATCTTGTCGCTGCCGGGACAGACGCCGTTGAAGTAGCCGTTGTCTACCGAATAGCCATGCTTGGCCACGATGCCAGTCTGAACGTTGATCGCCTGAACCGCGGCGCAGAGCTGGCAATGGGCGCGGTGCGTGTGAATCTGCTTGCTCATCTCTGGTACCCCCGTACCTTTGAATGTGTAGCGACTATACGCCGGTTGACGGAGCCGTCAAGTGATTCCCGTCACAATTTGGCGCGTCATCTCCGCCTTGCGCTGGCTCCATCCCATGCACCACGCCCCGTGGGAGATGCCCGCTCCGGTCGTGTGCGTGCCTTGGTGCTGCTGTTCGACGAGACCCACTGGCTTGTAGGGGTTCGACTCGTACGGTTGCCCGGCGTCGAACGCCGCTCTGCCTTGGGCTACGGCCCGGTTGAATCGTTCGTGTCGGTCTCGTGCGCTCATGAACAGCTACTATACGCTAATTGACGGGGTCGTCAATGACGGCGCATAATGGCCGTAACGTATTGGAGGTTCTATGTCTCTCGTGAGCTGGAAAGCTGATGTTCCGACGGTTGAAGAAGCGCTGGAGTTCGTGCGCATCGGCCATCCTGTAGATTATGCGCCGGACAAAACCCGTGCAGTGCTAGAGACTCTGGCCGCAGTAGTGGCGCGTCAATTCGATCCGAAGCGACCTAGACAGGGATTCGCACAACCCTTTGCGCTGCGCACGCTTGCGGATACCTTAGCCGGATTTCCAGCTATACGTGCTGCATTGATCAACGCCGCGCAGGAGATAGAAGCGGAGCGCGGATATATCGATTGCTTGCACGCGCAGCTCGATGCGCAGTAGGCTCGCGGGGTCCGTTACTGACTCCGCTACTACATGCTCATAACCCTAGGTCCGAGCGCTGGCGTCGCCGTCGGCACTCTACATGACGTCCCGTGGCCCCAACTCGTCGCATGGCTTCAGCAACATCCTAGACCCCTCTCGCCGATCGCTGCGGACTACGCGCGGCTCGTGACGTTCGGCTCTGCGTCCCCCGAGGGTCGCCAGCTCGCCGCCGCCAAGGATGGCCCATGGATATCGTTCGCCGCCTTCACCGGCAACTACCGCCATCTCAGCTCATCGCCCCGTGGGTGCGCCGTTCCGATCGATCTAGACCATTCTTGTTTCACTGCTGAGACAATCGCCGCGACGCTGCATGGCTATACGTGGGCTGCCTACACCACGTTCGGCCATACCGCAGCGGCGCCGCGCTGGCGCGTCATCATCCCGGTGTCGACCGAGCTGGATGCTGCGACCCACCGCGCCACATGGTCGGCGCTCAACGAGATGTTCGGCGGTATCGCGGACCCCAGCGCCAAGGACATTACGCGCCTCAACTACTTGCCGGGCGACTGCGTGGACCCCGCGCAGGCCACCGTCATTTGGGCAGATGGCACCCTGTTTCCTTCAATGCCCGCACCCCCTGACGCAGCACTTGCCGCCCCCGCGGACAGTGACGGACCTGTGTCAGGGTGGTGCGGGCCCCTCGATGATGGCGAGCTGCTCCGCCGCGTATTCAGCATGCGCACGCGCCCCGAGGAACGGTTCGGCAATACGACCCTGATCGAAGCGCTCTGGCGCGGTGACGCCGATGCGCTGGCCATACGCTATCCCTCGCGTGAGCCCGCGCAGGCGTGGGATTACACGCGCGCCGACATGGCGCTCGCCAACGAGCTGAGCTACTACACCGGCCGCGACCGTGGACGGTGCCTCGCACTGATGCTGCAGGCCGGCTGTGTGACCACACGCGGCGAGCCTGATAGCGAGATGGAGCGCAAGCTTCGCTATGCCGTCTCCCGCGCAGTGACTCGCGAGGAAGTGTATGCGTGGCCCAAACCGGTGGCTCCGGTCGTGCCCGCCGTCACCATCAGCACCGAGGGTATCGACCCCGTGGCGCTCGCCGCTGCGCCGGGCATTCCAGCAAACGTCACGGCTGGGCTGGCATCTCTGCCGCTGAGCTACAAGCCTAACGGGCAGCTCGCGCCCACGCTGACCAACATCACGATGGTGCTCGCGCACCCCTCCATGAATCGGCTCGCGTTCGACACCTTCCGCGGTGAGACCATGATCGCCCCCGCATGCACTGAGGAATGGCGCCCGATCGATGATGTGATCGTCACGCGGCTCCTGATGGAATTCGAACGCCTCAACTTCGCATCCATCACCGTCGATTATATGCGCCGCGCGCTCGATGAGGTGGCCGCCCGCCACCAGTTCGATTCCGCGATCCGCTGGCTTGAGAGCCTGCCGCCGTGGGACGGCGTGGAGCGCATCAACCAGTTCTTCATCGCCTACGCAGGGGCCGCAGACAGCGACTACGTGCGCGCCGTGGGCGCCTATCTCTGGACAGCGCTGGCCGGGCGCGTGCTGGTGCCGGGCGTCAAGGCGGACATGGCGCCCGTGCTCATCAGCCGGCAGGGACGCTGCAAGACGTGGTCCCTCCAGTCGATCGCCCCTCACGCCGATCACTACGTCGAGGTGTCGCTGCTTGATCGAGACACCGACCTTGCCCGCATGCTACGCGGGAAGCTGGTGGGTGAAATCGGCGAGCTGCGCGGGCTTGGGAAGCGCGACATGGAGGCCGTGAAGACGTTTATGAGCCGCCAGCACGAGCAGTGGATTCCCAAGTACAAAGAGTTCGCCATCACCTACCCGCGGCGCCTCGTGTTCGTGGGCACCACCAACCAAGCGCAGTTCCTAGAGGATGAGACGGGCAACCGCCGTTGGCTGCCGCTGGAAGTCGCCCACCTCAACCGCGACAAGATCATCGCCGACCGCGATCAACTATGGGCTGAGGCGGCGGCGCGGTTCCATGCCTCGGGCGTGGCATGGCAGGACGCAGAGCAGCTCGCACCGGCGCAGCACGCGCAGCACATGGTGACGGATTCGTGGGAGGCCAATATCGAGCGCTGGCTGCGCGAGCCCGACTCGAACGTGGCCCCCGGCGCTACGCCCCCGCCGCCTCCCGGCGAACGACAGTTTCACATGTCAGACGTGTTGCGCGGAGCGCTACAGATGCCTACGGAGCGCATGAACCGTGCTGCTGAACAGCGTGCAGGACGCATCCTGAAGGGGCTCGGGTTCATCTCCAAGGCGACCCGACAGCCCAACGGCAAAATTATACAATTATGGAGCGCTTCCTATAATCCGTGGTTGTAGGGAAGTAGGGAACTGTAGGGAACTCCCCCTAACCCTTCTGTAGAGAGTAGTACTGGATGCATATACACATTGAAGGGTTATAGGAGGTTTGGGGGACGATGCCTACTTGCCAACGTTCCCAACAGACTCACTGTGCATACTGTGTATAACTAACGGCGACCCATGATTTATATACTGACCCGTTTGCGTGCGTTGTTTTCTCGCCACCGTGGCCGGCCAGCTCTCCGCCCCGTTGCGCGTGGCACGCCGCGTGCTGTAGGGTATTGCGCGTGACAATTTTGACCGCACAACAGGAAGCGTTCGCGCAGGCGTACGTCGAACTCGACAACGCGAGCGCCGCCTATCGCCGCGTGTACGCCAACACGCCGAACACCAAGCGCGAGACCATTTGGGCAAACGCGTCGCGTGAGATATCGCACCCCGACATCGCCCGGCGCATCCGCGAGCTGCGCGACGCTGCCGCTGCCGGCGCCGTGGTGCGTGCCGTCGACCTGATGCGCGATTGGTATGACATCGCCACGGCGGACCCGAACGAAATCGTGAGCGTGCTGGTGGAGAGCTGCCGTCACTGCCATGGCATCGAGCACGCGTACCACTGGGTCGATGAACAGGAGTACGCGCGCGCCTACGATGTGATCATGAACGCGCCCCGACCGAAGGGCGTCACCCTAGACCCCGTGCCGCCGGACATGACGGGCGGCTTCGGATTCAGTCCATCTCGGGAACCGGCGCCAGACTGCCCCCAGTGCTTTGGGAAGGGCGCAGTACACGTCACCGTCCACGACACCACCAAGTTGAGCCCGGCCGCCCGGAAGCTCTACAAGGGCGCCAAACAGGATCGCTACGGTTGCGTTGAGGTGCTCATGCACGATCAGGAGGCGGCGCGCGAGAAGCTCGGGCGGATGCTGGGTGCGTTCAAGGACGGCGTCGGTGTGCCGGGCGTGCCCCTGCCGGAGCGTGACGGCATCAAGGCCGAAGCGAGCGACGAGGAAGCGGCCAAGCGCTACCTGCAGATGGTGCAGAAGTGAGCCAGTGGTCATGGCACGTTGAGCCAGTCGGCTACAAGGAACTTTGCGCGCAGTGCTACAAGCCGCTGCGTCAACACGCCGGGGACAGCATCGTGCGCTGGCGCGATCGACGACTCTACGCGGTAGGCTGCCTGCTAGATCGAATCGTGGAGACGCCACTGGGCGCCGCAAGCATGTCGCCTGATGCAGGCTGCCCCTATCCGTGGGGAGCGGCACCGTGAAACTTTACGTGCCCACGCTGGCCCACTTCACGGTCGTAGGCCATCAGGTCGCCAATGAAGAGTTCCCGTCAGAACGGGATGTCAGCAGCCTCGCGCGCCTTGATGATCGGCTCGACAAGCTGCCAAACGTACTTCGCGTAGTGCCCCGGCCAGCCTCGCGTGAGACATAGGCGTGCGAACACCATTTGCGGGTTGGCGCCGTAGGCGAGTATCGCATCGATGTCAGCGGGCGCCACGTCCACTAGAGCGGGTCGCCGGTGAGCCAGTAGCCGGTGAAGAATTGGAATGTATGCGCTTGATGCCACGCGTTGAACGCATTAGCTGGCGAGTCTTGCCAGAACGTCCGCAGCCCGCGCTCCGGTTCGCGTAGGCACCAATGTACGGACCTGAATGGACCAACGGTAGTGGTTCGACAGTGCAAACGCAGATGCGGTTTAGCGCACAAGGGCGCTCCACATTGTTTGCATAGAACCGCTACTGAGTAGGCGAGATAATGGCATTGCGGACAGTTGATCAGCATGAACGAACCCTCTCATAACCTGACGGCGCCGTCAATAGCGGACGTCTTCCGCGAACGAGCCCGGCGGCTGGCGTGGTTGCGTGCTGACCCACAGCGACTCATCGATATCAAGGCGTTCTACCGTCGCAATCCGGCGCAGTTCATTGACGACTGGGGCGTGACGGTCGATCCGCGTAACGCCGAAAAGAAGCTGCCCACTGTCATCCCGTTCAACCTGTTCCCCATACAACGCGATTGGATCGACTTTGTGCTGGCATGCTGGCGCAATTCTGAGTCGGGGCTCATCGAGAAGTCGCGCGATATGGGGGTTAGCTGGCTCGCGATGGCGCTGAGCTGCACACTCTGCCTGTTCGAGAGCGGCATACAAATCGGGTTCGGCAGCGCCAAAGAGGACAAAGTTGATCGCAGCGGCGACCCCTCCACGCTGTTCTACAAAGGCCGCATGTTCATGTCCTACCTGCCGCGTGAGTTCCGCGGCGACTGGGACATCAAGAAGCATAGCGCACATATGCGCCTGATGTTCCCCGCATCGGACAGCGCCATCACGGGCGAGGCGGGCGACAACATCGGACGCGGCGGTCGCGCAGCCATCTACTTTGTCGACGAAGCGGCCCACATCGAGCGGCCGCTGCTGATTGAAGCGTCGCTGTCCGCGACGACCAATTGCCGCATCGATATGTCGAGCGTCAACGGCTCAGCGAATCCTTTCGCGGAGAAACGTCACGGCGGCAAGGTGAAAGTGCTCACCATGCACTGGCGCGCAGACCCACGTAAGAACGATGCGTGGTACGCCAAAAAATGCGCGGAGCTTGACCCCGTGGTCGTCGCGGCTGAGCTGGACCTGAATTACAGCGCGTCGCAGGAAGGCATCATTGTGCCGTCACAGTGGGTGCAAGCCGCCGTTGACGCACACCTCAAGCTGAAGATCAAACCGACAGGCGTCAAATACTCCACGTTCGACGTTGCCGACCGTGGCGTCGACAAATGCGCGTGGGGCTATCGCCATGGCATCGTCCACCGCTTCAGCAAGTCATGGAGCGGCAAGGACGGCGACGTATACGCGTCGACTGAGGAATGCTTCCTTCAGTGCGATACGTTCGGCATTACAACGATGGGCTATGACGCGGACGGCATGGGCGCGCCAGTGCGCGGCGATGCTCGCAAGATCAATGAGGCCCGCGCAGCGCGTCGCGTGAAGCCCATCAACGTGCAGGAATTCCGTGGTAGCGCTGCGGTGATGTTCCCCGAGCACAAGGTGCGTGGTCCGGATGGCACGCCACTCGATCGCACTAACGAAGACTTTTTCGCCAATTACAAGGCGCAGAGCTGGTGGGCGTTACGTTTCCGCTTTCAACAGACGTGGCGCGCACTGCAGGGGATGCCATACGATCCTGACGACATCATTAGCCTCGACGCCACCAACCCCGAGCTAACGCGCCTGCAGATGGAGCTGTCCCAACCAATCTACAAAATGAACCTCGCCGGGAAGATGCTGGTAGACAAGCTGCCTGACGGCGCGTTGTCCCCCAACCTTGCCGACCAAGTGATGATGGAGTTCGCGCCGCGCCAGACCGCCATGGTGATCAGCGACGCAGCACTCGCCGGGGCATAAAGGACGCGCTAGGATAGGATTCTCGTCTGGAGTACCCCCGATGACCCTTGAGCACAGCAAGTCCAAAGCTGCCCGCGAGCGCAACATCAAGCGCGAAATCGCGGCCGGCAAACCCCCTGAACAGGCCGTTGCGATCGGCTATAGCGTGCAGCGCGAAGCTGGCGACTCCAGCGGCCGCTTCGTCGTGCCGGGCGAGTCGCGGAAGGTGCGCAAGTGAGCAAGCGCCATAAGCGCATGAGCCTGCGCGAAGGCATGGCGGCCGATGCGTTGAACGTCATCCCGCCCCTCAATCGTCCTCCGTCGAAGCCGTGGTTCGCCATGGGGCCGCAGGCGTTCGCGGCGTTCTCGGAGTTCATGAACGCGAACCCCGACGCCGTGCCCCGGCGCGAGTTTAAGGCGCCCGAGCTGCCCCCTAATGTCGTGCCACGCGGCGTGCGCATGGCGCTGGACAACGCCGGGCCGGCCGGCCAGATGTTCGGTTGGCTCAACAGTCAGCCGGGCTGGTGCGGACTCGGATTCCCCGGCTACACCTACCTGTCCGAGCTGTTTCAACGCAGCGAGTACCGCGCACCGTCCGAGACGATTGCGGGTGAGATGACGCGTAAGTGGATCAAATTCACGGGTGCCGATGAGAAGCAGATACAGGAGCTGACTGAGGCGTTCGATAAGTTCAAGGTGCGCGATTGCTTCCGCCAGATGTCGATATACGACGGGGCGTTTGGTCGCGGCCAACTGTTCGTGCGCATCAAGGGGCAGACGAGCGATGAACGCCGCAAGCTCCCGCTGATCGTGGACGACGAAGGTGCGACGATCACCAAAGGTTCATTGGAGGCGTTTAAACCTATCGAGCCTATCTGGACAACGCCGTATTCCTACAACAGCATCGATCCGACGCAGGACGATTTCTACAGCCCAAGCTGGTGGTACATCCTCGGCAAGCAGACGCACTCTACGCGACTGCTGAGTTTCATCAGCCGACCTGTTCCTGACATCCTCAAGCCGTCCTACAACTTTAGCGGCCTGTCACTGTCGCAGCTCATCGAGCCGTATGTGATCCGTTGGCTGAAGACGGTGGACAGCGTCAACCGAACGATTAGCAACTTCAGCACGACGGGGCTCGCGACCAACCTACAGGCGACGCTAGAGGGTGATTCGGGCGGCGGATTGTTCAAGCGTGCGCAGTTGTTCAACCAGATACGCGACAACCGCGGGCTGATGCTCACCGACAAGGCAAGCGAGGAACTGTTTCAACTAAACACCCCGCTATCCGGGCTCAGCGATTTGCAGGCGCAGGCACAGGAACACATGGCGGCGCCCACGCACATTCCTCTCGTGAAGCTGACTGGTATCACCCCCAGCGGTCTGAATGCGAGCAGCGAAGAAGACCTGATCGTCTTCTACGACTTCATCGGCGCGGAGCAAGTCAATCTATATTCACCGAACCTACAGATTGTACTCAAGATCATACAGCTCCATTTGTGGGGCAAGGTCGATCCGAAGATCAGCTTTGAGTACATCACGCTTGATGCGCCCACGGTCAAGGAATTGAGCGAGATTCGCAAGGCTGATGCTGACTCGGACGCCGGTTACGTGGCCAACGGCGTGTTGTCCCCCGACGAGGTGCGCGAGCGTCTCCGTACAGACCCGAATAGCGGCTACACGTCCATCGATGGCGATGCTCCGACGCCGCCGCTAGAGGCCAGTGCAGAACTGGATGAGGAAGGCAAGCAAGCGGATCACGAGCGCGGCAAGGAGACGGCTGAGGAAGCCCATAAGCGCGCGTTGGAGCTGGAGAAGACCAAGGCAGCCGCCAAGAAACCCCCAACCAAGGGTTGACGGCAGCGTCAGACATAGAGTAGGTTCACACCAGCCCCGCACATTTCGTACGCGTGCCCCGTGCCCGCAAGCTAAGGCACACAAAATCGTACGGTGCGGGGCTTCATAGAGGGATGACATGCACTACCTACTCTACGTCCTCGGCCTCCTTCTCGTCTCGCGGGTATTCCATCGAGCGGGCTACCAGAAAGGAGCGCAGGAACGTGACATGCTTTGGCGCCAGACTTATCAGCGGCAGCGAGACGACTTGGAGCATATTCGCAAGCTCTATGCGGAAGCGATAGCGTCTGATGTTCCCACGGGAACAAAGCCTCAGTGCCCCGAATGTGGTCCCGGTGACTTCTGCAACTCGGAGGATGCTGCTGCGTTTGAAAAGAACGCGTGGTGTGAATGCGAGGCATGCCGTCAAGTCAATCCGACGATAGCAACTGGTGAGACCCTCGATAAGCTATCGGAGTTGCCGCCGCGATGAAGACGAAGACCGCGCGCGCAGTACAGCCCAACGCAGGCGTGGAAGCCGCCTATCGCAAGGCGTTGCAGCTCATGCTCCGCGAGATGGCGCAGGAGCTGTTTAATTCGGTCCGTGAGGCGTATTACAAGGACGGTCGTCCCGCGCATGGATTCGCAGCGGACTCGATGGCAATCATCCATATTCCCGGCCAAAGAGTGTACGACGACACCGATTATGACGCTAACGGGCAGGTATTGCCGGGGGCTGGTGAGTGGCAGCCGGAGTACTATCGGTTAGCGCAAGATGCTCCGCTGCGGTTCAACAAACTTCAAGCCGCCATGGATAAATGGGGCGGCATATGGACGAAGCGGCTGGAGAATCTGAGCGTCCGTATCGCATGGAACTTTGCCGCCAAGAATCAGGAAGCAACTGACACGGCCGTCAAAAGCTCATTCAAAGATGCGGGTCTCACCGTCAAGTTCAAGCCGACGCGCCGCATGCAATCCGCGTTCCGCGCCACGGTGGCGGAGAACGTCGCGCTCATCAAAAGCATCCCTCAGAAGTTTCTCACTGAAGTGCAGTCGAGCGTTTGGCAGAACGTCATGGCCGGCTCGGACCTGAAGACTCTCAGCGAGGGAATGAGCGCCAAGTACGGCGTAGCCCATCGCCGCTGCGCACTCATCGCGCGCGATCAAAACGCCAAGGCGAAAGCGACGTTCGAGAATGAGCGCCGCAAGGAGCTGGGCATCAAAGAAGCCATTTGGCAGCATTCCAGCGCAGGCAAAGAGCCCCGTCCTACTCATGTCGCCATGAACGGAAAGCGGTACAAGCTGGAAGAAGGCATGTACGACAGCGACGAAGGTGCCCACATCTGGCCCGGCCAGCTCATCAACTGCCGCTGCACCAGCCGCGCCGTGATCGAGGGGTTTGAGTGAAAACGGGATGCTGGGGCTCATGCCATATGTGCGCGTTTATGTATCGGCGCGTCGTGTTTGGTTGGCAGCGACTCTATCTCGAAAAGTGGGCGGGCATGATCGAACAACAAGCCTTTCTGGACAAATTACGCAAGCCATATTTGGGGACCAAATGACTGTAGATCAACTGCGTACTGCTCTCGTCGAAGCTTCGCTGGCATGGCAAGCGGGCGTGGACGACAATCGTCGCGGACTCATGACCGATGGTGAATTGAATTCATTGGCCGTCACAATGTACAAGGCAACCCGTGCGTATCGGGCGGCCACGCGGTAAGCCGCAGGAGACGGCGATTGCTGACGAGTCGCCGTTCACCCTCCTGACGCGCGAACAGGACCGTGCGCTTCGTGCCAAGGCGTGGCGCCATGTTCACCGTATCAACCCCGCGGTTGCCCGGCGCGTATGGCGCACGGCTCGGACCCGCGACTTAACAAAGAGTTGATCAAAACGTGTGTTCTGGTAAAAAAGATGTTACCGCGGTGGTCAGGGCGTGTCAGGCAGCCGGCCTGCGATTCGAGCCCGCGCACAGGCATCCCCGCATAGTCGATCCGAAAACGGGCAAATACGTGACGTTTAGCAAAACCCCGAGTTGTCCCCACGCCTATAAGCATCTGCTGCGCGATGTGCGCCGTTATCTCGGGTTCGAGGTGTCGCTATGACGGTCATCGCCTACCGCGCGGGCGTGCTCGCTGCGGATAGCCGCGCGACCTATGACGACACGGGCATCACGCGCTGTACCAAGATTTTCCGTAAGGCGGGCGACATCATCGGTGTGTCCGGCGAGGATGACGGTGCAATGATGCTGTTCGTAGATTGGTACGGCACCGGTCGCGCGAAGCCGGACATACTCGTTATGGGTGAGGCGGATATCGGCATTCTCGTGCTCACGTCGAAGGGTTTGCTTCGCTTCGATAAATGGTGCCGTGGGGAACGCGTAGCCGGCCGATACTATGCGATCGGCAGCGGAGCTTACGCCGCCATGGGCGCGATGCACGCGGGCGCCAGCGCTCGCCGCGCCGTGGAAATTGCTTGCCGTGTCGACCCGCAGTGTGGGTTGCCGGTTGCATCCATGCGGCTGAAGTGATAGAACGAAAACCCCAAACTGACGAAGGTGTCAAACGTGCCCAAGAAGACCCCCGCGAAGCGCTCCAAGCGCGACCTGTCTACCTACTTCGCCGCCCATGATCCGAAGATCATCATCCCCAACAAAATTCGGGCTGCGCTGGAGAAGATGTGCAAGGACGACGGCCCGGAGGCGTATGCCTACGAGTTCAGCGATCACACGGGCGGCACCCCGTTCACGAAACTGGCCGGTGTCAGCATCGTGAATCTGAATGCCTACCGCGAGCAGTTCGCCGCCCACGTCGTGGAGGCCAAACAGGACACTGGCAACCGTCGCGGGCCGCGCTGGGTGTGGTTCGCCACGGTAAAGGCTGCAAAAGCCGCACGCGGCGAGTAAGCTGACAGGATTGACGCGCAACCGGTGACGCGGATTTTCTCTTTCGGAGTTGGGCCGGCCTACGGGTTAAGCCTCACGATGTCTGCCGCGCACCGGTTTTTTCCCACTCTCTGGAGCATCTCCCTTGGCCAAGCGTACCCTCGAAACGTTCAAAGCGGTTCACGACCCCTCCACCATCATCGCGGCTCTGCGCGCAGAGCTGGAAGAGGCGCGTACCGAGAAGCACACCGCAGAAGCGCTGCGTGAATTCCTCGGCACGGCGAAGCTGGCCGTCAATGAACTGCAGCTTCCGAAGTGGGCGGCCGCGCCGAAGTTGGCAGGTGCGCCCGGCGTGCCGAAGTTGATGCTCAGCGATTTGCATTGGGGCGAACAGGTTCGGGCCTCACAAATTGGTGGGGTCAACTCTTACAGTTTGGCCATCGCCCGCCGCCGTCTGGAGACGGTAGTCAAGACGACGATCGGGCTGGCCCGCATTCTCGATCCGGATATGCGTTATCCCGGTATCGTCGTCCCGCTGGGCGGCGACATGGTGAGCGGCAACATCCACGATGAACTGGCTGCGACCAACGAACTGAACACAATGCCGACACTTCTGGATTTGTACCGACAGCTTGTACCGGCTATCACGTTGTTCGCGGATACCTTCGGCAACGTGTTTCTGCCATGTGTGTCGGGCAATCACGACCGCGACACGAAGAAGACATGGGCCAAGGACCGCAATCATACGTCGTTCGGCTGGTTGCTCTACCAGTTCCTAGCGGCTCATTTTCAAGACGACAAGCGCGTCACGTTCTACATTCCCGACGGGTCGGACGCGCTCTACCGCATCTACTCCACGCGCTATCTGCTGACCCACGGCGATCAGTTCCGCGGCGGCGATGGCATCATTGGGCCGCTGGGCCCGATCACGCGCGGCGAGCAGAAGAAAAACACGCGCAATGCGGCTGTGGGCCAAGACTACGACGTGATGGAGTTCGGCCATTTCCATAAGCGCATGTTGAGCGCGCGTCTGCGCGGCAACGGCAGCTTGAAGGGTTACGACGAGTACGCAGCCGAGAACAATTTCGGGTTCGAGCCACCGTCGCAAAACTTCTGGATGACACACCCCGACCACGGCATCACGTTTGACGCCCCGGTGTACTGCGACGCTGCGATCAGCAAGCGCGGCGTGCGCCCTGAGTGGGTGTCGATCGGAAAGACCGCTTGACAGGACCGTCAAACTGAGGGTAGCGTTCGGGCCATGCCTTACATCCTAAAAGAGCGCCGTAACGCGGTGCTCAGAGATGGCCCGGACAATTCCGGCGAACTCAACTACGCGCTGACCCTCGTCATACGCTCCTACCTCCAGCGACACGGCAAGCGATACGCGACGATGAATGACATCGTGGGCGCGTTAGATTCGTGCAAAGCGGAGTTCCAGCGGCGCGTCGTCGCGCCGTATGAAGACACCAAAATCAAAGAGAACGGAGACTGTTACTGATGCGCGTCTATATTGCCGGCCCGATGTCGGGCATTCCTCAGTTCAACTTTCCGGCGTTCAAAGCCGCAGCCCGTGCACTCCGCGCCATCGGCTACGACGTCATCTGTCCGGCAGAGACAGACCCACCAGATGTGCAGGCATTGGCCATCGCATCCACGGACGGTAGGTACGGGGCGGACGGCAAGCTGGGAAGCGAGTCTTGGGGCGACATGCTGGCGCGTGACGTGAAGATGCTCGCGGATGGCGTGGCGCGTACGGCGAATCACGACGATTCCGTTGTCGTTCGTGAACCGATTGAAGGCATTGTGTTCCTGTCCGGCTGGGAGAACTCGCGCGGCGCGCGCCTTGAGGCATTCGTCGGTACGCTCACCGGCAAGAAGTTTTTCGAGTACGATGCCACGACTGAGATGGCATACTCACGACCTGACCGGTGGGTTCACAAGCGTCTCATGACGCCGTGGATCGATGGAGCAGAACTCGCGCGCATTCGGGGGTAGAGCATGAAGAAGAAAACGCTACGTCGAAAGATCACGGTGTCTGATGCTGGCCCGCTCGGCACCACGACATGGTGGAGCAAGTCGCCCGAAACACTGGCGCGGGAAGCTGCAGCCACCACCAAACAAACCAACCCTAAGGAGGCGTTTGGCGAAGCCAAGATGCCGTTGGGGCTTGTGCCGGACACGGCTATCGCTGAGGAAAACCTCGCGTTCCTTGAAGGCGCCCTGAAGTACGGGCAGTACAACTGGCGCGTGTCCGGCGTGAAAGCTTCCACGTACAACCGTGCCATGCGCCGCCATCTCAAGAAATGGTGGAACGGGCAAGACCGTGATCCGCTGACGCGTGTGCGCGAACTTGCGAGTATTCGAGCGTGTTGCGGCATTCTTCTCGATGCGGAAATCTGCGGCATGCTGAACGACGATCGCCCGCCACGGGCAGATATCGAGTGGCATCTTGCGAATTGCGCGGAGACAGCGAAGCACCTGAAAGAATTGTTCAAGGATCACTCGCCGCCGCAGTACACGGAACGTGAACATGGGCTGTCCCGCTTGAAAGATGAGCTGGCTGAAGAAGCATTGAGTATCGGCGTGCCATCGTTTCTCGCCAACTATGAAGACCCCAAAGTCGTACAGACATTGGTGAAGCCCGTCACGGACAAATTCGCACGCGAGCAGAAAGCGAAGCGTAAGCGCGCAGCAGCACGCCGCAAGAAGCGCAACGCCACCTCTCGCGCCAAGCTCGATTCGATTGTGGGGACACGCACCAAACCACCGGCCAAACGCAAATGACGTACATCATCCTGCAGTTGATCCTGAACTCAGTGACGGGCGAACCGATCAGCGTCAGCGCGTATCAGCCCGACGCCGCGCCATACACCTCGTACGAGGATTGTGAGCGCGCGAAGGCTGACATTGGTCCGCAGACGCCTGTTGACGGGTTGGTCAAGGTGTTCACATGCGCCACCGAGAAGAAAATCACGCAGCTATGAACTGTACACTCGTCATCCCGTTCTATAGAAACTCCCTCATGCTGGCTCGCCAGCTCGCGGAAGTGTCCCAATACCCGGCGGGTTGGCGAGTCATCATCGTTGACGACGGGAGTCCGGAGCCTGCAGAGCACATCGTTCGCGAGTGGATTCGGTCACTTCCAGATGGCGCCCCACTCGCGCAGGCAATGGCGTTGCGGCTTTACCGCATTGACGTTGACATCCCATGGAACCGTGAAGGGGCGCGGAATCTCGCATCTCGCGAGTGCGAAACGGATTGGCTGGTTCACGTCGACATCGATCACATTCTACCAGCGCCCTGCGCGTCCGCTCTACTCCGTACCCCGTGGGAGCCGCGCAGCTTCTATCGCTTCCCGCGCTTCCGGGTGGGACGAGCTGACGATACGCGGAACAAAGATCGCATCCCCCGTGAGCAAGACTTCGGAGAGATTCACCCCCACATTGATTCCTACCTATGCACCAAAGAGGTGTATTGGAAAGCGGGCGGGTACAACGAAGATTTTTCCGGCACGCTGGGTGGCGGGGCAGAGTTTCTACGACGCCTGAATCGTACTGCTGAAGCGCGAATTGCTCCGGCGGACGTACACCTCCACGTCTATACCCGAACGGCTATTGCCGACGCGTCGGACCTGCATTGTTCGCGAGATACTCGGGTCGGGAAGGATATCGAGCGCCAGTTACGAGCTGATGGGATGCCGAAACCATCGAGTTGGCTGCGTTTTCCTTGGCATCGAGTGTTGTGATGTATCCGCGTGTCCTGAACGAATGGGATACGGTAGGGGAGCTTTGCCGGGGCTATTCGATCGCGCGATTTGGCGATGGAGAGTTGAAGATCGTTTATGGCTCCGGGTACGCACGGGAGCCTGTTAATGCAAAGCTGACTGCAGAATTGCGCGGCATTCTCTTCGACTCCAATCGTCCTTGCTTGGTTGGAGTCCCGACGATGGAACCCACGGGACCCAAAGCAGCGAATTGGGAGCGCCATCGAGCACGTTTTGAGGCAGTGCTAAACCCGGACCTGATCTATGTCTCAGCTTTTATCAGCCGTCCCGATAGCGCGCCGTGGATTCACGACGTCGTATACGCTCAGAAGATTTCGGGCCTGTGGGCAGGAAAACGTGCAGTCGTTGTCTGCGAACGAAAGGGGTCCATGTTCAAGATGGTTCGCTTACACGCGCGTTCCACTATCCACGTTGAATGCCCGCGGCATCGCGCGTACAGCGTTATCGATGCGTTGGAGCAGCGCTGTGTAGAACTCAAGCCGGATATTGCGATTCTCTCCGCCGGACCGACGGCCACATGTCTTGCGAACCGGCTAGCGCCGCGCGGAATCCAAGCGATCGACTTGGGCAGTGCTGGTGGCTTCCTGTATAAGCTGCTTACATGAAACCGCTCACTGTCGTCACGTTCTGCCACCGCGGCAGTCGACCCATTTACGCGCCGTGGCATGTGGTGAACCTCCGCGCCATGTACGCCAAGCATCTGACCGTCCTCCACGATTTCGTCGTAGTGACGGATGATGTGACCCCGTACGCGGCTCTAGGGATTCGAGCGATTCCATTGTGGGCCTCACCTGACCCCAACGCGACCAACCGTCATTGGCTGTTCAACTACAATCGGCTGCGCCTCTTCGACCCGTGGGCGGCGGAGAACATTGGGCCGCGTCTGCTTTGTTCCGACTTGGACATGGTGATTCGAGAGAACATTGACGATTTGGTCAAAGACCCCGCGCCCTTCAAAGCGATTGCAATGAAGTCGCGTATTCAACTGCAGGGCGCGTTCTTCATCGTCGAGCCCGGTTGCGTAGAGCCGAACCCGTGGACGGCGCTTCACGAGGATGCGACGCTGCTGCAACGCGCGTCGAAATGGGTGGGGTCTGATCAGGCCGTAATGTCGGAGCTGTTCTACGGTCGCGTGCCAACGTGGGACGAAGACGACGGACTGATCATCAATCAATTTGAGTACCCGCGATGGCGGGTATTCTTCCGTACTGGATCGCACAAATGCTGGCATCCAGATGCTCCGGAACGAGCGTTGTACATGAGCGAATCTGGCGCCACCGACGACGCACCGATCATGTTCGGTTCATCCCGTCCACCTTTGAGCGCTCGCACCCCCGGCGGTCTGCAAACCCGTGTTCGACGCTATGTTGTGGGGCAACCGAGGAAACGATGAACGATACCGAGCTAGCAATAGCGCTTTCGTTTGCGAAGCTGGAAATCATCGAGCTGCAGGCAGGAACGCGTTCGTTGACGCAGTGCCCCGGCCTGAAAAGTCTCGCTGAGGCTATTGCAAAAGCTGAAGCTGTGACGAAGAATTCCGCCCGTCGTTCGATTCACACGACAGGAGAGAAGACGTGAAGACTGAAGATGTGGCGATGGAGGTTTCGGAAGAGTTGGTAGAATTTGGGGTTGCCTCAGACGAAACCAAAGGCTATCCGGATGGTTGGGTCTATGACGGTGGCTCCGGCTACTTCGGTTGATCCTCCGCGGGCGGTACCCTGAGCCGCCCTTCTCCTTGTTGACGTAATCTCTCCCCGCGCCCCACACTAGGGGCATGCTTGCCTTCGATCGATCCATGCGCCGTTACGATCAGGACGGCCACCTTCACGTAGAGATGTCCAACATTTCTAAGGCGAATGTGTGCCCGTATTACGGCCGCGAGATTCCCGATTCGGAATCCATGGGGCTCGATCCAAACCGTCTGTACATGCTCTATCGCGACCCGGAAGAGTTGGCGCGTGCTGCTGCCTCCTTCGCGGGTAAGCCGCTGTTGATGCATCACATTCCGGTGACGGCGGATGAGCCTGCTACTGATTTGGTCGTGGGCACGATCGGCACTGACGTTCAATTCGAACATCCCTATTTGCGCGCGCCGCTAAGCGTGTGGCGCGGTGACGCTATCCGCGCGATCGAGCGTCATCAGAAGGAAGAGTTGAGCCCCGGCTATCGCTACACGGCTGACATGAAGCCGGGCATTACGCCCGAAGGTGTTGCATTCCACGGTCGGATGCGCAACATTATGGGAAATCACGTTGCAATTGTTCCCGCCGGTCGAACCGGCCCCGACGTGGTAGTAGCTGACGAACAACCCGCAGGTACCCCGATGCGCTTCGCTCGTTTTTTCGCCGCACTCGCTGCTGCATTCCCCGCTCTCCCGGCGGCGCAAGCTCTCGCGCTCGACACCGCTCTGGCGGAAGACCTGAAGCCCAAGGTGGTAGAAGACGAGTTTCCGCATCTGAGTGCCGACGAGCGCAAGGCCGCGCTCGATGCATTCATGAAGACGTGCGGTAAGGCAATGGACGCGCTGAGCGACGAGGATCGCCGCGAAGCATACAAGCGCGTCGCCAAGGACAAGAACCCCGTTCCGGCGGGTTTGGATGAGGCGGCCGTCAAGGTCGCATGCGATGCCGCGGTAGCCAAGGCCGTCGAAGGCATGGTTGCCAAGGCGGATGCGGACAAGCTGGCGGCCGACGCCGCGACTGCCGCGCGCGCCGACGTACACGCGCTCTACGCTGCTCGTGAAGCGGTCGCGTCGAAGGTCGGCGTGGTCGCACTGGATTCTGCTGAGGCGGTCTACCGCTTCGCACTGGATAAGGTTGGGGTCGCTCACAAGGATGTGGCAGCCCCGGCTCTCGCGTCACTGTACGACGCGAGCATCAAGTCGGCCCCGGCCCCCGTGATCGCGCAGGACGCGGCGCCGCCCCTGAACATCATTGATTTGTTCCCCGGTCTGTCACTCATTCGGCGAGGCTAAGAAAATGTCCCTCTTTCGTAACGGTTTCCAGACGTTCGTCAATACCTACATGCCGCCGGCTGTTGTCGGACAGTTTGCATCCATGAATCCGCGCGCCGTGGTGCTCGCCGGTCAGGGTGCGCTTCGTGCGGACCCGACGAACCCGCCTCGCGTTGGCTACTTCGCGCGCGCCTTGGACGGCCTCGCGTCGGCGATTGTCTCGCCCGGCGATGGCGTGCTGGGTTTCGTTGCGAACGAGCTGCAGACGATCATCACGGATTTCCTCGGCCAGTCGCGCCTCGTCGTGCAGGCCGGGTTCCCGGTGACGCTGTTCTCGCACGGCGATTTCTGGACCGAAGTGGCGGGCGCCACTGCGGCGTCCATTGGCCTCCCCGTGTTCGCTGTGGCGGGCACTGGTGAGCCTACGGTCGACGACAACAGCAATGCCAATCCGGACACGGGCTACATCGTGGCGTCGGCACCCGGTGGCTCTGCGTCGTCTAGTGGTAACGCATCGATCGCGGCCAACACCGGTGTCCTGACCGTTGCGGCCACGGTGACGGGCACGATCGAAAGCGGACAGGTGATCAGCGGCACGGGCGTTCCCGCCAACGTTTTCATCCTGTCGCAGCTCACGGGCACCACGGGCGGAGCGGGTACGTACCAGACGAACTACGCCGGCCCCGCTGTCGCCACCTTCACGAACTTCACCGCGACTAGCGGCCAGCTCGTCAAGATCAGCCGCACGTTCTAATCCGCACGCACACTCACTGAGAAATCGAAGGCACCTATCATGCGCATTGCAATGGACGCGAATAAGATTCGCGAAGCGGTCAAGAACGGGATGGCGGCGGAGATTTTCGCCCGTCTCAAGCGCTACGGCATCGTGTTCGACGAGCGTCTCGGCAAGGTTGGGTTCCTGCACGCCCCCGCCGAAGATGTTCAGTTTTCGGGTTCACTGGGTAGCTTCGCGTACGACGCGCAGCCGGAACTCGTCACGGTCAGCAACGCGGGCATTCCGGCGTGGCTCACCAACTACTTCGACCCGCGCCTCATCGAGATTCTGACCGCGCCCCTCAAGGCCGTCGAAATCATCGGCAGCGAGGAAAAGAAGGGCGATTGGACCACGACCACGGCGACGTTCATCACCGTCGAGCATGTCGGCGAAACCAGCTCGTACGGTGACTACAGCACCAACGGGATGTCGAACGCGAACATCAACTTCCCGCAGCGCCAGTCGTACAGCTACCAGACGTTCACGCAGTGGGGCGAGAAGCAGCTCGCGACCGCCGCGGATGCGCGCGTCAACTGGGCGAACGAAGTCAACGCTTCGTCGCTCAAGGCCATCGCGCAGTACCAGAACCTGACGTACTTCTTCGGCGTCTCGGGTCTGCAGAACTACGGGTTGCTCAATGACCCCTCGCTGTACCCCGCGATCACCACGGCGACCCCGTGGACGGCTGCGGCCACGACCCCGGAGCAGATTTACGAAGACGTTCGCCGCCTGTTCACGCAGCTCCAACTGCAGAGCAACGGCACGGTCGACGCAAAGAGCCAGATGACTCTGGCGCTGAGCCCGGTGCTCGACACCACGCTGGACAAGACGAACCAGTTCGGTCTGTCGACCCGCAATCAGCTCTCGAAACACTTCCCAAACCTGAAGGTCGAGACTGCCGTGCAGTACGATCAGGTGACGGGCGGGCGTCTCGTGCAGCTCATCGCGAACGAAGTGAACGGTGTCCGTACGGCCACCGCTGCCTTCACCGAGAAGATGCGCGCGCACGCGGTTGTCGTCGGCCACTCGTCGTGGTCACAGAAGAAGTCTGCCGGCACGTTCGGCACGATCATCTTCAACCCGACCGCCATCGCGCAGTTGCTCGGCCCGTAAGTGCTGACGGCTCCCTTCCCCGGCGCATTCGCGTCCTACAACCCCCGCGCGGCCGTAGTGGCTGGCGGGGGTTCGTTTCGTTCCGGACCTGACGGACTGATCGCGGCTCGCTTCGGCTGGGCAGACCCTATCACGGGATTCGCGAACAATTCGCGCTCCAATGACGGCGAGCTGCTCGGGCTCGTGCAACCCGCCTCGGGTTTCATGCGTTGGGCGTCGGCGTGGGGCGGGTTGATCATTCGACCCGGCTATCAAGTCATCCTCTACTCGATGGGCGATTTTTGGGCGCGTTTCGTCGACGGCGCAGAGCCCGGCGCGCATGTCTATGCCTCCATCGTTGACGGCTCCCCCGTGGCGGGTTATACACAGCCCGACGACACCGAACTGACCCCGTGGGACGTCATCATTGGGGCTGAACCCGGTGGACTCGCCGTAATCAGCACATGGAGCAAATTTCAATGACCCAAACCGTTTCCGTTGGATGCAAACTACCGTGGGGGCTTATTTGTGAGATGGGCACGCCCGGTGAAGATGACTACAAGCGCATCGTCCTGCACGGATCGAATTCGACGGACCCGCGCAACCCCGCCGCCCGCATGACCAAATTGCCCGTCGCCGTTGCCGGCGGCTATGGCCTCACGCCCGGCGTCCCCAAAGATTTCATCGAGGCGTGGATGAAGAAGCACTCGCGGCTCGATGCGGTTCGCACGGGTCTCATCTTTATCGAAGCCGCGAAGGATGCCACGGCGCATGCCGACATCTACAAAGGCTTGCAGCATGGTTTCGAGCCGCTCGATCCGACGCGCGCGCCGCCCGGTATTACCACGGTCAAGGACGACGCCGCGTGAGCGTTACGCCGTGTCCGCCATCCACTCCGATCACACGCGGAGTGGTGACGTTTGTTCCGGCTACGTTCAAGGTGGCGTATCCGGAATTCGCAACCGTGGCGGATGCGGTGCTCACAACCAATTTCGGACTCGCCACCCTGCAGCTCCGCAATTCGTGTGGTTCGCGCGTGCAGGATGCAAATACGCGCGCCACGCTGCTTGATTTGCTGACCGCGCACATTACCCAGCTCCGCAACGGTATCAACGGGCAACCGCCCGCGGGCATCGTGGGGCGCATCAACAGCGCCACGGAAGGTTCCGTATCGGTCGACGCCGACATGGGAACGATGGTGTACGGACAGGCGTACTACATGCAAACGCAGTTCGGTGCGCTGTATTGGCAGAGCACAGCGCAGTTTCGGCAGATGATCTACATTCCTGCGCCGGTCACCTGCGCTGATGTCGCCGGCTTCGGACCGTTCGGCGGTTGGCCCGGCAATGAGCCGGGCTGTGGCTGCTAGGGTAATCACCGGATCGATTCAAGGGGGCGAGCTGCTTCGTAAGCATCTCGTCACGATCGAACGCCGGCTAGGTCGCGGAGCCTCGGTACGCGTCGGGTTCTTTGAGGGTGCCACGTATCCGCCCGTCCACGGACTGCGCGGTACCAAGCGCTCGCCTATTCCCGTGGCGCAAGCGGCATTTTGGAACGAGTTCGGCACCAGCGGAAGCCCGCCGCGCCCCTTCATCCGCAATATGGTGGCGAGCAAGTCGCCGCGCTGGGGCATTGGCCTCGGGCTCGCGCTCCGAAGCACGAACTATGACGCGCGCGCCGCGCTGCGTATCATGGGGGAAGGCATCGCGGGGCAGCTCGTGCAATCCATCGTGAATTTCCACACCCCGCCAAACGCGCCGAACACCGTCGCCATCAAGGGGTTCAATAAGCCCCTGATCGACGAAGGCATCATGCAACGCGCTGTGGATTTTCAGGTGATCGAAGATGAGCCTTAACCTGCACGCGGTCGTTCGCGGCGCCATCAACTCCGTGAACCCCGATTTCACGGGCGCGTGGAAGCAGTCGACCGGCAACACTATTGCTGCGGGTGGCCGGCCGGTGCCGACATACGCGACGGTTACCGGCGTGCCGATGCAGGTGCAAGCACTCTCGGGGCGGGACTTGAAATTTACCGACTTCGTGCAGCTCCAAGGAGTGAAGCGCGCGGTTTACATGTTCGGGAACGGCCAAGGCATCAATCGCCCCGACGCCAAAGGCGGCGACCTGTTGATTTTCCCTGAGAACCGCGGCGGCGCCGATAAGACATGGCTTGTTTCCGTAGTATTCGAGACGTGGGGTCCGGATGTCACAGGGTGGTGTAAGGTGGGCGTAGTGCTCCAGCCGGATGCTACGCCATGATGCTCCTTGTATTCCCCGATCTTGACGCGCTGTTCCTGAAGCTGCAGCCGTTCGTTCAGACAATTGTTCCCGCGGGAACACCGGTATTGCGTGGGCCGCTGAATCGTACCGCGCAGCCCGCTGTTGACCATGCCGTGATGACGCCGTTGTTTTTCAAACGGCTCCGCACCAACGTCGATAGCTACGACGATCCGGCACCGGAGTCAGACCCCGGTACCGCGCTGTTTGAGGAAGGCATCGAGCAACACATACAGCTTGATTTCTATGGCGCGCAGTCCGCTAATTGGGCGACTGCGGCCAGCAATGTGTTTCGGAGCGCATACGCCGTGGATGCTCTGGCGCCCACCTGCGCGCCGTTATATGCTGATGAGGCGCGCATGATTCCCCTTGTCACCGGGGAGGAACAGTATTTAGAGCGTTGGTCATTGACGGCCGTGCTCCAGTACAACCCGGTGACCGTCGTACCGCAACAGTTTGCGGACGCTGCCGAAGTGGTGCTAGTCGAAGTTGATACGAGGTTTCCGCCCCCATGACCAACGCTATCCCGGCTTCGGCCATCGTCAACGTCCTGCCCGGCGTACTCAGTGCAGGCGGTAATCCGCTCTCACTAAATGCGATTTTCCTGACTGACGACACGTCGATTCCGATCGACACCGTGCAGGCGTTTTCGTCGCTTGCCGATGTGCAAGATTGGTTCGGCGCGGATTCTCAGGAGGCGGCGATGGCGGCGGTCTACTTCGCCGGCTTCACGAACGCACAGACACTTCCCAGCGTGCTCTATTTCGCCCAGTTCAACTCGGCTGCAGTCGCCGCGTATCTCCGCAGTGGCAGCTTCGACGGCACCACACTAGCGCAGCTTCAGGCGTTGTCCGGTACGTTGATCATCGTCATCAACGGCAAGACGGTCACGAGTGCAAACATCAATCTGGCGAGTGCCACTAGTTTCTCCAACGCCGCCGCGCTGATTCAAGCCGGCCTGCAGACCACGGGTGGCATTTTCAGCGGCACCGCGAGCCTCAGCAGTGGTAGCTTGGGCGATCCGGGCGATGAGCTGGCGGTTACCGCCGTCACGACTGGTACGCTCCATGTTGGCGACACCGTGGTGCTCGATGCCGCGGGTACGCCCGTCACGGGTACGATTGTTTCGCAGGATTCGGGTACGCCCGGCGGCATCGGCGTCTACACTTTTTCGACCACAGGCGCCAAGACGTCAGTGACGGCTACGGTCAGCAGCACCGCGACCGTTGCGTACAGCTCGCAGCTCGCGCGCTTCGTCGTCACGTCCCCCGCGACTGGCGCAGACAGCACCATCGGTTTTGCTACGGGCACCGTGGCGACCGGGTTGAAATTCACCAGCGCGACCGGCGCGGTGCTTTCGCAGGGCGCAGACACGGCGACCGCTGCCGGCGTCATGGGCGGCATCATCGAAGCCGTGCAGAATTGGGCTACGTTCACCACCACATTCGAGCCGGACACTACGGGCAAGCTGGCGTTCGCCGCGTGGGTGCAGACGACGCATGATCGCTACGCGTACGTCGCGTGGGATAGCGACATCACGCCGACGGAAGGTGCCGCACCGGCTTCGTTCGGCGCGCAGGTGTCCGCTGCGGAATATGACGGCATCGAGCCGATCTACGACGCGACCGGGCTGATTGCCGCGTTCATCTGCGGTGTGACCGGCTCCATCGATTTCGAGCAGACGCAGGGTCGTATCACGTTCGCGTTCAAGGGTCAGGCGGGGCTCGTCGCGTCAGTCACCAACGAGACGGTGTTCGACAATCTGAAGTCCAACGGCTACAACGCGTACTGCGCGTTTGCCACGGCGAACGATCGCTTCGTGAACTACCAGCCCGGCTCGACCCCCGGCGCGTGGAAGTGGTTCGACACGTACGTCAACCAGATTTGGCTGAACAACGCGCTTCAGCTCGCGTTCATGACGTTGCTGACGCAGGTCCGATCGATTCCGTACAATCAGGCCGGCTACAACATGCTGCGCGCCACGGCGCTCGATCCGATCAATGCCGCACTGAATGCAGGCGTAATTCAGCCCGGCGTGACTCTGAGTCAGTCTCAGCGCTCGCAAATCAACACCGCGGTGGGCGGCCCGGCTGCACAGGTGGTGGAATCGGTGGGTTGGTTCCTCGATATCAAGGACGCCTCGCCGACTGTGCGCGCCGCACGCGGCTCACCCCCGATGACGCTGTATTACACCGATGGCGGCAGCATTCAACAGATTGAACTCTCTTCGATCGCAGTGGAGTAATTGCGCATGGCTGGCCTCAAGACGATTACATCGGCGAACAGCGTCTTTACGATTGCTGTCCTGCCGATTCTGCCCGTGCCGTTTCAGGTACAGGGCTTCGCGAGCGACGACGCTTTCACGGTGGAGCCGGTCGACGCGGCGGAAACCATCATGGGCGTGGACGGCATCATGAGCGCGGGCTTCCTGCCGTTCATCACGCCACAGACGATCACCTTGCAGGCCGACTCACCGTCCATCGAGATTTTCGAGACGTGGCTGAGCGCGCAGAAAGCCGTCAAGGAACTGTTTTTCGCGCAAGGATCGATCGCGCTCCCCAGCGTGCAGAAGTCGTACATCCTGACCAAAGGTGCGCTCAAGCGCATCACGCAGACGCCGCCGGCCCGCAAGACCTTGCAGCCTCTCGTCTACCAGATTGACTGGAATGACGTACAGCCCGTTCCGCTGGTGCTCTGATGCGTCGTACGCGCGACGTTACGATCACCACACCGGGGCGAGACGAGCGCAAGACGTTCCGCCTCACAGAACTCCCCGCGGATGCCGCGGAACGTTGGGGCATGCGCGCACTGCTCGTCATGGCGAATGCTGGCGCGAAGTTGCCAGACGGCGTCCTTGACGAAGGCATGGCGGGCATTGCCGCGACATTGCCGGGTCTGATGATCCAAGGCATGCGCTCGCTGGCGGGGCTTTCGTACACGGATGAAGTGGCGACGCTCCTGAACGACATGATGGCGTGCGTGCAGTTCGTTCCGCCCGGCGTCGGACTGCCCCCGCAGCCGCTGTTCTCCGGAGATGCTTGCCAGATAGAAGAAGTCCGCACGCGGTTGTACCTTCGCATGGAGGTTATCAAGCTGCACATGGACCCTTCCGTGGCCGCCGCTCTCTCGATCTAGATTCGCTTCCTTCCGGGGGCGTCGGCCTTCTCCGTTACGCCAATGTCCCGCGCACCATTGGGACGATCGTGTCCCATGGGCTAGCCACCTTGCATGAGCTGCAGACCGTGTACGGTTTGTGCGATATGCTGGACTTCCTAGAGATAGTCGCTACGGATGCCTGCAACGCTCGCCGCATCCGCGCCGCTGCCAAGAAGCGTTAAATGGCCACCACCGTCATTGATCAGTTGATCGTCAAGCTGGGGCTTGATCCTCGCGATTTCACCAAGGGTGAAAAGGAAGTCGCGGCTTCGCTCCTGCGCACGAAGAAGATGGTGCAGGACGTCTCTGGTGGCATGAACGATGCCGTACGGGACGCCGCAGACGGCATCGGCGGTAGTTTCGGCAAGATCGCAAAGCGTGCAACCGCGCTGTTCCTGATTTTCAAGGGTCTCTCGATCGCAACGAAATTTGTGTTGGAAGCGAGCCGCGCAACGCGGCAGCTCGGCAACGATGCGCGCAATTACGACATCGCAGCCGCGAAGCTCCGCAATTTCCAGAACATCGCGGAGATGATGGGTGGCTCGGCTGAAGACGCCACCAAGACGATTGCGGGGCTCCAGAAAGCCATTTTCAATCTGACGTTCAACGGCCAGATGTCCGATCAGCTCGTCATGCTCGCGCGTCTCGGGGTGAAGTTTCAGGACGCGACCGGCCATGCGCGTGACTTCAAGGATGTCTATCTCGACACCGCGGAAGCGATCAAACAGGCGCAGAACAACGGCACGATGACTGAGGGTGAGGCGTTCCAGTTCCTGTCACAGGCGGGCTTTGACCCGGCTCTGGCACGGGCAGCGCTGGGCGGGCGTGGTGAGGCGGAAGCCGCGCTAGGACGTCAGGAAGCGCGACGACAAGTCAGTGGCGCTGATGTCGCCGCTGCGGTGGCTAACGAGCAAGCGATCACGAGTGCCGGACAGGCAAAGGACGCGGCTGGTGTGCTGGCTCAAGCCAAGGCGTCGCCATTCATCACGCGCGTGGCCGGCGGCGTCGAGCACACCATCAACCTAGGTAGCGGGCAGGAAGATTTCGCGCAGACATGGGCCGCGTGGACGCAGGCCGTAGAGCCCGCCACGCAAGCGCTGGGGGACCTAGCGGACAAGGCGCGTGGTGCGGGCGATGCGCTCGCTGGCGCCATCCACCGCATGGCGAGTGGCCGTGCGGCGTTCAACGGCGTCATTCAAGGCGCAGCGAAAAAGTTTGGGTTGGACCCTGAGATTCTGGCGGGCGTGTTGAACACCGAAAGCCATTTCAATCCGAACGCGGTCAACCCACGCACTGGGGCCGCTGGTATTGCGCAGTTCATGCCCGCCACTGCGGCAGCTCGCGGATTCACCGCGGGGCAGGACCCCGACCGGGACATCTACGAAGCCGCGCGCTATATCGCGGAGCTGCGCCAGCACTTCGTGAAGTCGGGCATGGCGCCGGATGCCGCGATGGACAATGCGCTGATGGCCTACAACAGCGGCGAGCGCCGCGTACGTACCAGCTCGATGATGACGCCCGGTGGAACGCCCCTGTCCGGCGAGACTCTGGCGTATCCGGGGCAGGTGTACGATTACGCAGAAGGAGCGCGTTCAGGCGGCACGGGCGGCGGGACTTCTAACGTCGATATCGGTGAGGTGAACGTCTATACGCAGGCCACGGATGCTGATGGGATGGCAGATGGCGCGCGCGCCGCGCTCGATCGCAAATTGACGGCCTCCCATGCGGAACAGGGGATGCAGTGATGGCGCTCATTCCGTTCCCCAATGTGCCGAAGCTGCCGGGCGTACCGCAGCTCCACCGCTCGCCCGCATTTCCTGCGGGGCCCCCGCCCGCGCTGGGAGGCGTTATTGCGATCGGTCGATTGCTACAGGCATTCCTTGCGAAGCCGCTGTGGGGGATTTTCTCCGACACGCCGCCGCAGGTGAACACCCCGACTGATGACTTGCCCACGGTGACGGTGCGGTCAAGCTCCACCCCCGTGGTCGTGCCGGACAGCATCCGCGAATTCAACTTCAAGAACGCTTGGGACGTTTCCGACTATCCCGTGCAGCAAGGTAGTTTCGCCAGTTATAACAAAGTCAACAATCCGTTCGAGATTCAGGTACGTCTGACCAAGGGCGGCACGCTTCGTGATCGTACGACGTTCCTGAATCAGATTGCGGCCATTGCCGGCACGACGGATCGCTATAAGATTGTGACGCCGGAGAAGACCTACCTGAGCTGCAACGTGACGCGTTGGGAAGTTGCGCGCCGTGAAGCACAAGGTGCGTACTTCCTCACTGAAGTAGACGTTTTTTTTCGCGAGATTCGATTCGTTACGGCGGAATACACATCAACCGGGGCGAATACGGCTGCAGCAATAGACCCCGCTGCGCTTCCTCCGGTGAACACCGGAGCAGTGCAGTCTCTGGAGTTGCCGTCTAATGTGCGTGCCGCAACTGCCGGACTATAGCCATGTTGCTTATCCCCCTTGCTGCGGTTCCCTCGCAGACCCTTGCGGTGACGCTCTCTGATCAACCCGCACGCATTGCGTTGCGTACGCTGGGAACGTCGCTCTATTTCTCGCTGAGCGTCAATGACGTTCCCATCGTGACCAATCGAATTTGCCGGAACCGTCAGCGTCTACTGATCGACGCAGGGTACCGGGAGTTCGTAGGCGATTTCTCTTTCGTCGACTTGCAAGGCGATACAGACCCCGCGTTCTCGGGTCTCGCATCGCGCTACCAACTGGTGTACTTCGGTGCCGGCGAATAGTTTCACAATCAAACAATTGCGGGTCACGCTGATTCTGGCGGCCACCAACGCAGTATTTCCGGGCACGAACAGTAATCGACTCGTGCTCACAAACATGCGTGTCTCTGCCGAAGTGCAAACCGTTGCGCGTCAGAGCCCCACGGCTCGGATTCGCATCTACGGTATGGGTCAAGCCGACATGGACGCGCTCACTGTCGCGTGGGCGAATTTCCCTGTCGTGCTGAACAACATCGTAACGCTGGAAGCAAATAGTGGCGATGGATGGACGCAGGTGTTCTCGGGCACGATCAAAGAGGCGCAACCGATGTATCGTGGTGCCCCAAACGTGTATTTCCAGCTCGCAGCGGTGATCGGGTATGACCACAAAATCAACCCGGTGGCACCCACGTCGTACGCGGAGACCGTGGATATCGGCACCGTGGCGGGAGACATCGCGGAACGGATGGGGTTCGCGTTTGTGAATGCTGGAGCGGATGCGGTGCTCGCTGGCCCGGCGTACTTCGACGGGACGCTCTATGATCAACTCTACACTGCGTGTGGAGCTGCAAAGGCGGACTTCTACTTTCTGAATGATACGCTGCTGATCACTCCTGCCGGGGCGCCGCGTTCGCGTCTTCCCGCGGTGATCCTCAACCCACAAACGGGATTGCAGGGGTACCCGCAGTACACCGGAGCTGGGCTGGAAGTGGTGGCGCTGTTCAACCCGGCGTTCTCCTGCGGAACTCCCATCGAGCTGGACAGCATCGTCCCCGGTGCGGTGGGGCGCTGGTTCCCCAACGGAATGACCCACACGCTGGAATCTCGGCTCCCGAGCGGTAAGTGGGAGACGACGTTAAATTGCCTCAAGGTGTTGGTCTGATGGGCGTTCCACTTCAAACATCTGCCGATGTTCTCAATGACTATGCGACGCTCAGCTTCGTCGTACGTCAGATGCTATCGCGCATCGCCACGTCGACGCTCGTGCGCGTCGTGGCCTGCACCAATAGCGGAGGTATCTCGCCGTGGGGCACCGTGGATGTACAGCCCCTCATGAACCAGATAGCGGGAGATGATTCGTCGTGGCCCCACCAGACGCTCTATCGCTTGCCGTATTGCCGTCTGCAGGGCGGAGCCAACGCAGTGATTCTCGATCCGGAGCCCGGCGACATTGGTCTCGCGTGCTTTGCGTCACGCGATATCAGTCCGCTGAAACAGCAAGCGGCTATCGATGCGGTGAAGGGCGGCAACCCCGGCGTGAACCCCGGTAGCGCGCGTCAATGCAATATGGCGGACGGCCTCTATGTTGGCGGCGTCCTGAATGGCGTGCCGGCTCAATACGTGGCATTCTCGTCAGGAGGGATTACTGTCCTGTCGCCTACGGCGGTCACGATTCAAGCGCCCACGATCAACCTTAAGGGCGATGTGGTGCAGACTGATGGTGACGTGACGGCGTCGGGCAGCATCACGGCTATTGGCGATGTGGTGGGCAATGGTGTGAGTCTGCACGACCACACGCATAGCGGCGTACAAACCGGTGGCGGCAATACCGGACCCCCGAACCCATGAAGACGTTACTGCTCGACACCGTGGCTTGGGACTTGGTGCTGGACTCGGCAGGCAACATCGCGCTCGCTGATTCACCCTATGCGCGCGCGCAAGATGTCGCCAGTGCGATTCGTCTGTTCCTTGGAGAGTGTTGGTACGATGTCACGCGCGGCATTCCCTATTTCGAGCAGATACTCGGACACGCGCCGCCTCCCGCGATCTTTGAAGAGTACATGACCCGAGCCGCGTTGACCGTGCCGGGCGTTGTGTCGGCTGAATGCATCATCTCGTCTGTCGATAACCGTGTGGTCACCGGCTCTGTAACGTTCAAGAGCGACGACGGGGCAACTGGAACCGTAGGAATTGGAGCATGACGACTAACGTCCCGCCAGTAGAGTTCACGCCGGCCGGGTTGGTGGTTCCGGAAGAGTCCGCCATCCTAGCCGGCGTGCAGACGGATATCGACGCAGCGTTTGGTGGCGGCGTCAATCCGGCGCTCGAAACACCGCAGGGCCAGCTCGCCAGCTCCACGTCCGCCATCGTGGCCGACGCGAATTCAGTCTTTGCTGAGTTCGTCAACCAGATTGACCCGGACACTGCTGATGGTTTCATGCAAGACGCCATCGCGCGCATCTACTTCCTGACGCGCTCTCCGGGGGCGCCCACGGTTGTGCAGTGCCAGTGCGTGGGCCAGTTCAACACGGTAATACCGGTCGGAGCACAGGCGCAGGACACTAGCGGCAACATCTATGCTTGTACGCTTGCCGGTACGATTCCTATCGGCGGAACGATCACGCTGCCGTTCGCGAATCTTGTCAACGGCCCGATTGCCTGTCCCGCGAATACGCTGACGAAGATTTTCAAAACGATCAATGGTTGGGACACGATCAATAACGCCGTAGAAGGTGTGCTGGGTCGTGACGTGGAAACTCGATCGGAATTTGAGGCTCGCCGATCCGCTTCGGTGGCGATCAATGCGCGCGGCTCGCTACAGGCCATTTTCGCGAATGTGTTCGCGGTGCCCGACGTGATCGATGTCTACGCAACGGAAAACGTTCAAAGCGTTCCAATCGTTGTCGGGTCGACCAACTTTCCGATGTCGCCGCACTCGATCCTCGTGTCGGTAATCGGGGGAGACGCTACGGAAATAGCCAACGCTATCTGGCGCAAGAAGGATGTGGGCGCCGACATGAACGGCAACACCACCATTGTGGTGACCGATAGCGAAGGCTATGCGCCACCCTTCCCAACCTACAACATCACGTTCGAGATTCCGGACCCACTCCCGATCAAGTTCGCCGTACAGATTGCGGACAGCCCGAATCTGCCGGCAGACATCGTAACGCTCGTCAAAGACGCCATCATCGCAACGTTCACCGGAGCTGACGGCGGCACGCGCGTGCGCATCGGGGCGTTGCTGCTCGCGTCGAAATTCTACCCCGGTATCATTCGCATAGGTCCGGAGGTGTCGCTGCTCTCGGTGTTGCTCGGCTCTGCGACGCCCACGTTGACACAGCAGCTCATTGGAGTTGATCAGGCGCCCACCGTGGACGCGGGGGACATCTCGGTAACGCTCGTATGATCCGCGTAGACCGCACCATCATCAGCCAGTACGCGCAGGCTCCTACCCTCACGCGGCTTATCCATAACATGGACGAGTACATCGATCCGCGCGTGAAGATGGAGGAATTTTTCGACTTCGTTTGGAGCGTCGATACCGCGCAAGGCTTTGGTCTTGACGACTGGGGCAAGATTGTCGGCGTGTCGCGTCTGCTGCGCATCCCCGGCGCGGACCCGATCGTGGGCTTCGATAATGCCGACGTCCCGCCAGATTGGCAGCCCATGTCACAGGGACGCTTCAGCCGGGGCGATACGACCGGACAGTCATACATTCTGCCGGATGATGGGTACCGCGTTTTGATTCTCACCAAGGCATTGGCCAACATCGTGGCGACCA
>Ga0070708_100000117_pt1 | contig 52877 bp, 50 predicted proteins | sample KBSK5503metaG_FD_65469 | JGI IMG/M metagenome (GOLD analysis project Ga0070708, IMG submission 65469) | Corn, switchgrass and miscanthus rhizosphere microbial communities from Kellogg Biological Station, Michigan, USA - KBS K5-50-3 metaG | ecosystem: Host-associated > Plants > Roots >... | reverse complement strand
ACCGCCGCGCTTGCCGAAACCATGAAGCGCTTGAACATTCCTTATAAAACCATTACCGGCGAAGCTGCATTTTACGGACCCAAAATCGACATCAAGCTCATCGACGCCATCGGCCGACCCTGGCAACTTACCACCGTCCAGTTCGATTTCAATTTGCCGGCGCGTTTTGGTCTGGAATACGTTGCCGAAGACGGCGCCAAGCATCAGCCCCTCATGGTCCACCGCGCGCTACTGGGTTCCGTCGAGCGTTTTTTCGGCATCTTGATCGAGCATTACGCCGGCGCATTCCCGCTGTGGCTCGCGCCGGTCCAAGTCCAAATCTGCCCCGTCAGCGAAAAAGTCGCTGATTACGCCAAGCACGTCACCGAAACTCTCAAGCGCCATAACATTCGTGTCCATCTTGACGACCGCAACGAAAAGCTCCCGGCAAAAATCCGTGACGCCCAGCTCCAAAAAATTCCTTACATGCTCATCGTTGGGGCAAAAGAAGCCGAAGCCGGCACCGTCTCCGTCCGCCATCGCAGCAGGGGCGACCTCGGTCCCAAGCCACTCGCCGAAGTTGTTGATGCGCTCCAAAAAGAAGTAGAATCCCGGTTAACGTCGTAGCTCTTTCACGGAGGAAAATACTCGTGCCGAAGTTTCTTATTGAACGCGAAATCCCAGGAGCCGGCAAACTCTCCCCCGCGGACCTTCACGGCATCTCGCAAAAATCCTGTAGCGTGATTCGCACGCTGCCGGGAGTGCAGTGGGTCGAGAGCTACGTCACTGACGACAAGATCTACTGCGTTTATATCGCGCCGAATGAGCAGGCCGTCCGCGACCATGCTGCGCAAGGCGGTTTCCCCGCCAATCGCATTTCCGCCATCCGCCGCATGATTGATCCCACCACGGCGGAGGGATAGTCATATTCAAGTCATGCATCTCAGCCGCCTCAGCCGGCGCTCAGCGTGATGTCGGTATGGTGTCTCGCAGATATTTTCTCGCATTGTCCGGACTCGCTCTCACCTCGTCATTCGCTTCTTCTGGGGCCGATGAGGTGCCCACATTGCTCGATCACATTCTTCTTGGCTGCAGCGATCTCGATCGCGGCATCGGCTTCGTCGAAGAACACACCGGCGTTCGCGCAGCGTTCGGCGGCGTCCATCCCGGACGCGGAACGCGCAACGCTCTGCTCTCGCTCGGCGAAAAGCACTATTTGGAAATCATCGCTCCGGATCCCAAGCAATCGGCCGCATCCGATCACTACGGCCTCCAAAAGCTTGCCGCGCCACGCCTCGTCGGCTGGGCTGCCCATCCGGGCGATCTAAATCAATTCGCAGGTCGTGTACGCAATGCAAAGCTCGCTTTCGATGGTCCGAATCCCGGCTCGCGCAAACGCCCCGACGGCCACCTCCTCGAATGGAAAACGCTCAATCTCAAAGATGATCGCGACAGCTTGCTCCCGTTCTTCATCGAGTGGAGCGCTGGTACCATCCATCCCTCCGTTGACGCACCCTCCGGATGCAAAATTGTCCGCTTCGAACTAGCGACGCCGGATCCGGAAAAACTCGAAAAATCAGCAGCACTTCTTGGTCTCGATGTGGGAATCGTAGAGGGAGCAAAAGCACAACTTCGCGCGACTCTCGCTGGGCCGAATGGGGAGCTTTCGCTCAGCAGTTAGCAAACCATGCTCGCGCGGTGCACGGAAGTTGGGCAGCAAACCAACTGCGCGCCCCAGCAACGTCAGTTCCGTATAATCTCATAATTGCTTGTGTTTGATGAGGGTTCCGCGCCATTCTGCTCCGCTTGGCTGGTTCTATTCCACTACCGCGCCGCGAACCCAAACATTCGTCAGTTGCAATGCTTGATCCAACAGAACGATATCGGCATCGGCTCCGGTGCGCAATGAGCCTTTCTTAAATTCGATTCCCAGAAGTGTCGCGGGGTTCAAGGTCAACATGCGCACGGCGTCCGCCAGCGGTATACCGAGTGCGATGATGTTTCGAAGTGCTCTGTCCAGCGTTAGTGTGCTGCCTGCCAACTTTCCTTCCGAGTTGCGGCAAATTCCGCCGCTCACCATCACTTCCAGTTTTCCGAGCATGTAATTTCCGTCGGGCATACCCGTGGCCGAGATGCCGTCGCTGATGAGGATCATGCGCTCGGGTCCCTTTGCCTGCAGGAGCACCTTCATTGCCGTTTCTTCCACGTGAACGCCGTCTGCAATCAACTCCGCGGTCACCTCCGGCGATGTAAGCACAGCGCCAATCACGCCGCTGTCGCGGTGGGAAAAGGGGCGCATGGCGTTGTACACATGTACTGCGTGACGGACCCCGTGTGCAATCGCCGCACGCGTCTGCTCATAGGTGGCATCCGTATGGCCTGCCGCCACCACCAATCCCGCATTTCGGGCCGCGTCGATGCACGGCATGGCTCCGAGCAGTTCGGGCGCAAGCGTCAATATCCGTGCGTTGCCTGCTGCCGCCTTCAGGAATTTTTCGAGAAACTCTGCTGACGGCAGCTTCAGCCACTCGGGCGGATGCACTCCTCGCCTCGCTGGGCTGAGGAATGGGCCTTCAAAATGTATCCCCAGCACTTCGGCCCGCGCGTCGTCCGTTTCGTGTTGTTGCGAAATGTAGTGCGCGATCCCTTCCACGCTACGTATTGTGTCCTCGGGACTCGCCGTCACCGTCGTAGCGACGAAAGCGGTCGTGCCATGCCGTGCTACCGTTTTTGTCACCCCGGCGAGTGCTTCCGGGCTGCCTTCCATCACGTCGCGCCCGCCTGCGCCATGAATATGGACATCCACAAAGCCGGGAACCGCGATCTTGTCCGTTGCGGGGAATTCGACAGCCCCGTCTGGCAGCCGCATTCCCTCGCGTGGTCCGAGTTCCTCGATCACTCCCTCGCGGATCAGAATGCCGGCGTCGATAATTTCGGCCGTCGGGGTCAGTACTCTTCCGGCGTGCAGTAAGGTTGTTGCCATAGGTTAGGTTGTATCGTAGCGGAATCTGTCGTTCTTTCAAAAAGCAAAACGGGCAAAAAAGCAAAACGGGCGGAGCCGAAGCCCCGCCCGTCGGAAAAAATGCAGATTGAGGACTCCTTAGTTGCTTTTTGCCGGCGCCATCTCGATGCTCTTAAGTTTGAGCGTGTCGCCCTCTACCGTACCCGTCACAGTAACGTGATGGCCTGCGTGTGCGGCCACTTTGTCCTGTGCGTCCACAACGTAGACTTTCTGGCCCACGTCATCGACGAACACGTATTTTTCGCCTTCCTTGACGCATTTTGTGGTGCACTCGCCCGCTTTATCGTTTGCGCCCTTTGCGCCGCATTTGCTGTCGGAAATATAGCCGGTCCATGTGCCGTCCGCAGCCATAGTCAGTGCTGCCGCGAAGAGCGTTGCTGCCATTACTGCTGCAAATCGTATTTTCATTGCTTTCCCCCCTCAGAAAAATCCAGTGCATTAGATGGTTGGCCAGGTTGTCAGTAGCTTGTCACATCCAGAGTCCGCCGTCCATAGAGTTCCCTCACCTCCCACGTAGTCGAACCGATGAAAAGACGTCCTTGCAAAAGAAAGAAGGAGGGTTCTTTCGAACCCTCCTTCAAGATTTCACAGCTGGCTCCTAATTGCGAACCGTTTTATTGTCCCGAACTGGAGTTGGTGCTGGCCGCTGTCGTCTCTGGGGTTTTCGGGATGCTTAGATAGCCAGACGCCGAGGTCTTCGAGACTTTGTTAACAACCAACTCCAGCGCTGCCCGTGTTCCTCCGGTGTAGAAGAAAATCGGCTCGTTCACGGACCGGTTCTTCTTTTCGAAGCTCTTGTCGTCTGCCAGCACGTTCATCGTGAACTGGTTCTTCTTTGTGTTCGTGTCTCTCAGTTGGACCTGGATGGTGCCCACCTTCTGTGAACCGCCTTTGCGCGTTACGGTAAATTCAAAGTAATCGCGCTGCCCCATCCGGCGGAGCTGATCGATTTCGTCGTGATTCCGCGCGATGAGAGTGCCCATCTCGCTGCGGGCCATTTGTATGCTGTTTTTCGTGGCGTCCAAGTCGCCCTTCACGCCTGTAACGTCGCCGTTCAGCTTATTCAGGTCCTCTGCGTTCGCCTTGGTGGCTAGTTCGGCCTTGACGGACGTCGCCAAACCGTTCACCTTCTGGTCTACCGCTGCCGTCGCTGTCTTATTCTGCTTACGCGCGGCAATCAGTTGACCCTGCGTCAAATTTAGCTTGTCCGTAACTACCTTCAGGTCGCTCTGCAATGCCTGATTGATTTCATCTTCTTTGGCCAGCCTCTGGCTTAGCACATCATTGGCTTGCTTCACCGAAGCCTGGGTAGATTGCTCGACGCTGTTCGCGTGACTTAAGGCGCTCCATCCCACTCCTAGACCGAGCAACGAAACTCCACCCAACACAGCCACTGCAAGTCCCACCCAGCGTGGTGTTCCGCTTGTGGTGTGATTCAAGGGTTCCTGATACTCGCTCATAAACTTCCTCTCCTCTGGGGTTTTTGCCCCCTGCGGCTAGAAAGGGAGCACACCTCACGCCAAATCTCTAGAACTAGGGCTACCGTCCTTAACCCAAGTGAATACATATGCTTGTCGGCAAGATAGGAGGTTGTGGAGGCAGGATTTATACGTACTAGTACTAGTAAAGATTACGCGGTCGTTTCGTCTTCGGTAAATTTTGCTGCAGGGAGGTCACCGCGAAAGCGCGTAACGCTGTAGCAACCCCAAAAAAACAAGTTGCCGCGCAGATCGGAACGGTTGTCGATAAGCTATTGCAGGATAAAGTGTTATTGTAAGAAAGTCAGGCAGCTTGGGGAGCGTGCTCTTCATCGGAGCCCTTCGCCGGAGTAAAATAGCGATCCAGCGTGCTCATCGCCGCGTCCAAGACCATGTGGCAATCGGAGCAGGACTCGAGGTGCCGCTTAATCTCATTCACCACAGGCGGCGACAGTCTTCCCTCTAAATACCAACAAATCAAATGGATAGTGTCTCGACAACTCATGACTGCGGTTCCCCCGTGGCCCCGCGCCGACATCCGGCTCAGCTATCTTCAATGCATTTGATTCACCAAACCTAGGAAAACAAGCGAGATTGTAAATGCTGTAATATCAATGAATTGCATGGTCTGTGCGCAATGCATGCTCAAACGCTATGAATCATTGAGGGAAAGATTACGCAGCCATTGCAACATTTGTGCGAAGACGCAGTTCCCGCGGGCTCAGCGATTGGGGACTACGGACATCTCTCGCAAAGCCTCGATCCGGGCCTCGAGAGGTGGGTGAGTGCTGAAGAGTGAGGTCACCGAGCCTCTGCCGAAGCGTGGTTTCACAATGCATAGCGATGACGTGGACTGTGAAATGGCCGTCGTCGGGATCCGATTATTGTATGCGCCAAGTTTTTGCAAGGCGCTCATAAGCCCGAACTGGTTGCCGACCATGCGGGCACCAGTCGCGTCCGCGGCAAACTCTCGTTGGCGCGAGAGGGCTAGCTGCAACAGCATCGCGGCTAGCGGTGCGAGGATCATTAGCGCCAAGTCTACGACTACGCCGCCGCCCCTTCGGTCTTCGCGGTCGCCCCCTCCAAACCAAAGGCCCCAATGCGCGATCCAGGTGATGGCCCCTGCGAGCGTGGCCGCGATGGAGCTGATCAATATATCGTAGTTGCGCACATGGGATAGCTCGTGAGCGATGACCCCTTCCAACTCGTCGTCATTCATCAACTCCAGCAGGCCTTGCGTCACCGCAACAGACGCGTGATGCGGATTCCTACCAGTGGCGAAGGCATTCGGCGCTTGCTCCGGCACAACGTAGAGCTTTGGCACAGGTATATTCGCTTTGGCAGCCAATCGCTCCATCACTGCGTAGAGCCGCGGCAATTGCTCTCGCGTAACCGGCTGGGCGCCGCTCGACTTGAGCGCGATTTTATCGGAAAAGAAATAAGCGAACGCGTTGGTACAAACTGCAATTCCCAACGCAATGGTCATGCCATTTCGCCCGCCCAAGTAAGCCCCCACCATCGTCAAGAAGAGCGTCAGCACTACCAGAAGAAATGTCGTTCGAAGAACTCTCATGTTGTCCCTTCACTGCACTATACGCACAAGAAGACAAAACTTGTCGGAACGTGGAAACTGAGCGAGAGGAGTTCTCCTTCCAGGATTCCCCACCCACTCTATTAGATTCTAGCGGCTGCCGCAGGTTGTTTCGCTTTCAGGCGCTCGAAACGCATTGCGTTTTTCTGCCCGTCGCGATCCACTCGAATGTGGTCACCTGGGAGCACTTTGCCTTCCAGAATCTGCATCGCCAGAGGATCCTGAATCAGACGCTGGATGGTTCGCCGCAGCGGCCGCGCCCCGTACGCCGGGTCATAACCCTCTCGCAGCAGCAATTGTTCCGCAGCACCGGTGAGTTCCAAAGTGATTTGCCGTTCCGCGAGCAGTTTTTCGACGCTTTTGAGCAGCAGCCCCACAATGCGGCCAAGCTGCTCCTTGCCCAACGGGTTGAAAATCACAATTTCATCGATACGGTTGATGAACTCCGGACGGAATGCCGCGCGCAACGCCTCCATTGCTTCTTTTCGGGCGAGTTCGGGGTCCTTGTTGGAAAGTTCGAAGATAGCCGTCGATCCCACGTTGCTGGTCATGACCATCACGGTGTTGCGGAAATCCACCGTGCGGCCCTTTCCATCGGTCAAGCGGCCGTCTTCGAGAATCTGCAACAGAATGTTGAAGACATCTGGGTGCGCCTTTTCAATTTCGTCGAACAGGATTACCGAATAAGGGTGCCTGCGCACTTGCTCCGTGAGCTGTCCGCCTTCTTCGTAGCCGACATAGCCTGGAGGAGCGCCGATCAGCCTCGACACACTGTGCTTCTCCATGTATTCGCTCATGTCGATGCGTATCATAAGTTTTTCATCGTCGAAGAGAAATTCCGCCAGCGCGCGTGCCAGTTCCGTTTTCCCTACGCCCGTGGGCCCAAGGAAAATAAAGGAGCCAATGGGCCGCTTCGCATCGGACAATCCGGCGCGGCTCCGGCGCACGGCGTTGGCCACGCGTCCCAGCGCCTCGTCCTGTCCAATTACGCGCTGACGCAGCCGTTCTTCCATGTGCACGAGTTTTTGTGCTTCGCCTTCCAGCAGACGTCCCGCCGGAATTCCGGTCCATTTGCTCACCAATTTCGCTATGTCTTCTTCGTCCACCTCTTCCTTCAGAATCGGAGCATCTTTTTGGATCGATGCAAACCTCTCCTCCGCCTTCTTCAAATCGTGTTCCGCAGCGGCGATCTTGCCATAACGAATTTCCGCGACTTTGGCTAGCTCGCCCGCACGCTCGTATTTCTGCTCCTCGGTTTTGAGCTGCTCGATTTGCTCCTTGAGCGTACGGATTTTTCCGATCGCTTCCTTTTCCGCTTGCCAACGGGTCTTCCGCGCGCTGGAGTCCTCTTTCAATTTCGCAAGTTCTTTTTCGATTTGGTTGCGCCGCTCTTTCGAATGCGCATCTTTTTCTTTCAACAGAGACTGCCGCTCAATCTCCAGTTGCAGGATGCGGCGCTCGATCTCGTCGATCTCAACAGGCAGAGAATCGATCTGCATGCGCAGGCTCGCCGCCGACTCGTCGATCAAGTCGATCGCTTTGTCCGGCAGAAAACGGTCGGAAATGTAGCGGTGCGACAAAGTTGCGGCTGCCAAAATTGCAGCGTCCTTGATTCGCACGCCGTGATGAACTTCGTAGCGCTCCTTCAGGCCGCGCAGGATCGCAATTGTGTCTTCCACCGTCGGCTCACTTACCAGCACCGGCTGAAATCGACGCTCCAGCGCCGGATCTTTCTCGATGTACTTCTTGTATTCATTCAGCGTAGTCGCGCCAATCGCGCGCAGTTCGCCTCGAGCCAAGGCCGGCTTCAACATGTTGGAAGCGTCCATCGCACCTTCCGCCGCGCCCGCGCCTACCAGGGTGTGCAGTTCGTCGATGAACAGAATGATCTGCCCTTCCGCTTCCGTAATTTCCTTCAAAACCGCCTTCAAGCGGTCTTCAAATTCCCCGCGGAATTTCGCGCCTGCCACGAGCGCTGCCAAATCCAGCGCCACAAGCCGCTTAGTTTTCAGCACGTCCGGCACGTCTCCAGAAACGATGCGCTGCGCCAGGCCTTCGACGATGGCCGTTTTTCCCACACCCGGCTCGCCGATGAGTACAGGATTGTTTTTTGTGCGCCGCGCCAGAATCTGCATCACTCTGCGAATCTCTTCATCGCGGCCAATCACCGGATCAAGCTTCCCGCGCCGCGCCAAATCCGTCAGGTCCCGCGCGTATTTCTCCAGCGAAGCGTATGTCCCCTCCGGATTCTGCGACGTCACGCGCTGCGTTCCGCGCACGCCAGTCAGCGCTTGTAGGATCGCCTCATGCGAAGCGCCTTGACGCTTGAGCAACTGCCCTGCCGGGTCGCGCTCCTCGCCGGCCAGGGCGAGAAAAAGGTGCTCTGTTGAAACGTACTCGTCCTTGAACCGCTCCGCTTCGTCGAATGCCCGCTCCAGAACGTTGTTCAACGGCTTGCCGATATGTTGCTGCGCAAAGCCCTGTACTTTCGGCAACCGCGCGATCTCGCGCTCGATCTCCTGACTAAACGCTTCGCTTCGAATGCCCAGTCGCGCCAGCAGGGGAGGCACCACCCCATCCGTCTGCGACACCAATGCATCGAGTAAATGTACAGGCTCAATCTGTTGATTCTCGTGGCGCGCCGCCACGTCGTTCGCATGTTGCAGCGCTTCTTGCGCTTTCAGCGTCATCTTGTCAAATCGCAGCATGTTGTACTTTTCTTCTCGGCCCTTCCGCAGGAAAAAAGAGGGCTGCCGCACCGGCCAGCCCCTCTCTCATATGACAGCCTTGCTGCTGGCTTACTTCGCCCCAGCGGCCTTAGCCACTGCCGGCGTACCCACATTTACTTTGATCTGCTTCGGCTTTGCTTCTTCACGCTTTGGAATCGTCAGAGTCAGCACGCCGTTTTGATAATCGGCCTTGATCGCTTCCGAGTTCACGGTATTGGCAAGCGAGAAGCTCCGGCTAAACGTTCCATACGCGCGCTCCACGCGCAGATAATTCTCTTCGTTCACCTTCTTCTCGAACTTGCGCTCACCGCGAATGGTCAGAATGTTATTTTCCACACGAATGTCCAGATCGTTCGGATCCACTTCCGGCACATCGGCCTTTACGACCAGCTCATGCTCGGTCTCATAAATGTCGGCCGCCGGCGCCCAGCTCGTGAGGTTCGATTCCTCAGCCGAACGCTCCAGTGCGTTACCGAATAAACGATTCACTTGTTCCTGCAGGGTGGAGGCCCCACGGAAAGGTTCCCAACGGTTGAATGTTGCTTTCATTTTTGTTTCTCCTGCTCCTGGATTGCATAATTCACTGCAACAGAATAATATTATATGAGTGTATCTATGTCAAGTATAATTTTGCGCCGGCCAGAGAGAGTATAAAGATTTTATTTACATAAACATAGAGAATAAGAATCCTTCAGCGATTATGCGCAATAGCGATACATTTACCGATTTCGGTCTCGAAACCCTCTCTGATGTTTCCAGTCAACTACCTGCTGCAGATGCTGCTAGACTTCTTCTCGATGCTGCTCGACGACCTCAATTACATTCTGCCACAACGCCAAATCGCTCAACGGCCGCTCAACCGCCGGGATGCTTCCCGGCTCCTACTCCTTTCCCGCGCCAAAGGTACGTTAGAGGACCGGCTCTTCGCAGATCTTCCGGACGTGCTGCGCGGCGGCGAGCTCATCGTGCTTAATAATACTAGGGTCATTCCGGCTCGCTTTTTCGGCCGCCGTGCCGGAGTACATGCTCAGCCGCCTTCTCGCACCACCTGCCGCGAGCACCTGACGGGCAAGGTGGAAGTGTTCCTCACCCGCCAACTCGATCCTCAAACGTGGGAGGCGCTTGTCCGTCCTGGCCGGAAGATGCAATCGGGTGAACGAGTCTTGTTTGGGGAGGGGGAACTGGAAGCCGAGGTAGTCTCCCGCGGCGAACTCGGCCAGCGTACTCTGCGCTTTGTTTCACGTGACACACGCAGCGTCGCGGATCATCTCGAACGCCTCGGCCATATTCCGCTTCCGCCGTACATCCGTCGCGCCGATGAGCCCGGAGACCGCGAGCGCTATCAGACGGTATTTGCGAAGAATCCCGGCGCCATTGCCGCCCCCACTGCGGGACTACATTTCACTCCGGAAATTCTGGATAGAATACGCGCGCGCGGCGCGAAAATCTGCGAACTGACGCTCGACGTGGGCCTGAGCACGTTTCAACCAGTCCACAGTGAACTGTTGGAAGAGCACGTGATGCACGCCGAGTCCTACGAAATTCCCGTTCAAACAGCCCGGCTCATCCTAGAAGCGCGAGCCGCAGGCCGTCCTATTCTTGCCATTGGCACCACGGTCGTCCGCGCGCTTGAATCCGCAGCGATTCGCGCCGCGGAATCAGGCTCCGCCGAATTACTGCTATCCGGCAAAGCCGATGCCCAACTATTCATCTTTCCGGGATTTCAATTCCGCGTGGTGGACGCTCTGCTCACGAATTTCCATCTGCCGCGCTCGACTCTGCTCGCGCTGGTTTGCGCGTTTTCTGAGCGCGAAAAAGTGCTCACGGCCTACCGCCATGCTGTTCAGTCGGGTTACCGGTTTTACAGCTATGGAGATTGCATGCTGATTCGCTGACTGTAGTTAAAGGAGATTTCGGAATGAGAGAACAACTTCTTGAGGATGGCTGCAATATGCTAACAGATCGGTAAGTCTTCGCAACAGTCGCTTCAGGCGTTCCTGCCATTTAAAGATCTGAAACTTGGAAATTACGAGTAGGGAGGCTGCCATCGAGAGTAGCCCCCCTCTCGTCCATCCGAACGGAGTTACAAACACTCCTCACCTACTCACTAAATACGAAAACGCGAGTTTTTCCCGAAAAACGGACTTCCTTCACTTGGCCGTTTTCGCCGATAAGCACGGAATCATTAGAAGATTTCGTTGTGCGGTCTTCCCAGCGTCCTTCGGCTTCCGCCAGTACCTGGTTTCCTTTTTGCACCGTGGCCTTGTTTCCGTCTATCAGCAGGCGGTATGCACCTGCTTGCAGATCAGCTTTGCCGATCTTTGCCGACTGGGCAATGTTGAAGGTCTTGCTGACTGGTTTTGCGAGGAGTGGTACGGTGCAAGCGAGCGCCGCGACCAAGGCTGCACTGCGGAGAATCGAATTGAATTTCATGCGTGTCAACATCCTTTCCTTCAGAATCGAGTCAGCCGCATTTCTGCCGCCGCAAGCTGAACAGAGAGTTGACACGCGTGTTCTAGGCGAGTAGTCTCACCCGCAAGACACCTCGTTCTTCCTGGACTAACGGCCGGAAAGACTGCGTGTCATCGCCCCGCGGCTGCCACCGCGGGGTTTTTCTTTTGATCCCTTTGGCTTGCCTGCGCAGCTCTTCCGGCTGCACATGTATAGACGAGCCGGCCATTGCGAATGTTTCGTCCGCCATCCGATTTTTTTATTTAATTCTTTTCATTTTTTGTTACTAGTTTTTTCCTGTTCTGGTTTTATGATGTTATTTTCTAAACTACTTATAAATAGTCGAAATTTCTTCGAGACTTTCTCATTTCTCACACGTCGCATCCCATTTTTTCCGTCCGACCGCTGGTGCATGGTGCATCAGCTCCCGGCTTCATCTATACTCAATGGCATTTTGCGGATGGTGTGAATGCGCATTCTAGTTCTAAGCGATCTTCACGCAAACGCCACGGCCCTCGCCGCTGCGCTTGATGCGGCCGCAGGGCGGTGGGACGTGTCCGTGTGTCTCGGCGACGTCGTGGGCTACGGGCCCGACCCGCATGAGGTCGTCGCTCGGCTTCGCGAACTTGGGACGGAGACCATTCGCGGCAATCACGACAAAGCGGTCACAGGCCTGATGGATACCACCGATTTCAATCCAGTTGCGAAAGCCGCCGTGGATTGGACTCGTTCGCGGCTGAACGCGGAAGACCTCTCCTGGCTTTCCGGCCTCCCTCAGGGACCGCTCGCCACTGACGGAATCGTTTTGGTCCATGGCGCGTTTCAAGATGAGGACGAATATGTCTTCACTCCCGCACAAGCTCTCGATGGCTTACTGGATTCCACGGCAGAAGTCACTTTTTTCGGACATACCCATCATCAGGGCGGATTTTCTTATCAGGACTCCAATCTTGAAGTGCTGCAGATTCGACCGCGCCCTTCGGAAGCGTTCGCCGCCCTCCGCATCGAACACCCGCGACGCTATTTGCTAAATCCCGGCTCCATCGGCCAGCCGCGCGACGGTGATCCCCGCGCGGGCTTCGCCATCGCCGATATCGAGCACCAAATCGTCGAATTTTGGCGCGTTCCCTATGACATTTCCGCGGTACAGGAACGGATGCGCACCGCACAGCTTCCGGAACCTCTAATTCATCGGCTCGTCGTCGGTCGCTAATCGCGGGCCGGTGAGCGTCGGATGGTAAGCTGGCTCACTTTTCTCTCCTGCCGCCTTGACGCGCGGCGGCATCCGGGCCAGCATCATTCCCTGAGTGCAATACATGCCTGAATCTCTTCAGATCGAAACTCCGGATCAGCCGCAACCGACCAGCGGCCGCTCCTGGATCGTGTGGATGGGGGCGGCAACGATCGCTATCGCCCTGATCATTGTGATGTGGCCCGGCGAGGAGCGCCGGTCCTCTTCTCTCACGCGCGAATCACATCTCCCGTTTGGCGCCCCTGAACAAGCATATGCACCGAAGATTCAGATAGAAGACCTGACACTCAGCCGAGCTGAAAATTTTCTGCATCAGGAGGTCACCATGCTCGCGGGCCGCCTGACAAATGGAGGCAACTTGACACTCTCCAACGTCGAGCTCACTGTCGAATTCTCAGACGAGCTTGGCCAAGTCGTTCTGCGCGAATCCCGCGCTATGTTCTCCTCGCAGGCGGCTCCATTTGCTCCGGGCGAGCGCCGCGACTTTGAGGTTGCGTTCGAGCACATCCCTTCTTCCTGGAACATCCAGAAGCCCGTGGTCCGCGTCTCGGGAATTCTCTTTGCTTCCAACAAAGAATAGTTCAAGAGCTAAGTATTTCATTTATAATCTCCAGCGTGGACCTTTCCGCCGAATTGCTGGCATGTCTCAAGGAATTCACCGCTAACGGCGCCATCGAGATTCGCGAGAATGGCGGGCGCGTTGCGCCATTCTCCGGGCTCTCGTGGGAAGTGCGCGGCGCCGCGGAGAAACCTCTCTTGCATCTGTGGTCCGAAAACTACAATCTAACGCGCCGAGTGCTTGCCATCACAGACCACTCCGACCAGCGGTTAGCGCTTGCCGTCGAACGGTTCGGCCGCGCAAAGCCTGGCCGCCTCGAATTTATTCGCATGGAATACGAGCGCAACCTCCGCGATCTATCTCGCGAAGAGTTTTGCGCCGGTCTTGGGCATCTCCTGGCGGAACGCTTTCCCGATGAATCCCTCCAGTCTCTGACGTCAGCGCCTGACCTCGAACACTCTATTTCCGGCAACTATGTGCGCGGACTTCTCCGCCGCGGTTCTTCTTATGTCGCCGTCCTTGCTGTTCCAGATGGTGAGTCCGCTGATACTGCGGAAAGCAGCCTGACTTTTGGACTGCTGTGGCTGTATCGCTCGCGAAACTCATTCCGGCACGGCGCCGTCATTGCGCTTCGGCTTATTCTGCCGAAAGGAGAGGCGCGCCATGTGATACCTCGTGCCGCCGCTCTGAAACCAGATTTATCCCTTGAACTCTATGAGCGGGATCCAGTCCGCGAAACGCTCGAAAAGATCGATCCGCGCCGCGAGGGAAATCAAGAGACTTGGCTGGTTCCCCATCGCGAATCTCAAGCGCTGCTCGATCGTTCGCATTCCGCACTCCATCCGGTCGTGGCCCTGTCGCCGCGCGCAGTCACCGTGCATCCAGTTGCACAGTCGCGCGAGGTCGTATTGCGTTTTCGTGGCTTAGCATTTGCGCGCTGGGACAATGGACGCATTTTCTTCGGCTGTCCCGATTCCCGCGAGGAACTTACATCATCCTCGCTACCCGCTCTCAAGAGGCTGCTTCAGCAACTCGACGTTCATCGTCACCCGTTCGCCAGCGAGTCGCATCATGCCTTTTACCGCGCGCAGCCGGAGCGCTGGCTCGAAGCTCTGATCCGCGAAGACGTCACCCGAATCGATGCGGCTCTCGATCCGCGTTTTGTTTATTCGCAAGTCTTCGCGCACGCTGGCGGCGAGCATGGCATTCTCGATGTGCTTGCCGTCACTCGCTCCGGTCGTCTCGCCATTCTCGAACTAAAAGCCAGCGAGCACATTCATCTTCCGCTACAAGCCGGCGGCTATTGGCTTCGTATTCGCCGTCATCTGGAACAATGCGATTTTGCTCGCCACGGATATTTCCCAGGAATTGAACTTCAGGCCGCTCCGCCGCTCGTCTATCTCGTCGCTCCGGCGCTTCGATTCCACCCGGCCACGGATATCCTCTTGCGTTTTCTGCCGCCCGAACTGGAAAGCACGCGCGTTGGCCTGGCGGAAAGCTGGCGCCGAGGCCTACGCGTCGTCATGCGGCAATAGGCGTCAGCCGCCGTCCTCGGTCAACGATTCTCTATTTTCCAGAGGTCATTTGCGCTATTTTCTTTCCGGCGAAATGTCCTGTTCCGGATCGCCGCGGCAAAGTAGAATAATCCGTACCAACCATCAGGAGCGCATATTGGATTTTTCCGCGACCATCCGGCATTCGGCTCACGCTTCTTTAATTGATGTTCGCGGCCGTCTCACTTTTTTCGAAGTCGGCGTTCTCCGCGAAAACGTCTCTCGCCTTCTCGGCGAAGGCCGCAAGCAGATTGTCCTCAATCTGAGCGAACTCCACTATCTCGACAGCTCCGGAATTGGCGAACTGGCGCGCATCTATGTGATGGTGCTCAAGAGCGGTGGCGAAATGAAGGTTGTTGGATTATCCCACAGCGTCGAGGATGTTTTGAAAGTCACCCGGCTTTATCAGGTGTTCCCGGAGTTTCCGGACGAAGAAGCGGCGTTGCAAAGTTTCTCCGGAGCTGGCCCCGCAAAATCACCTGGAAACAGGTAATAGAAAAATATTAGCGAAAAAACGGCCCCAAAAGGAGAGAAGCAGCTAAGGCGTTGAGCCTTAGCCGCTTCCCGGGGTGTGTCCTCGAAGTGGTTAGTTATTAATTTAGATGCATGGCAGCGAAAAAGGTTTCCACATTTTCAAAATATTTTGCAGTTCCCGATTTCGCCGAAAATGCTTAGTAAAACAGATACTTACGCCACCGTTCGTCGCGGTGTCCGATGAGCCGCATCAACTGCCGTGAGGTATGGAGCGTGAACGGCCGCGGCCGCCGCGCCAGTTTTAGCCCGGCCTCTTCCGGTGTCCGGTCACCCTTGCTGTTATTGCAGCGGTAGCAGCATGCCACCAGATTTTCCCAGGAAGAACGTCCGCCGCGCGACCTGGGCACAACATGGTCCAGCGTCAGCTCCGAGCTGGGGAAAATTCTACCGCAGAATTGGCAAGTGTTTCGGTCTCTCAGCAAAATGTTTTTCCGCGAAAGCGCCCGGCTTTGCTGCGGAATGTGCCGGTACGCCAGCAGCCGAATCACCGACGGGACTTTATGGGCATGCGCCGCCGAGTGCACTTCCGCGCTATGCATTTCTTCGGCCTGAGCCACCCCCTTCAGAAGTAGCACCATCGCGCGGCGCACGGCCGTCACGTTGATGGGCTCGTAGGTCGCATTCAATACCAGCACAGGTTCATGCATCAGCGATGCACGCCTCGGCATTTTCGGGTTGTGGGATCTACTGTCCGCGGGATCCGCGGACCCGGGCGCAGGAGCATCGCCAGCTTCAGGGGCATACCGCCCCCGGAAATCGACCGACTTTGGCCGGTTTGCGCTCATCGCGCTACCTTAAGTTACAGGGTACCACTTCTCGGGGCCGGCAGGGGGTTTCTCGCAGCTCGAGCTACCGTAAGTCCTATAACCGACTTGGCTCCCGACTCCAGCAGCGCCCGTGCGCACGCATCAAGCGTCGCCCCAGTGGTCATTACATCATCTACCAGTACGACGCGCTTATTGTCAACCTGCCTGCCTGGACGTGTGGCAAAAGCGCCACGAACGGACTCCCAGCGCTCCTCTAAACTAAGCACCAGCTTGTTCGGACGAGGCCGTGTTCTCATCAGCAGCACAGATTTATGGGGCAGGTTCAGCCTGCGGGCCAGAGGTTTGGATATAAGCCCAGCTTGGTTATATCCGCGCTCCCGCTCGCGGTCGCGGTGTAGCGGCACAGGCACAACTACGTCGCCGGCCAGCAGCTCACCTTCCCGTTCTGCTATCTCCGCCAATCTCTGCGCGAACCACGACCCCAGCGGTTCGATCCGCTCCCATTTCAACAAGAGGATTGCCCGCACGAGCGGTCCGTCATATATGCCGAAGCTTCTCGCCCGATCAAAGGCATAGGTCTTCTGCTGGCATGCGCGGCAAACCAACTGTTCTGCCTCTGCCGCTGTCATCCCCGCAAGCGGCTGCCCGCATATTTCACACTTTTTCTCCGGAGGCGCTTCGAATGACGCCAGGCACTCCTCACAAATTGGCACCCGGCTCGCTCGCGTTAGCAGCATGTCGCAGATCCGGCACCCCGCAGGGAAAAACACGCTCACGATCGCATCGCTGGCTTCCGCCAACCATCCACGCACACCCCTCCGCACGCTCCAAGCCGGTTGCGTGGCAGATAGTTCTCGCGTCACCAGGGAGAAATCTACTCTTCCGGGTCTTATAAGGAAAGAGAGAATGTACGCTAAGGTAATTTCAGGACGAGGCGTGCCCTAAACTTATAGGGCCAGCCTTCTCAGGCTGGCCGCTCATCCTGCCTGTATACCTCGGGGTTACAGCAGACCTTGTTCCATCTTCTCCTGGCAGGAGAGGCAGTGCTTGGCCCAGGGTACCGCTTCGAGCCGTTTCTGCTGCATCTCTTCCTGACAGTTTGCGCAGACTCCGTAATCATCGGTCTGAATGCGCTTGAGTGCCGCATCGATCATGTTCAGGATCGTGCGGTCCGTATTGGTCATGCCAAAGAGGAATTCCTTGGTGTAGGAATTCGCTGCTTTGTCGGCGAGGTCCACCGTCGGGTCTTCGTCCGCGGTTCGCCCCTCTTCCTGCGTGCGCGCGATAGTCTTCATCAGCTCCTCGCGCCGCGTCACCAGTTTCTTTCTGTAGTAATCGAGTCTTTTCTTGTCCATGGGAGTCCCGCCCCTCTGTCTGCTTTCGGGGCCATCTAAAAACTCCGTAGTGTAGACCTGCCCATTCGGAGTGTCAAGTCAGAGGGGTCCGGCGGTTTCCGGGATGCCTGCCGCTAGCTCCGCGCGTCTCTATGGCACCACTGGTAGAACCAGGGCGGAAGGGTGCGCTTTATCGTGGTAGATCACGTTGGTCGCTTTAATCATCCGCGTCCCCCGCGCTTGAATCTCGCCCGTATTCAGGTTCCTGTCGAACCGCGGAAAGTTGCTGCTCGAAACCTCCAGCCGCAATTTGTGACCCGCCAAAAAAACATTGCTCGTCGCCCACAAGTCCACCGTCACGTGATACGTCTCGCCCGGATTCGCCAGCTCCTGTTTCTCCTGCGAATTCCGGTAACGCATCCGCAATATCCCGCTCGTCAAATTTTGCGCAAATCCATTCGGCCAAACATCCACCAGCATTCCCGTGAAGTCCGTGTCCACCGCGGAGCTGCTTACATACAAATCCAACGTCACCGGCCCCGTCACCTCGAAATCCTTTTCAAAAACCGGTGTCGTGAACACCAGCACATCCGCCCGGCCTTCCGCAGGTCGCTGATCTTCCGGCCCGATTCCCGTCGGCAACGCGCCACAACAAAGGGGCCCGCCAATCGTAGGTACCGCGTCGCTCGGATCATAAACATACTGGTCGGCCTTTTCTTCCGCAGGCGCCGCTGTGCTCAGCGTTCCGTTTCCTCCTAGCCCACCCGCCCCACCGTTCGCCGAATGCAGGTAATACTTCGTGCTCTTCGCGCGCGCCAAAGGCCAATCATCCTCATCACGCCACTCATTTTTCCCCATCACAAATATCTTCACTGGCTTCTCGTGCTCCACTCCATTCACCACGCCCTTAAAAATTGAGTCGTACCACCGAAGTGTCAACTCATCCTGGTCGATCGGCAGCTTTTCCCCGAAATCCACCGCTCCAACTTTTCTGTTGTTCGAACCGCCCGCATGTCCACCCACGTAAACCACCAGCCGTTGGCCGTGTTTCGCCGCGTCCGTCCCGGCTTCCGTCTTCAATTTCTGATAATTCTTCAACGATCCGCCCAGAAAAATGTCATACCAAGCCGCAAAACTCAGCACCGGCACTTGAATATTTGCGTAATGATCCTCGATCGACCACTGCTTCCAATAGCCGTCGTAATCCGGATGCGCCAGCCAATCCTTGAAGTACGGCGCAATTCCCGCCGCGGAAGGCGTTTCGAGCACGGCAAAATCCGCCAGCGGCAAAGTCTTCATTCCTGCAAGAGCATTGCTCTCTTCCACGCGCCGCCGCATCGTATTCATCGCCAATCCCGTTCCCCACGATTCGTTGAACCACTGTTCAAATGCCCCGCCCTGATACGTCCACCCGTCGTGATAGTTCGACGCCGTCACCGTCGGGCAAATCCCGGCCAGATGCGGCGGCTTGGCAATTGCCGCCAAAAACTGCGTCGCCCCGACGTACGATCCACCGAACATTCCCACTTTTCCATTTGAATAGGTAAGCGCCGCGGCCCATTCCACCGTGTCGTAGCCATCCTGCGATTCGTTCTTGAAGGTGTACCATTCGCCATCGGACGTGAACCGCCCGCGCACGTCCTGCGCAATCACCACATACCCCCGCGCCGCTCCCTTCATTCCGAAATTCGTCTCGCCCGTTTTGTCGTAAGGCGTGCGAACCAGAAGCACTGGAAATTTCCCTTCTGCTTTCGGCCGGTATATGTCCGCCCGCAACGTCACGCCGTCGCGCATCTTCGCCGGCACGTTCCGCTCGACCACAACTTCATAGTGCTCCGCCGCCCGCGCCACCTCCGCTGCCGTCAGCGCAATCATTATGACGATCGCTGCTGCATATCTCCGCGCTCTCTTCATGCGCTCTCCTGTGTGCTGCCCATCTTGCAGGGCGCGACAAACAGCGCAGCCTAGGCCCACTCCCCGCCACTGTCAAGGCCCCCCCGCGAGTTGCATGCAACAACATCTCAGATTGTAGGTCTTTCAAGTATTGAGGCGCGGCTAGCCGCCAGCCGAGGGCTGGCGCGCGTAGGTATTTGGATTAAAATTAGCCGGAGGATTGTGAAGGGACCGCGAAATAGAAATGGTGGTGATTGCGGCAGGCGGGGTTGAAGGGGGCGTGGCAGGTGGGGCAGCGGGAGTTGGATTGGTGGTAGGCTGAGATGGTGAGTTCGGCGCGGCAGGCACCGCAGAGGATGGCTTGGTGGTGCCATTCGGATTGCGGCCAGGGCTCGATGGGATGGTTGGCGAGGGCGTTATGGCAGTCTTTGCAGGCGTAGTAGAGGCCGCAGCATCGCATTTTGATAGCGATGATGTCGAGCGGAGAGTGGTAATGGAGACAGCGGGTTTGGGGATCAAGATTCAGGCCGCGGACATCGGGAGTGGTTGGAGGCATTGGATGAAGGGTGGATCGAGAGTAAAGAATAGCAAAATGCAGCAAGCACGGGGGAGGCCGGAAGGACGGGGCGGGGCTGGCGCTACCATTGTTGTGTGGGGATGTGCTATAAGAGTCGGGCCGTGAAAAGTGCCGCGAAACAGGAACTTGCCCCGGTTGAGCGGGAGCGGGCCGAGGTTTCGGTGGAGCGGGCCTCGCCAGGGAAAGTGGAAGGATCGGTGGGGGCCGCGGGGGAAGATGCTTCGCGCTATTGTCCGGTATGCTCGCAGCGTCTGGAATCACGGCGTTGCAAGTTGATTTGCCCGGTCTGCGGATATTACATGTCGTGTGCGGACTATTATTGATAAGCTTTGTGGTCCCGGCCCGGGTTGCCGCCGGAACTGCTATCCGATGAGGAGGAAAACAAAGTGGCCTTGAAGATGACGAACCGGGAAGTGGATGGCGTAGCCGTGGTGGCGCTGGATGGCCGCATCGTGCTTGGCGAAGAGAGCAACGCGCTGCGTGAAAAAGTGAAAAGCCTGATCGCCGAGGGAAAAAAGAAAGTCGTGCTGAACATGGCGAACATTACGTTTATCGACAGCGCGGGCCTGGGCACTCTGGTGGCCGCGCATCATAGCGCTAAGTCCCAGGGCGCGGCGTTGAAGCTGGCTCACCTAGGCGCCAAGTTTCAGGAAGTGCTGCAGATCACCAAACTGCTGACGGTGTTTGACGTGTACAACACCGAGGCGGAAGCAGTGTCCAGCTTCGCAAAGTAAACTGGACTGCGGCGCGAAGAAAGGTTTTTTGTTGGAGGGCATGCGTCTGCATGCCCTTTTTCTTTAGCATGATCGGCAGTTGGGCAGGTTCTGTCTTCTGTCCTTTCTGATTGCCTTCACGCCTCCACTCGGTACATGGTGATGCCGCTCAGTAGTTTGGGATAAAAGTCCGTGGATTTTTGCGGCATGACTTCTCCTGCGGTGGCGATGCGCATCACTTGATCGACATCCACGGGATTGAGGAGAAACGCGATTTGCGCGGAGCCGCGATCGACGGCATCGAGGGCGGCGGAAGCCTCCCGCTCATAAGCGAGATTTCTCTCGGCGGTGACGGCTTGCAGCGTGATGCCGAACGCGGGCTCGAGAATCCCATCGTGGAGCAGGACAACATCCAACTCTCGTTGTAGAGGCGAAACGCCGTGCAGGAGCTGCGAGAGGTCGGCCCCGCGACGTGGCGTTAAAATATAGTTAGCGCGTTTGCCGGGTTCCGCGGCGGGGTAGACGCCGATGGCTCGTTGTGGGCGCGAGTGCTGAAGATGGGCGAGAAATTCATTTTGGGCCTTGGCTTTTTGCCCGTCGTCTGAAAAGGGAAATACCTTGGCCTCGAACCACGGCTCGAGATAGCGGCGCGCCTCGCCCCAGGAAAAATCGTGAAGATTTGCGGCCAGCCGGTGTGTTGGGAGAATTGTGAGGCCCTCGCTGCAGGTGTTCACGAATGTCATCATTGCAAAATCGTAGGGGGCCTGCGCATACGGCGCCGATGGATGAAGGCCGCCCGCATGGAGACGGCGCTCATTGCGGTAGGTCAGCGCGGTTTCGTACCTATGGTGGCCGTCGGCGATGACGAGCTTTTGTTCTTCCATTGAGCGCTTGATGGCAGCAGTGCGGCCAGGATCAGCGATTACCCACAGGCGGTGAACAACGCCGTATTCATCGCGCAGCTCCGTTGTGGGAGCTGCCGATTCCGCTTCCTTCAGGATCGCGTCGATGCGCTGCTGGGGGTCCGAGTACAGCATGAAAAGCTGGCCGGTGTGCGTGCGCGTATGGCGGAGAAGCTCGAGGCGATCGGCCTTTGGACCAGAGAGTGTATGCTCGTGGCGAAAGACGACGCCCGCGGAGTAGTCTTCGAGTTTGCCGGCGCCGATGAAGCCGCGGCGAACCCGCTTCTCGCCGGTCCCGGGCACGCTGTATTGCTGGGAGTAGGCGTAGAAAGAAGGGACGGGGTCTTGCACAACGACGTTTTCGCGGATCCAGCTCTCAAATGAAGTGCCTGCGCGCGTGTAGACATTGTTCTGCGGGGAATCGTCCGGGTAAGTGCGGCCTTTTTCGACGGAGATCAGGCTATGCGGATCGGCGGCATAGTAGTTGTCCTGCATGGCGGGAGAAATTTTGTCGTAAGGCTGGGTCAAGACGCGTTCGAAGGCAACACGCTGAGGATTGTAGCGAAACGCCTGGAAGGGGTGAACCTGAGCCATGTGGTCTCCGGTAATGTTTTGTGCTGCGCGACAAGCTCTCTATTTTACGTGAAGTGAAGGCGATTCTGAGAAGGATAGAACCCTTTATTCGTCTTTAAAGCAGAATTCATAATGGGTTAAAAATTGCCCAAGGAATGCTGAGACCAGCGGCAAACATAGGTAAAATGGGAGATTCATGGCTGACTCGAAGTTGAGCTCGGTGCGCGCCCTAATTTTTGACCTGGACGGCACGCTGATCGATTCGAAACAGGATTTGATTCATTCCGTCAACGCAATGCTGAGCGAGTTAGGCCGCAAACAGCTGGCAGCGGCGACGATCTCCGGCTACATCGGACATGGCGCGCCGCAGCTCGTCGCCAGGGCGCTTGGGGATGGGTGCAGTGAGGAAGAAAGACAACACGCGCTGCAATTTTTCCTAAGCTATTACGAGCATCACAAAATGGACACGACGCAGGCGTACCCGGGCGTCGCGGAGACGCTGGAACAATTGGCGCGCATGCCGATGGCGGTTTTGACGAACAAGCCGGTGCGAATCAGCGTGCGGATTTTGGAGCAAATGGGGCTTTCGAAATATTTTCGAGTGATCTATGGGGGAAACAGTTTCGAAACGAAGAAGCCCGATCCGCAGGGCGCAACGAGGATTCTGAGAGATCTGGACGCCGAACCGCGGGAGGCGCTTCTGATAGGCGATTCCGAAGTAGATGTGCAAACTGCGCGCAACGCGGGGACGCTGGCTGCGGCGGTGAACTACGGATTTGGAGTGCACGACCGGGGCGCGTACCCCGCGGATATTTATCTCGACCGCTTTGGTGAACTCGTGACGCTTCTGGGTAGCGAGGCAATTTCCGATTAGCCTGATGCGCGCTCGCCCCTCGGCCGAACATAGAACAAAACCTTTTGGCAGAAATGCCGCATCGAGACCAGGGCAGTTAGGTCCATTTTCGTCGCAGCGCATTTTTCGGCCAAGAGAAGCTGGCTCTTGGATTTCCAACTTTTCAGAGCGCTGTTTCCAAATCGGTTCAACTTTGCAGACATTTCGACGGAAACCTCATCTTCCGCGTCCCACCAACTCAAGTTTCGCCGCGAACGTCAGATTTCCGATTAGCTGGCCATGCGTTCCATGGAAAGCGGAACAGCGATCTTTTGCATTGCCCTCCAGGCTCCTTGAATCTTGATACCGAATCGGTCTGGGTGTGGAATATCCAAGAGAACTATTCCGGCTTCCTCTCGCTGTGCTATCTAGGTCATTACTCTTGGGGCATCAAAGAATCCTAATAGACGGACGGACGACTCCTTTTGCACAGTTTTGCAGACTGTCTTATTGGACCATCGATCAGTGGAATTGACAGCGACACGATCTGACAAATTTTGTAGCCGAGATGGTTAGCAACACCGGTCAGCAAGATAGATAAACCAGAGTCGTGACCAAGGGAGGATGTAATGAGCAAAGCTGCAGAGTTTGTGACGGGCCCCAGAGAGAATGGGGATACTGCCTCGATTGAGAGTGTGGCGGACATTCTCGAACGTGAACTCCAAGCTGTAATTGTGGATTGGCTTGCTCGAGTCGAGCATGAGCCAGACCTGAAGTGTATCCCGTTGAACTTTGAAGAACGCACCGGCCATCTTCCTCGCCTTCTACATGATGTGATTGCGCGGTTGCGTCTGGACGCAGGGACGAAAGCTCCGATTTCGAAGGCTGCGGCCGAACACGGGGATTTGCGGCGCAAACAAGGCTACACGGTAGCGATGGCGGTCGAAGAGTCTCGTTTACTGCAAGTCACAATTTTTTCGACACTGCACAAAAACGTGAAGAATTTGGAATTCAGCGCACTGCTTCCCGACGTAGTGACGATTGCGGACGAGGTGGATGCGCAGTTGAAGGAGCAGATGCTGCGCTTCATGGCAGCGACTGCCGCGAAGACGGCCAAGGGTAAGTAACTAGTGTTTTGAACGGATTAATCCTCATGCCAAGCCTGGAGCTTAGACCTGCGAAACTGGCGAAAATCAAGGATAGGGACGAGTGCGTTTTGCTAATCGAAGCTGCGCCAAACGATGCGACGAGAATCTTAGAAGAATTGGGTTCGGCAACGAACAAACGATTCCGCGTGGAGTGGGTGACCGAAGTTTCCGGCGGGATTGAGAGGTCGCGTAGAGGCGGGGTCGGGGCCGTGTTGCTTGACCTGATATTACCCGATAGCCACGACGTCGAGACAGCTGACAAGGCTTATGTGGCGGCTCCCCGCGTGCCGTACTTGATCCTGAGCGCGGCCGATACAGAAGAAATGGCCCCGCAAGCTATACAGGGCGAGGCCCGAAACTACATGGTCGACTATTACGCCGGCGGCTGCCGGTTAAGGCAGAGGTGCGCACAATGATGGATGGCCGCGCGGCAGAAGCAATGATGTTGGAAAATGCAGCCGCCAACGTGACACTCGATTCGATCGAAGAGGCGGTACTGCGCACGGATCTGCATGGCAACGTCACATATCTAAACCGAATCGCGGAAGAGCTGACCGGGTGGAAGCGGGACGAAGCTCAGGACCGTCCCGTTGCGGACGTGCTCCGATTCATCGATGGCGTCACCGGCGCGGCGATTGACAACGCCGTGGGGATCGCAATGCAAGAAGCTGAGACCGCGAAAGCAACGGCCACCTGCAAAAACTGCATGCTGGTGCGACGGGACGGAATCGAATTTGCAATTGAAAGTAAAGTGACGGTTATCCGTGCCCAGGATGGGAACATAACCGGGGCAGTTGTGGCTTTCCACGACGTAAGCGAGGCCCGCGCGAAGGCGCTCGAAATGTCGCACTCTGCGCAACACGATGTCCTGACCGATTTGCCAAACCGGGTGCTGTTCAACGACCGGCTGACGCAAGCGATTACCCTGGCGGAACGCCAGGGCAAGCAACTTGCAGTGATGTTTGTCGATTTGGATCACTTCAAAAAGATCAACGACTCCCTGGGCCACGATGTTGGCGACAAACTGCTGCAGTCGGTAGCGAGGCGGTTGATGGCCTGTATCCGGCGGTCGGACACGGTAAGCCGGTTAGGCGGGGACGAATTCGTGGTACTCCTCTCCCAAGTCGAGCATGCGGAAGACGCCGCCTTCAGTGCGCGAAAAATCCTCAGGGCGTTAACGGCGCCGCATAGTATCGATAATAAAAATCTTGATATCAACGTGAGCATCGGGGTCAGTACCTACCCCAGCGACGGGCAAGATGCGGAAGGCTTGATAAATAGGGCGGACAACGCCATGTACGAAGCCAAGCAACATGGCCGGAATAACTATCAGTTCTTCCGCCGCGAAATGCACGCGCGGCTTGCGGAACGGCAATCGCTCGAAGCGGATTTGCGCTGTGCGCTAGGGCGAAACGAATTTTTGCTCCACTACCAGCCTAAAATCAATCTTCAGACAGGTGAGATCACGGGGGCGGAAGCGCTGCTACGCTGGCTACACCCGCATCGTGGAATGGTGTATCCCGCGCAGTTCGTGCCCGTCGCGGAAGAGTGCGGGCTGATTTTACCTATCGGACAGTGGGTGCTGCTGGAAGCATGCAAACAGGCGCGGGCGTGGAGCGATGCGGGACTGGGAGTTGTGCCTATGGCGGTGAACGTGTCCGCGGCCGAATTCGGTGCCAAAGATTTTCTGTCAGGAGTCCGGACGGCGTTGATTGCAACGGGGGTGGCTCCTCAGAATCTAGAGCTGGAGCTGACAGAGAGCGTGCTGATGCGTGACGCGGAGGCTGCTGTGGTCACGCTGGTTAAGCTGAAAGCCATGGGCGTGCAGCTTGCCATCGACGACTTTGGCACCGGTTATTCCAGCTTTACCTATCTGCGGCGCTTCCCATCGGATGCGCTGAAACTCCATCAATCATTCGTCCAGGAGATTACGGCGGACCCGGGAGACGCCAAGATTGTGAGCGCCATGATTAATATTGGCAGGAGCCTGAATCAGCGGGTAATTGCGGAAGGAGTGGAAACTCGCGAGCAGCTGAATTTCCTACAGCGGCATGGATGCAGCGAGGGACAAGGCTATTATTTCAGCCGTCCGGTTGAGGCCGAGCAGGCCGTGGAGTTGTTTAGGGCTGGCATGCCGGAAGGAATGGTCCATTAGAGATTGAAGAGGTATAGGAACCCCAGGCTGGCGGTCGACGCGCCGACTTCGCTCTTTGGAGTACGGACTTGAGGGCGTGAGCAAATCTCGATCGCACTCGATAACCTGAAAAACTTCGGGCATGTATCCAGAAAATATGGCTGAACTGGCCCCTCAGACGGGGCCCGATAAGCCGGATTTCCGATAAGGGCGAATGCTGGTGCTTATTCGTGCAGCACCACGCTCAGGAGAGAAGTGTTGATTTGTAGCCCACCGTTGTACCTGATGAAGCCCAATTTCCTGAACTTGTTCATGAAGAAATTGACCCGTGAGCGCGTCGTGCCAACCATCTCCGCCAGCGTTTCTTGCGACATCTTGGGAAGTACTCCGTGAGGCTGGTCTTCCTTGCCGTAACGGGCAAGCAACAAGAGAGTTCGGGCCAGCCGCTTCTCGCTCGAATTGAACAGCTGATCGACCAAGTCCTCCTCGATCCGGATGTTCCGTGCCAGCATGAACTTGATGAACCGGTCGGAGAGGGCATGCTCCTCGTGAAGCACCTTGAACATCTCACTCTTCTCAATGACGAGTACAGTGGTGGGCGTAATCGCGGTTGCTGTACCCATGCGAACGGGCTGACCTGCCAGACAGCCCTCGCCAAAGAAGTCGCCCGGCGCGAGAATCGCCACGACCGCCTCTTTGCCGACCTCATTGATGACGGTGAGCTTCACACCGCCGCTTTGTAAGTACAGCACGCTCTGCGCGGAATCACCTTGAGCGTAGATGATCTCTGCGCTCTTAAGCTCTTTGACCTTTCTGGCCACACCGGCGGAATCGAGGAAAGCTTGGGCATCGAAAGCGGGGTTCCGCGTCGGTTTTAGAGCGGGCTTGCTCTTTTTGGAAGTTGGGGATGTCCGCATATAGACACCACAAAGACACCTATAACGCAACTCTATCTTGCTAGTCAAGAAGTTTTGCTGGATGCATGGCAGTCCATCTGGAAACGATTGACTCGCTGATGGTGTCACAAGCCGTGTCATTACTTCTTTTCAAGCTCGTCCTTGAAATGAATTTCAACGTCTTCATGGTTGAGCGGATTTCCTGCCTTGGTCAATACGACCGAATAGACGACCTTATTCCCAGCAAGCTGGGCGGTGAGAAACGCCCCATCTTCCGGCAGTTCTTGGTAGATGAATTTCACTGTTCTGCCGTCTTCAAGTGTTTTTATCCACTGTTCGTCAGGCATTGTCGTAGCTCCGCAGGCGAGGTCCGTGGGTCGCTAGCATATGTGGTTCGGTGTCAGGCATCGCGCATCACGAATCAGAAATCGGGCAACTGGAGATGTTCGCTTGGGGCGTTCTAGAGTCAATGGAGTGCTTCTGGGTTCGCGCCTCTCGGGCGCAGCCGCAAACATTGATGTGGACGGCCACAGCAATGATTCTGCCCACTAAGGGACGCGCCGATGAAGATCCCATCAGTTCCAACCACTAAAGACCACTCCGGTTCCCTCACCCCGGGCCGCTTAGCGCTCTTTCACAATTTTCGCGGCTCACGTCTTGCCTTCAGCTGCGACAGTAACATCGACGTGAGCGCCCTTTTTGAGCCTCACATCATCGCCGTTTTCATCGGTTAACGAATTTTCAATACGGAGATCCCCGTACCGGCGGTTGGCCCTGCCAACCGCAATCTGCGCCTATTCCGGTTGGTGCCGACGTGGAGACTCGATGATCTTTTCGACAGTTCCGGGCATGGTGGTACTTGGCCGCTCTGGAACCCGCGCCAGATCTAGATTCCGTTCCGCTATTCTTGCGGACCTGGCCATGCGCGGCCTCGCCATCTCGTTCTTGACCCTGGCACGTATCGAATCGCTCTGTTCTTTCTTAGTATTCTTTGCCTTCTTGGGCTTTTTAGATTTCTTATGCAGCATGCTCCCATCATCTCGTCGAGGCAAAAGCTGTGCTGCCCCATTTCGCACACTTGCGAATTTCGGGCCGATCTCTGTCTAAGGGATTTACCGCCGCGAGCGCGCCCGCGACGACTTTGCGAAGTAATAGACCACCGTCGCGGTTGTCCTAAAATTGCTTTGCCCGCGAAGCCTCAGCGAAGGGTCGAAATAGGAAGTTCTTATATAGTCCAGACCAGTGCGCATGGATATGGAATCTGTCACCGAGTAATCAACTCCGCCGCCTGCCATCCAGGCGAAGTACGTCGCCCATCCCCCGAGAAGGAATCCGCCCCCCGTAAGGGGAACAGGACCACTGACCCTGGCAGCCCCGCCCAGGGCGTGAATGGATGTAGCAAAATTACGATGCACGGTGGGGTGGAACACGGGACCAGCCATGTAAGTAAGAACATCCGTGTGACGCCCAGTGCCCTCGAAATTGGAGGCCCGCGCATAGCCCAAATCGACTTTGAGACCCAGGCGAGAATAACCGATCGTGAAGCTGGCATCCGCGCCGCTTAAGCCAACTCGGTTGGAAAAACCCCCTGGACGACTCACATATGAGAATCCCAGACTCACGTCAATGGATTTGCCCCTTGCGGCCGGCACTGGCCATTGCGCCGAAACAGGACTAGCGAACACCACAAAACAAAATAGTGTGGGGAAGATGGTCTTCATGGGAAAAAGCACCGGCGTTCACTACTGTGTGGAAGGGGGTGCACGGAGTTTACCACAAACATCAACCGAAATCCTTATGTGGAGACAACTGCACTCGGCGGAATCGAGCATCATTCGGTGTAAGGGAATCTGCACCTGCGAGAAGCACGGCGAACCGCACTGAACTCCAACATGGCTAATCTTCACGAATCTAACACCGGGTAGGTGGGGGAGATTTCCAGGCAGGAATGGCTTAGCTAAACTCCTGGAGTACTTGCCTTACGTTCCGACACAAGGCAGACTCGGCGCGTGCTCATTGGACTCTTTACAGAACTAGAGGGGACGGGTGGGGTGCAGCGGGCGAGCCGACACCTGGCGGCCGTGCTGAGCGAATTCGCGGCCAGCCGCCACATGGAGTGCCGGCTGCTGAGCCTGAACGACACCCCGGAACTGCACCGCATGGCTGTGGGTGGCAAGGAATTCGTCTTTACGGGATGTGAGCGCAGCAAACCGCGGTTCATGGCGACGGCGATTCGCGCGGCAACACGTCACGGGAAGGTAGTTCTGGTGGGGCACCCGAATCTGGGACCTGTGGCGCAGGCCTTGAGAACCGTTGCGCCGCGGCTCAGGACGATTGTTTGCACGCACGGCGTGGAGGTGTGGGAACCGCTTTCTGTGCTGAGACGGCTGGCGCTCCGACGGGCCAATGTAGTGCTCGCGCCAAGCAAAGATACGGCGAATCATGTGGCCGAGCAGCAGGTGCGGCGGGAGAGAATTCGTGTGCTGCCTTGGGCGCTCGATCCGGAATTTGAAGCGATTCCCGCGAATGCGCCTCAGGGGAAGATGCCTCATGGGTACCCTGAGGGGCGGGTGATCCTGACGGTGGGCCGATGGCTGGCAAACGAGAGGTACAAAGGGATGGACACGCTGATCACGGCCCTGCCGCGGTTACTGACGCGTTGGCCGGAGCTGCAGCTGCTGGCCGTGGGTGAAGGCAACGACCGGGCCTGGCTGGAAGACCTGGCGGAGCAGAACGGCGTGAATCGTCACGTGCATTTTCTTAGCGGGTTGCGTTTCGAGGAACTTGAAGCCTGCTACGAGGCGTGCGAGATGTTTGCCCTGCCGAGCCGTGGCGAGGGTTTCGGACTTGTCTATCTGGAAGCGATGGCGCGCGGCAAACCGGTGATCGGCGGGGCGCATGGCGGCGCGCCCGAAGTTATTGAGGATGGCGTGACGGGTTACCTGGTGCCGCACGGCGATGCGGCGCAGCTCGCGACGTCCATCGAGACGCTGCTCTCGGACCCGGCGATGGCGCAAAAAATGGGAGCGCGCGGAAGGCAGCGCGTGGAACGCGAATTCCGGTTCACCGTTTTCGCCAAGTCTCTAAAGAAAATCCTCCGCGAACAATGCGAATCCTGAGCGTCACACAAACCTACGCGCCCTTCCTGGAATTCGGCGGCCCGCCAGTGAAGGTGCGAGCACTGGCACGTGGACTTGCCAGGCATGGGCATGAGGTGACGGTGCTGACTGTCGACTGGGGCGTCCGGGCACGCATGGGCACAGTGAAGAGCTCCGGCGCGACGGAGGCATTCGGAGGGGAGCAGACTCCGTTCGGGTGGAGCTGCGTGGATAGCGGCGTGACGACAACTTATCTGAGGACGTGGCTGAAGTACCGCTCGGTGAGCTGGAATCCAGCGGTGAAAAGCTTCTGCGAGGCACGGCTGCAAAATTTTGATTTGGCGCACATCTTTGGGCTCTACGATCTTCTCGGGCCGGCGGTCGCGGCCGCTTGTGTGAAGCGGAAGATTCCGTACGTGCTGGAGCCAATCGGAATGTTTGTGCCGATTGTGCGAAACCTGCGGCTGAAACGGATTTATCACGCGCTATTCGGGCGGCGAATGTTCGAGCAAGCGAGCGCAATTATCGCGACGTCAGAGCAAGAGGTTGAGGAGCTGGCGAGCGGAGGAGTTGCACGGGAAAGGATCGCGCTGCGTAGGAATGGAGTCGAGGCGCCGGAGTCTTGGCCAGAGCGCGGCGGCTTTCGTCACGGGCTGGGCATCACCAAAGAAGAGAAGGTCATTCTCTTTCTCGGACGTTTGTCCAAAAAGAAGAGCCCGAATTTGCTTCTGGAGGCATTTGCTTTGCTTTCCAAACAGGCGGAAGGGAAGAGCATGCGGCTGGTGTTTGCGGGACCTGACGAAGGCGGCATGAAGGTGCGGCTCACGCAGATGGCGGAGCAACTTGGATTAATTTCGCAGGTGCGATTCGCCGGGCCGATTTTCGGCGAAGCAAAATGGGCGGCGTATCGCGATGCCGAGGTGTTCGTACTGCCCTCGCAGAATGAGAATTTTGGGAATACCGCGGCGGAGTCCGCTGCGGCAGGCACGCCGGTTGTCGTGACGGAGCAGTGTGGCATCGCTCCGCTTTTGGCGGATGTCGCGGGGCTGGTGGTGCCGCATGAAGCGGGGGCGTTGGCTGCAGCGATCAAGTCTGTGATTTGCGATCCACAGGTGCGCGCACGCTTCGCCGCCGGATGCGGTGAAGTGACGGCGCGATTGGGTTGGGAAGAGCCTGTTGGTGAGATGGAAACGCTCTATTACAAGCTTGCAATCGAGAGACGCGACAGTGCAAAATTTGAAGCACTGGAATGATTGGATTGCTGATGAAGAGGACGCTTATCTTCCGTGTGGTGTGGCGGGGAGTGAACCTGTTGCTCGCCATCGCCGTGGTGTCTTCGATGTATGCGGGAGTCCGCGAATACTCTGTACGCCGATATCTCGACGGTTTTTCGGACGCCATTGTGCCCAACAGCTTGCCCGAGCAACATAGGCTCCAAGCCATCTTGGACTGGATGCGCGCTGAACCCTCGAGGGCCAGCACGGCGAATCCAGACGCACTCGCGAAGCGCGATCCAGAGATAACACTTACGTACCGCCAACTGTTGAACGTTTGTGGCACGGCCACCAATGCCTTCTTGAATCTTGCGCGAAGTTCAAAAATTCGAGCGCGCCGCCTCCTTCTGCTGACTCCAGACCGCAATACTAAGCACGTCGTGGCCGAAGTCTTGCTCGGCGAGCAGTGGATCATCGTCGATCCAACGTACCGGGTCATCATGAAGGATGCGGCGGGCCACTATTTGACGCTCAAGGACTTGCAGGATCCTGCGGTTTTTGCGCAGGCGGTCAGCGCTATTCCGAATTATCCGCGCGATTACACCTACGATCATATTGCTCACGTGCGGTTGTCGCGGGTGCCATACGTTGGGTCTGGCCTTCGGCGGTTGTTGAGCGCAATCGCACCTGGCTTGGAGCAAGGCATCGATTGGAGCCTGCTCCTCGAGCGAGAGTCTTTCTTTTACCTGGTCCTAAGCGTGACAGCAATGCTCGTCTTCTTGCTGCTACGCGTGGTGCTTGCGTGGTACGCGGACAACCGATTGCAAATTTCCCGCTTCCACCTGCGCAAGCACACCATGCGTGCTGGAGCCGCCTTCTTCTCGACCCCGGAGATCAAACAGTAGCGTGTGCGGCATTTGCGGTGTCGCGTTTGCATCGCGCAGCAAGGATGCCGAGCTGCGCGTGCGCGCCATGGCAGCAGCATTGCGGCACCGCGGTCCTGACGACGAAGGATTCCTGACAGGAGAGCCCCGTGCACCGGGGCTGGCCCTGGGCATCCGCCGCCTCAGCATCATTGATCTTGCCGGTGGCCATCAGCCTCTCTGGAACGAAACCCGGGATGTCGCGGTCATCTACAACGGTGAACTTTATAATTATCGGGAACTTCGAGAGCGCTTGACGCTGCTTGGACACCGCTTCGCAACACAATCCGATACGGAAATTTTCGTGCATGCGTGGGAAGAATGGGGCGAAGAGTGCCTGACCGAGTTCCGCGGCATGTTTGCGTTTGCGTTGCTCGATTTGCGCGGCCGGTTTGCGACGGCTCCTCTGCTCTTCCTGGCGCGAGACCCTCTGGGCATCAAACCGCTCTATTACACTCAAACAGCGGAGGGTTTTGCGTTTGCCTCGGAAGTTCGTGCTCTGCTGGCAAGCGGTATCGTGCCGAAACAGATTTCGCAGGACGCGCTCACCTCTTACCTGCTTTTCGGGAGCGCATCGGAGCCCGTTACGCTGCTCGAAGGAGTTTTTTCCCTTCCACCGGGCCATCGCATGCTGCTGTATGTTCCGGAGAGGCGGCGTGTGCCGAGGGCGCGTCCCTGGTGGGATCCACAGACGAGTTCTGCCGCGCGCGATCCGCGCAAACCCAAGGATATGCATTCAGCCGCGAAGCGGTTGCGCCCATTGCTGGAAGATGCCGTGCGCGCGCATTTGATTGCGGACGTGCCGGTGGGACTGTTTCTGTCCGGCGGGCTTGATTCCGGGGCCATCGCCGCGCTTGCGGCCCGCGCGCAGGCGGGAATCCGCAGCTTCACGCTGTCGTTCCCGGGAACTTTGTACGACGAAGCCCCACTGGCGTGCAAAATCGCCGCGCGGTGCGGCACAAGACACACGGAAGTGCCTCTTGACGGAGCGGCGATGCTTGCGCGGATCGACGAAGCGGTTGCCGGCCTCGACCAGCCTACGATGGACGGGATCAATACCTACTGCGTGTCTTGGGCGGCTCGCGAGGCAGGGCTCAAAGTGGCCCTCTCGGGGTTGGGGGGAGACGAACTCTTCGCAGGTTATGCGAGCTTTGGCAACACGGCGCTTCTTCAGCGACTCACTCGAATGGCGTGGTTCGTGCCGTGGCCGTTGCGGCGTGCTGCCGCACCACTAATGGCGAGCATTCTCGGAACGCGAATGTCGCGCGATGCCGCGGGCAAAGCCGTTGCCGCGTGGAGAGATCCTGACATCCTCCCACATCCCTACTTCTACACACGCGCGCTGTTTCCGCCAGGCCAGCTTGAGCGATTGATGGAGCCGCGCTTCCGTCCGAGTACCGTGGGCGCCGACGGCGTCACTCTCGAACCTACTTGGCTTGGATGGCTGAATCGCACAGCGGGCGAAGCGGGGAATCTGGAGCCGGTGGCCGCGACCGCTTGGCTCGAAATGCGGTGCTACATGGCTAGTACGCTGTTGCGCGACACCGATTCGGTAAGCATGGCTCGTTCGCTGGAGGTGCGTGTGCCTCTGCTCGATACGCCGCTCGTCGAATTTGTAAACGCCCTTCCCGATGCAGCACGCGACCGTCCTGGGACGCAGAAGGCGCTCCTGCTGGAAGCTTTGAGCGGGTTGCTGCCGGAGGAAATTCTTGGGCAGGGGAAGAAGACATTTACGTTGCCTTGGGAAGAATGGCTGCGTGGAAGTTTGCGACCGCGGCTCGATGCTAGTTTTGCAGACATCGCGCCTTCGCTTTCACCACTACTTCGTGCGGAGGGAGTACGCGGCATTTGGGCTGCGTTCCTCGAGGGCAAGACTTCGTGGTCTCGCCCGTGGGCTTTGTACGTCCTTAACGAGTGGTGCAGGCATCACCTCGCCGCATGACGCGGACTCCTGATGTAGACTGAATCTTCTCCCGATGAACATTCTTGGGATCAACGCTTACCACGGGAACGCGTCGGCAGCCATTGTCTGCGATGGCCGGCTTGTGGCTGCTGTGGAAGAAGAACGATTCAACCGCGTGAAGTACGCCGCGGGCTTTCCCACGCACGCGATTCGCTATTGTCTGCGAGAGGCGGGGCTGGAACTCAAGGATATCCACCACGTGGCCGTGCCGCGCAACCCCTACGCGCGGCTGGGCACGAAACTTTTCTACGCAATCCGCATGCCAACGTTCGCGCGCGAACGCATGAAGGTCCTGGCGAAGTTTACGGGCATACCACAGGCGCTGGCGCAAGCCTTCGAGACGGATCCGGAAAAAATTGCGGCCAAGTTTCATCGCGTAGAACACCACCAGGCGCATCTCGCAAGCGCATTCTTTGTCTCACCGTTCGAACGGGCGGCGCTACTTTCTGCAGATGGGTTGGGCGATTTCGCGAGCACCATGTGGGGAAGCGGGGACGGGAACCGGATGAAGATAGACGGCGCGATCGCATTTCCTCATTCCCTGGGGCTTTTTTACAGCGCCGTCACGCAGTACCTGGGCTTTCTGAAATTCGGCGATGAGTACAAGGTCATGGGCCTGGCGGCGTATGGCCAGGCGGCGCAACTCGACGCTCTTCGCGACATCGTGCGCACAAACGGGAACGGCTTCCGGTTGGGACTGGAATATTTCACGCATCACCGCACTGGTCCGGAGATGAGCTGGGCGGAGGCGGACAAGACGCCGGCTCTCGGCACGCTGTTTTCGGAAGCGATGGAACGGAGGCTTGGCCCCAAGCGCAATCCCGAAGAACCACTCGAACAAAGGCACCGCAACCTCGCGTCTGCTTTGCAACTGCGGCTTGAGGAAGTCTATCTCGGCATGTTGAAAAAGCTTGGCGAGCGCGCAGGATTGAAGGCGGTGTGTCTCGCGGGTGGAGTGGCCTTCAATTGTGTGGCGAATGGGAAAATTTTCGATACGACGGGATTTGAGCAGGTTTACGTTCAGCCAGCGGCAGGCGATGGGGGGCTGGCCGTCGGGGCTGCGTATTATGTGTGGCATCAGATTTTGGGAAAGCCGCGTTCGTTCGTGATGGATCATGCTTATTGGGGGCCGGGATATACACGCGATGAGATCCGGCACGCAATTGAGGCAAAGGGATTGGGGATGAGCGGTTGCCGGGTCGAGGAACTTGCTGGAGATAATTTGATGCAACGCACGGCCGCGATCGTAGCCGATGGAAAAATTCTCGGGTGGTTTCAAGGCCGCGCGGAATGGGGGCCGCGAGCCCTCGGCAACCGGAGTATCGTCGCGGACCCGCGGCGTGGCGAGATGAAGGAGATACTGAACCAGCGCATCAAGCACCGTGAAATCTTCCGGCCGTTCGCTCCATCGATCCTCGCCGAAGCCACAGGTAGGTGGTTCGAGAAATCGCATCCGTCACCGTTCATGACCTTGGCGTACTCGGTGCGGCCCGAGAAGCGTGAGACAATCCCGGCACCAACACATGTGGATGGAACGGGCCGGCTGCAAACCGTGACGCGCGAGGCCAACCCTCGTTATTGGAGCCTGATCAAAGCGTTTGAACAACTCACCGGAGTGCCCGTCGTTCTAAATACTTCTTTCAATGACAACGAACCGATTGTCTGCCGCCCTGAAGAAGCATTGGACTGTTTCCAACGTACGCAAATGGATGCGCTGGTCCTCGGTGACTTCCTAATCACAAGATCGTGAACCGAACCTCTCGAGCACACATCGAATGAGAATCCTGCTCTTGAATCTTTATTATCCGCCAGACACTTCAGCGACAGCAAAGATGGCACAGACCGTGGTGGAAGCACTCTCCGCGCGCCACGACGTTACGGTGCTTTGTGGCCGGCCGTCTTACGACCCGATGGAGCGGCGCCCCTGGCGGCTTTGGCAAACAGAAGTGACAGAGCGCGTGAGAATCACGCGCGTGGGCTCGACGGACTATCCGCGTTTAGCGATGAAGCGACGAGTCCTGAACTATTTGAGCTATGTTGCGCTGGCGATTCCACTGTCGCTTTTTCTGCGATGCGATCTCGTGCTGGCGATGACTGACCCTCCATTCGAAGGAATCGTAGGCGCCGTGATTGCGTTGCTAAAAAACAAGACGTACGTTTACAACATACGTGACATGTATCCGGATATGGCGCTAGGTGGCGCGATTGTCCCGCCCGGTCTTCTGGCGCGCATTTGGGAAAGATTGCACCGCTCGGCTTTGCGCCGTGCCAGGCGCGTGATTGTGCTTGGCGAGGATATGCGCGCACGCATCATTGCCAAAGGCGTTGATCCGTCAGGCATCGAAATCGTCCGCGATGGCGCGGTTATCCCCCCGCCCGATGCGCCACCACCTGCGCTGGACGCCGAGATCATCCGGACGATTCGCGGCGAGTGCAAATTCGTACTGGTTCACGCGGGAAATATCGGTTTCTACGGCGCGTGGGAAACATTAATCACGGCGGTGCGCGGTTTGCAGGAGGCCGGCGTGGGGCTCGTCTTTGTTGGCGAAGGGGCACAGCGCAAGCGCGTGGAAACACTTGCGGGCGGAGCAAAAAACGTGCGATTTCTTCCATTTTTCCCAGCGAACAGAATTCCTTCCGTGCTGGCCGCCCCCGACGCTCATGTCATCACAGTGAAGCGGGGGCTCGAAGGGGTCGTCGTTCCAAGCAAAATGTATGAGATCCTCGCGGCTGGAAAACCAATCGTAGCCGTCGCGCCCGAAGAGACGGATGCGGCTTCACTGGGCGCAAAATTCGGGTTCGCGGTGTCAGCCGACCCAGACAGCCCTGAAAACGTAGCCACGGCTATTCGTTCACTTGTTGTGGATAAGGCCAAACTTCAAAGCATGGGGCGGGCCGCACGGGCGGTTGCGACCGACTATGATAGAGTCAAAGAATTACAGAAATTTGTGAAGATTATCGAGGAGGCCGTGAACGCGTGACGTCTTCGGAGACTTTTTGGACTGGAAAACTCGTGCTGGTGACGGGAGGGGCCTCCTTCATCGGCTCGACGCTAACGGATCACCTCCTTGCCCGCGGCGCGAGAATTCGCATCGTCGATGATCTTACGAGCGGGCATCGGGGCAATATTCGCGAGCATCTGGCCAGCGGAAAGATCGATTTCATTCACGCCGACCTTCGTGAACCGGGCGTCACCCGCTCGGCGGTGCAAGGCGTGGACACCGTTTTTCACCTGGCAGCGGATCATGGAGGCCGCGGCTATGTCGATCTCCACCAGGCCGGACCTGCCTCCAATTTTTTCCTGGATGGGCTTGTTTTTGCCGAGGCTCTGCGCGCGAAGGTGAAAAAGGTGGTCTTCGCCTCCTCCGGCTGCGTGTATCCGAACTTCCTGCAGTCAGACGTCAAGAAAGAGCTCTACCTCACGGAAGATCTGACAAATGGCCCGAACGACGCCGACAACACCTACGGCTGGGCCAAGTTAATGGGTGAGTTTACGCTGCGCGCCTATGCCAAGGAACACGGCATGGGCGCGGCCTCTTGTCGCTACTTCACGGTCTACGGACCACGGGGCGTCGAGAATCACGCCGTTATCGCCATGATTGCCCGCGCTTTTCTGAAGCAGAATCCATTCGAAGTGTGGGGCGACGGAACGCAAATCCGCAACTGGACCTATGTTGAAGACATAGTTGAGGGGACAATTCTCGCTGGCGAAAAAATCAATGATGGCACGGCCATCAATCTGGGAACGATGGAGCGCATTAAGGTCATCGATGCGGCGAAAATGGTTTGCGACTTCACAGGACATAAAGCCGAGATAAAGCTGCGGCCCGATATGCCGACTGGCCCACTCAATCGCGTGGCAGACAACTCCCTCGCGAAGAAACTGCTGGTATGGGAACCTAAAGTGCTTTTTCGCGATGGTCTGAAGCGCACCATCGACTGGTATTACGCAACCAAGAATCGCGAGGAAGTGAACCGCACGTTTGGCCGCATGCTCACCGAACGATAGTGGCTAGAAGCTATTTCAAAACCTCGAATTGGGTCCCATAAGCTGCTGATTCTAAAGGAGCTGGAAGGGTTTTGAAACCATCTCTAGTGAGCAAGGGCTCGGAAACAAAGGCAGCCATTAGAGGCGCGAAATGAAGCAAGTGTGCGTTTTTGAACACCGCGATACGCTTGCGTTCGCTATTGTGCCCTCCTGTTTCGCTGGCTGATTGCTTGGCAAACAATCCTGATTGAAGCGAAACAATTTTCAAAGTATCGTGTTAAGGCTGCGTGGGGCAGCCATTTATTTCTTGGGAGCCGGGTCCCCAACCCGACAGAACACGGTTGAGGCACTGGCCGCACCGTCCCGGTCAGGATCTTCAAACAAAACGAGGCAACATGCCCGCAGGACTGCTGGCGTTTCTGATAGCTCTATTCGCATCTCTAATGCTGACTGTGCCCGTGCGCGCGCTGGCATTGCGCGTGGGGATGGTCGATCTTCCGGGACCACGCAAGGTGCACTTACGCCCGATCCCGCTGCTAGGGGGCTTGGCGATGTATGGGGCCGTGGTGCTCGCGGTCCTGTTCACGTTTAGTGGAGCAGCGCGCGCCCAGATCGTTGGTATTTTGACGGGTGCGACTGTCGTCGCTGTTGTGGGGATTCTCGATGACCGAGGCTGGTTGCACCATCAGGTTAAGCTTTTCGTTGCTATGCCGCTTGCCGCCTGCGTCTTGCTGGTTACTGGAATTCACGCACAGGTATTTGAGTTTCTCTTTGCCGGACGTACGGGTTACGTTCTGGACGCGATCCTTACCGTTTTTTTCGTCGTCGGGATTACCGCCTCCTTCAGCATCCTGGACCATATGGACGGCCTTTGCGCCGGTGTGGCCGCCACGGCATCCATCTTCTTCGCTCTGCTTGCGTATTTGAATGGCCAGACGCTGGTCACCACTCTCGCCGCTGCGGTGCTTGGGGCGTCCACTGGTTTTCTGCGCTGGAATTTTAAGCCCGCCAAGATTTTTATGGGCGACGGCGGAGCCATGTTTCTCGGATTCCTGATGGCTACACTTGGACTCAAACTACGGCTTGAGCACGCCAACCATATTTCTGCTTGGCTGGCTCCGCTGCTGATTTTGGGAGTCACAATTTTCGACACCACTTTGGTCACGATTTCGCGGTCCCGGCGTGGCCTGCTGCCTTTTGCTACACCTGGAAAGGACCATGTTGCTCACCGCCTGGCGAACCTGGGACTTGGACAACGTGGAGCTGTCATCACCATGTACTTGCTGGGATTGCTGAGCGGAGCGGCTGCCGTACTAGTGAGCTACCTTCCCCCTCTCGCCTCAATCCTGTTGGCTCTCCTTGCTTTCGCCACCGTGCTCGCTGGAGTAATTTTTCTTGAACGCGCTCCCTATGAACGGCAAGCGCCAAAACCTGCTGCTCTCTCTTAACCTGATGCCGGTCTGTGATGGATCGGTCTGGCGGGTTATGAAGGGCCTCGGCAAGTTTGCTCGCACAAGTGGATTCGCTATACTTACCGGGTTGCCGTCTCACCGATTCTTAATGCATCTCCCTTCGCGTCGGACGGAAACCAGTCAATATTCTTGATACATTTGCGCGCGAATACCCGGCCGAGTAAGGTTCCGGGTGTATGCGCGGCTTGGGAAAGTGAGATCGTGTCAAGCACTGAGCAGAAGTCCCGGCCGGGCCGAGAGAGCGGCGAGGTCATCGTTGTGGGAGGCTCCGCAGCTGGACTGTTCACAGCTGCTACGGTGGCTGCGGGCGGGCGTTGCGTACGGGTCCTGGAATCGAGGCAAGGCTTTGAGCCGGCCGCGCGCTCTCTGATCGTTACCGACCAGTTTCGCAGCCAGCTTGGCGCCGTCGCTTCGGAGAGTATCGTAAACGAAATCCGGCGTTTCGAATTGTTTACCGATGGCCGCTCGGCGCAAGTCTCTCTGGCGCGGCCTGATCTCATCATCGAGAGGTCGCGTCTAATCCCTGCTTTGGCACGGAGCGCGCAACAAGCGGGGGCCAAACTTTCTTTTGACACACGCTTTCTTGGACTAGCCCCGAATGCCCGGGGGCTGCGCGTGGAAGTGGATTCCGCGGGGCGACGCGAGGAGTTGCATGCGGAAAGCGTTGTCGGAGCGGATGGCGCTTCCAGCCGCGTGGCTCGAAGCGCAGGTTGGCCTCCCATTGAGACGGTCCCGCTGGTGCAAGCGATCGTTCGATTGCCGAAAGATCATCCCCCGGACACGACACGCGTTTGGTTCGTTCCCGACGATACGCCTTATTTCTATTGGCTGATCCCTGAATCCTCCGAGAGAGGCGCGTTGGGAATCATCGGCGAGCAAGGCCCCGATACGAAGCGGTGTCTTGCGTGTTTTCTCGAGAAGAGACACCTGGAACCGCTGGAATGGCAAGGTGCGCGCATACCTGTTTATCGAGGGTGGGTGCCTGTGCGACGCCGTGTGGGCAAAGGCGAGGTTTATCTGGTAGGTGATGCCGCCGCGCAAGTAAAGGTGTCGACCGTCGGCGGAATCGTGACGGGGCTGCGTGGAGCGCTCGGAGTTGGGCAATCCATTTTGCAGAAAGGCGGCAGCAAAGAGCTTACGGCGCTGCGCCGGGAGCTTGGCACCCACTGGTTGATCCGGCGGGCGCTTCATCATTTTCAGCAAAAAGACTATTCGCAGCTTGTCGACCTGCTGGATGCCTCTACACGTGCGTCTCTCGGTGAGATCAACCGCGATGAATCCACGCGCCTGCTATGGAACCTCGTGCGCCGCAGGCCACGGCTTGCGCTGCTCGGTTTGCGCGGTCTGCTGATGGGGAGAGGATGAAAAGGTTAGACGCCGTGGCTTGGAGGCCCCGCGACCTCATTAGCGCCTCGGAAAGAACTTGGAACGTATAGTGCGGGCAGCTCAACACCTGGTAATGATGTTCTTTCCTCCGCAACGCCGTTCGGTCAAAATAAACTGTCCGCAATGAATTCGGAGTAGCGTTGTGTTGTTTGCCGATGCGCTTCCAAGGAGATTCTGACTTGCGTCTCTCGGTGATTGGATGTGGTTACGTAGGCTTGGTGACGGGGGCGTGCCTTGCTGCGGCGGGGCATGAAGTGACCTGCACGGATATCGATGCGGAGCGCATTCGGCGTCTGCAAGCCGGCGAAGTGCCTATCTATGAGCACCACTTGGAAGAAATCCTCACGGCCGCTGGAAAGGCGGGCCGTATTTCTTATACAGCGGATGCAGGCGAAGCAATCCGTGCGGGCGATGCTATTTTTATCTGCGTGGGCACGCCGCCGAAAGAGAACGGTGAGGCCGATCTTTCCGCAATCGACCAAGTTGCAAGGCAAATTGCCGAACACGCTCGCTCGCCCAAGTTGGTGATCGAAAAGAGCACCGTGCCGGCGAGAACCGGCCTCGAGCTGCAGCGCGCGCTCGCCGCGTATAGTAGCGGGGACAAGTCCAATTTTCGCGTTGCTTCGAATCCTGAATTTTTGCGCGAGGGCACCGCAGTGGGAGATTTTTTCCATCCGGACCGCATCGTGGTCGGCGTGGAGGACGAATCCGCTGCGGCCGATTTGCGCGAAATCTATCGTCCGATCCTGGAGCGCCGCTTCAAGTGCCCGGTGCACAAAGGCACTTGCCCGTCGGACCATGAGGCGGCTTTCCTCGTGACGACCATCAATAGTGCCGAGCTCATCAAACACGCATCCAACTCCTTTCTAGCTCTTAAGATCAGCTACGCAAACGTCGTCGCCGACCTTTGTGAGAGAATTGGCGCAGACGTCAAAGAAGTGACGTACGCGATGGGATTGGATCCCAGGATTGGCGGGCAATTTCTGAGCGCAGGGCTTGGGTTTGGAGGCTTTTGCTTTCCCAAGGACGTGCAGGCCTTCATTCACCTCGCGGCCTCCGTGGGAATCGATTTTGATATTCTGAAAGCCACTGAGCGCGTCAATAAGCAGCGTATAGAACGTTTTCTTGAAAAAGTCCACAAGGCGCTTTGGGTGGTAAAGGGGAAACACGTTGCAGTGCTAGGTTTGGCCTTCAAAGCCAATACGGACGACATTCGCTTTGCACCCGCGCTTGAAGTTGTTAAACGATTGCTGGAAGAAGGCGCAATTGTGCATGCCGCGGATCCGGAAGCCATTATTAGAACCAAGGCGCTTTTCCCCAAGGTGACCTATCACGAGGACCCTTATGAGGCCCTGCGCGGTGCGGATGCCGCTCTGGTCTGTACGGAGTGGGATGTTTTCCGCAATCTGGATTGGAAGCGAGCCAAACCCCTGATGGCCCGCAGCCTCGTCGTGGACGGCAGGAATCTCTATTCGCCAAAGCAAATGCGCGAGCTTGGATTCGAGTATTACTCTTTCGGCCGAGCTTAACTGTACGTGAAGGTAGGGATGGTGAGCGAGTCAATGCTCTCGGCTCCTCATCGGGCTCGCTCTGCGCAGGCTGCTAAGCGGATTGCTTGGCTGCGAATCCTTGCTTAAAATAATTAAGGGTCACTCCCAATCCCTCTTCCAATCCAACCTTCGGTTCCCACTTCAGGATGCGTTTTGCCTTCGTGATATCCGGGCAGCGTCGCTTTGGATCATCCTGCGGAAGCGGCTCATGGACGATGGCGGGCGCATTCTCGAAATGTGCGCGAACCCTCTCGGCAAATTCCAGAATCGTGATTTCTTGAGGATTGCCTATATTCACGGGCAAGTGTTCTGCCGATTGCATCAAACGGTAAATCCCTTCGATCAAGTCGGAAACGTAACAAAAACTTCGTGTCTGTTTGCCATCGCCATAGACGGTTAGCGCTCTCCCGGTTAGCGCTTGATGCACGAAATTTGGCAGTGCGCGGCCGTCGTTGAGGCGCATACGAGGGCCGTAAGTATTGAAGATGCGCACGATGCGGGTGTCCACACCGTGATACCGGTGATAAGCCATGGTCATGGCTTCCGCAAACCGCTTGGCTTCATCATAAACGCCGCGCGGCCCAATCGGATTCACGTGGCCCCAATAGTCTTCATGCTGTGGCGAAATTTCCGGGTCACCGTAGCATTCGCTCGTCGAGGCCAGGAAAAACTTTGCTCTCTTGGCAAGCGCGAGTCCGAGCGCGTTGTGTGTCCCAAGCGCGCCAACCTTTAGTGTTTGAATGGGAAGCTTGAGGTAATCCACTGGACTGGCTGGTGAGGCAAAGTGCAAAACGTAGTCCACCGGCCCGGGCACGTCGATATATTTTGAAACGTCGCACCTTGCGATGCGAAATTTCGCGTGTTTGAAGAGATGCTCGACGTTGGAGTCGACTCCGGTGACGAGATTGTCTAAGGCCAACACATCCCAACCTTCGGCAATCAGCCGATCGCAAAGATGCGAACCCAGAAATCCGGCTCCTCCCGTCACTACCGCTCTCATGAGTCCTCCCGAAAATAACAGCAAATTAGTTTATCCTGCGCCTGCCTAATTGACCACATCCCTGGCGGAGGATACGATGCGCTCCACCGGTGAAGAATCGCGGTTATGGAGCCACAAAGCAAAGCTGATTCCGCTCCGACTAAGCATCGGCGAACCCGCCGGATCTTGTTTGGCCTCGCCGGCGTGGCGCTGTTGAGCGCTGCTGTGTTTCTTCTCTGCTTAGGTCGCTGGCTCGTCGCCGAAGACCCCCTCGAAAAGGCTCAGGCCATTGTAGTGCTTAGCGGGCGCATACCCTTGCGAGCCTTGGAAGCAGCGAAATTGTATCGAAAAGGTTATGCGTCAAAAATTTGGCTGACACGTCCCACCGAGCCAGGCGCGGCACTCGAGGCGATGGGAATCCTCTACGTTGGCGAAGACTTTTACAACTCGCGCATACTTCTGCACGAGGGTGTGCCTGCGGACGCCATCCGTGTGCTCCAACCTTCTATCCTGAATACGGCGGATGAACTCACGGCCGTTTCGGCAGCACTTGCGGAAGAACGGGGCAGCAAGGTCATCATCGTTACAAGTAAGGTGCATACGCGCCGCGTGCAAATCCTATGGCATCGGATTGCCGCGAGAGGCGGACAAGCTCTCGTAAGAGCTGCCTCGGACGATCCATTCGAACCCGGGCAGTGGTGGCATACGACTGGCGATGCACTCGACGTTGTTCGCGAATTCCTCGGCATCTTAAACGCTTGGGCCGGAATGCCGCTGCATCCTGCGAATTAACAATTCAAAAGAAGAAAAATCGTTTGCGGCGCGGAGCACTGGCTTCGTCCGGCAGGCTGGGGACATACGGCAAATCGCGCCCTTCGAACGCCGCCATCGGATTTTCGACGAAGAGAGCGCGGGCCTTTTCTTCGCCAAACTGTTCACGGACCAGCTCAAATGCAGGCTGGAGTTTAAGCGGCCGGCCGCGTGTATTATGTGCATCGCTGGCTACAATGTGAACCAATCCGTCGGCGAGCCAGCGCAAGGCATCCTTTTGCGCACCGGAGCCAAAAACTCCGGTCAGGGAGCCTGCCGTTACCTGTATGAAGCAACCGAGGCGAGCCCATTTTGCAAGCCGCGCCGTCTGCAACCGCAGGATCGCGTTTCGCTCTGGATGAGTGATCACCGGCCTGAGTCCCAAGAGTTGAATCTCATGCAGCGTCTGGTCCATGCTTGGCGGAATTGAGAATTCATTGAATTCCACGAGCAGAAAGTCATGCTGGTTAATACAGAATCGCGAGGCATCGGCACGCAACGCATCCAGATTTTCAGGACTCAAATGGAAATCACAGCCAGTAGCCAGAACTAAACGGTTGCCAATTCTTGCCTGAAGCTCCTCTCGAAGTTCACGCACGCGCGAATACTCGAAGTAATATCGATTGCTTGAGTGCGGCGTCGCCACTACATGCGTAATCCCCTCCGCAATCGCGGTCTCCGCCATCGCCAGCGAAACACCTATGTCTTCCGGGCCGTCGTCGAGTCCTGGAAGAATGTGACAGTGAACATCGACCATGGTTTTCGCAAACTCCCTAGTGCCGCCAGGCAGTAAATGCCTGCCATGCACCTAGCGCAAACATCAGTCCGGCAAAAACATGCCGCATGTGCCGGGGATCAAGCCGTTTAGCTAGCCAGCTGCCCAAAATTCCTCCCACGAAGACGCCCGGAACTAGCAACAACCCAGCTTGCCAGGAAACGTAGCCCGCCTTGGCATATGCAATAAATGCGAGCAGGCCTGTCGGCGGTATCAGCGCAATCAAACTCGTGCCTTGCGCGCGATGCTGCCCAAACGCAAAAAAAAGTGCGAGGAACGGCACCAAGAAAACTCCACCCCCGATCCCGAAAAGCCCGGACGCTATGCCGCATACGCACGCCGCCACAAAAATCCCTGCGCTTCGCAACCGGTTGTCACCCACGGGCCGGCGCCTCACTCGCGGAGCCCGTCTTTTGGTTCTGGGGCTGCGGTTTTCTCCAGAGCAAGACCGCAGCTAGCATCAGAAAGCAACCGAACAGCCCCCTCAGCTGGCGGGATTCTAGCGGAACCGCAATCCACCCACCAAGGTAGCCGCCTGCCAGTATGCCGAATGCGCACAGGATTCCCGCGCGCACGTCCACCTGCCCCTGCTTCCAGTATTCTCGCAGTGCGCCAAGCCCCAAGGGCGGAAGCAGGATAAAAAGCGAAGTGCCCTGTGCCACATGCTGGTCCATGCGCAGCAGGTAAACCAGCGCGGGGACCAGCACCACGCCCCCGCCGATCCCCAGCAAGCCCACAAGCACGCCTACACCGAGCCCGAGCAGTAGGACGATCAGACTCATCACTGAGTGACGGTTGCCTTCAGCTCGTGCTTTCCCGTCGACAAAATCATCGCCCTTATCTTCCCGCGTCTGGATGCAACCCGCAACCACCATTGAACGAGCGGTAACATTCCGGATGCCTGACTTTTTTTGTTCGCCCAGAACCTGCTATATTGTTATGTCTTTGTCCAATCGGCCGAATGGCCTGTCTAATCCCCAAAAATGACGAGGAGAGCGACGTAACTCATGCCAATAGACCGCAAACCCGAATTCTTCAAAGGCGCCCAATTGAAGGTCGCCATCATTGGCTGCGGATACGTTGGGCTGCCGCTGGCCCTGCGTTTCGCCGAGGCTGGCCACAAAGTCACGGGATTTGATACCGATCCGAACAAAGTGTCGATGCTCAACGCCGGCAAGTCTTACATCGAACATATCCCGCAGACCAAAATCCAGCAGTTCGTCAACTCCAGGCACTTTAGCGCGACCACGGATTTTACCCGCCTCAAAGATGCGGACGCCATCATCATCTGCGTGCCCACGCCACTGGATGAACGCCGTGACCCGGACCTGTCTTACGTCGAGCAGACCGCGATTTCCATCCAGCCTCATCTCCAAAAGGGCCAACTGGTTGTCCTCGAGTCCACAACTTATCCGGGCACTACCGAAGAACTCGTGCTACCCATCCTCGAGAAGAGCGGCCTCCACTGCCCCATCGCCGCCGGCCCGGAAAACGAAAATATCGCCTGCGATTTTTTTCTTGCGTTCTCTCCCGAGCGCGAAGATCCCGGCAACAAGCAGTTTGGGCTGGCGCAGATTCCCAAGGTCGTCGGTGGCGTAAATCCGCCGAGCGGACGCGCCGCCCAGGCGATTTATGCTCAGGTTGTCGCGCGGGTGGTACCGGTCAGCTCCACGCGGGCTGCGGAAATGACTAAGCTCCTCGAAAATATCTTTCGCTGCGTCAACATCGCGCTTGTCAATGAGCTGAAGATGCTCAGCTTGCGTATGGGAGTAGACATCTGGGAAGTGATTGACGCGGCCGCGACAAAACCATTCGGTTTTATGCCCTTCTATCCGGGCCCGGGCCTCGGGGGCCACTGCATTCCGGTCGATCCCTATTATCTTTCCTGGAAGGCGCGTGAGTTCGATTTCTCCACCCGATTCATCGAACTGGCCGGTGAAGTCAATACCGCCATGCCCTATCACGTCGTGGAGGCGGTCGGCACGGCTCTTAACGAGCACAAAAAGAGTCTCAAGGGCGCGAAGCTGCTGATTCTTGGCGTGGCTTACAAAAAGGACGTCGATGATCTGCGTGAATCCCCCACGCTGAAAATCATGCAGCTTCTGCAGCAGCGCGGAGCGCATCTCGATTATAACGATCCTTACTTCCCGCAGCTTCACAAAATGCGCCACTACAACTACGAAAACATGAAGTCCGTCCCGCTGAGTGCGCAAACTCTGGGAAGTTATGACGCGGTCATCATTGCCACGGATCATTCCAGCTACGATTACGTGGCCATCGTGGATGCCGCCAAGCTTGTTGTGGACACTCGCAACGCCACGCGCAGAGTCATGCGTCATCGCGGCAAAATTGTTCTCTGCTAGGCTCTGATGGCCGCATACGCCGACGAAATCCGACGGCTGCTCGAGGAAAGCGCTCGCGTAAAGCAAGCCTTTTCCGACGAGCTCGTCGGGCGTATCGGGCAATTCGCTGAAAAAAGTGCAGCGTCGCTGCGCGCCGGCGGAAAAGTCGTCTTCTTCGGAAATGGCGGAAGTGCGGCCGATGCGTTACACCTCGCGGCTGAACTTGTCGTTAGGCTGCGATCCGAGCGACGTAGCCTCGCGGCGCTGGCCTTAACAGCCAATCCGTGCGTGCTCACCGCAGCCGGCAACGACTATGGATTCGACCATATTTTTTCAAGGCAAATCGAATCACTCGTCGATGCTCGGGATATTCTGGTGGCCCTTTCGACCAGCGGCGCAAGTCCAAATATAGTGCGTGGAGTGGAGGCGGGCCGGGCCCGCGGTGCATATCTCGTTGCGCTTACGGGCGAAACCGGCGGAGCTCTCGCCCGCAAAGTTGATCTTCTCCTCAACGTCCCTTCACAAGATCCTCAGAGAATCCAGGAAGCCCATATCACCATCGGCCATATCGTCTGTGCGTTGATTGAACAGCTGGCGATTGGATAGCATCCAGCGCCGTCAGCCTGGCAAGCCCTTAATTTCCTGCGATGTTGTTGGATAAATATTACAGCCCGGCATGGGGAGAAAAACCTTCTACTTCGCTTTCTGCAACTCCACTGTTGCTGTTGCAAACGGCATGATCGCTTCCAGGAGCACCGGCGTGCGCGCGACATTGTTTGCCAGATAGATCGTGAAATGGGCGTCCTTCATCTCTTCGCCGTTTTCAAAAACCCGCATTTCGATCTTCGAGGCCTTAAAGGTTCCGGCTGGAACGGTGACCGCCTCGCCCGGTCCCACGAGTTTCGCGCGCACGTCGTATAGCTTATGCCCATCGTAGACGGGACTCCGCACTTCCGCCGTCTTCGTCCAATCCACGTTCCGCAAATATTGCAACATCCCCAGCGGGTCGCGCGTTCCGGGAAGCACCCGAGTCTCGGTAGCATGCGGAGGGGCCGGCTCTTTTCCCGTAGCCGTCATCCGCTGGACGGAGTCCACTTTCTGTCCACGCTCATTTAAATGCATTTCGTACTGGAGGCTCGTCATACTCGCGGCATCGCTATAGGAATCGAATTGATCGTCCAGCACGAAGACCATCCGGAGAGGGTTTTCCGTGTGCGCAAACGCTTGCAGATGCCATGCGTTCTTCCCGAAAAAGTCCTTCCGTTCCCCTATCTGCAATTTTAGTTTGGCCACGTCGTTCAGGTTGGCGACATTCGCCGTGTACTCCAGCACTTCTCCCGCTCGCAAAGGTAGTCCGGTGTCCGCTATTGGCTCGCTCTTATCGTTCGCCCCCGAACCTGGTGAGCTGCTGGTCGCCGGGGCCGGCGGGAGTGCTGTGCCGGGATCGCTCATCGGTTCGGAAGCGAGCGTTGAGCTCGATATTTCCGCAGGCCCCTCGCTTCGTTCTTTCAAGTAATAGTAGCCTGCGGCTGCACTTCCCAGCGCCGCTAATACAGCGACGCCAATAACTTTCCGGTAGCTCATGCTCTTTGTGTGACCTGCATGGGAAACAGTCTCTTAACTTTTGGTCTTCCGTCGTACAATACAAATTCGTCCGCGATAGTCCCGGAGCATCCGCCGGATTCTACCCGCGAACTCTGAGGTTACCAAAATGCGGGGCCCGCGTCTTTGCCGGCGCCGCATCAATGACCGGGACGGCACTCCGCCGTTCACGGACCTCGCTCGAGGAGGATTTCCTGAATGCGCTACCTCGTCACAGGCGGCGCCGGTTTTATCGGCTCGAACACTGTGGACGAACTCGTGCGGCGCGGCCACAGCGTCGTTGTGCTCGACGACCTCTCATCCGGCAAAGAGGATAACCTCGCCGAAGTCCGCAACAAAATCACGTTTATCAAGGGCAGCATCACGGACATTGAAGTCGTCCGCAAGGCGATGCATGAGGCCGAGTACGTGCTCCACCTGGCCGCGCGGACGTCCGTTCCACGCTCCGTCAAGGATCCCATCGAAACCAACAAAATAAATATCGATGGAACCCTGAACGTCCTCGTTGCTGCGCGCGACGCTAAAGTGAAGCGCGTGGTTTTCGCGGCATCTTCTTCCGCCTATGGCGAGACCCCGGCTTTGCCCAAAGTAGAGACCATGCCCCCGGCCCCCATTTCGCCCTATGGCGTAACCAAATTCGTTGGAGAACTCTACGCCCAGACGTTTGGCCGCTGTTACGGCCTTGAAAATGTTTCTCTCCGCTACTTCAACATTTTCGGCCCTCGCCAGGATCCCGGTTCGCCGTATTCAGGCGTCCTGGCAAAATTCTGTCTATATTTTCTGGAACAGACCCAGCCCGTCATTTTTGGCGACGGTGAGCAATCCCGCGACTTCACCTACGTCGAAAACGCCGTGCAGGCCAATCTCCTCGCTTGCGAAGCGCCCACTGTTTCTGGAAAGACTTTCAACGTGGGAACCGGCGGCCGTTTTACTTTGAACCAGACGCTGCAGCTCCTCGCAAAAATTTCTGGCAAGAAGCTCGAAGCGAAGTATGAGCCGCCGCGCGACGGAGACATTCGCGATTCGCAAGCGGATATCACCCAGGCGCGCGAGTTCCTCGGCTATGATCCGCCAATTGGTTTTGAAGAAGGTTTGGACCGCACATTTGCCTGGTATCGCTCGACGCAAACCAAAGCAGAAGCCAAACCCAAAGAGTGAACAGTTATTGTAAACGGTGGCCGAGGGGCTTATGAATGAGAGCCCCTCCTCGCTGGTCGCCTTCCGCGGGCCGCTCGCGCTTTACGGATTCACCGTCTTCCCATAGCTCAACGGCTCTCCGGCCTTGGGCTTGTCAAAATTCCAGAAGTACAGAGGCTCAAGCTTTTTCTGTTCCGGCCAGACTTGATCCAGAGTGTCGCCCACGAACAGTTCCCCATTTTTCATCACCCAGTGAATCGTATTCGTGTTGTGAATGTCCTCCAACGGGTTCTTGTCCAAGATGACCAAATCGGCCAGCTTGCCAGCCTCGATCGAACCGAGGTCCTGCGGGCGGCCAACAATCCTCGAACCATTCACGGTCGCGCATCGCAGCACCTCGAGTGGCGTCATTCCGCCGCTCGCGAGCATCCACATCTCCCAGTGATAGCCAAGCCCCTGCAACTGCCCGTGACTTCCCACTCCGACGAGACCGCCCGCTCTCGAGAGCTTCGCCATCTGCGCGGCGAGCTTCGGGAACGCGTACTCGTCTTTGCGGAACCAGTCCGGCCGCCGATTGGTCTTTTCGTCTATCAGGTTGTGCGGCGTGAAGTGGTTGAGCTTCGCGTTGTCGTGTACGTCGCTATTCTCAAACCAATATTCCTGGCCGAATGGGCCGCCGTAGTTCACGATCAGCGTAGGCGTCTCTGCAATCCCCGATTGCGCAAACATCTGCAGCACGTCCTTGTAAAGCGGCGTGATGGGAAGCGTGTGCTCATTGCCGTGGAAACCGTCGGTGACGTGGGTCAGATTCAGCTTTAGGTCCAGCCCGCCTTCCGTCGTCGGCATCATTTCCAGTTCTTTCGACGCTTGCACCATATACTGGCGCTGCTTGCGGTTGCCCACGATATAGCTCTTGATGTTGTGCGTGCCGTAATATTTTCTGTATTTCGTCAGTACGCCTTTCACTTCTTCCATCGACTGGAAGTTGTTGTCGGAGAAAACACCGGGCCCCGTTGAAAAAGCGCGTAAGCCGATGATGTCTCCGCTGTCCACCAGGTCTTGATACGCAAACATGTCGTTCGTGCTCGTCTGCACGTCGAGTCCCGCGGTCACTCCATAAGCCAGATTCGCCAAAAATGCCCAGTTTTGCGTGTCCAGGATGCCGCGTTTGATTTCGAACCAGTGCGCGTGAGTGTCAATAAACCCCGGCACAATCGTTTTTCCAGCTACATCAAACACTTTGGCCCCCGCCGGCACGCCGCCCTTCGCCCCGACGCTCTTGATGCGGTTGTCCTCGATCACGATGTCCGCGTTCTTCAGAACTTCATCGCCTTTCATCGTCACGACCGTCGCACCCCGCAACACAATCGTTCCCTTCGGGGTCTTCCGCGGAACTTCCAGGTCAACCGCAATTTCCTGGACGTTTTTGTCTTCTTCCTTTAGCATCTTCGCTTCTTTTTTCTCGTCCTTTTTTTCGTCTTTGCTCGCGTCCGCCGATTGCGCCCCGGTGTCTTTCTTCTCAGCCTCCTTTTTTTCAGCCTCCTTCTTTTCCTCCTCCTTCGTAGGTTCGAAAGAAATAGCGCTTAGCGGCTCGCGGAAAAGGCTGGCTCCCACGGCCCATGTGATGGTTTTCCCGTCATCCGCCCAATTGAAATAATCGGCCCCGATGTCCGTCAGCCGCTTCACGGGCATGGACGGCGACGATACGTTCACTGTGGGCGCCTCGCCGCCCACCACCGGCATCGCCGTCACGTACAGTTGGTTCATCACGTGCGCCAGCACCCATTGTCCGTCCGGACTGGCCTGCACATCGTCAGCGGAGGTAGGTTCCTCCGCAAAATAACCGCCCTGCCCCTTCACTTGGATGTGCGTATGGCGGTCCGTGCCGTCAAAGCGGAGCGAGACCAGCCCCTGTGGCGTGTAGATGTAAATCCTGTCTTTATCGTGCGTGAAGTGCGGCGAGCCCGCACCGCGCGCGGGCAAAATCAAATTCGCTTCGCCACCTGCGGCAGGAATCCAGACGAGGTCGGCGTTTTTTGTTTGACCGCCGTCGAATTGGCTTCTTTCGCGGTCATAGACATTCCCGCGCAGCGCCACAATGCGGCTTCCATCTGGCGACCAGACCGGATTGCTGTAAACCGCAGCTGACTTCGACAATTGCTGTGGCGTTCCCCCCGAAGCCGCCACCCTCCACAGTTGTCCCCCTTCGCTCGACCAGGTCACGTAAACGATGGAACTCCCGTCCGGCGACCATGCAGGTTGGAACTCATGCTCGTTCCCGCTCGTCAAGCGCTGCGGCTTGCCGCCGGGAATATCCATGGTGTAAAGGTGCGTCATCGCGGAAAAGGCCATTTTCTTGCCGTCCGGAGATTCGATTGGATCCTGGATCAAGCGTACTTTCAGCGGGCCTTGCTCCACCCGTTGCGGAAAGTCCAGTTTCGGTCCCAGCTCTTGCGACACCTGCGCGGTAAACGGAATCACGCTCTCCGCGCCTGACGCAAGATTTAATCGGCGGATTTTTCCATCCTGGTTGTAGATGATTTCCTTGCCGTCGGGAAGAAATACGTACCCCGGAAAAAGATCGCGTGTGAAGCGGGACTCTTGGTCATCGCGCGTGATGGGATATCTCACCCAGTGATCTTCACCCGTTTGCAGATTGCGCAAACGCAGGCCGCTCTCCGTCTCGTATCGCGTCACATAAAGAAGCTGGGTACCATCCGG
>Ga0070708_100000116_pt1 | contig 52885 bp, 48 predicted proteins | sample KBSK5503metaG_FD_65469 | JGI IMG/M metagenome (GOLD analysis project Ga0070708, IMG submission 65469) | Corn, switchgrass and miscanthus rhizosphere microbial communities from Kellogg Biological Station, Michigan, USA - KBS K5-50-3 metaG | ecosystem: Host-associated > Plants > Roots >... | reverse complement strand
TTGTTTGCTCTTGTTCGCATTTCCTCACATCACTATCATTCCGCGTCCGAAGTACGAGTCGCGTCGCCCTCCCCGCGTCCGGTCGAATGCTGATCAACCTGCTGCCCGATTTTTTTTCCGTTCTGGATAGCACCGACCGACTCGCCGCGTACCAGCGTTACTTCGACGCCCACCGAAACATCCTCGAACCGTACTGGCATAACTACGTCATCGATCCCGACAGTCCACACTTCTCGGACATCGCTCGGGCCACGGTGAGTGCCGCTCGCACGGATCTCAACGCGATGCTCGACCGCACCGACGTGCTGTCGCTCGCGCGTAGTACCGAGCAACAGTGCCGCGAAATGCTTGCCATGGACTCCGATGTCGACGTCGTTCTGATGGTCGGCGTGGGCGCGGCCAATGCCGGTGAGCTCGTCGTCGATGGCCGCGGCATTGCTTTCGTCTGCCTCGAGCATTTCACCGGAATCACCAACGCGCAGACCGATGGGCTTGGCCTCGACCCTGAGCTCATTCCGCTCTGGTTGGCGCACGAGATCGCGCATGTTGTCCGGTATACATCGCCCACCAGTCGGAGCGATCTCCGCACCATCATCGCGAACGCCGGCGGCTATTACTCATACTGGGACACCGGTCGCCAAGCCACGTTGCGCGAGCTGCTGATCAATGAAGGGCTCGCGATCCACGTTTCGCGCGCGATCAGTCCCGGACACGCGGCTTGGGAATATTTCGGCTACGAGCGGCGTCAATTCGCCGACGTGCGGCAGCTCGAGCCGGTCATGTCTCGGGCGGTCGTGAGTGATCTGGATCACGCCGGGCTCGGTCTGCGCCTTCGCTATTTGTCGGGCGGCATGAGCGACGAAGCCCGAACGGTCGATCGGTATGTGCTCCCCGAGCGCGCCGGATACTACCTCGGCGCGCGCATGTGCGAGGCGGCGATCAACGCCGAGGGCCTCGCGTGGGCCCTGCGCGCCAGCGCCGGCGAGATCTCGTCACTTGGGCAGTCGGCGGCCATGACGGCCTAGCGTTCTCGCGCTGCGTCATTTCCCGACGCAGAACCGACGAAACACTTCGTCGAGGATGTCCTCGACGTCGACGGCGCCAATCAAATCTTCGAGCGTCGTGATAGCCTCTCGAAGGTGCACCGCCGCGACCGGCGCAGGGAGCTCTCTCGACTGCCAGCGATCACGAAACGCTCGGACTTCCTCGAGCGCACGGGCGACCGCGTAGCGGTGGCGGTCCTGCGTCAACAGTGGCGCGTCTACTTGTTGCAGGTCCGCGCTTCCCGCCGCGACCGCGGCAACGGTCGACAGCAACGGCCCAAGGCCCGTTCCTGTTTCGGCGCTCACCGCGACAGCGGCCGACGCGTTCAACGTCACGCGGTTTTCCGCCAGCTGCGTGTCTGTGGCCGCATCGATATCGGCCTTCGTTCGAACGACGACGATCGGAGCAGAGACACGACTCAGGGCGTCCTTCATCCGCGTGATTGCGTCATCGCTGTCTGCACACGCGAGGACCACCGCCGCGCGCGCGACGTACGACTCGCTCATTTCTACGCCGAGCCGTTCGACTGGATCGAAGGCCTCACGGATGCCCGCGGTATCGACCAATCGAAGCGGAATGGTCGGAGTGTCGATCACCGCTTCGATCGCATCTCGCGTCGTTCCCGGAATATCGGTCACGATCGCGCGCGCTTCGCCCAGCAGTGCGTTGAACAATGACGATTTTCCGACGTTCGGCGCTCCCGCCAACACGACCAGGGCTCCTTCTCGTATCAGTTCGCCGGTTCGAGACGTCGCCAGCAATTGCTCCAGTGCAGTCACGATTCGCTCGGCGGCGTCAAGAATTCGAGCCGGCGCGATTGGCCCGTCGTCCTCCTCCGGAAAGTCGATGTCGTAGGCAATCAGCGCTTCCAGTCCGATCAGCTCAGCGCGTAACGCAAGCACTCGCCGACTCAATCCACCATCGAGCTGTCGCAGCGCGACGCCTTGCGCCGCTCGAGACTTTGCATTGACCAGATCTCCCGCCGCCTCGGCTTGCAAGATGTCGAGTTTCCCATTGAGCACCGCTCGCCGGGTAAACTCGCCCGGCTTGGCCAGCCGCGCGCCGCGCGCGATCAACGCGGCGACGACCGTGGTTGCGACGACGAGCCCTCCGTGGGTGATGAGCTCGACGGAGTCTTCACCGGTAAATGACGCGGGCGCGTCATACCGAATGACGACCGATTGATCAATCTCCGTGTCGGACGAGTCGCGCACGTGCGACACGGTCACCGAGCGGGCCTCCGCCGGCCACCGATCGACCGACGCCCGAGCAATCGCGTGCGCCTTTGGACCGGACAGTCGGACGATCGACAACGCGCCACGTCCAGGCGCCGTCGCCTGTGCGACGATGGTCTCCGATAGGTCGAGAGGATTGTCCGTTAACAGACCGGTCACAGCGTCACGTCGGTTGCTGCTGCGTCACTTCGAGTGACTCCCCGGGCTCGATGATTCGCACGGTCGAGTGGTGGTTGCTTTCGTCGACGCGTTGGCGAAGACGTCGAATGGCGTCGTGCGCGGTTGCGGTCACGTGTCGAAACGTGCCCCAGTGGTACGGTACGAGCGTGCGTGCGCGAAGCCGCTGGAAGAGAGTCAGCGCGTCGTCATGGGTCAAATGCCCGCGACGAAATCCCGGCTTCCACCACGGCGCGTAACCGATTGGCAGGAGTGCGAGATCGAGCTCGCGGTCCTTCGCCCACAGTGTTCGCTCCACGAGATGATGTGTGTCGGCGACGAGCGCGGTGTCGCCGGCGAAGAATGCCGTTTCGCCCGCGTCGAGCAAGTACATGTTCGCCGAGCTGCGCCAGCGATCATAGCCGTACCGATTGCCTCGGTGTGTCGCGCTTGCGGCGCGAATCGTCACGTCAACGACGCGCACCGACTCACCCGGCGCCAAGTCGACGGCGTGCGAATAACCCAGTCGCCGAAGCCATTTCGCTACGACCGGCGGCGCGAACAGTGGAATCCTTCTCGGCAACCGTTCGATCGAGTCGAATGACAGGTGATCGGCGTGCGCGTGGGTGAGTAGGATCGCGTCGAGCGCCGGAAGTTGCTCGAGGGCGATTCCCGGGGCCGATACGCGCGGCAGAATTCGCCCCAGCTTCGAATCGAAGTTCGGATCGGTGAGGAGTCGAGCGCCACCGAGCTCCAACAACAGCGTGGCGTGGCCAATGTAGGTGACTTTCATCGCGTTGTCTCAACCGCCGCCGTGCCGAGCCACGCCGCCGCGCGCTGCGCGCGATCTAGGTCTTGCGAGCTCCGCTGAGACTCTTCCCTGCAGGCGCCGTTCCCACGCCGGCTTTCGCTCGTTCGCGCGTAAGGATCCACTGCTGTGGAAGCGCCGCGATGTTCTGCACCGCGTAATAGAGGTTCAGACCCGACGCAAAATTGAGGAACATCACCGTGAACATCGCCGGCATCATGTAGCTCATCATTTTCGCCTGCGGATTCGGCGGCGCCGCTCGCATGCCGATCCACGACAGCACGAACATCGACGCGCCCATCACGATCGGAATGATGTAGAACGGATCACGCAGCGAGATGTCGGGGAGCCAGAGAAACGACACGCCGCGAAATTCTATCGTGTTCTGGAACACGAAATAGAGCGCGAACAACACCGGCATCGGCAAGAGCATCGGCAGGCAGCCGAGCAAGGGACTGAATGGACTCATGCCATGTGACTGGTAGAGCTTGACCATCGCCTCGCGCTGTTTTTCCGGCTCGCTCTTATACCGTTTCTGCAATTCGGTCAACTCCGGTTGCAGCCGCTGCATTTGAATGCTCGATCGCATCGCACGTTGATTGAGCGGCCAGAGCAGCAACCGAATTACAATACCAAACAGGACGAGCACCCAACCGTAGTTCACGCGGAACGTGGCCCTCATCCAGAGCAGGACCCGCATCACGATCGTCGCGAACGGTTGCACCACGCCGTGCAGCCACCCGGCGTAGGGGTTCACGTTTTCCAGATCATTGCCAAGCGCGTGAAGTTCGCGCCATGACTGTGGTCCGGCGTACAGATCGAACGCGAATTGTCCGTTGAGGAGCGGATACGACGTGGTCGCGAACGCCGCGTTGACGATCTTTCCGGCGCGTGGCGCGCCTCGCGAAGTGACGCCGCGGAAGACGCCTGCCGGCTTCGATCCAACAGGCTGCATCAGCGCGACGAGCCAGTATTTGGTTCGCACCGATACCCACTGAAACGATCCCGTGTCCACACGAACGGATCCAACGTCGAGCTTCGCGAACGAAACGCTCGTCACGTCGCGGAGGGGCATCTTGTACCCGTACGCGAGATGTCGCAGATCGTCGGCGGTGTCGGCCTCGATCGAGCGAAGCTCACTTGGAAGATCGATCAGAAGTGCTGCACCCGGTGGTGCGTTCGCGACGCGACCGCGCAGGGCCGTGCGATATCCGTCCGGCGTGGTCTCGTAGCTGATCGAGACGGCCGGCGCTCGCGACGTGAACGTGGTCGTCGACCCCGAGCGCTCGATCGAAAAACGAACCGAATCGAGAGAGACCGTGTCTTGGCCGATCGCCAGCCGGTAGTGCAAGAGCGGACCGCGTGGCTGCGCAATCACCGCAATCGTGTCGCGTCGATCCGGCCGAAGGTCGCGATACCCGGGAAGTCGCACAGCCGCAGGCGCGGCGCCCGGACTCACGACGCTGATTTGTTCCTGCGATGTGACCACGGTCGCGGAGTCGACAACGCGCAACGGCGCCGTCGTGGTGGGCGGCGGCGCGACAACCTGGGGTTGTTCTACGATCGGCGCTGGCGACGGTTGGCCGACCAATGGCGCGTTGGCCGCACTTGCTCGGCCCGATCCGCTGGTCGCTTTGGTGGTGTCATCAGCCGGCGCGGTAGGGCGGCGCGACGACGCGAAGAATCTCGGCGTGACGACAATGACCAGCGCCATCAATACCAGCGCGAGAATGGTGCGTTTATCCATGCAGGTAAGAGAGGTCGCTAAGGAACCGGATCGTAACCGCCGGGCCGAAACGGATGGCAGCGGGCGATTCGACGCACGGCCAGCCATGTTCCACGCAGCGCGCCATGTCGCTGAAGTGCTTCAATGGCGTACGCTGAGCAGCTTGGATAATAACGGCACGACGATGGAAGCAGTGGTGACAGGGCCACTTGGTAACCACGTACGATCAATACGAGGATGGTGCGCATTCTGGTTACAGGCCCCGCCGGGCGTCGGCGAGCCGCGCGGCCACAGACTGAATGTCATCGCGCAAGGCTGAAAACTCGGCCGCGTAGGCTTCGCGTCGTGCTTGAATCGAAATATCCGTCGACGCATGATCGCCTAGTGCCGGCAGCAGCTCGACACGCACGAGTTCGCGAAGGCGACGCTTGAGTCGGTTTCGATCGACGGCCGAATGACGGTGGCGCGGGACCACAACCCCAATGCGCGAATGCGCGAGAGGGGAAGCGAGGACTCGGACATCGAGGTGCATGGTCCGAAGTCGCTTCCCCTCTCGAATGACGGTCTGCAGGTCGGGGCCCCGTGTCAGCCGGTTGCGACGCGGGAATCCAAAGCCCGAGTTAGGCGCCTGCGTACTTACTTGGCAACTTAACGGTGAGACTCTTGCGACCCTTCTTTCGGCGACGGCTGAGCACTGCGCGTCCCCACTTGGTCTCCATGCGCGTGCGAAACCCGTGAGTCTTGATGCGGCGCTTGTTGCGCGGGCGATACGTCGGCTTACCCATGGACTACTCCAAAAACGTTGCGATCGAACCTGCGGTGCAGACCGGTAAAGTTATTTGGTGCAGAGGGATAGATCAAGACGTCGCATCGGAAGGCCGTTCGCGTCACTCCGACCGCCGAACCAACAGGCTCTCGTCGATCGTGTTACTCGCCACATCAGCGATCGGATCACGCATTCGTCGCGCATTGATTTTTCCACATTCACGGTCTAGCTTCGCTCCCCCGCCGCCGCTTTCCAGTTCCCATCGAAATGACCCTGACTGCCCACGAAGCTTGGAGCCGGTTGCTCGATCGCGCTCGCCAAGAGCTACCCGAGCAGACGTTCAAGACCTGGCTCGAGCCCACCGAGGCGCTCTCTCTCGACGAAGGGACGATTTACGTCGGAGCACCAGATCAGTTCGCGGTGGATTGGAATGAGTCCAAACACTCCGATCTCCTCGCGAGCCTCGCTCCAATAGCATTGGGGCATCCAATTGTGGTCGTTTTCAAGGTCAGCGAGGAGCGCCGCGCTCGGACGCAGATGGACATGTTTGTTGCTCCGCCGGCCCAGAGGCCGAGAAGTCAGGCACAACATGGAGCCACTAATTCACCACCATTAAGCGATCGCTATACATTCGACTACTTTGTCATCGGCAAGTCCAACGAGCTTGCCGCCGCCGCCGCGCACGCCGTCGCCCAAGCTCCCGGCAAAGTCTACAACCCGCTCTTCATTTACGGCGACACCGGGCTCGGCAAGACACACCTGATGCAGGCCATCGCGCACGAGATCGTGCAGCGCAAACCGGAAACTCGAATCACGTTTATCGGAACCGAGCAGTTCACCAACGAGCTCGTTGCCGCAATTCAAAACCGCACAACCGCCGACTTTCGCCGACGGTTTCGTGAGACCGATTTGCTCCTCGTCGACGATGTGCATTTCCTCAAGGGCAAGGAGGCAATGCAGGAAGAGTTTTTTCACACCTTCAATGCCCTGTATGAGGGCGGCCGCCAGATCGTGCTCACCAGCGACCGTCCACCGTCCGAGATTCCCGGACTCGAAGCGCGCTTGGTCTCACGCTTTCAGTGGGGCATGGTCGCCGACATCGAGATGCCCGATTTGGAACACCGCATCGCGATCCTACGCCAAAAGGCGCATCTCGATCACCTCGAGCTGACCATTCCTGAAGAAGTCGTTCGCTTCATCGCCGAGAACGTCAGATCGAGTGTTCGCGAGCTGGAAGGCTCGATCATCAAACTGCTTGCGTACGCATCGCTCAAGCATCGCGAGATCACTATTGAAGTCGCGCGAGAAGCCCTTCGTGACAAGCTCAAGGCGATGGACGGCACACCTGGTGGCGGCCCGGCGCTAAATACCTACGCGATTCAACAGGCCGTCGCCAAGGAATGGGGCGTCACGAACGAAGGTCTTCGCTCCAAGACGCGCACGAAGAACCTCACTGTGCCACGTCAGGTCGCCATGTTCATGATGCGAGAACTGCTCAGCATGCAGCTGGTGGAGATCGGCGCCGCCTTCGGTGGTCGGGACCACTCGACGGTCATCCACAGCTTGGAGCGCGTAGCAGCGATGATGCGGGAGGACCCGGCCTTCGCTCAGCGAATTGGGAAGATACAGGCGACGTTGGAAAGCCTGCGGAATTGAACAGTTCCCGTGCTCTTTTACACAGGTTGTCAGGAGGTTGTCAGACGAGATACCGCCGAGTGGGCGTCGGAATCCGGATAACCCTCGTTGCCCACACGCGATGCACAGCCCCCGCTATAGTCGAACCGTTTGATCCGGTGTAACTTGCCTGCGGTTTTCCACGCCTCAACAGATACTACTACGACTACTAGTTAATTGCTTTTAAAAGAGAACTAGTACAGTCGAGTTGTTTTGCACACCATAGGAGCCGTGATGCGGTTTACGATCTCCCGAGAAAAATTGCAGGAGGGTCTTGCCGCTGTTGCCGCGAGCATCCCAGCGAAGACAACGCTGCCGGTCCTCGCCAATATCATGGTCGAAGCTACCGAGAAAGGCATTCGCCTCTCTGGAACCGATCTCGACATCGCTGTAACAACGGAAGTCACTGCGGACGTCGAAACGCCGGGAGCCATCACGATCCCGGCGAAAAAGCTGAGCGAGATCGCGCGTGAACTCCCCCCGGCACCGGTTCGGGTGGCGGCGGTCGGCGAGCAACGGGTCACGTTGGACTGTGGCCGTACGCACTTCAAGATTCTCGGTCTCCCGCGCGACGAATTCCCAGCGTTTCCGAATGTCAAATTCAATGAAAGCTGGCGCATCCGCTCGGGCGACCTGCAGAAACTGATCTCGCACACGTCATTCGCCGTCTCGACTGAAGAAAGCCGGCCGATTCTCAACGGCGTTCTCTGGGAGCTCAAGCCCGAGATGATGCGGATGGTCGCGACGAATGGTCATCGTCTCGCCAAAATGGAAATGCCGATCAAGTCGAGCGGGGCACCGGCCAGCGATATGATCGTCCCGCCAAAGGCCCTTGAGCAAGTGCGACGACTCTTCCCCGAGGATGAAGAATTAGAGATTGCCCGCGGTGAGAATCACCTCGGCTTTCGGTCCCCGTTTACCGCGGTCTTTACGCGTCTGATCGAAGGGCCGTATCCGCCGTACGAACAGGTTATTCCGCGCGACAACAACCGCGTGGCGATCGCGGATCGCACGGCGCTGGCGAGTGCGCTCCGACGGATGTCGATCATCGCCTCGGATCAAACCCATCGCATTCGCTTGGCCTTCAACTCCGGCATGCTCAAGTTCAGCGTCCAAACGCCGGATCTCGGTGACGCGACCGACGAGCTTGCCGTCCGTTATACAGGCGATGCGCTCGACATCGGGTTCAACGCCAACTACCTCCTCGAGATCCTGCGGTACATTCCCACGGACGAAGTACGACTCACGTTCAAGGCGCCGGAACGCGCGGCGACGCTCGAACCGGAAGGCTGGGCAGATCCAGCGTCGTACCTGTGTCTCGTCATGCCCCTGCGTCTGCTCGACTGAGCGCCACATCCTCCTGACTCGGAGGAAAGGAGGCCGGTCGCATTGCTCAGTTTTATCACGCTGGTCCAAAGTCTCGGGCTAGCCTACGCGACCGGTCTCAACCTGTACGCGGCGGTTGCCGTGACAGGTCTTGCCGTGCGTTTGGGTTGGATACACGGCGTCCCCACCACGATCGAAGGTTTCGGGAATCTCGGCGTCATCAGCATTGCGGTCCTTCTCTACGCGATCGAGTTCGTCGCCACGCTGATTCCCGGGGTCGCATCGGCGTGGGAAACGCTGCACAGCCTTATTCGGCCGCCCGCCGCCGCGGTCATCGCGGCCGCGACCGCGTGGCACGCTGACCCGGTGATCGTTCTCATCGCAGCGCTACTCGGCGGCGGCCTCGCCATTACGACGCACACCACCAAACTCGGCATGCGCTACGCGATCGACGCCTCGCCGGAGCCGCTGACCAACGGGTTTGCCAACATCATGGAGCTCACCCTCGTCAGCGCCGTCGCCATCGCAATCTGGCATCACCCGATCGTTACGCTGTCGATCGCTCTCGTCCTGCTCGTGTGTATGGTGATGATGGTGCGCCTCATCTGGCGCGCACTACGACAAGTCTTCTCGGGGAGATGGATGCCTGGGCCCGGCCTCATGCAAGCGCCGCGTGTCATGGAGCGGCGCGGCGGAGCACACGACGACACCGAGCACGAGCTCTGAACCCCCGGATAGAAACGATACGGCCGCACAACTCGAGAAAGAGCTGTGCGGCCGCACGCTGAACGGTCGCGAAACCTGTAAGCCGGGTTCTGTGAGACGGCAAGCCGTCCCGGCGGTCATTCCTCTCGAAGCGTAGTCACCTACGCCTTCTAGCAGCCTACCCGCAGCGTCTTGGTCGAGGTGGGCACCTCTCGCTGCTTATTTGGCCTTGCTCCCGCTGGGGTTTACCCGGCCGCGTCTGTTGCCAGCCGCGCGGTGAGCTCTTACCTCACCTTTTCACCCTTGCCCAACCTGCGTCCTCGCTTGCGCTCGCACGTAGGCGTCGGCGGTTGTTTTCTGTGGCACTGTCCGTCATCGCTCCGACTGAAGTCGGTGACGCCCAGGAGTTACCTGGCAGCGCGCCCAATGGAGCCCGGACTTTCCTCGAACGACATTCAGAGAATGTCGCTCGCGACCACCCGGTTGGCGACCTTGTGAAAAGATAGTCGATCGTCGACGACGGAGAAGCCGCGTTGGCTGACGTTCGCATGACACGGCGCGCCTATATTCCGCGCGCCTCGAGTCGAAGAAGGTTCGAGCACATCATATTCTCGCGGCGTGAGGCGATTTCATGCACCAACATCCAGCGGCGACGACTCGCAGCCCATTGCCCATCGCGACCATGCTCACCCCGAACGAACGAATTCGAGTCGACGCGGCGGGTGATGGGTCGTACCACGCAATCCACCGCGACTCGATCGCCGAGCTTGTTCAAGACTTGAAGTCGAACCGGGCCGGGGCCGTGCTGGTGTCGGTGGCGCGTTACGACCAAAAGGCTCGCGCCGGCGTCGCCGCTCTGGTGCGAGAATTTCCACGCGTGCCCACCGTCGCGCTTCTCACGGAGCTCGATCGTTCGACGCCGCAGTCCGTGTTGTCACTCGGATCGACCGGCGTTCGCCAACTCGTCGACGTGCGCGAAGCCGAGGGATGGCGAGAGTTGAGAAAATGCCTGCTCGCTGCCCGCGGTGATGACATTCAACGCGAGGTCATGAGCCAGCTCGCGATTGATTTATCGGGCGTTCCACAGGACTGTTGGCGCTTCTTCGAGGCACTCTTCCTCGCACCGCCGCGTGTCTCGACTGTTCGCAGTCTTGCACGGCGTCTCGATGTGCTGCCAAGTACGCTGATGAGTCGCTTTTTTCGCATACAGCTCCCCGCGCCAAAACAGTATCTCGCTACGGCCCGACTCGTGCGCGCGGCGCGCCTGTTTGAAAACCCGGGCTTCTCGGTCGCGAACGTCGCGAACCATCTCGACTACTCGTCACCCCAAAGCTTCGGCCGCCATGTGCGAACACTGATGTCTATGACGGCCGTCGAGTTTCGCGAGCGATACGACGGCGCTGGGATGGTGCATTACTTCCGCGAAGTTCTCGTCTTGCCGCACCTCGATCGACTGCGCCATTTGCGGCCGCTCAGCCCATCGTGGGGTGCCTCGTATGCGCGGAACATGATCAACTGATTCGCGGGTGTTGCCCGACGAGGGGAATCCGTGCCTCAGACGGGCATGCGCGATACGATTTCGCTAGCCCGCACCAGCGAAAGAACCTCGACCCCATCGGCTTCGAGCGCTTCCCGCCCGCCCTCTTCACGGTCTACGAGCGCAAGGACGCCGGTGACAACGCCACCGGCTGCGCGCACGGCCTCAATCGCCTTTCGCGCCGACCCGCCGGTCGTGATCGTGTCTTCGATGACGGCGACACTGTCTCCGCCGCGAAAGGGTCCTTCGATCAGCTTCCCGGTGCCGTGGCTCTTCGGCTCCTTGCGCACGGTGAATGCCCGCAATGGACGCGACGTCGATGCGCTGGCGTAGCTGACTGCGCACGCGATCGGATCGGCGCCCAGCGTCAGGCCGCCGATCGAGTCGATTACCCAACCGGCACCCTCGATCGCCGCCAGCCCGAGAGGTCCGATGAGCGCGAGCCCGTCGGGGCTCATGGTGGTAATGCGGGCGTCGATGTATAGCGAGGACTGTCGTCCGGATGCTAACGTGAACGTGCCGCGCCGTGCGGAGCGACTCGCCAGTATGTTGATAAGATCATCTCGTCGAGACATGGCGCGCTTGGTTGGATCGAGGCGTGAATTAATACAAGGTCGTCCCCACACAGAATATGGTGCGCACGTCGCTCGCACGAATCTCCGGCGCCGGATTTTCTCTGCTGCTTTCCGCCGCCCTGCTGTCGATGATCGGTGGCCTCGTTGCCAGCGATCGCGCGCTCGCGCGCTCGACGGCCACCGAAGTGCAAATCGATGCGGAGCAATCAAGCGTCATCGTGACACAGATCCTGGCAGCGCGGCTCCAGAGCGGCGTGGCCCCGGCCGACTTGCGGTCGGATTTTTTCTTGCGCTCGGCGATCGAACGCGCCCCCATCGAGCGCGCCGCGGCCGCGCTGATTTCCGGCAGCGACACGATTCTCGTCGTCGGCGATCGCTCCGCACTGACCCGCGGAGTCACGCGCGCGGTCCCACTCGCCATTCCCGGCCCCGTGCGATGGAAATTTGTGGTCTCGCACGATCGCGCGGTCGGCGGGCTGCGGATCGCGCTTTGGGTCGTCAGCCTGACCACTGTGACGCTCCTCGGCTTTGGATTGATTCGAGAGCGCCGGCAAGCGCGACGGGTCGCCGAGCGGTCGGCGGAGTTGGAACGACTCTACAGTGAAGTCGCGCGAGCCAACACGGCGAAGAGCGAATTCCTCGCCAACATATCACACGAGCTGCGAACGCCGCTGAACGCGATCGTCGGGTTTGTCGAGCTGCTCAAGGATGGTGTATACGGCGACTTGTCGCCGCGGCAGGTGCCGCCGGTCGACCGTATCGCCGCCTCGGCGACGCATCTGCGTCATCTCGTCGATCAGGTGCTGGACATCGCGAAGATCGCCGCCGGTCGCCTCGAGGTGCATCCCGAGACAATTGTGTTGCGGCCGTTCGTGCTCAACATCGCGAGTGAGCTGGAGTCGCTGGTCAACGAACGCGGATTGAGTTTTTCGATTGCGGTCGGCGCGTCGCTTCCGCGCGTGCGAACGGACCCGGCACACCTGCGCCAGATTCTCGTCAACCTCATCGGCAACGCCGTCAAATACACGCCGTCCGGCGGAATCTCGATTCGCGCGCGGCTTGTCGGCGCGTCGACGCAGAGTGTGTTGCTGGCGCGTCGTCACACGCCGGACGATCCGTTCCTTGCCGGTCAGTCGCCGGACCAACGCCGGGTTTGGATCGCGCTGCAGGTGGTCGACACCGGAGTCGGCATCGCGCCGGCCAACCAGGCGCGGATCTTTGAGGAATTCGAGCAAGTCAACGCCGGCCCGCGCGGCGAATCGATGCAGCGAGGAACGGGACTCGGCCTCGCGATCTCACGCCGGCTCGCGCAACTCCTCGGCGGCGACATTCGCGTTGAGAGCCAGGTGGGCAGAGGGTCGACGTTCACGCTGTGGGTGCCCGTGCACCCGGCCGATCTGGAACCGATGCCCGAGCCGTCGCCCGACGGCGCCGAAACCGCCGTCTGATCGGTAATGAGAGAGCTCTAATCAGCCTTTCTTTGAGCGGAACATCGACGCGAGCTTCGCGCCCAAGCCCTGCTTTTCCTTCTCGGCGGGTTGATCAGCGGCGCGGCAGAACTCCGCCGCGAACGCAACCACGTCGGGATAACGCCTCGGCGGCTCTTTGCTCAACGCCCGCATGACGACCGTTTCGATCGCCGTCGAGAACCGCAACCCGGGCTTTGCCTGGCTGAGCGGAATCGGCGGTTGTGACAGCAGCTGTGAGAACATTTCCCGCGGCGTCTTCGCGGGGAACGGGAGGCATCCGGTGAGCAGGAAGTAGGCGATCGTCGCGAGACTGTATTGATCGGCGAGTGGACCAACGAGCTCACCGGAGAGCGCCTCCGGCGCGACATACATCAACGTGCCGACGAAGAATCCCGCGCGCGTCAGTCGCTGTTCTGGCGCGATATCGGTGTCCGTCGCGATGCCGAAGTCGAGCAGCTTGACCTGCCGCGTGGCAGGATCGTACATCACGTTGTCGGGCTTGAGATCTCGGTGCACGATCCCCGCCGCGTGCGCGGCTTGCACCGCGTCGGCGATCTGCTTGACGATCGCGCACACTTCGTCGACGGGAAGGGCGCCGAGACGCTTGGCATATTTCTCGAGCAGTTCACCAGCCGCCCATTCAATCGCGAGGAAATGCATCCCGGGGCCCGCCTCGCCGATCTCGATCGTGCGCACGACGTTCGGGTGCTGCACGCGCTCGCCGTAGCGCGCTTCGCGCAGAAAGCGCGCGACCGCGGTTCGATCCTGACGCAGCTTTTCGCGCAGGACCTTCACTGCGACGATCCCATGGTCGCTATGATGCGCGCGGAAGACGGCGGACGTGCCGCCTTCTCCGACTTCGCTTTGCAGCGCATATCCGGCAATCGTCTGTCCGACGAGATTCTCACGTGGCACGCGGCGAACCTAATCTCGGCCGCCACGCGTCGCAAGCGAACGGAGCGAACGCGCATGTTCGGATGTGCGGACTCGGGTCGCCGGCGCACCGACACGCACCCCGTTGCGGTCCGCGGCTTCTCGATCGCCACGGTACGATGCGTCCCCTTTTCTTGACAAATGGACAGACTGCTCCTATATAGGGCCCCGCAAGCCGGGTGGGCTTGCCCAGCACCGCAGTGCAGGATCGATTCACCCCGCAGGAGGCAGCTCGAATGGCCAGAGGGAAGGTGAAGTGGTTCAACGATGCCAAGGGGTACGGCTTCATTGAACAGGACAGCGGTGAGGACGTGTTCGTGCACTTTTCCGCCATCAGTATGGAAGGGTTCAAGACCCTCGCCGAAGGACAAGAAGTGGAGTTCGAGATCCGCACTGGCGAGAAGGGCCTACACGCCGCGAACGTCGTCCGGGTCTAACGCTACCGCCTCCACAATCCAAGTGACCCTGCACCCGCCCGCCAGCAATGGCGGGCGGTGCTGTTTTCGGGCCGCTCGTCGGGGATTGAATGCGCGACCGCACACCCTGAGCTTTCCCGAATGCTTCGCATCTCGCGCCTCTCCCGCACGACGTCGTGACTGCTCCTTCGTCCCCGCCGTCGCCACGACTGTTCCTCATCGACGGCTACGCGCTGATCTACCGCGCGTTCTTCGCGTTGATCGCGCGGCCGTTGACAACCAGTCGTGGCGAGAACACGTCCGCCGCCTGGGGCATCGTCAATTTCGTGCAGCGGCTGATGCAGACCCATCGCCCGGACTACCTCGGCTGGGTCCACGACTCGGGCCTCTCGTTCCGTCACAAGCGATACCCAGCGTACAAAGCGACCCGTGAAAAGCTCACCGAGGAGCTGCAGTCGGATTTCGATCGCGGCATGGAGCGCATCTCGGCCATCCTCGATGCGCACAACATACCAATTCTCTCATTACAGGGATATGAAGCCGATGACGTGATCGGAACGTTGGCCAGGCAAGGGGTCGAAGCCGGTCTGAACGTGATCGTCGTCTCGGGCGACAAAGACTTCCAACAACTGGTTCGGCCCGGGGTGTGGTTGCTGAACCCGGGCCGTGGGGGACCCGCGAACGTCGAGGAGCAGTGGGTCGGCGTCGAGAACGGCAGTGACCGACTGGGCGTGCCGCCGGCGCTGGTCACGGACTATCTCGCATTGGTCGGCGACAGCTCCGACAACGTGCCCGGGGTCAAGGGCATCGGCGAGAAGACCGCACAGGAGTTGGTGAATTCGTTCGGGAACCTGGACAACATTCTCGCGCACGCGGCCGAGTTAACCAAGAAACGGCCGCGCGAAGCGCTGCTCGAGCAGCGGGACATGGCGCTCCTCTCCAAGGAATTGGTGACGATTCGCGATGACCTGCCGATCGCCCTCGATCTCGATGCGATGCGGCTGTCTCAACCCGATTACCCCCGGTTACGCACGTTGTACGTCGAGCTCGAATTCCACACGCTTGCCAAGAACATCGCTGCTCCGACTCCGGCAACCTCGCCCCCCGAGTCCGAACTCCAGATCGTGCGCGAGACGAACTACCGCGTCGTCGACACGATCCCCGCGCTCGAGAGAGCGATCTCGCGCGCGCGGCGCGGACCATACATTGCCATCGACACTGAAACCCTGATCGATCCCGCCGCGCCGCAGGAGATCGATCCGCTCCGATCGGCGCTCGTCGGCCTGACGATCGCAACCGCCGAAGGTGAAGCGTACTACTTCCCGTTCGCGCATCGGCATCGCGCCGACACGCAGGGCGATCTCGATCTCGGTCTTGACGACGCGCCAGCGACCGACACCGACTCGCCGAGAAAGGCCCGGGCGAAAAAGGCGCCGGAACCGACGAGCATCGCCGCTCGTGCGCTCGCGGCCGGGGAGCAGCGCGTACAAAATCTGCCGCCCCTGAATAGCCCCGAGTGTGCGCCGCTCAAAGCCCTGCTCGAGGATGCGCGCGTCAAGAAGACGGCGCAGAACGCCAAGTTCGATATGCTCGCGCTACGCGTGGCGGGAGTGACGATCCGCGGTCTCGACTTCGACACGATGATCGCCAGCTATGTGCTCGACCCGGGTCGTCGGTCGCACGGAATCGATCTACTCGCCCTCGAGTTCCTCGATCACAAGATGACGAGCCTCGAGGAGCTATGCGGCAAAGGCAAGGATTTCATCCCATTCGATCAGGTTCCGATCGACTGCGCGCGCGCGTACGCGTGCGAGGATGCCGACATCACGTGGCGCCTGCGCGCGAAGTTCGAGCCACAACTCGACGCGCTCCAGCTGGCCCGCCTCTTTCACGAAGTCGAAATGCCGCTTGTCGAGGTCTTGGCGGAGATGGAATGGCACGGCATCAAGATCGACATCGCCTGGTTCACGTCACTCAAGGAGCGCTTCGAACGGGAGCGCAAGCGGGTCGAGCAAGAGATCTACGCGATCGCCGGCGAAGAGTTCAACATCAACTCCAACCCAAAGCTGCGAGAAGTTCTGTTCGAAAAGCTCCAATTGCCGGTACTCAAGAAAACGGCGAGCGGCGCGTCTACCGACGCGAGCGTGTTACAGCAACTCGCGGACGAGGGGCATCCGTTACCGGTTTTGCTCATGGAGTACCGGGAGATCGCGAAGCTCGAGAGCACGTACATCGACGCGCTGCCCTTGTATGTGCATCCGCGAACGGGCCGCTTGCACACCTCGTTCAGCCAAACGACGGCGGCCACCGGGCGGCTCTCGTCGAGCGACCCCAATCTTCAAAACATTCCAATTCGGCGTGAGCTGGGTCGCGACATTCGACGCGGCTTCGTGCCCGAGCGCGGATGGACCCTGATGTCCGCCGACTACTCGCAAATCGAGCTCCGCCTCCTCGCCCATTTGTCGGGCGATCCCGCGTTCGTTCACGCCTTCAATTCTGGCGGGGATATCCACCGGCAGACGGCCGCGTTGATCTTCGACGTTCCGCTCGAGGCGGTCACCAAGGAGATGCGCGCGCGCGCCAAGACGATCAACTTCGCGACTATTTACGGCCAGGGCGCACACGCACTCTCGCGACAACTCAAGATCACGCACGCCGAGGCCAAAGAGTTCATTGATCGTTATTTCCAACGGTTCCATCGCGTGCGTGCATACCTCGACTCGATGGTCGAATTCGCCCGCCAGCACGGGTACGTCCAGACGATCTTCAATCGCCGACGCTATATCCCCGAGCTCCGGGAGCGCAACTTCAATATTCGGGCGTTCGGCGAACGCACCGCGGCCAATTCACCCATTCAGGGCTCGGCGGCCGACCTGATCAAGGTCGCGATGATTCACATACACGCCGCGCTCGCCTCCCGAAAATTGAATAGCAGAATGCTGCTACAGGTCCACGACGAGCTCGTATTCGAAGTCCCGGGCCCTGAGCTGGACGAGTTGGCGGAGCTCGTCAAGCACGAAATGGAACATGCCGCGACCCTCTCAGTGCCATTGGTCGTCGATCTGGGCGTCGGTGAGAATTGGCTCTCCACCAAGATGGAAGCCTGACCGTCGACGGTACTGGGAGTCATCGCAGCTTGCGACGCCTCTCGCAATTCGACCATCAGAACGAAGGGTCGAGACCCGATTTACGCGGGGGTCATCCACGTAACAACTTGTGAATAGCCAACTTACGCCAAGCGAGCTCGCCTGGCACCGGCCTTGCCTTAGCGAGGGGTACTCGGCGCATTCAACCCCGGCCGATAACCTGCCCGTTTCCCCCCCCTCTGCATTTTCAAGGTGTAACGCCAATGCCTCATAACCGACGCGGCTTCACGCTCATTGAGCTGCTAATTGTCGTCGTCATCATCGGCATCTTGGCGGCGCTCGCAATCCCCAGATTCCAAAGCACGAAGGGCAAAGCATACTTCGCCGGAATGCGCAGTGATCTGCGCAACCTGACGACGGCCGAAGAAGCATTCTTCTACGATCACAGCGCCTACACCACCGCGCTCGATTCGTTGAAGTTCAGCGCGTCGAACGGCGATATCGTGACGATTACGGAGGCGACGATTACCGGATGGTCTGGTACCTCGCAGAATCCAGAGTCGTACCCGCATTTCTGCGCGCTGTTCGTCGGCAGCGCGGCTGCAGTTGCCCCCGCGACCGCGCCTGGGGTTGTCGCCTGCCAGTGATCCCAGTGCGCGCATGACGCGTGTCCCTCCGGCGTATCGAGAGTTCGCGAAACGCCGCGACGGGATGATTTACGCGATGGACGGCGGGCTGTGGTTACATCGGCACATCTGGCAGGGCCGCCCGATGGCTCACCTCGTTTCGAGCAATAAACTGCGGCTCCTCGAGTACGGCGCCTGGGCGGGCATCGCCGCGAATCGGTTGCAGTACAAGCCCCTGAAAGATCCTCGAACCGGCGTTCGTCGAGACGCGTGGCACTGGGATCTCGGCGGACCATACTTGCCACCACTGAGAGCAGAAAGCGCTAGGTCGTAGGCACTGGGCTGGTTGTACCCAGCGCGCGGTCAAGCTCCTCCACGCCTTCTCGGAGGGAGGCAAGCTCCTCGCCCAACCGCGCCTGCAGCTCGGGATCGCGTCGAAAGCGCAGAAAGGCTCTAGCACGGTGCATGGCGCGGCGCAGGCGGTCGCTGAGGGAGAAGTTGATGTCGGCGGCGAGTGGTAAGCTGATGAGGTAGACAAGCGCCACGCTCGGTCCCCACAGTGCCGCGACCAATACACTCTGGGCCAGATAGGTGAGCACCACGAACGCCGCGCCGGCGACAAGAGTTCGCATCGCTGGATCCGACGCGCTCTCGATCGAACGCATCGCGATCACCCGCGCCGCGCGAAAGGGAAGCCAATGATTGACGCGACCCCAGATCGCGATCGGCCCGCCGACGACAAGCAACCAGCCTTCGCGAAGAGCGAATCGAATGGCGCGCCTCCGGTCGAGTGAAATGCCGACGTCTTCGATCAACACGCCGTGGTTTGCCGCAACGCGCTCGACGGCATCGAGACGTCGGACCAGCTGATCGGCCTGTCGACGCAACGCATCGTCGGCGTGCCGCAACCTCGTCGAGAGGTCGTCGATCCGTCGCGCGATTGCCATCTCGATGCCCAAGCCGCGATCAACGACACCGATCGATGGCACGTCCTCGAACAAGGCAGCGATCACCGACGCGAGTCGCACGGCGCGACTCGCGTCGTCGATCGTTGGGTAGTTCAACGTGATGGCACGAAGCCGCGCGTCGATCTCAGCCGTGAGCGCCTCGGCGCGCGATGTATTAGGCGGCGCTCGCCACGATCCGAGGAGAATTGGCTCGCCGATTTGTACGAGCACACGAGTACGCGGCGCTTCCTTCCGCTCGAACGTGAGCCCGATTGGCAGGATCGCCAAGTCGTTGACGTTGCCCTCGTCCTGAGCATACAAGGCCATTCGGGCGGCGCCGGATTTCAGTGGCGCAAGCGAGGGCTCGTCGTGCGATTTCCCTTCCGGAAAGATCAACACCGTTCCATTGCCACGAAGCGCGTCGTACACCGCGCGGAACGTTTCTTTGTTGCGAGCAGGGCTTAGCGACCCGCCCTGCTGCGCCTCGTCACTCGCCCGTCTCAGCGGAACGACGCCGACCCATCGGAGTAAGGCGCCGGCGACCGGATTGCGAAAAATCGTCGCCTTGGCTGTGATCAGAACACGCCGTGGGACCAACCACACGACGAGCAGTGCGTCGATCAACGCATTGGGATGGTTGACAACCAATAACAATGGCCGTTGTCGCGGGATGCGCGACAGTCCCTCGACCTGAATGTCACGGTAGTACCAGCGAAGCGCCACGCCGGCGACGGCGCGTATCAATGCATACACGCTCAGACCGCGCGCGAACGATCCGGCACCCCGCGAAGAATGAGCGCCGCAATCACGAACATGAGCGCCACGGTCATGACCGCCGCGCGATAGGCAATGGCGGTCCCAAACGATCCCTCGAGACCGTCGACGGTGAACCCCCAAATGAGTGGGCCGGCGATCGCGGCGGCGCGCGACGATAGTAGCATGAGGCTGAAATAGCGGCCCGCCTCGACATCCGGCACCAAGCCGAGCAAGACCGGGCGCTCCGCGGTTGGAACACCCCCGAAGTTGAGACCGATCGCCAATCCGACGAGCCAGAACGCGGTCTTGCCCGGAACGACGATCATCACGGATAGCAGGACGATCCACAGCAGGAGCGTCGTCATCAGAGTTCGCTTGGCCCCGATGCGGTCGGCAACGTGCCCGTAGATGTAGCTTCCAAAAATCGAGGGGATTGTGAGGACGAGGAACAGTCGGATCTCCGTTCCCTGTGTGAAGCCGACGGCTTTTACCGCGTACAGGGTCATGAATCCAACGATGGTGCCAATCGCGTCCTGATAGACGAACGAGGCGAGGATGAACCGCAACGTCCCTGGATGTTGCCGGGCGTCGCGAAGCGTGTGAGTCACTTCGCGCACCGCCGCGCGCCAATCCACTCGCGTACCCGGCGGCGCGGGGTTGTGATCGCGACAGAAGAAGATCAGCGGCAGCGAGAATAAGAGAAATGCCAACCCGGTGGGTACGAACGTCGAAACACGACCACCGTGTTGCGTGAACGGCACGAGAGAATGCAGCGTGCTCATGACCGATTCAGGAAGTTTCCCTATGATGGGAAGGGTTCCGTCGAAGAATGGTATGACGAGCAGTACGCCGACAATCGAGCCCACATAGCCCAATGCAGTGCCGAATCCGGAGAGCCGTCCCTGTTCCTGCACCGGCACCAGCTCCGGCATCATGGCGTTGTAAAAGGGTTGCGCCGCCTGATAGGTGTAATTGGCGAGCACGAACGCGGCGAGCACCCAGAACAACGGCGCTCCGCTCGCATGCCAACCGCCTGGGACCGCCGCGGGTGCATCGACCGCGGTGCCAACAAGGGGAATTCCTCTCTGCCCGAGGACCCCGATGAGCGCCACCGCGGCGCATGAGGCGATGGTGAAGCTCACGACCCATGGTTTTCGACGACGACGACCGTCAGAGAGCGCGCCGAGGAACGGGACGGAAACGAACACGAGCGCCGACGACACTGCGTTGGCGACCGCGTCCATGGTGTTCGACACGCCGAGATCGCTTACGAGCCAAACCGCGAAATAGAGCGAAACGACATTCATCGAGAAGATCGTGTTCGCGAAATCGTAAAACGCCCAGCTCAGGCGCTCCACGACAGGCGCTCGCACAACAGCGCGAATTTCACCGTCCGGTAGAATGATCGGAATGGCGTGCTGAGGATGGGCCATCTGCACTCCAGAAGGTGATTTCACCAGGCGTGCGGTCCACGACGATACCCGTCACGCCAGATGCCGCAAATACGTCTGCTGACGTAGCGGTTGGTGCGCGGCCGTTGACGGGCGACCAGCCGGGTCCAAATTACGTCAAATGAATCTGTTCCGCCGCTCTCTGTGCTGTGCCACCGCGTTGATCGGCGCGGGATGCGAGCGCGGGAAGGTGCCCGTCCGCACCGATTCGACAGTAACAAGGGTCGTTCCCCCTGTCGACTCCACGCCGACGGCGCCGCTGCGAAACTGGAACACGAGTGCCGGCCCGTTGTTGCTCGTCGCAACTGAATCGCCGTCTCGTGCGTTCGTGATCACGCCTGATAGCGCGAACGCGGCCGTGCAACTCGCGACCATTCCGCATCCCGCTTCGGTCGCGTTGCTGGGTCGCGGTGGGACCGTGCAGACCGCGGAGCTACCGGCAATTAGCGACAGCACGGCGTGCGCTATGGCGACCCTGAGTGCCGCACCGCCACCACGACCTTGGAGTATCGGCTTCATTGGCGGAGTGGTCGCCCCGCTACCAATGGATTCGATTCAGTCGCTCTCGACTCAGGATTCAGCGGCGCTCGCGGCGACTGTCACGCGACTCGCCTCCGCGCTTCCCAACGATTCGGCCGGACGATTCAACGGGCTGCCGTTTGTCCTCCGTACGATGTGGCGATTCGCCATCCCGAGCGACATTCAGGTGGTCGTGGCCACGCTGGCGCGACAAATCAACCAAGAAGCGACGCCGCTCCAGGAGCACACTCTGCTCATCGCCGAGCGGCGCCTGAAAGGGAACGATACGACGTTCTCAAAGGTCTATTCCGAACGGTCCTATGGCGCCGAGGAAACGATTGAAAGTCCGGAGGTGTTAGCCGCGGCGCACCTCGGCGGCAATCGAAACGCGGCCATCATTCTGTCACGCGATTACGGCGATGTGACTGCCTACGGCTTGCTCGAGCGCGGCGACGACGGTCGCTGGCGAGCCCGATGGACAAGCGCGCGGCGACACTGCTGACCGTCACGGCTGCTCGACCTTCGCCAGCGACGCCGGCGCGCGCACTCGACCCGCAATACCGGCTAGCGCGGCGAGGGTGAGCACATACGGAAGCGCGAGGAAGAGTTGATAGGGGATCGCGAGCCCGAGCGCCTGCAGGAGAAATTGGAGCGCGCTGGCCGCGCCGAACAACAACGCCGCGAGCGCGACACCGATCGGGTTCCAGCGTCCGACGACAACGATGGCGATCGCGATGAATCCGCGACCGGCGGACATGCCTTCGGCAAACGTCCCAGCCTGCGCCAAGACTAGGGTCCCGCCGGCGAGACCGCCCATTGCCCCACCGAACGCGATCGCGACGCAACGCACGCGATCGATCCGGATTCCGGCCGCGGACGCCGCAGACGGCGCCTCACCAATCGCCCGCAGCGCGAGACCACCATGGGTGCGAAACATCCACCACCAGACGACGGGAACAAAGGCATACGCGGCATACGTTACTATCGGTTGATCAAAGAATCCTATTCCAAGAACGGGCAACGATGAGAGCCACGGAATCGGTTTCGGCCCGCTCGTTGGAATCGAGAGCGCGGCTCCGGCGACGCCGTACAGCGTCCGATATAAGGTGCCGGTCAAGCCGACGGCTAACAGCGTTACCGCAGTTCCGGTGATGATCTGATCGGCACGAAAGGCGACTGCGAATGCGGCGAATAGCAGCGCGAGCGCAATGCCGCCGCCGATCGCCGCCGCGTAGCCTCCAACGATTCCCGCGTGCGTTGCCCCAACCAGCGCGCCGAACGCCCCGACGAGAATCACCCCTTCGAGACCAATGTTCAGAATCCCCGCGCGTTCAACGACAACCTCGCCGAGCGCCGCCAGCGCGAGTGGCGTCGCAGTGCGGACCGTCGCCTCGAGGAACGCCGTCGCGGGCGAGCTCACCCAGTCATCGCGTCTGGACGAATGCGCGCGCGGTCGGCCACCACGAGGGCAAGAATGATCCCCGCCTCGACCATCGAGACGACGACCGACGGAACGCCCGCGTCGCGCTGCATCGAGGTCGCGCCCGCCTCGAGCGCACCGAACAAAATGCCGGTTCCGACCACCGCGCCAGCGTTGAGCCGCGCGAGCAGCGCGACTGCGATCGCCGTGTATCCGTAGCCCGGCGAGATGTTTTCATACAACGCGTAGGTGACGCCGCACACTTCGATCGCTCCCGCGATTCCAGCGAGGGCCCCGCTCACCAGAAACGCGCGCGTCGCGACTCGCCCGACGTCGATCTGGCCCGCCGACCGCGCGGCGTCGGGGTTCGCCCCCGCGGCGCGGAGACGAAATCCACCCGCGGTGTAGCGAATCGCCCACCAACTGACAAAGCACGCCGCTACTCCAATAGCGAATCCGAGATGTAACCTCGTCGTGACGCCGAATCGCGGCAGACGCGCCGCCGCGCTGATCGAGGCGGTCTGCGGATAAATGTGTGTCGGCTCCTGCATCGGTCCGCGAACGAGATACGAAACCACGTAGGCCGCGATGAAGTTCAACATGATGGTGCTGATGACTTCGAGCACGTGAAATCGCGCGCGCAACACCGCGGCGATCCACGCCCAGAGAGACCCGACGACGGCGCCGACGATGAGAATTCCGGGAACCAACACGATCGACGGCAGCGACGAAAACACGAGCGCGATGGCCGTACCACCGGCCGCGCCAATCAAGAACTGGCCCTCGGCGCCGATGTTGAATACGCCGGCACGAAATGCCACCGCGACGGCGAGGCCAGTCAGAATGAGCGGTGTCGCGCGAACCAAAGTGCCTGAACCAATTGAGTACCACGAACCAAACGATCCACGCGCCAGCGCCTCGAGCGCAGAGGCCACATCGAGACCCGACGCGCGAAGCAATACGCCGACGCAGACAGTCATCGCGACAATGAGACCGCCGGCAACCCAACGCGAGTGACGTTGCACGTTCATCTCGCTCGCCTCATGCGAAAGCAAGTTCGCGACGAACCGCGCTGAGTCGACGGATCGCGGCGATGCCCAATGCCGGTCCAACAGCAAGCACTGGGAAGACCCATTTCCAACCGACGACGCCAACAAGCGGGGGAATGAGCTGTATCGATACCATGGTCAGCAGAAACCCAAGGGACGTTTGCACCGTGAGCGCCGTACCCACGGCGTGCGAAGGTACCGACTCCGTGACCAGGGCACTGAACTGTGCCGAGTCAGCGATGACGAAGAAGCCCCATGCACATGCGAGCGGCCCGAGAATCCACAGGCTTCGTCCAAACGCGAATGGAATCAACAGCGCGCAACTCCCGCTCAACCCCATCGCCAGCATGACAAGACGTTCGCGGCCGCGACGATCGGCGACGAGCCCGCCCCACACGCAGCCAACTCCTCCGATGGCAATCGTTCCGAAAGCGATGAGCGATACGAGTGCATCGGCCCTATGGTTCGCCGCAATGCCTTCCGAGACTACACTCGCCGCGAGGAACATCGGAATCCAGGTCCAGAACGAGTACAGCTCGAACATGTGACCCAAATATCCACCTGTCGCTAGCCGCCATTCCTGTCGTTCGAATACGGTTCGCACGAGACTCCACGAGAACGCTCTTGGAGGAAATGGGTACGGACCGTCGACGTACCATAACGCCACCAGAGTTGCCGCGAGCACGGCAAAGCCGGAGGCCGTGAGTATGACGGTCGCCGGTCCCGCGTTTGGCAACGCGTGCACGAGATACGGCGATGCCTTTCCAACCGTCAACGCACCGACGACCGTTCCGATAGCCAGACCGCGCCGCGCGCGGAACCACGTCGATGCCATCTTCATCGCCGGTGGGTAAACGCCAGCGAGTGAGAACCCTGTCAAGAAGCGCAGCACGAGCGCTGTCGCGAATCCGCCACCGGCGACGAGACCTGCGTTCGTCGCCGCACCGATGGTGGCGGCGACCGCGAAGTACCACCGTGACGGCAATACGTCGGCAAGATTGAGCACCGCCGCCGTCGCCGTGCCACAAACGAAGCCGAGCTGCACAATCGTCGTGAGCCATGCCGCTTCGCCGCGCGTCAGGGACCACGTCTGCGCGAGCTGCGGCGAAACGGCACTGGCGGCGAACCACAACGACATCCCGAGTAATTCTGCCGTCGCAAGAATGGCGAGCATTCGCCAGCGAGCCGGATCGCGATCGACAACCGAATTGATCTCCGCGGACGACGTCATGCCACTCCGAGCATCGCTCGGCCGACCGACTCGCGATCGAGCGCGCACTCGCGCAGTCGCGCGGCGTGCAGGACGACGATTCGCGTAGCGAGCTGCAGCACCTCATCGAGGTCACTCGAATAGAGCACGACCGCGGCGCCTGATCGGGCGACCAGTCGCAACCGCTCGTGCACCGCTTGCGTCGCCCGAATATCGAGACCCCGCGTCGGATTCTCGACCACGAGCAACCGCGGCGAACCATCGAGCTCCCGTGCGAGAATCAACTTCTGCTGATTTCCGCCAGACAGTGCGCGAGTCGAGCGGATCGCGTCCGCACCGCGAACGTCCAAATCACGAACGAGAGTTTCCGTCAGACGTTCGAACTCGCTCCATCGTACGAGTCCGCGCCGTCCGCCCGCTCCCTTGAGCGCAAGGTTTTCGGCGAGCGTGAAATCGAGCACGAGTGCGTCGCGATGGCGGTCTTCTGGAACGAAGCCGACGGTGTGAGGAAGGCGGATCTCCCCGCGGCGCGCGCCCGCTCTTCCGGCGAGCACGCGTAGCAACTGGCGCTGACCCGCTCCCTCGACGCCCGCCACGCCGACAATCTCCCCCGCGCGGACTTCGAAATCCACATCCCGCAACACCGTGACACCGCGTTCATCCGCCAACTCAGCGTGCTTGACGGAGACGACGACGTCGCCCGACGAGGTCGGTGGCGCTCCCTGCGGCTCCGGGGTTAGCTCCTCGCCAAGGAGCGCGGTGGCGAGGCCTCGGGGCGTCAACGCATCTGCTGGCGCCTCGAGCACGACGCGGCCGCGACGAAGAACCGTCACAACGTCAGCCACGGCTAACGCCTCGCCGAGTTTGTGCGTGATCAAAACCACCGCGTTGCCTCGATCGGCGAACGCCCGCAGCCACCGCAATAACTCGTCCGCCTCGGCGGGCGCGAGCACGGCCGTCGGCTCGTCGAGGATCAGTGTGTGTGCGTTCCGTGCAAGCGCTTTCACGATCTCTAAACGTTGCTGAGCGCTGACAGGCAGCGATTCGACGCGCGCATTCGGATCCAGCTCGAGTCCGGCGAGCGACCCGATCTCGGCAACTCGCCCCGCGGCTCGCGTCGCGTCGAAACGTCCGCGGCCACCGACGGCGACATTCTCGGCGACGGTCATCGCCGGCACGTTGCTGAAATGTTGGTGCACCATTCCGATCCCGGCATCGATCGCGTCGCCGGCAGACGTGATCGGGCGTCGCGTTCCGTCGGCCATCACGAGTCCCGCATCCGCTCGAGTAAGACCGAACGCAATTCGCATCAAGGTGGTTTTCCCGGCGCCGTTTTCTCCGACGAGCGCGTGGACGGTTCCGCGAATTAGGCGAAGCGAAACGTCATCGAGCGCGACAAAATCTCCAAACCGCTTGGCGATGTTCGTTAGGGCGAGGACGACAACCCTTCCCGACACCTCGGCTTGCGGCGCGATCACAGCCCGGTTGGCGCGTCGACGAACGTGGATGTCATGTCGAATTGCCTAGCGAGCGCCTCGCCAAGGGCACGAACTCCGAGCGTCTCACTTGCGTAGTGCCCCACATAGAGAATGACGAGGCCCAGCTCGCGAGCCTCGACGGCCGTGTGGTGCGGTCCTTCGCCGACGATCAACGTGTCGAGCCCACGTTCGTACGCCTCACGCAGCGTTGCCGAATCCGCCCCCGCACCCGTACACACGCCCCATCGACGCGAGATCCGGTCGACGTCGAATGGGGTTGCGACCAAGGTCCCGCGATACTCCCGTGACAACTCTCCCGCGCGCAACGCGAGCGTGCGCGTCGGAACGTCGCACGCCCCGGTCAGCCCAACATCGATTGTTTGGTATCTAGCAAATCCCCCAGATGCCTCGAGACCCAGGCGCTTCGCGAGCAACACGTTGTTGCCGAATACGGGATGTATGTCGAGCGGTAAGTGTGCTGAATAGACCGCGACCTCATGCGTCAGGAGTGCGTGCAGGCGGCGGCGGCGCGAGCCGGTAATTGGCTGCACGCCTCCCCAGAACATTCCGTGGTGCACGAGCAAGAGGCCAGCGTCGGCGGCAATCGCGCCAGTCACTGTGTCGCTTGAAAAATCCACGGCCGCTGCGACGCACCGAATGTCGACGGCATTCGCGAGTTGAACGCCGTTGACCGCGTTCGGGTAGTCGGGAACGGAGGCGACGTTCAGCGATGTGTCAAGAAACTCGGCCAGCGCCGCCAGCGTCGGCATGCTTAGCGCTTCGCCGCGGCGGAGTGGCGCGCCGAGTTGACCGTGTAATCACCCCGCAGCATCAGCGTCTGCAGCGAGTCGATACGGCTTCGCGCCGCAACCGGAATCTTCGCCGACAACACGGGATTGAGCACCAGCGTGACAACGTGACTTTCTTCGCCAAGCTCGAGCACTCCTGGCTTGAAGGTTCCAGCTTTGACTTCCCTCGCGACCGTCAGAAAGGCGAGCGGGAGATCGATGACGACGCTGCCGAGCGTGACATTGGGGGCAACCCCATTCTGATTGGAGTTCGATCCGATAACGAACGCATTGTCTCGTTCTCGCGTCGCCTGAAAGACCCCAAGCCCCGCGGCGTCCGCGTTCTGAAAGATGACATCCACGCCTTGAGAGAACTGGGCAAGCGCTTGCTCCTTGCCAGCGCCCACGTCATCCCAGTTACCGATGTACGAGGTGACGATTTTGATCGCCGGATTCACCGCGTGCGCCCCTTGCTCGAAAGCGCGAAAACTTTCGACGACCGGCGGAAGCCCGGTTCCTCCGATCACACCGAGCTTGTTGGCCTTCGTGACCGATGCGGCCAAGATTCCGGCGAGGTACGAAGCGTCAGCAAACCCGAACGACATGCCGGCCAAGTTCGGACCTGACGCCGTGCCTGACGTCGTGACATAAATCGTTCGGGGAAACTCGGGAGCAACGCGTTTCGCCGCGTCCTGAAACTCATACCCGTGGCCAAAAACGAGCGCGTAGCCTTGAACGCCGTACTGTCGGAAATTCTCGTCGAAGTCAGCTGGCGTTTTGGTTTGGATGTGGCTGATTTGCGCTCCGAGACTGTCACGAATACGAAGCAAACCCTGATACGCGCCCGAATTCCAAGATTGGTCAGAAATTGGTCCCGGCGTGAGCAGAGCGACTTTGAACGCGCCCGTATTTGCGCTGTGGTCGGCGTTCGATTTGCGCGCTCGAGAGCACGCCGCCCAATTGGACTGCGTAGCAATCAGTAGGACTGTGGAAAAGGCGCGTCTGAGTTGAATATTGTCGACCTTAGCGTTTACGGCTTAACAAGTTACCGGATGTTCATGACTGTTGACTACGCCGTCTTCACTCCGCAAAGACCTGTTCGGAGAATCTACTCTCTCGGTGCGTTGCATTGGTGCTAATGGCGACATGATGTCGATATGCTGTCTCAGAAATCTCTTCTTTTGTCGCCTAATATCAGGTCCAGGACCCTGTCGAGGTCGTCATTGTTGTAGAAGCTGATTTCGACGCGACCCTTCGAGGGCCCAGTCAGTTGTACTCGAATGTCCGTCTGTAGGTGGCGGCGCAGATCGTCCTCGATTCGCCGAATCGCCGGATCAGCACTGCCGACTTCAAGTTGTTGAGTGCGGGTAACGCCGCTGGAAGAGGCTGGCTTGCCGCCGAGCTCACGAACACGCTGTTCGAGTTCACGGACGGTCAGTCCGCGAGTTACCGCTTCGTTCGCGACGTGCAAGATTGACTCGGCGGTCTGCAGAGCAAGCAAGGCGCGTGCGTGACCAGTGCTCAAGATGCCCTGCTCTACCATTTGCCGAACGCTCTCAGGCAGTGACAGCACTCGCAACAAATTGGTAATCGTCGTGCGATCCTTCCCCACAGCCTCAGCGACCTGCTGCTGAGTCAGCTTGAAATCGTCAATCAGCCTCCGATACCCGCGAGCCTCCTCGACCGCGTTCAAGTTCGAACGCTGCAGATTCTCGACTAGCGCGAGCACGAGCATCGTTTGATCGTCCAGATCGCGCACGATTGCTGAGATCTCGGTCCAACCGATATTGGCTGCCGCCCGGAGACGTCGTTCGCCGGTGACGAGCTCGTACGCGTCGCCCCGACGTCGGACGGTGATGGGCTGCAGGAGTCCGCTCGATCCAAGCGAGGACTCGAGTTCGGCGAGGTCGGCCGGATCGAACTCGCGGCGTGGCTGGAACGGATTTGCCCTGATTCGCGAGACCGCGATGCGCTGAAGGTCGCTTTCCGGGACGACGGACGTTCCTGTCGAGCTCGAGATCAGCGCCTCGAGGCCGCGCCCAAGTCGCCGTGGTTTTTCAGCGCTCATTTCCGCCTCCGAAGCAACTCCTTGGCGACGTTCATGTAGGCCTGCGCTCCAACCGATGCGACATCGTACAAGATGATCGGCTTGCCGAAGCTGGGCGCTTCGGCCAGGCGAACGTTTCTGGGAACAACAGTTTCGAAAACCTCTGCCCCGAAGTATTCTCGCGCCTCAGCGGCGACCTGCCGCGACAAGTTGAGACGCGCATCGTACATCGTCAGCAGTACTCCGTGAATGGCCAGGTCCGGGTTGATGCTGCGTTGGATTAGGTGAACCGTGTTCAAGAGCTGCGACAGACCTTCGAGCGCATAGTACTCGCATTGCAACGGGATCAGCAGCGCGTCGGCAGCCGCGAGCATGTTTAGGGTGATGAGTCCGAGCGACGGCGGGCAGTCGATCAGGACGTAGTCGTAGTTTGAGCGGACGCTGGCTAGCGCAGTCCGGAATAGACGTTCGCGGTTTGGCCGTTCGACGAGCTCAACCTCTGCACCGGCCAGATCGGGCGTCGCGGGAACCACGTCCAAATGCTTGAAATGCACCTGGTGGAGAATGGCATCGCCAATCGAACGGTCGCCAATTAGGACGTCGTAGACCGTCGATCGCATCTGGTCCACCTGAATGCCGACGCCGCTGGTCGCGTTTCCCTGCGGATCGCCATCAACCAGAAGTGTGCGTTGTTCCGCGGCCGCGAGGCTCGCCGCGAGATTGACGGCTGTCGTCGTCTTGCCAACGCCGCCCTTCTGGTTCGCAATCGCTATGACACGGGCCACTATTTGGTGATTTCCGGGGATACCTGGCGAGGCGCAGGACTTCCTTGCTCTGCGTTAGGGGATTCTCGCCGCAGCCGGCCAATCTATTCCGCGCTGGGGCTCGGAACAACGTGCCACGTGGCACTTCCGGCAACAATGTGCCACGTGGCACGTTGAAAAACGTGGGTGCGATCGCGAGTGCGCTCTTATCGGGCGACGAATACCCAGCGCCCTGTCACGGTAGCGGTAACAGATTGCTGGCCGGGCTCGATGGGGGTCGCCACGCGTGCCATAGCGACGGCCCCAATCGCCTCCGACATCGGCCGAACAAAAGATGATGTCGACAGCTCGAGCAAGGCGCCGAGCGCCCCGCCGGCGGCCTTTGCCAAGGCTTCAGCGTCTGACCGGGCGTTCGCGACGGCGACGGTCATTGCCGCGCGGCGCACCGAATCAGCCTTTGACGAGTAGAATTGCAGGCCGGAGATTTCATTTGCGCCCTTGGCCAGGGCCGCGTCGATGATCCGCGCAACATCATCCAGCTTGCGCACCTCGGCTCGCACGGTGTTGGTAACCGTGTAGCCTGTCACCCTCGGCGGCTGATTGTTGGGGTTGTACTGAATTTCAGGGGAAACATTGTAGTTCATCGTCGAGAGCTGGTCGGACCCAAGCCCGAGCGCGCGCAGCGTATCAAGAATGGCGCGTTGCCGTCGCGAGTTATCGGACGCCGCACTGGCCGCCGTGGGGGCGCGACTCTGGACCCCGACGAAGATCGTTGCGCGGTCCGGTGAGACTCGGACCTCTCCGCTTCCGCTCGTGATGATCTGCGGCGCAATCGATCCGCCGCCCGTTTGCCCCCGAGCAGTTCCCACCACCGTCACTATCGCCACCACGATGGGCAGTGCCCCAACGATCGACTTTCGCACAGCAGCCTCCGGTTGACGCGGCCGTTTAGCAGCAAACGTCGTGCACATCCATCATAAAGTAGCAGAATGATACTTATGCGGGTCCATATCGATAATGCTCATTATGAAACACTAACTACCACTGGACACGGCCGTGCGTCGTCGCCTCTCCATCTCGAGCACGAGATTCTGAAGATCGGTCGGGCTCACGCCGGGAATCCGCGCGGCTTGGGCCAGCGTCGCCGGACGGATCGCCGCCAGCTTTTGGCGCGACTCGAGCGACAGCGAGTGCATCTCGGCATACGGCGCGGCGTCGTCGAGCGCGAACTGTCCCATGCGTCGAAGTTTCGCCGCTTGCTCACGCTCGCGCGAAAAATAGCCCGCGTACTTGAGCTCGAGCTCCGCCGTCGTCACGGCCTCGCGAGCCAGACGCGTCCCGACGCCGACCGCGGCGAACAACTCGCCGAGACCAATGTTTTGCCGCTTTGCCACCTCGGCGATTTTGACCGATTGCGAGAGCGGAGCGCTGACGGCCTCGGCGAGCAACCCGGCGATCTGCGCCGGTTGCACACTAGTTGACTCGGCGAGACGCAGAGCCGCGTCTTCGTCGGCAAATCGCTGCTCGATCACCGCGCGTTCGCGGTCGGAGTAGAGGCCGAGCGCAAGGCCGACCGGCGCGAGCCGTCGCAGCGCATTGTCCTGCCGAACCGTGAGGCGAAATTCCGACCGCGAGGTAAAAAGGCGATACGGCTCGTCGACGCCGCGCGTCACCAGGTCGTCGATCAGAACGCCGATGTACGAGCTCTCTCGTCCCAAAACGACGCCAGGCTCGCCTCGTACTTGTCGCGCCGCGTTCAATCCGGCGACCACCCCCTGCCCGGCCGCCTCCTCGTAACCGGTCGTCCCGTTGATCTGACCGGCGAAGAACAATCCTTGGACCGACTTGACTTGTAACGTGGCGTCGAGTTGCGTCGGCGGATAATAGTCGTACTCGATGGCGTAGCCTGCCCGCGTCATCTGAGCGCGCTCGAGACCGGGAATTGAGTGCAAGATCTCGATCTGCACGTCCGCGGGCAGCGACGTCGAGAGCCCATTCACGTACAACTCGGACGTCTCGTGGCCCTCGGGTTCTAGAAAGAGCTGGTGCCGTTCCGCGGTCGGAAACCGAACGATCTTGTCCTCGACCGACGGACAGTAGCGCGGACCGCGAGAAGCGATCGCGCCGCCGTACATCGCTGACTTGGCGATGTTCTCCTGAATGATGGCTTTCCCCGGCGCGCCGAGGAACGTTATCCAGCAGGGGATCTGCGCGGGGTGTCGTGTCTCATTCGGCGTTCGACGCGGCGTGGGCCAGAAATGCGACCAAGAGAAATCGAACGCATCGATTTCGCTCGTTTGACAATCCAACCTCGCAAAGTCAACGGAGCGTCCATCGATGCGCGGAGGAGTCCCCGTCTTGAAACGCTCGACGGTCAACCCAACTCGCTCCAGCTGTTCGGCTAAATGCGTTGCCGCCGATTCACCGGCCCGACCGCCGGCGATCTTCGTGTCCGTGCCGATGTGAATGCGGCCGCGCAAAAAGGTGCCGGTCGTGATGACCACGGATCGCCCGCCGAAGCGACGGCCCTCGAGCGTCTCGATGCCGGTGACTGTGTGCGCATCGTCGTCGAGAAGAAGGCATGCGACGGTGCCCTGAATCGTTCGCAGGGTCGGGTGCTCCTCGAGCAGCGATCGAACCGCGCGGCGATAGAGCCCGCGGTCGCACTGCGCGCGGGGCGCCCAGACGGCGGGCCCCTTGCCGCGGTTCAACATGCGAAACTGGAGTGATGCGAGATCCGTGGCGCGCCCCATGATTCCACCCAGCGCATCCACCTCGCGCACAACCGTTCCTTTTGCGATGCCCCCGATGGCCGGATTGCAAGACATCTGGCCGATCGTTTCGAGCGCGCTCGTGACGATGGCGACACTCGCGCCGCAGCGCGCCGCGGCGACGGCGGCTTCGGTGCCGGCGTGGCCGGCGCCGACGACGATTACGTCGAAGGTCGCCTCGAGGTCGGAGGAGCGGCGTACAGTCATGTCTGCAAGCTAGGCACGGTGCCGCGACCGAGCGAGCATGTGGTCGTCGGTGGTCGGAAGTGGACCGGTATATTGCATGACCGCTCACACTGATTTGGAGATTCTGCGATGCCAATTCCCGTTGCGACTACGGCGCCCACCCTCTTCTTGCGGCGCGGCGCCTACGAATCGAGTGGGTTGACGCGCGCGGCGATCGATGAGCGTCTCGGACTAACGGCTGACGAATTCCGCGTCGAAGAGGATCTGATCGCGATCGGGCCGATCTATGATGTCGAGGGCAACGCCCTCGCGGACATCATCACCGAGCTCGAAAGCGCCGGTCTCGTCTATTTCGATGACTTCTTTGAGCTCAGTGGCAACTGGCCAGACTGGCTCCGCCTCTATGCCTCGGCCCGCTGAGTCAGCGTGGATGTTTCGTCAATTCGGCGGGTGATGGCTTTGGCGAAAGTGGTCCGTGGCGGAGCAATCCGTTCCAGCCACACTCATAGCACCAACTCGTGCGAAACATCGGCAGCAGTCGGTTCCAGACGCGCGATTGGATTCGCAGTGTGACCGCGTCGCAATTCGGGCAGCGGTCGCCTTCGGGAAGCAGATAGAAAAAAAACACGGTGGCGAGGACGGCGCGAAGCACGAAAAACCCGCCGATGATCACGATACACAAAACGGCGTCCCACATCGCCCCCCCCCGGTAGCTACAGCCGCTTCTCCACTTCCGCCCACGACTCGACGAACGCCAGATCGTGTTCGATCCGCTCGATCACGACGTCGGTCCCGATGGCAAGCGCGCCGTCGTTCAGACCGCGTGCGCGCAAAACCCGACGATCGTTCGCAAATTCAAAGCTGACTTCTCCTTCAACACCCGCCTGGATCGGTTTCGTCACACGAGCGAGGTGGCCCTGTAGCACATACCGTTCGTCGTCGACGTCGTGCTCGGGAGTGACGCTCCACCACTTCCTCACGAGCCGTGCCGCGATCACGGCAGCGAGTACACCGAACCCGGCCGCAGCGGCGAGGCGTGACGCGGCGCCACCCATGTTTGCTTGCGTGAGGGAGTACCCGGTCGCGCCAAACACGACTGAGAAGGCGACGATCAGCGCGGGCGAAAGACGAAATGATCGCTCGCCCGACGGATGCGACTCGCGGGGACGCTCGACGCCGTAGATCATGACCCGAACCGCCAACAGCAAACCGCCGATAAAGGAGGCGAGAAAGAGAACTATCATGCAGCAAGGTACCTCCGGAACCACTCGATGGTCAGCGGCCACGCGTCTCTCATCTTGGCCCTCGGCTCCATCGCTGCACCAGCGAACCCTATTTCGCTAGGATTCAAGCGCCGCTCGAAGGAACTCGCATGCGCGCCATTCAGCGTAATAGAATGGCCGCCACGGCCACCGACCCGCGACGAACCCGACGTGTCCGCCATGGCTCGTAAACTCCAGCGTCAACGCCGGGTTCGCGCCCGCGATCTCGCGAACGTCATCGAGCACGTCCGCCGGAAGAAACGGATCGTCGATGGCGCTGAGGAGCAACGTTGGCAGCCGGACCCGCTTGATCCAGCCAAGAGAACTGGAACGCGAGTAATAATCATGCGCGTCGATAAAGCCGTGAACCGGCGCCGTGACGGCATCGTCAAAATCGTAGATTGACGTCGCCCGCTGAAGTCTCGATCGATCGAACAAATCTGGATACTGCTCGAGCTTAGCCATCGCCTTCGGCCGCAGAGAACGAAGAAAATGGCGATCGTAAATGCGCGAGATACCGATAGCGATGAACCGCGAGCCGCGCTCGAGATCGAAGGGAACGGAAATCACGGCCGCTGCGCGAACCTGGGGCGGCAACTCCGTGGCCCGCTCGCCGAGGAACTTGAGGAGCACGTTTCCACCCAGCGACACGCCAGCCAGTAGGACGGGTGTCTGAGCATTCTCAGATACCAGGCGATCGAGCACGAAGGCGAGATCCGTGGTTTCACCAGAGTGATAAAACCGAGGGGCGCGATTCGGCTCATCGCCGCAGCCGCGAAAGATCATCAGATCGGCGGCCCAGCCTCGACGTTGCGCCTCGCCAAACAAACCGGCCACATAGTGTGAGCGGATCGTGCCTTCGAGCCCGTGCAGGAACAGGAGTCGCGGCGCGCGCTCCGGTCCGTCCAAGCGATGTACGTCGATGAAATCGCCGTCAGGGGTGCCCCAGCGCTCCATCCGCGTGGGAAGCGCCGAACGGGCTCGAAAAAACTTGCCCCACAAGGTCTGCGCGTGCGCACCCGGTACCCACCACGCGGGGCGGTAGGTATACTCGCTTCTTCGATGAGATGGCACGAAACGCGATTCCGCGGCGAAGGTTGCCAGCGATCAATAACAGCAGAGCCGGAGCGATGGAAGTTCAAGTGTTCGGGACCAAGAAGAGCGCGGAAACGCGGAAGGCCCTCCGGTTCTTCGCCGAACGGCGGATCAAAACGCATTTCGTCGACTTGAATGAACGACCGGCGTCTTTAGGCGAGCTGAACCGATTTGTGCAGAAGTTCGGTCTCGATCGACTGATCGATCGAGGCTCGAAGCGATTCGAGGAACTCGGTTTGGTGCATGCGCGGCTTTCAGACCAACGGTGGCTGGAGAAACTGATCGATGAGCCGATGTTGCTCAGAACGCCGCTCGTGCGAACTGGAAATCTGCTGACGATCGGGCTGGCGGAAACCGACTGGAAGGCGTGGATAGGAAAGTGACTCAACTCGCGGTCTCCGGAGTCGCCGTCGAGTTCGGCGCGACGAAGCTGTTTGAAAACATCACCTTCACCGTCGCGGCGGGTGAGCGATGGGGGATTGTGGGTCGAAACGGAACCGGTAAGACGACCCTATTTCGTCTGTTGACTGGTGAGCTGTCGCCGACGCGCGGTCAGGTTGCGCGTCAGCCGGGCATCCGAGTGTCATTGCTCGAGCAACATCGCGACTTTGGCGATGCCGTGACGATCTGGGAAGCCGCGGCGGGACAGTTCGCCGATCTCCTCGCGCTCGAACGCTCACTCATGGATCAGGCGGCGCGGCTCGAGCACGACGCGAGTGAAGCCGCGCTCGATCGCTATGGTCGCGACCTCGAGCGATTCGAGCGAGAAGGCGGCTACACGATTGCGCCGCGTGTCGATGCCGTGCTTCACGGATTGGGCTTCGATCCCGCCTCAGCGCGAACGACGCCGGTCGCCGTGCTGAGTGGAGGAGAGCGCGGACGTCTAGGCGTCGCGAGACAACTCGTGACGCCGGCCGATGTCTTGCTCCTCGACGAGCCGACCAATCACCTCGACCTCGAGACGACGAGATGGCTCGAGGATTATCTCGCGACCGTGAGCACCACGGTTCTGCTCATCTCGCACGACCGGGCGTTTCTGGCAGCCGTCGTCGACCATGTGTTGCATTTCGAGGGCGACACGGCCACGGCCTACGACGGAGGATATGCCTCGTTCGTCGAACAGCGGACGCTCCGCCGCCTCACGCAACGGCGGCAATACGAGCAACAGCAACGTAAGGTGGCAAGCGAGCGAGATTACATCGCGCGCAACATCGCCGGGCAAAACAGCAAGCAGGCGAAAGGCCGGCGCAAACGACTTGAGCGCATGCCGAGGCTCAGCGCGCCCATCTCGGATGAAGCGACGATGGCGGTCCGCTTCGAGGCAGGTGATCGCGGCGGAGACCGCGTCGCGATCGCCGACCACGCAACGATCGGCGTGGGCGAGCGAATTCTCGTCGAGGAATTGACCACGACGCTCATGCGCGGCGACACCCTTGGCATCCTTGGGCCGAACGGTTCCGGCAAGTCGACACTGATCAAGTCGTTAGTCGGACTACATCCAATTGCTCGCGGGGAGCTACGCCTCGGTGGCGGCATTGTCGTCGGCTACTACCGGCAGGATCTGGCACAAGTGCCGCTGGACAAGACGCTGTATGAAGTGATCAACGACCTTCGCCCAACATGGGATCGTCGCCTCGTCCAGGGCCACCTCGGACGATTCGGGTTTTCCGGCGACGAGGTGCAGCGGCGAGCGGAGACGCTCTCCGGCGGAGAACGCGCTCGCGTCGCGCTGGCAATGTTGATGCTCAGTCGCGCGAACCTTCTCATTCTCGACGAGCCGACAAACCATCTCGACGTCGAATCGATCGAGGCGCTCGAAGATGCGATCGAGGACTATGATGGCACGGTCCTCCTCGTGAGCCACGATCGTGAACTGCTCCGCACCCTCACGACTCGCCTTTGGGTATTGCACGACAGACACGTGACCGATTTCGATGGCAACTTCGCGGATTGGGAACTTGTCTCGACGGAACGTCAACACGCGGCGTCGGTGAAGGCGGCCGAAGAGGAAGCGCTGCGTCGCGTTCAGGAACGAAAGAAGACTGCTCGACGCGACGAGACGAATCGCGACGAGCGTGACGCACTTCGAAGCGCTCGTCGTCGCGTGGCCGAGCTCGAGACGGTGATCAACTCGCTCGAAGCCAAGATCGACGAGCTCACGCGCAAGCTCGAAGACCCGGAGCTCTACACACAAGCGAACGGGCCCGGCCGCGCAACCCAACTCGGCGCGGAACTCGAGCGATTGAAGCGAGAGCTGGAACGCACGCTCGAAGACTGGGGTAGCGCTAGCGAAGCGCTCGACGCGCTCAATGCCGGCGCGTCGTAACCGGTGCGTCTCTCAACACCAGCATGCTGAGTTTGTTCTTGTGGGCGCAGCTCGGTATCGGCGTCGTTGCGCCGCCGACCGATTCCGCGTACACGACCGCCGCTCTCCGACGCATGGTCGCAAGCGCGGCGGCAGCCAACAAGGTTCCGCCGTCGGCCCTGCGAGGGTACCAAAGTCATATCGAGACAGAGCTGTCGCTGATTCTCCGCGACACGTTAGGTCGAGAGCACACGGCTGAAGTCGAACAACTCGCGACGGCAGCCACGTGGGAGCGCGGCGGCCGATATGAGCTCCATGTCGTCGGCTACCGCTCGCAGAGCGTCGGCGTGCCCTACTCGACCCTCAGTATCGTCCGAGCTTGGACGGTTCCGTCGTTGTACGGCGATCGATTATCGCTCGGCGCGTATTTCGCGCGTTCGCGGACTGGCGACACGCTGATCGCGGTGCATCCCTTCGCGGTCGATCGAGACAGCTTCTATCGGTTTTCTGGTGGCGACACCGTTGCAACGCTTCGCGTGGGATCACGCAGCATTCCGATCGCGCGGATTCGTGTCCGTCCAAATTTTCACGGCGCCACACGACTCGGCGCATTCGATGGCGAGATCGACCTCGACGCGGAGCGCGATCAGATCGTTCGCATGCGCGGCCAGTTTGTTGTGGGTCGAGAGGGAAAGAGCAAGCGAGACGCGCTGGCGCGCGCGATGGGCGTCGTGGGTGTTGCGTACGTCGAATTCGTGAACGCGGAGGTCGAGGGGAAGTATTGGTTGCCGGCGTTTCAGCGTACTGAGTTTCAGGCAAATTTCCCCCTGCTCGGACAGACGCGCCCGATCTTTCGGCTCGTTTCATCGATTGGCGATATCGCAGTCAACGATACCGGAACTACCGTTGGGACGGACTCGCTCGGAGTGTCGCACCTCGTCGTAAGCTGGGCCAAAGGCGACAGCGCAAGCAGTTACAAGCAATGGCAGCACGATATCGGAACACAAAGTAGCTCGGTGCACTCGGACGACTTCGAAGATATGGCGCCAGATGTGTGGCGCGTCGACGGACCGCCGCGTTTGCGTCTCTTCCCGACCGCAACGAGCAGGATGATTCGTTTCAACCGCGTCGAGGGCCTTTTTACGGGAGTCGCCCCGTCGGTGGATTTCCGTAGCGTCGCGCCAGGTCTGAGCGTCGGTGGGTACGTTGGACTAGCGTGGGCTGAGCAGACAGTACGAGGCGGCGTGTTCGCCACCCGCAGTCGCGGACAATCCATCTGGGGCGTGCGCGGCGAAAGAGCTCTCGCATCGACGAATGATTTCGCGTTGCCGCTCGATGACGATCCGGGTTTTGCCGCGCTGCTCGGATCGATCGACAACTACGACTACGTCGACCGACGCCGCGCGCTGATCTCGCTGACACGAATCCTCGGGGCGGTCGATGTCGGACTCGCGACTGTGCAGTTGGGGGTTGCGGAGGATCGTGCCGAACGCGCGCGCCTATCACACGGTGCATTCTCGGGACCCTCGGGATTTCGCGCGAACCGCGGTGCCGCGAATGGAAGTTACGTGCTTAGCATCCTGGATCTCGAGTTTCATCCGAACGTCACGGGCGACTTCGTTCAACCCGGTGTGGGCGCTCGACTGCACCACGAAGTCGGGTCGGGCGAACTCGATTGGCAGCGCTCTGAGTTAGCGCTGTCAGGGCGCAAGTACTGGGGGCCCGTATCGATCGCGCTCCACGCCGACGCCGGCATCGTTCTCGGGCAGCATCCGCCGCCGCAAACCCTTTTCGAGCTTGGCGGAAATGCCGTGTTGCCCGGCTACGAATACAAACAATTTACCGGCGACCGCGCCGCGCTCTTTCGGTCGTTCGCCAGCTATCGATTCTCAGTGTTGCGTCGTCCGATGCATTTCTGGCGAAACTATTTCATTCCCGGATTTGGACCGGGGCTCGCGGTGAGCGCGCAAGGCGGATGGACCGAAGTCTCGTCCGTCGGCGCACGCCAGGCCGTCGCAGCGCTCGGCGACGAATGGAGTGCGACGCCCGTGTCTCAGGCGACGAACGGTGTACGCGCGACCGTCGGCGCGGGCATCACGCTCTTCTCGGATCTCATGCACCTCGGATTCGCCCGGCCGGTCGATCACGCCGCGCCGTGGAAATTCGTCGCCGGGTTCGGGGCGATGTTCTAGAACTCACCGATGAACCCGATCTCCGGCTCGAGGTGGACTCCACACTGTGTTTCGACGGTCTTCTGCGCGATGTCGATCAGCTCTCGGACGTCTTTCGCTGTCGCACCGCCGAGGTTGACCATGATGTTGGCGTGGATGTGCGAGATCTGAGCTCCCCCGCGCCGAAACCCCTTGAATCCGCACTGGTCGACAAGGCGTCCGGCGCCAACCCCTTCCATTTTTTTGAAGATCGATCCGGCGCTGGGGTGCCAATCGAGCCAGGGGTGCCGTCCTCCGCGCCAGCTCAGGTTCTCTTGGAGAATTCGATGCAACACGGCCGGATCGCCGCGTGTCAGCGTGAACGTGGCGGACAACACGATGTCGCGCCGATGATGGAAGACGGAATCGTCATAGCCGAACTTCACGTACTCGGACCCGACGGTCTTACGCTCATTCTCCTCGGACAGGATCTCGCACGACTCGAACACCTCGGCGATGAACATCGTACGTTCGCGCTCGGGCGCCGGCGAAAGGAAGTGCAAATTCTGCCAAACGGCCCCGCCGACCGTGCTCGGAATCCCGACGTAATGCTCGAGTCCAGACCACGCGCGCGCGACCGATTCCTGAATGAGTGTTTTGACGATCGTTCCGCTCTCGCTCCAAAGGAGACAGCGGTCCCCCCTCTCACGGAACTCGTAGGATTGCGCGGTGTTTCGGATGACCAAACCACGGAACCCGCGATCGCCGACCAGAATATTGGCGCCGAGCCCGAGGACAAAGTAGGGTACATCGGTTTCGCGGGCCGCGAGCACGGCATTCGCGAGAGCATCGGCGGTCGTCGCCTCGAACAAGAGATCGGCCGGTCCGCCAATTCGAAATGTCGTAAAAGGGGCCAATGGTTCGTTTCGGTGAAGATGCTTGCCATCCAGGCGCGCCGCGAGACGCTCGAGTGTTTTAGAATCGGAGTTGGACATGGGGAGGATTAAAGAAACAATGGATGGTCTCGAGACGCCACCGAATGCGATCGGCGGTCGTCGGGTTGCGGGAGTAAGCGCGTTCGCGTTGTCGCTCGCGCTCCTGCTCGCGTTGCCGTCGCTTGTCGCGGGGCAGCGGGCCGAGCTGGAACGTCACATCAAACGTGCGACATTGACGAACGGTCTCGAGATCATCGTCGTCGAGAACCACGGTGTTCCCCTCGTGACGATTGAGGCGGACGTAAAGAACGGCTCGTTCACACAGGGGCCAGAGTACGAGGGGTTGTCGCATCTATATGAGCACATGTTCTTCAAGGCGAACGCCGCCTATCCGAACCCGGACGATTTCGTGGCGCGCGCGTCGGAGCTCGGTGCGCAGTTCAACGGCACGACGAGCGAGGAGCGCGTCAATTACTATCTCACCGTCCCGACCGACAGCATCCAAGGCGGAATGAATTTTCTGGGGGCAGCGCTCATGACTCCACTCTTCCGGAAGGACGAGCTGGAACGAGAGCGTGAGGTCGTCATTGGCGAATACGATCGCAACGAATCGAGCCCATTCTTCCAGTTCAACACGTCGATGGCGAAGGCATTGTGGACCACCGCATGGAGTCGAAAGAATCCGCTCGGGGAACGCGCGGTCATTCAAAACACGACGCCCGAGAAAATGCGCGCGATCGAGGAACGCTATTACATCCCGAACAACACGGCGATCATCATCACGGGCGATGTGACCCCCGACAAGGCGTTTGCCTTGGCTCGAAGCACGTTCGGGAACTGGAAGACCGGTCCAGATCCGTCCACGACCGATCCAATCCCAGCGATTCCACCGCTCGCGCATGATACCGCGTTGATCGTCGAGCAATCGATCGGAAGCGTGTTCGTGATGCTTCAGTGGCAAGGTCCGAGCGCGACGAAGGATCCCGCTTCGACCTACGCGGCCGACGTGTTTTCCGACGTCCTCAATCAACCGGGATCACGATTTCAGCGGAGACTCGTCGACAGCGGCCTGTTTCAATCGGTCGGGTTCAACTACTACACGCTCAATCACGTCGGCCCGATCACGGTTTTTGGGCAAACGTCGCCGCAGCGACTTCGTGAAGCGCTCGCGGCTCTGCAGGGGGAGCTCAAGAAACTGGATGACCCAGGATACTTCTCTGCGGACGAGCTCAGCGCGACGAAGCGACACCGGATCATCGGCACCGAACTTGGTCTCGAGCGCGCATCGGGATTCGCGCAACAGCTCGGCTTTTGGTGGGCGGTTACGGGCCTCGACTACTTCTTCGGTTACGTCGACACGATGGCGAAACAGACGCCCAGCGATCTGCAGACGTACGCCGACAAGTACATCATCGGAAAGCCGCATGTCGTCGGTGTCCTGATTTCGCCGGAAGTGCGACGGACCCTCAACCTCACGACATCGGCGCTCCTCGAAACGGGAGCACACCCATGAGGTCGTGGTCCGCGTCCCTCGCTCGCGCCGCAGTGATGTCGTTGATTGTCGTTGCCTCAGCTAGCGCCAACGCCCAGAGCGACACGGCGACGACCAGCTTCGACGTCAACGGGCTCAAAGTCATCCTGCGCCGGAACACCGCGAACGACGTCGCGGCGGCCAACGTCTATATGCTCGGTGGAACGCAACAACTCACTCCGGCCATTCAGGGCATTGAAGATTTCTTGCTCCAGGCGTCCGAGCGTGGAACGAAGAACTTCCCTCGCGAAAAGCTTCGACAACAGCTCGCGAGCCTAGGCAGCACGATCGGCATTCAGCCGTCCGAAGATTGGACGTTGATCGGGTTCACGACGACGCGCGCCGTATTCGATTCCACGTGGGCGATCCTCGCCGATCGTCTCATGGCTCCGACGCTCGATTCGAGCGAGGTGGAACTGGTCCGCGCGAGAATGATCAGTGCCGTTCGTGACGCCGAGAACAGCCCGGATCCGTTAGTCAGTCGGCTGGCGGATAGTCTCGCATACGTCGGACATCCGTACGGATTCTCTCCTGACGGAACCGAGTCGTCTCTTCGGTCGATCAGGCTCGCGGACCTGCGGAATTATCAGGCGACGCAGATGGTAACGTCGCGCATGCTTGTCGTCGTGGTCGGGAACATCGAACGAAGCCGAGTCGAGCAGCTCGTCCAGAACACACTCGCGCACCTGCCGCGCGGGAACTACACATGGGCACCGCCGCACGCGCCACCGAAGCTCGGGCGCGCCCTCGTCGTCCACGAGGCGCAGTTGCCGACGAACTACATTCGCGGCTCGTACTCGGGTCCCGCAGCGCGCGATCCCGACTACCAGGTTCTACGGATCGCGACTGCTGTTCTCTCCGGACGATTCTTCACCGAGATTCGCTCGCGCCGGAACCTATCGTACGAGGTAGACGCGCCATTCGTCGAGCGCGCGATCGCAAACGGCGGCGTCTATGTCACGACGGTCGATCCAAACACCACCCTGCAGCTCATGCGCGCCGAGATCGACCGACTGCAGCGCGAGTTGATCGATCCGCGCGGGCTGCAGCGGCTCGTTCAACAATTCATCACCGACTATTTTCTCAAGAACGAGACCAACGGCGATCAAGCCACTTTTCTCGCGCGCGCTCAGATATACCAAGGTGATTATCGGGCAGCGGCTCGTTTCGTTGACGATCTCCGTCGTGTTCGTCCGGAAGACGTCCGCCGCGTCGCACGCCAATACATGCGCGATTTTCGGTTCGTCTACATGGGGAAACCGGATCTCCTGTCGCGAGCGCTGATCGATCAATTCTAGCCGCCGAACTCCTGTGCGACGGCACGTGAGTCCAGCGCTCCGGAGTACAGAACGGTTCCGAGCACGGCGCCGGCAACGCCGCGATGCTCGAGAGCACGGAGGTCGTCCATCGTCGTGACGCCACCGGCGGCGAGGACTGGAAACTCACACTCCTCGGCCAGGTCCTCGAGCAAGGTGAGATCCGCGGCCGTGTGTTGTTTACCGTCGACATGGACCGAAGCGACGAGCAGGCCGCCCAGGGGAACGCCAGCCAGTTCCTCCGCGAGATCGAGAATGTCGACTGGCACGCCGCGAACCCAGCCACGTGTGACGACGCGCCGCTCGCGAACATCGGTTGTGACGACGAGGAGTCCAGGGAACAGGTTCGCGACATCTGCCAGCCACTCGGGTTCGTCAAGCGCCCGCCCGCCGAGAACGATTCGCGACGCGCCCGCGTCGGCGAGGCGTTCGATCTGCTCGAGCGACTGCACTCCTCCGCCAATCTGAACCTCGATCGCTCCATCACGAACGACGTCGTCCACCACACTGTCGTTCGATCCAGATCCGAATTCAGAATCGCGGTCAACGATCTGCAGGCGGCGAAACCCGTCCGCGGCCAACGCGCGGGCGACGCCAACCGCGTGACCAGCGGGGAAATCGGGGGCCTCACCTCTTGGTCCAGCCGGCTTGACACACGCGCCATTCCGGAGATCGACGGTCGGTATCACGATCATAATTGAACCCCCAAACGGCGTTCAGCGTATCGGCGTTGCGGACGGACAGGTTGCCACGTTGCTGGATTCAGTGTGCGTTGCGCGCGTGGGACTTTGTGAATAGTTTCACATTCTTACGCGAGTTGAAGTGACCACCCAAACGATCAGTTAGGCACTTCTGGAGGCCCTACGAAATGCGGTTCTACGGACTAGCGCTTCTGACGAGCGCGGCTGTCCTCGGCGCGTGCGGCGGCGGCGAGAACAAAGCTACGGACACAACCAAGGCTCCGCCCGCACCCGCAGCGACCACGCCGACTCCGGCGCCGGCCGCCGCCGCCACGGCAAATGCTACCGCGAAGGTTGCTGCCACCGGCGCGACGCATGAGATCAAGATGATCGGTGACGATAAGGGATATCGCTTCGAGCCGGCGACCGTAACGATCAAGGCCGGCGATGCCGTTCGCTTCACAATGGTCAGCGGTGGCCCGCACAACGTCGCGTTTGATCCCGCGACCGTACCGGCTGACTCCAAGAATCAGTTGGACGCGAACATGGATCAGAAGATTTCCGAGCTCTCGAGCCCGATGATGATGAATCCCAACGAGACGTACACGATCTCGTTCGGCGGGGTGAAGCCGGGAGCCTACCCGTTCCACTGCACGCCGCACCTGGCAATGGGGATGAAAGGCACGATCACTGTGCAGTAGTCGACTCGACACGGTCGTAGCAACTAGGGGAGCGGAGCCTCGTGGCTCCGCTCTTCGCTTTTTTGATAGGCCCTGTTTCCCGCAGTGGCCCACCGCCTGCCAGGACATGATACAGAATTCCGCGGGGTGCGTCATTCTTGTGTCACCTTTCCCGCGGGAGAGAATCGTTGCATGCCTCAGATGACCGGCGAATTTCCGCGAGCAATCCCACGGGCAGTCTGGCTAGCCGCCCGCGCGCGAAACACCGTGCATCGTCCGGTTTTCATTGGCGCCGTCAGCTTCGGAACGTTTGTCGCCGCTCTGGTCGCGCTCGTCGTCGCCCCTCAGCAAGCCAAGCGAACAACCACAGCGCTCCCGCGATCGGTCGGCATGCGGCCCGACACCATGGTATTTGTCGCCGCGCTGGCGCAGGCGCGAGCACGCCTCATCGCCGCGGATTCTTCTCTGACCTATGCTCGCTCGAACGTGATCGCGCCGCGAGCCCCCGCCGCCGACACGCTCAATCCGCGCTTGCGAGTCCGGCGCGACTCACTCTCGACCGACGTCAACGATCTCGATGCACTGCTCGCGCGCGTCGAGACGGCGCCGGTGGCAGGCTCGTATCGCGCGCTGGCCGAATCGCGGCAAATGGCGTCGAGCGCCCGCGCGCGCATGCTGCTCGACTCGCTGGCCGAGGTCGAGCGCGAACGAGAAGCGTTTGGCACCACAGGAGGGGCAGATCCGGTCTATGTTGCGCTAACGTCACGCGCGGCTGAGATCGGCCGCGCAATACAGGCCGTCGGACAATCGCGTCGTGACTCGTTGCGACAGGAGATCGCGACGCTCAACGCGTCGGCGACACCGCAAACGACCGCAAGCGGGCCCGGAGTCGACACCACGGCATGGATCGCCGAACGAGACTCCGCCCAATCGCGTCTGCGCGAAGCGATAGCCGCGGTGTCGCAGGCGCGGGAAAAAGCGAGCGAGTACGATCGCGCAACCACGCGCGCGGCTGACGAGGCAAGCTTCACCGCGCCGCCGATGGCGCTTCTTGGTGCGGCGGTCGTGTTGGGCGTCGTCCTTGGATTCGGCTCGGCATTCTACAGCGAGATGCGCCATCCCCGCGTCAGCGACGAGCACGAGGTGGAGCGCGTGACAGGTGCGCGCGTGCTGGCGACGATCCGCCCGCGACCGCGCAACCCGGACCGACAACGCCGTTCTACCGATCGCGACGCTCCGCCGTATTTCGACCCGGGTGCTGACGGATATCAACTCACCTATCTCCACGTAGCACGCGCCGGGGCAAGTCGCCTGGTGCTCACGATCGCCGGCGCCGACATGGGTGTTGTCGGCGTCATCGCGACAAACGTCGCCGCCATCGCGGCGGACGAGGCGCGCAGCGTTATCATCATCGACGCTGATTCGCGCACGTCGCCCGTTGCCGCCGCGCTGCGAATCCGCGCCGAACCAGGATTCACGGACGTCGTGAATCACAACATCGACTGGGCGGAGCTGACCACACAGGCGATGGTCGGACGTGATCGCGTCATCGACGTCATCCCGAGCGGATTGACAGGAGAGGCCTTGGGCGGCGCACAGGTGACCGCGCTGTTTCGGCGCGAGGCGTCGCGCCTCGCGCGACATTACGAAGCAATCATTGTCGTGGCGTCGATCGAACAGGCTGTCGCCGGTGTTCCCGGCGCTTTGCCGATTCCCGATACCTTACTGTGCGCGCGAGTCGGGCACACACGCCTGGCCGATCTGCAAGCGGCACTCGACGGCGTGCGCGCCGCCGGCGGAGCGCCGCTTGGCATTGTGCTATGGGATGCTGTACCGCCGGCCCTCCCGACTCCTGAGCGGATCGCGACCGCGCCGCGGCCGTTACGCACAGCCGAGATGAAGGCCATTACGTCGAGGCGCTGATGAGCACTTCCTCGCGCGCTGGCGCGAGACTAGCATCCGACGCGTGTGGTCCGACACGTTTCTCCATGCCGAACAGCAACATCTGTTGCGCCTCTTGCTGTGGGCGGCTCTGTCCGTTCTTGCGGCGACGACGATCGCGGCGCTGATCAGTCTGCGACGCGTTCGATCCGCGCTCCTGTCGCACTTCGCCTTGCAAATGGCGCTCTGGGGGATCGTAATCGGCGCGATCGCCGCGCTCGAATGGCATGGGCTGCGCCTTCGCGATCTCTCGGGGGCCGCACGTGCCGAGCGACTGCTGTGGATGAACATCGGCTTCGACGTCGGATTCGTCGGAATGGGGAGTGTGCTCGGCTTATGCGGAAGGATCTTGGTGCGCAACTCCGCAGCCGTTGGCGCTGGAGTTGGTATTCTCGTCCAGGGCTTCGGCCTCTTACTCATCGACATGCAGTTTGCCGCGATGGTATCGAGATAGCATGGCCGAATCGACGCTAGACCTTCGTCACGCGCCGAAAGATCGTGCGTACGCGCAACTGCGCGCGCATATGATCGGCGTGCTGGCCGGAATCGACGACGACATTGCCGGAATGGCTACCATGGCCGCGCTGCTACATCATTCGTTCGCACATCTGTGGACGGGGTTCTATCGCGTCGTCGGTCCGGGCCTTCTTCGTGTCGGTCCGTACCAAGGGACGGTGGGCTGCCTGGAGATCGAGTTTGGTCGCGGCGTATGTGGAACCGCCGCGGCAGAACGACGCACGATCGTCGTGGCCGACGTCGAGCGGTTTGCCGGTCACATCACCTGCGATCCCCGTTCGAAGTCGGAGATCGTCGTGCCCGTGTATGATCGCGGTGGTGCGCTCATCGCCGTGCTCGATGTCGACTCGACGCGCCGAGCTGCGTTCGATCAGCAGGACGCGGCCGGACTCGAGCAAATCGTGCGCTGGTTCGCGGGTGAAGGGCGCGGTTGACGCGCCGAGTTGCGGGGTGTAGGCTGGTGATCCTGCCATGACAATCACCGGGTATTCGGATCGCATCAACCACGCGCTGGCATTCGCGGCGAAGCACCACGATCAGCGTGTGCGAAGGGGAACGCGACCGCCGTATCTCACGCACCCGGCAAATGTCGCGATCATTCTGACGCGCTACGGTCGCGACGATCAGACGGTCGTCGCCGGCATTCTGCACGATGTGATCGAAGACTGCGTTCGCGAGGGCTACACGCGGGAGCTGCTCGAGCAGCGCATCGGCGATAAGTTCAGCGTCGAAGTCCTCGACACAGTACTCGCCGTGACGCTTCGGCGCCTCGATGATGACGGCGTCGAGCTCTCACACGACGATCGTCGCGCGGACTACCTCGCGCGTCTCGAGCACGCGAACGAATCGGCGCTTTGGGTATGCGCTGCCGACAAACTTCACAGCGCCAGCAGCGTCCTCGCCGACGTGCGGCGAACCATCGACCCGAACAGCGTTTGGAGTCGATTTACCGGCGGGAGAGATTCGACGATTCGTTGGTACCGTCGCGTTTACGATCGCCTGAACGGTATCGGCTTTACCGGCGAGATCATGCGCGAGCTTGGCAACGTTGTCGTCGATCTCGAGGCCTGGAGCGATGACTCGGTGCCGGTGACGCCCGAGTCGACTACGCGGTGACGGTCGTCGTCGGCGTGTAGCGTGTGGCGACGTAGTCTTCGAGGATCCGCAAAAAATCACGCACGATCGTGTCGCCGCGCAGCGTCGTCAGAAGCTTACCGTCGACAAACACCGGTGCCTTGGGTTCTTCGAATGTCCCGGGGAGCGAGATGCCAATGTTGGCATGTTTCGACTCGCCTGGTCCGTTCACAACACAGCCCATCACCGCCACCTTGAGCTCCTCGACACCGGGCCGCTGCTCCCGCCACACGGGCATCTGCTCGCGAATGTACGTCTGAATGTCTTCCGCCATGTGCTGAAAGAACGTCGACGTCGTTCGGCCGCAGCCGGGACATGCGGTCACCTGCGGGGCAAAGCTGCGCAGTTCGAGCGATTGCAGGATCTGCTGTGCGACGAGCACCTCGTCCGTCCGATCGCCGTTTGGCTTCGGCGTCAGCGACACGCGAATCGTGTCGCCAATCCCTTGGGCGAGTAGGATGGACAGCCCCGCGGTGCTGGCGACGATTCCCTTCATTCCCATGCCAGCCTCAGTGAGTCCGAGGTGGAGCGGGTAGTCACAGCGAGCGGCAAGCCGCCGATAGACTTCGACGAGGTCTTGCACTCCGGACACTTTCGCCGAGATGATGATCTGGTCGTGACGCAGCCCGACGTCCTCCGCGAGTTCGGCCGATCGCAGCGCGCTCGCAAGCATCGCTTCGATATACACCTCCTTCGCGTCGAGCGGCTCGGCGCGGCGGGCATTGTCGTCCATCAGCTGCGTCAGCAAATCCTGATCGAGCGAACCCCAGTTCACACCGATGCGGACGGGCTTCGCATTGTCGACGGCGATCTGCACGATGGTTCGGAAGTTCTCATCGCGCCGCTTGCCACCGACGTTGCCCGGATTGATTCGGTACTTTGCGAGCTCGCGCGCGCACGCCGGATGCTTGGCGAGCAGCAGGTGGCCGTTGTAATGAAAGTCGCCGACGATCGGCACATCGACGCCGGCATCCCGCGTGCGTTGGATGATCTCCGGAACCGCGGCGGCGGCGTCCTCATTGTTCACCGTCACGCGGACCAGCTGCGATCCGGCGCCGGCGAGGGCGACGACTTGCTGAGCTGTCCTCGGCGCATCCGCGGTGTCCGTGTTGGTCATGGACTGAACGACGATGGGGGCCGGAGAGCCTACCGCCACGCCGCCAACCCACGTCGTCACCGTTCGTCGCCGAGTATCGAATGCCACCAGCTTGCCTCGTTGGGGGTTTCGCCACCGAAAGATAGCGCCAGGAACCGACCGCCTTCGAGGGGCGCTTGACCGAAATTCCGAGCATTGCTACCTTGGCCGGCGCCTGGAACCTGAGAAACCCGGGGGTACCGGACTATGGGTTTCAGCGTTTTGATCCCGCACAACATGGTGTTGTGACGGAGAGTTCTTTCAGGAGTGGGACATGCGCGCGACCGGAAAGGTGAAGTGGTTCAACGACGCCAAAGGGTTTGGATTCATCACACCAGACGGCGGAGACAAGGACTGCTTCGTCCACTACAGCTCCATCCAAGGCAGCGGCTTCAAGACGCTCGCCGAGGGCGACCCCGTGGAGTTCGACCTCGTTCAAGGCCAAAAGGGACCTGCTGCGGAGAATGTGAGCAAGGTGGCCGCGGGCTGACCGCGCACCACTCGCGATGATCGCAACGGGGCGCTTACTCCAGGCGCCCCGTTGTCTTTGGATGAACTTCTCTGGGTTCTCGTCGCGGCGGGCGCCCGCGCCGTGGCGGTGTGCTGGCCTCGACGGCCTCGTTGACCAGGTGATCAATTTCGGCTTCCAGCGCGCGTCGGTCGACACGCAACTCGAGGCCAAAGCCGATGCTGGCCCGAGCGGACTCGCTCTCGAGCAACCGGCCCGCCATGGCAACAGCCCTCGACACTGACATGCCCATCTCGCGGCTAAGTCGAGCGATGAGCGCGACGTGATAAACGCCATCGACCGTGATCTTCCGAGCGACGCCCTGCCTTCCGCCGTCTACTCCCGGTACGCTGTAGTGCGACAGGAGATTGTCGACCCACTTCAGATCGACTCCAGCCGCATGTCTAGCTATTTCAATGTGATATAACCTGGACATTATTATCCTAATAATTCAGGAGCTGGAGGATAATTACAATTATGTGAAAGGATAATTATGAATGGGCACTCTTCCGTCAAGATCTCTCCGCTGTCCCGAAGCGCGGCCCGAGACCGCAGGCCTAACCTTGGCATAGATCTGGATGCGTCCCTCAGAACCATTGCTCCGGAGTACCCTGTGTCGAAAATCCTCTTTGTTGGTGCGGTTGCAGTCGCTCTGAGCGCAGCGTTGCCTTCCGCCGGTGCGCAGTCCAACTCCACGCATTTCAACTTGGCCGCCGGGGTCACCCTGCCCACTGGCGCATTTGGCGATCGCAACGACGCCGGATACAACCTGATTGTCGGACTGGGCGTGAAACAGCGAGGATCGGCGCTCGGTTTTCGCGCAGAGGGGATCTACAACGAATTCAACGAGCACGGGACCAACGATAAGTCGCACGCGGGCGGGATTACAGGGAATGCGACGTACGATCTCGCTACGAATAGCCGCAGCAACACGAGCAGCCTCTATGTCATCGGCGGCGTCGGGTACTACAGCACGCGCGAAACGTTCTTCTCGTCCGAGAGCCAGACGAACATCGGCTGGAACGTCGGAGGCGGATTCCAGTTTCCGCTGACGGGATTCTCGGCCTATGCTGAGGCGCGCTACCACACGGTGTCGAACACAGTCGTGCGCTTTGTCCCCATCAGCTTCGGTCTCGTTTTCTAGCGCGACGGCTCGCTCTCCGATCAGACCAGAGTCTTTTGCGCGGCCTCGAGCTGCGCTCGCACGGCAGTTGGCCCCGTGCCGCCTTCGACCTCGCGTTGTTCCACTGACTGCAGCGCGGAAAGGGCCGCGAATACATCCTGTTCGAAGAGGGGATGCGCGGCGGTGAACGCAGCCAATGGCAGCGTATGCAAATCCAAGCCACTCTCCTCGCACTGTCGGATCAATCGTCCCACGGCGCCGTGCGCCTCGCGAAACGTCGCGCCTTTTCGAACAAGATAGTCCGCAAGATCGGTCGCCATCATCGTGCTCGAGAGAGCGGAGCGCATGCGCGACGTGTCGAACTCGCATTCGGCGAGCGCTCCGGCCACGGCAGGCAGAACGAGCAGCAGCGTGTCGACGGCGTCGAACAACACCCGCTTGTCATCTTGCAGATCTTTGTTGTAACTGCTCGGCAGTCCTTTGAGCGTCGCGAGCAGCGTCGTCAAATTCCCCAGCATGCGCGCCGCCGAGCCGCGCGCCAGCTCCAGCGCGTCCGGATTCCGCTTCTGCGGCATCATGCTCGAACCTGAGGAATACGCGTCCCCGAACCGCACGAACCCAAACTCGCTCGAACCATAAATGACCAAATCTTCGGCGAGACGCGACAGATGTGTCGCGATCATTGCCGTCGAGAATAGGAGCTCGGCGACAAAATCGCGATCGCTCACGGCATCGATCGAGTTCTGCGTCAGTGCGCCAAAGCCGAGGCTTCCTTGAAGGAGAACTCTCGAGATGGGATAGGCGCATCCTGCTACCGCACCGGAACCGAGGGGAAGCACACCGGCGGACCGCTGGGCGGCGCGGAGGCGCGTGCGATCGCGCTCCAGCGGCCAGAAATGCGACAACAGCCAATGCGCGGCCGACACGGGAATCGCGCGTTGCAGATGCGTGTACGACGGCATCAACGCCGTTTCGAGGCCATGCGCCTGATCGATCATCACTTGCTGGAGACCGCGCACGGCAACGTCCAGACGGGTGGCCGCCTCCATCGCCCAGAGCCTGGTCGCGGTCGCGACCTGATCATTTCGACTACGGCCGGTGTGCAG
>Ga0070708_100000115_pt1 | contig 53514 bp, 59 predicted proteins | sample KBSK5503metaG_FD_65469 | JGI IMG/M metagenome (GOLD analysis project Ga0070708, IMG submission 65469) | Corn, switchgrass and miscanthus rhizosphere microbial communities from Kellogg Biological Station, Michigan, USA - KBS K5-50-3 metaG | ecosystem: Host-associated > Plants > Roots >... | reverse complement strand
ATCCAGAGCGGCAAGATTATCCAGCTCGAGGCGATGCCCGCCGTCGAGCGGCGAATCGTGCACATGGCGCTCGTCGAGAATCCCAAGGTTCGAACGCAGAGCGTCGGAGTCGAACCGAACCGCCGGATCGTGGTCCTGCCGGCGGAGAAGGTCGGGAGCTAGGCGGCAGCTCCAAGGCCTTTGCCCTGACCCGGGGACGTGGGCTCGTGAAAGGGGGCCGCTTCGCCGCCGCCGCACCCCAGGCGATAGCGGTCGGCCGCCTGCCGGGGCGCGACCGCTGGGTCGGCTTCGTCGAGGCAGGCGATGGCTTCCACCTGGTCTTCGGCCGCGCTGACGGGTCGCTGCGCCGCTCGCGGTCCACCGGGTCCGCCCGACGGCGTGAGCTCCTCGCGGCGGCAGAGGCGCACTACGGCGAGGCCCTCGATCCGCCGCCGCCCGAGATCGAGGCGACGCAGGCCGATCTCGGCGACCTCGCGCGATGGCTCGTGGCCTCGGAGGATGACGCCCGACGGCGCATCCAGCTCACGTCCGTCGTCGACGCGATCGATGACGGGTTGGCCGGCGAGGTGGTTCTGTCCCGCCTCAGCGAAGCGGTGAGGGATGAGGAGACCAAGGAGCAGGTCGACGGGGTCGACCTGCTCGTGGCGCGGTTGGAATCGGTTGATCCGGCCTGAGCGCCGGAGCCCCTTCCGTCAGTGGGAGCGGCTGCGGCTTGGGCTTCCGAGGAGCCCTGCCCCCTAGGCGCTCGGAGGCCCGCTCGGCGGAGGCGGGCTGCTCGGAGGTGGACCGCCCGCAGTAGGACCGCTCCCGATCTGGAACTTGCCACCTTCTGCCTGGAAGGCCTGCCACCCGGCCCAGCCCATTACGAGGCCGCCTGCCACCGCGATCAGGAAGAAGATCGCCTGTAGTGGGAGGAGCGAGAAGTAGAGGCCGAGCCATCCGATCCCCGATAGGAGACCCAGGATCATCACGACTGCGGCGATCCCGCCGGTCAGCACCATGAGGCTGCCATGGCTGCCAGGGAGGGTGGTCGTCGCGGACATCTGCGGGAGGAAGATGACAGCCAGCATCGCAATGGCGGCCAGGACCCCCAGCCAACCAACAGCCGAGACCGTGCCGCCGATGATCGCCCCGATGATCAGCGCGACTGACCCGTAAACCCCAAATTTGTCAGTCGAGCTCAACTTGCTGAAGTCCATGTGTGCGCGTGCCTCCCATCGGCTCGCGGCGGGAATGATGGATAGCGGGGGCTCGCCGCGGCCGCACGACGGTAGCACACACGTTCAAAGCTTCATAGGGGCGGCCGATAGCGTAACGGCACGGGCGGAAGGCGCGGCGCGTCAGAGCGCGGGGAGGGATGGTGGAGATGGGGGAGAATCGAACTCCCCGTCCAGAACCGAGTCGCCGGAGACTTCCTACAGGTATTTCCGGCCTACTTACCTTTCGCGTCGTGGGCCCCCAACCGGCGGGGTGCGCCACTTGCTATCCGGTGGTGCCTCTCGGCTCTTTGACGTCGCTCACCGGAGTCGGCGGCGCCGCACCTCCCCTGATGACACCTTCGCCGTCCGGGGAGGGGGGACGGCGTCGATGCTCACTGCCTAAGCAGCGAGAGCGTAGCTGGACGTGCCAGTTACTGGTTTTGCCCTCGGTTTTACGAGGCCTGAGGGCGACCTCGACCTGCGATCTCCGGTCCCTGAGCCCTGTCGAAACCTGACATCCCCACGAACCGAACGCCCTCGATTCTATCACGGCGCGCCGGCTATGTGAACACCTGTTCGCTTCTTGGCGGCCAAGAATGAGAGCTCCCGTTGCACTAGAGCTTCACGCGCTCCTTCACATCACGAGCCAGTTCTCGCCGCTGGTCTCGCTCGGCGATGGTGCGGCGCTTGTCGTGCGACTTCTTGCCCCGGGCGATTCCGAGCTCGAGCTTCGCGCGCCCATCGCGAAGGTAGAGGCGCAGGGGGACGAGGGTCAAGCCCTTGGCGTTTACCTTCCCGACAAGCTCATCGATCTGGTCACGGTGAAGGAGAAGCTTCCGCGTTCGGCGGGGCTCGTGGTTGTACCGATTGCCCTGCTCGTACGGCGCGATGTGCGCCCCGATCAGCCACGCCTCGCCCCGTTCCACGCGGGCGTACGCCTCCGCCAGGTTGACCCTTCCGGCGCGAATACTCTTGATCTCGGTGCCGGTCAGGACGATGCCCGCCTCGAGGGTTTCCTCGACGGCGTATTCGTGACGGGCTCTGCGGTTGAGGGTGATCGTCTGCTCGGGCATCGGTTCGGGCTCACGTAGTACGGCTCGCGCGTGGGGGCAAAAGCGTGGGGCGCCGATCTCTCCCCGCAACCGAGATGAGAACCTGGCGGCGGGCATGGAAAGAGCCGGCCGTTTCAGCCGGCTCTCACCTCGCTACCACTCGGAACGGGCTTAATGCACCGCCTCGGTGGTGGCGTGACAGGGACTACTCACTGCACACCACCTCCTTTCGTTGGCCGAATGCTAGCAGGCCTCGTCACGGCGCACAACGGGTTCGCGATCGGGCCGGCGGCCGACGATCGGTACCGGTCCGCTGGCGCCTCGGCTAGGCGAAGACGCGCTGCTGTCCACCCGGGTCCCAGCCGACGAGGGCGCCAACCGGGAGGGCGGCGGCCGGCGATACGGTAGGCGATGGCGACGCGCCGCTGCGCACGACCTGCGTGGCGAGGTATGCGAGGGCGCGGTCGAGGACCAGGTCCTTCTCGGGGGGCGTGCCCGCAGGGATTGTCACCGCGATGGTCGGCTGGACACCGTCCGGATGCACGCTGTGATGCTCGGGGGTGAACCATCGGCTGATCGTGATCCGCACCCCGCCGCCATCTTCCAGTGGGGCCCAGACCTGCACGGTGTTCTTGCCGAACGTATGCTCGCCGATGATCGTCGCGCGGTTCGTCTCCTGCAGGGCGGCCGAGACGATCTCAGAAGCGGACGCCGAGCCATTGTTCACGAGCACGACGACCCGGATCTTCGGATCCGTCGCAAGCCCACCGCCCAGAGCCTTCCACTGGGTGATTGAGTTGCCCGCCGACTGCTGGGTGAAGATCAACCCGGAGCCGATGAACTCGCTCGCGATCTTCTGCGCGGCAACGATGAAGCCGCCCGGGTTGTCGCGGAGGTCGAAGATGATCTGGGTGGCCCCCCGACTGAGGAGCTGCTTCAGCGCATCGTGGAACTGACCAGGCACGGAATCGGAGAAGCCGTGGAGCGCGACATAGCCCACGTGTCCGTCGATCATCCGGGACTCGACCTCGCGGGTCGTGATCTCGGCACGAGTGATCGCCACGTCGAAGGTCCGCTTGTCGCGCCCGATGGTCAGGTTCACCTTGGTGCCCGACGGTCCGCGGACCTTCGCCACTTCGTCGGAGACCGTTGAGCCGTTGACGCTGACGCCGTCGACCGCCGAGACGATGTCGCCTGGCTTGAGTCCCGCCTGCTCAGCCGGCGAGCCAGCGAAGGGACTGACCACGACCAGGACACATATATCCGACAGCTTGGTGCAGGCCGCGAGATCCGACGGATTCTTCAGATTTTTGACCGCCATCTCGGCGCCGATGCCGCTGAACTTGCCTGACAGGTCGCCCAGCGCACGCTGGTAGTCCGCCGGCGTCATGTATCCGCTGAACGGATCGGCGACGCCGTTCTGGAACATCCCCTGGATGGCGCCTTGCGCGAGCTTGGCGTCGTCGAGCGGGTCGACGTAGTCGTGCTTGAGCTTGGAATAGGCGTCGCAGAAGGCGGCGAAGGTTTCGTTCGGCGCGGAGCAACCGGTAGGACTGCTGCCGCCCGCCACGAGGTACCCAGACACGAACAGCAGCGAACCGATGAGCGCAGCCAGGGCCAGCGCGACGAGCCAGGCCGCGGGCGGCGTGCGACGTCGGGCGGGAGCCGGCGCGCCAGGAGCCGACGTCGGCCACGGGGTGACTGGCGGCGGCTGGTCGGCGGGGAGGTCGCTCGACGCGGGCTGCGTCGGGACAGGGTCGCGTTCGGTCATCGTGTCAAGGGCCCGCAGAGTGTAGCACCCAGCTCCTGCGGAGCCGGTTACGCAGCCAGGTACGACCGGACGCTGATCCAGGAGCCGAGTGCCCCGACCCCGAGGCCCACAGCCAGCAGGAGCCCGGAGAGGGTGGCGAGGAAGCGTGCGCCGACGGCGACGGGCATCTGGAACACGCTGAACATGACCGGCTGGATCGGATCCCACACAATCGCCAACAAACCGATTGCCACCAGCGCACCGATGAGGCCGCAGAGCAGACCCTCGAGGATGAAGGGCCAGCGGATGAAGCCGTCGCTCGCGCCGACCAGGCGCATGATCTCGATCTCACCGGCACGCGCGTAGACCGCGATCCGGATGGTGTTGATGATCATGAACAGTACGGTGAGCCCGACGAGCACAATGGCAATGACGCCGACCGTGCGGATCACATTGATGACGCCCAGCAGCTTGTCGAGATCGGCCTGTTTGGTGGTGATCTGCGCAACCTCCTTGTAGGAGCTCAGGGCGGAGCCGACCGAGTCGCTGTACTTCGTCTCGGTGAGGTTGATCTCGATGCTGGAGTAGAGCTTGATCGGCGCGCCCCCCAGGTCGAGCTCCTGGCCGCGATCGCGATAGACCTGCTTCAGGCGCTCCATCGCCATCTCGGGCGAGACATACGTCACCGTCTTCACGCCGGCGAGCGCCTTGATTTCGGCGATCACGGAGTTGCGCTCCGCGTCGGAGAGGTCATCGACGAGGCGCGCGGTGACCGCCACCTTGCTCTCGATGAAGGCAAGCCCGGAGCTCAATCCACTGATCACCACGAACAATCCCGCGAGCAAAACGAGCATCAGGATCACCGTTGCGGTGGTCGCCAGGCTCATCATCGCGTTCCGCCAGAACCCCTGCCAGGCGCGCACTCCGCTGAATCCGATGAACCGGAAGAAGGCCATGCTCAGTACTCACGCTCGTAGGCAGCGCCCGACTCGTCGCGCACCAGGTTGCCGTTCTCGAGTGCCAGCACGCGGCGGCGCATGGCGTTGACGATTTCCTGGTTGTGCGTCGCCATCAGGACGGTTGTCCCCATGGCGTTGATATGGATCAGGAGTTGGATGATCTCCCAGCTCGTGACCGGGTCGAGGTTGCCGGTCGGCTCGTCGGCGATCAGCAGCGCGGGATCGTGAACCAGGGCGCGAGCGATCGCCGTCCGCTGCTGCTCTCCGCCGGAGAGCTGGGTCGGCAGGTGCGACTGATGATCCTGGAGGCCCACGAGGTTGAGGAGCTGCGGCACGCGCTCACGGATCTCTCCGCGCGACGCCCCCGTCACCTCGAGGGCGAAGGCAACGTTCTCGAAGACGGATTTGTTGGGGAGCAGCCGGAAGTCCTGAAACACGATGCCGATCCGGCGCCGCAGCTTTGGAACGTCGCGGCGCCGCATGCGGCTAAGGTCGCTGCCGGCAACCATGACGTGGCCCGTCGTGGGGAGCACGTCGCGGATCAGGAGGCGAATGAAGGTTGTCTTGCCCGCCCCTGATGCGCCGACGAGGAAGATGAAGTCGCCGGCGGGGATGTCGACGTTGACGTCGTTCAGAGCGACCTTGCCGTTCGGATAGGTGACGCCAGCGTCGACCATGCTGATCACGCGCTCAGCGGTGATCACCTCTGCGGGAGCGGCGCTCGTGCGGAGCAGCGTGCTTGTCATGAGGTCAGCGGCATCCTATCAAGAGGTCGCGCCGTTCTCACCAATGCGGGAGCGGAGGTATCCCTCGATGAACTCGTCGATCTCGCCATCGAGCACGGCGGTCGGATTCGACGTCTCAACGCCGGTCCTCAGGTCCTTGACCATGGTGTAGGGCTGCAGGACGTAGCTGCGGATCTGGTTTCCCCACCCAGCCTCGACGTGCTCGCCGCGCAGTTTAGCGAGCTCAACTTCGCGCTCCTCCATGGCACGCTCCACCAGCTTGGCGCGCAGGATCGCCATCGCCCGTTCGCGGTTCTGGATCTGGCTTCGCTCGTTCTGGCAGGTGACCACGATCCCGGTAGGCAGATGGGTAATGCGCACTGCCGAGTCGGTCTTGTTGACGTGCTGCCCGCCGGCGCCTGAGGAGCGGTACGTGTCGACGCGCAGGTCATCGTCGCGGATCTCGACCTCCACCGCATCGGTCACCTCCGGCATAACCTCGACCAGCGCGAAGCTCGTGTGGCGGCGCTTCTGAGAGTCGAACGGGCTGATTCGTACAAGCCGATGCACGCCCCGCTCGCTCTTGAGACGGCCATAGGCCCATCGCCCGTCGACGCTGAAGGTCACCGACTTGAGGCCGGCCTCCTCGCCCTCGGTCTGGTCGAGGATCTCGGTGTGATACCGATGCCGCTCGGCCCAGCGCAGGTACATGCGCAGGAGCATCTCGGCCCAGTCCTGGCTCTCGGTGCCGCCGGCGCCGGCGTGAACGCTCACGATGGCGCTCGATCGATCATGAGGATCGGAGAGGAGGAGCTCACCCTGCATGCGGTTCCAGTCGGCCTGCAGCGTGGCGAGGTCGCGCTCGAGGTCCGCCTGCATCCCGGCGCCGTCCGCGTCGGCGGCCGCCAGCTCCGCCATCTCGGCCAGCCCACGCGCGCGTGCCTCGAGCTCACGCCAGACTGCGGTCTCACCCCGTAGCTCATCGGCACGGCGAAGCAGGGCTTGCGCCTTCGCGGGGTCGTCCCAGAGATTCGGATCCGCCGAGCGGGTCGTCAGGTCCGCGAGCTCGGCTTCTTTCGCGGCGAGGTCAAAGCCGCACCGCCGTGTCGGCCACGAGGTCGGCCAGGCGCCGAGCCTCGTCCTTAATTGCGTCCAAGGGGCTGCACCATCGGAAGTTCCATCTCGGTCAGGCGCACGCTCTTGTTCCGCACCTTGGCCGGGTTGACACACGGGCAGTAGCTCTGCCGCGGGCAGACGCCACAGTTCCCGTCACAACCAAGAGTAGCCGCGTAGCTGCAGCGCATGCAATCGCGCTCGCAGACGATGAGGTCTTCGTAGTCGACGTTCGGGTCTCGGAAGCGCGTGACCAGCGGGAGCTCGATCGAGGGGGTCGGGAGGGGTTCTGCCACTCGATTGGGTGCGGTCAGCTGCTTCACGAAGCCCTCCACCTATAAGGAGAGCCTGGGCCTTAGCGTCCCAGGGCTCTCGCAGGCACCATCGTACGCCGTTCTGCGTCATCTGACCAGTGGGAATTTTGGGCCATCCGTCAGACACGTGATGGCGCGGCGGCATGAATCCATCGCCTTTTCACGCATTAATCGTCCGCGGAACGAGGGATCTGCGGCGCGAGCGATGTATGACAATTGCAGCGGGCGGGGAAGTCGAGTCAGGCTCCGTGGCAGCGTTTGAATTTCTTTCCCGATCCACACCAGCAGGGGTCGTTTCGGCCGATCTTGCGCCCGGCCCGAGTTGGCTGTCCAGCGCCGTTTCCGGCCATGGTCAGAGTCGCATTGGCGGTCGCAGCGGCCGTGCCAATCGCGCCAGCGGCGACGGTGCCCGTCACGTCGGGGCGGCTCTCGAGCATGCGCTGGACGGGCGCGGGCGCCGCTTGGGTCGTGACCGTCACGCGGAAGATCGTATGCGTCACGTCATGACGAATCGTCGCCTTGAGCTCGTCAAACATGCGATAGGCCTCAACCTTGAACTCGTTGAGCGGGTCACGCTGGCTGTAGGCACGCAGCCCGATGCCGCGCCGCATGTCGTCGACGGCCGTCAGGTGCTCGACCCACAGCGAGTCGATGACGCGCAGCAGGACCAGCCGTTCAAGGACGCGCATCCCATCCTCGCCAACCTCCTCGCGCTTTAGCTGGTACTGCTCCTCGACGAGCTCGATGAGCGCCTGCTCGAGGTGCGCCGGGTCGTTCAGCTCGTCAACCGGAGCCAGGTCGGCGGGCGTGAGGGTCGGGAGCATGCCGGTCAACTGCGCCTTCAGGCCTTCGCGGTTCCACTCGCCGGAGAACTCCGAGGAGGTCGCCACGGCGACCAGGCTGTGGAGCTCGTCGGAAAGCATCGTGCGGAGCGTCGGGGCGAGGTCGTGGCTGCGCAGGATTCGCTCCCGCTCGTGATAGATCGTCTCGCGCTGGCGGTTGATCACATCGTCGTACTCGACGACGTGCTTGCGCGTGTCGAAGTTGTATCCCTCGACGCGGCTCTGGGCGCTCTCGATCGTCCGGCTCACCATCCCTGATTCGAGCGCCGTTTCGTCGTCGAAGCCGAGGCGGCCCATGATCGCGCTCACGCGCTCGCTGGCGAAGCGGCGCATCAGGTCGTCCTCGAGAGAGAGGTAGAAGCGACTGCTTCCCGAGTCTCCCTGGCGTCCCGAGCGGCCACGTAGCTGATTGTCGATACGCCGCGCCTCGTGCCGCTCGGTGCCGATGATGTGTAGGCCGCCGGCGGCGGTCACCCGCTCGCGATCCTCGGCGCACAGCCGCCGTGCCTCCTCGAGGGCGGATTCGTACTCCTCGGGCGTTGCTTCGAGGATATTGGTGCCGCGCTTGTGCAGCAGGTCCGCGGCCAGCATCTCCGGGTTTCCGCCGAGGATGATGTCGGTGCCACGTCCGGCCATGTTCGTGGCGATCGTCACCGCGTCACTGCGACCTGCCTGGGCGATGATCTCAGCTTCCTTCTCGTGGAACTTCGCATTCAAGACACTGTGCTTGATGCCGCGACGCTTCAGGAGCTCGGAGAGGAGCTCGCTGATTTCGACGCTGACCGTGCCAACTAGGACGGGGCGGCCACGTTCGTGCTCCTCGACGATCTCGTCGACGACGGCGTTCCACTTCCCATTCTGCGTGCGGAACACGAGGTCGGCGAAGTCATCGCGGACCATCGGCTGGTTGGTCGGCACGACCACGACCTCCAGGCCGTAGATCTTGCTGAATTCTTCCGCCTCGGTCTCCGCCGTACCGGTCATTCCGGCGAGCTTGTCGTACATCCGGAAGTAGTTCTGGAAGGTGATCGTGGCCAGGGTCATTGATTCGGATTGGATCTTGACCCCTTCCTTGGCCTCGACCGCCTGGTGCAGACCCTCGCTCCATCGGCGACCGGGCATGAGGCGGCCGGTGAACTCGTCGACGATGATGACCTCGCCGTCCTTGATGACGTAGTCGCGGTCGCGCCTGTAGAGGACCTCGGCCTTCAGCGCCTGCTCCAGGTGGCGAGCCAGGCTGAAGTCGTTGTCGAACATGTTCTCGACTCCGAGCCAGCGCTCCATCTTGTCGGTCCCCGCCTCGGTAATCGCCACCTGCTTGAACTTCTCGTCGTGGACGTAGTCCTCTTCGGCCTTGAGCCGGGGGACGAGGCGGGCGAACTGCACGTACTTGTCGGCCGATTCCTCCGCCTGCCCCGAGATGATCAGCGGCGTCCGCGCCTCGTCGATGAGGATATTGTCGACCTCATCGACGATGGCGAAGAAGTGGCCACGCTGGACGCGCGCATCGAGGTCGATCACCAGGTTGTCTCGCAGGTAATCGAACCCGAACTCATTGTTCGTCCCATAGGTGACGTCCGCGGCGTACGCCTCCTGCCGCGGAACAGGGCGCAGGTCGCGCAGGTGCTCATCGGTCGCTGGATAGTCCGGGTCGAAGACGTAGGCGGCGTCGTGCTGGATCGTGCCGGCACTCATGCCGAGCTGCCAGAAGACCTGACCGATCCACTGCGCATCACGCTTGGCGAGGTAGTCGTTCACGGTGACAACGTGCACACCGCGGCCGGTGAGCCCGTTCAGATATGCCCCCAGTGGTGCCACGAAGGTCTTCCCTTCACCGGTCTTCATCTCCGCGATCGCGCCGCGGTGAAGCACCATCCCGCCGATCAGCTGTACGTCGAAGTGGCGCTTGCCGAGCGCGCGCCGCATCGCCTCGCGGACCGCCGCAAACGCCTCGGGGAGGATCTCGTCGAGCGCCTCGTTGATCCGCTTCAGCTCGCGCTTGCGCTGCTCCTTGCGTCGCTCGGCGAGGGCGGTCGGATCCGAGGCGGTGAGCTCCGAGTCGTCCCCTTCCCAATCGTCCGGACCCGTGCCATTGTCACCGGCCGATCCAACCGGCCCGACGCCGTCAGTCGAGATCTCGCCATCGGCGACTTCAGAGCGATGCTCGCGCTGCTCGATGGGTACCAACAGCTCGCCGAGTTCGTCGCGCAGGCGAGTCTTGAACGAGTCGGTCTTGGCGCGGAGCTCGGCATCTGAGAACGCCTCGAACTGCGGCTCGAGCGCGTTGATCTCGGCAACGATCGGCTCCAGCCGGCGGACCTCACGATCGTTCGAGTCCGTCAGCCGGGAGAGGAATTTCATCATCGGACGGCCAAGTATAGGTCGCAGATCGATGGAATCCGCGAGCCAGCCCCTTTAACCCTCGACGGAGACGACGGCGGGTCGTACGGGATCGGGATCGCCGGAGTGCTCGTCCCAGAACGTCATCTCCTCGACGAGCTGCACTTCCGAGCTGAAGAGGGCGCCAACGCTCTCTCCGCGGTGGATGCGGCGGATCGCCTCGCCGAAGAGCGGCGCGATGGAGAGGACGGTGACCTTCGAAGGGGCGCTGGCCGCGACCGGGATCGTATCGGTCACGACCACCTCCGTCAGCGGCGACTGCTCGATGCGCTCGAGCGCATCGCTCGAGAAGACGCCGTGCGTGGCGCACGAGTAGATCGCCCGAGCCCCCTCGGCGACGAGGGCATCGACTGCCTCCATCAGCGAGCCGGCGGTGTCGATCTCGTCATCGATGATCACCGCGTTCTTGCCGCCCACCTCGCCGATGATGTTCATCAGCTCGGTCTTGTCCTCGTTCCCGACGCGACGCTTCTCCACGATCGCCAGTGGAGCGCTCAGCTTCTCGGCGACGTTGCGCGCCCTCTTTGCGAAGCCAAGCTCGCTGACGACAACGATGTCACTCAGGTCCTTGCTCGTGATGTAGCGGCACAGGATGTCGACCGCCGTCAGCTCGTCGACCGGAATGGAGAAGAAGCCCTGGATCTGCCCCTGATGCAGGTCCATGGTGAGCACTCGGTCGGCGCCAGCGACGGTCAGCATGTCGGCCACGAGGCGCGCGGTGATCGGCACGCGGGGCTGGTCCTTCTTGTCCGAGCGGCCGTACGCGTAGTACGGGATGACGGCGGTGATCCGTCCGGCGCTCGCCCGCTTGAACGCGTCGATCATGATCAGCAGCTCCATGATCGACTGGTTCACGGGACGGCAGGTGGGCTGGACCAGGAAGACGTCCTGCTCGCGGACGTTCTCGAGGACCCTTACGAAGATGTTTTCGTTGGCGAACTGGAAGATCTCCGCATTCCCCATTCGGGTCTTCAGGTAGCGGCAGATCTTCTGAGCCAGGGCGCGGTTGGCGTTCCCGGTATAGATGCTGAATTCGTCGGCGTACACGGCGCTCTCCTGGAACCCGGACTCGCCGCCAGATTCTACCGGCTCGAAACCGAGACAGGCCACCAATGCCGCCGCATCCCCGGCGGGAGCGGCGGAGGGGGCTACTGAGGAGCGAGGCGGTCCGTCATGCCTCAGGCCCCTCGACCAACTCGGGAACGTCGTCGAGGGGCCTGTCGTCGACGAAGACCGCAATGGATACGATCCGATCCTCCCCGCTGGGCTTCATGACGGTCACCCCGCGGCTTGCCCGGCGATAGCGGTTCACGCTGCTCACCTCGGTGCGCAGGATGGTCCCTTCCTGGGTGATGAGCATCAGCTCCTCATCTTCGCGGCCCACCATCCGGATGGCGGCGACGTCGCCGGTGTCGGCGTTCAGGCTGTTGGCAATCACGCCGCCGGTGGCGCGGTGCTTCACCGGGAAGTCGCTGAATGGCGTCCGCTTGCCGTAACCCTGCTCGGTCACAACGAGCAGTTCGGCTTCCGGGACGACGACCTCCATCCCGATAACCTCGTCGTCCGGAATCCGCAGCCGGATACCGGTCACTCCCATGGTGTCGCGACCCATTGGCCTCACCTCCGTCTCGTGGAAGCGGGCTGCCCGTCCCTTTCGGGTCGCGAGGATGATGTCGCTCTGGCCGTCAGAGACGCCAACCCAGCGCAGCTCGTCCGCGTTGACGAGGTTGATGGCGATCAGGCCGTTGGCTCGGATCTTCGCGTACTCGGTCAGGGAGGTCTTCTTGATCATCCCCCGTCGCGTGGCCATCACATGTAGTGGTCAGGTTCGAACCGCGGCAAGGCGACGATGCTGCTCACGTACTCGCCGGACTCGACCTGGACACCCGGCAGGTTGATGATCGGCAGGCCCTTCGCCTGTCGCGACGCCTCGGGCAGGGTGTGAACCTTGGTGATGAACACGCGGCCGCGGTTCGTGAAGAACAGGATGTTGTCGTGGGTATTGGCCACGAGGAGGTGACGGACGGCATCCTCCTCACGGGTCAGCATCGCCAGCTTGCCCTTGCCGCCGCGGCGCTGGCTGCGGAAGGTGCCGATCTGCTGGCGCTTGATGTAGCCGCGCTGGCTGAGGGTGACGACGACGTCCTCCGCCGCAATCAGATCCTCTTCCGTCAGCTCGCGGTTGACGTCGGCGTGGATTCGAGTCTTGCGGTCGTCGCCGTACTTGCGCTTGAGCTCGACGAGCTCGTCCTTGATGACGATCAGCATCTTGCGCGGGTTGCCGAGCAGGTCTTCCAGCTCGGCGATCAGCCGGATCACGGACTCGTACTCGTCTTCGATCTTCTTGCGCTCGAGCGCGGCAAGTCGTCGGAGCTGCATCTCGAGGATGGCGTTGGCCTGGACCTCGGAGAGCGAGAAGCGCGTCATGAGGGCGGTTCGCGCGGCATCGCTGTCCGCTGACGCACGGATGGTGGCGATCACCTCGTCGAGGTTGTCGAGGGCGATCTTCAGGCCCTCGAGGATGTGCGCCCGCTCCTGCGCGCGCGCCAGGTCGAACTCCGTGCGGCGCCGGACGACTTCGCGGCGGTAGGCGATGTAGTGCTCGAGCATTCGCTTGAGGCCGAGCGTCATCGGTTGTCCGTCGACGAGCGCAAGCATGTTGGCGCTGAAGCTGGTCTGCAACGCCGTGTGCTTGAAGAGCTGCTGCATCACGGTGTGCGGGCTCCCGTCGCGCTTCACCTCGACCACGATCCGCATTCCCGTTCTGTCGCTTTCGTCGCGAATGTCGCTAACGTCCGTCAGCCGCTTCTGCCCGACCAGGTCGGCCATCTTCTCGATGAGCGTTGTCTTGTTGACCTGGTAGGGGAGCTCGGTGATCACCACCGCCATCCGACCGGTGCGGATCTCCTCGAAGCTGACCTGGCCGCGAATGATCACTCGTCCCCGGCCGGTCGCGTACATGTGGCGAATCGCGTCTTGCCGCTCCTTCTCACCGGTCAGGCTGTTGCGGACGTCCTCGAAGCGGAAGATCGTGCCGCCGGTCGGGAAGTCGGGGCCGTGGACGATCTCGCTCAGCTCGTCAACGGTCAGCTCCGGGTTATCGATGAGCGCCGTGACGGCGTCGCAGATCTCGACGAGGTTGTGCGGGGGGATGTTGGTCGCCATCCCCACCGCGATTCCCGATGAGCCGTTCACCAGGAGATTCGGGAGCCGGGCCGGCATGACCAGCGGCTCGCGCAGCCGGCCGTCGTAGTTGTCCACGAAATCGACGGTCTCCCGCTCGATATCAGCCAGCATCTCGTCGGCGATCTGAGCCATCCGCGCTTCCGTGTAGCGCATGGCGGCTGGAGGGTCGCCGTCGATCGATCCGAAGTTGCCCTGCCCGTCGACGAGCGGATAGCGGAGGCTGAAATCCTGTGCCAGGCGCACGAGCGTCTCGTAGAGGGCGAGGTCGCCGTGCGGGTGGTACTTGGCCATCGCCTCGCCCACGACGCCGGCGCACTTGCGGTAGGACGAGGTGGAGCGCAGCCCCATCTCGTGCATCGTGTAGAGGATGCGCCGATGGACCGGCTTCAGGCCGTCACGCACGTCCGGCAGCGCGCGCGCGACGATCACGCTCATGGCGTAGTCGATGTACGCCGAGCGCATCTCGTCCTCGATGTTCACCGGCCGAACATTGCCGATGCGTTGCATCTCCATCGGTCTGGTCGCCTACCTCCTGTGTCGCGTTTGTCGCAAGTAGATGGGGATCATTCGCGTCTGGCACCCGCGGCGGGCATCTCGGCCGGCATTCCGTAGCGATCCTTGAGCTCCGCCTTCTGCGAGGGGCTGGCGCCCAGGAAGCGGCCTTCGCCTTCGGCGATGATGCGGCCGTCCTCCCCACGCACCTCGCCATGGACGTCGTAGATGCGTCGGCGCCGATGGGTCACGTGAGCCTCGGCCACGATGCGCTCGCCCGGGTTGGCCGGCGAGCGGAAGCGCACATGCATCTCCGCGGTGACGGCCCACGAGTCGAAGCTCGATGGCGCCCATGCCATCACCTCGTCGAGGAGCGTGGCCAGGATGCCACCGTGGATCTTCTCTTCCCAGCCGACGTAGTCACGACCCGCGACCCATTCGGTCCGTGCTGACCCAGGGCCGAGCTCGATGTGGAGGCGCATCCCGATGGGGTTCGTCGCGCCGCAGGCGAAACAGTTGTGGTCGGCGAACGCGTAGCGCTTGCCGTCCGAGCCCGTGATCTCTCGGCTCGTGCCGAAGGGGCGGGGACCGCTGCGCGCGACGTCGGCGCTGCTCACCAGGGCTCGTCCGCGTCCCAGTAGCCGGCCGTTCCGTCGTCCTCGTCGCGCGCCCGCCGCAGGCAGTGATCGGCGATGGCAAGGGCGAAGGCGTGGCTGACGGCATACCCGTCGCGCAGGAAGTTCACCGCGTCGCGACGATCGCCCACGCCATTTGCCTCGAGCAGCTCACACCACTCCTCGAGCGAGCGGCCAGTCTTGGTCGGGACCTGACGGATATCCGCAACGTGTCGTGAAGGCATCGGTCTGACCTTTCGCTCTCAGATGTCGAGGTTGCGCACCTTGCGCGCCTCGCCCCGGATGAAGTCGCGCCGTGGTTCGACGCGCTCGCCCATGAGTGTGCTGAAGATCTCATCGGCCTCGGAGGCGTCGTTGACGTCAATGCGCAGCAGCGTCCGGGTGTCGGGATTCATGGTCGTATCCCACAGCTGCTCCGGATTCATCTCCCCGAGGCCCTTGAAGCGCTGGACGCTCACGTTCTTGGTCTTCCCCTCGCGCGAGAGCTCCTTGATCGCCAGGTCGCGTTCCTTCTCATCCTTCGCGTAGCGGGTCACCTTGCCGGTGCTGATCCGATACAGCGGCGGCTGGCACAGGTAGAGGTATCCGTTACCGATCACTTCGGGCATGTGACGGTAGAAGAAGGTGAGCAGCAGGGTGCTGATGTGAGCGCCGTCGACGTCCGCGTCGGAGAGGAGGCAGATGCGGTGATAGCGCAGTTTGCCGATATCGAATTGGTCGCCGATCCCGGCGCCCAGGGCGATGATCAGCGGGCGGACCTTCTCGCTCGACAGAACCCGATCCAGGCGGGCCTTCTCGACGTTAAGCATCTTGCCGAACATGGGCAGGACGGCCTGGAAACGGCGGTCGCGGGCCTGCTTGGCCGAGCCGCCGGCGGAATCACCCTCGACGATGTACAGCTCGCTGCGCGCCGGATCACGCTCCTGACAGTCGGCCAGCTTGCCCGGCAGCGCCATCCCATCCAGCGCTCCCTTGCGGATGACGAGGTCGCGTGCCTTGCGGGCCGCCTCGCGGGCGCGCGCCGCGGTCAGGCACTTCTCGATGATGCGGCGGCCGTCCGCAGGGTTCTCCTCGAGGTGCTGCACGATGCCATCGGCTACCACCGTCTGGACGATTCCCTTGACGTCCGCGTTGCCCAGCTTGGCCTTGGTCTGGCCCTCGAACTGTGGGTCGGTGAGCTTCACGCTGATGACGGCGGTCAGTCCCTCGCGGACGTCGTCTCCAGAGAGGTTCGCCTCTTTCTCCGAAAGGGTTCCGGACTTGCGGGCCCAGTCGTTCAGCGACCCAGTGAGCGCGGCTCGAAAGCCGGTGACGTGCGTACCGCCGTCGACGGTATGGATGTTGTTGGCGAATGCCAGGACGTTCTCGGCGAATCCGTCGTTGTATTGCAGGGCAACCTCGACGCTCGTTCCCTCGACCAGGCGTTCGACGTGAATAGGCCGCTGGTTCAGGGTCTCTCGCCTGCGGTTCAAGTGCCGCACGAACGAGGTGACGCCCCCTTCGAAATAGAAGTTCTTCTCGCGGTCGATGCGCTCGTCGGTGAGCCGGATCCACAGCCCCTTGTTCAGATACGCCGACTCGCGCAGGCGCGTGGCGATCGTCTCCCAGTTGAAGTCGAGCTCCTCGAAGATTTCGGGATCCGGACGGAAGAAGGTGCGCGTGCCCGTCTTGCGATGCCACTCGGGATCGAGCCCGCGATTTGCCTGCAGCGTCGATCCGTCTGCGCGCACCGGGCGGACCGGTGCACCGCGGCGATACTCCTGGACCCAGCGTTTGTCGTCGCGCAGGACCTCGACACGCATCTCGGACGAGAGCGCATTCACGACGCTCACGCCCACGCCGTGCAGGCCGCCGGAGACCTTGTAGCCGCCACCGCCGAACTTGGCCCCGGCGTGCAGCACGGTCATGATCACTTCGAGGGCGCTCTTTCCGGTCACATGCCTGTCGACAGGGATGCCGCGACCATCGTCGATCACCTCGACCTGGCCATCGGCGTGCAGCAGCACGTCGATCCGCGATGCCTGATTGGCCATCGCCTCGTCGATGCTGTTGTCGACCACTTCCCAGACCAGCTGATGGAGGCCGCGAGCATCGGTGGAGCCGATGTACATTCCCGGCCGCTTGCGCACCGCCTGAAGGCCTTCGAGGACCTGGATGCTGGCCGCCGTGTACGAGGCGGCAGGCTTCGTGCGCCGTGGCCGCCGCTCGGCTTGCGCGGTCATGACCGCTCGGCCTCAGACTCACGACCCGTCCGATGCGCCCCCGCGCCGCGGGTGATGATGGCGTACAGGCGGTCTAGCTCCTCGTCGTTGGCAAAGTCGATCACGAGGCGTCCACCTCGCCGCGACCGCGAGATGCCGACTCGGGTGGCCAGGATGCCGCGGAGCTGTGCCTCGAGATCCTGCAGATCGTGCGAGAGTGGACCGACCGGGACAGGAATGCGCGGCGAACGCTTGCGGCGCACAAGCTCCTCGGTCTGGCGGACCGAGAGGCGTCGGTCAAGCACGATGCGGAGAGCGGCGCGCTGGAGCTCGTCGATCGTGATCGCGGCCAGCGCGCGCCCGTGACCTTCGCTGATGCGTCCATCAGAGATCGCCTGGCGGGTTTCTGGAGCGAGGTCCAGCAGGCGGAGCGCGTTCGATACGGCGACTCGGCTCTTGCCGACACGCTGGGCGACCTCCTCGTGCGTCAACGAGAAGCGATCGATCAGCTCGCGGTACGCGCCCGCCTCCTCGATTGAGTTGAGATCGGCACGCTGGATGTTTTCGACCAAGGCGAGCTCCAGCGGCTCACCGCCAGAGGCGTCGCGGACTACCGCGGGCAGGGTGGCGAGCCCGGCCGCGCGCGCGGCGCGCAGTCGCCGCTCGCCCGCGATCAGCTCGTAGCCGCCGTTCGCGGCGACGCGAACGACGATCGGCTGAAGGACGCCGTGCGTCGCGATCGAGGCCGCGAGCCCAACGATCCCCTCGTCGTCAAATTGATCTCGCGGCTGATGCGGGTTGCGCGCGATCGCGTCAACTGGCAGCTGCAGGACCACTGCCTCGGTCTCCGCCGCCCTGGGAATGAGCGCCTCGAGCCCGCGGCCGAGGCCAAAGCGGCTAGCCACGCGTGGTGACCTCCCCGGCCAGCTCGCGATACGCCCGGGCGCCGCGAGATGCGGGGTCGTAGAGTGCAATCGGAAGCCCGTGGCTGGGAGCCTCGGAGAGGCGAACGCTGCGAGGGACGACCGTCTCGAAGACGGTGCCGTCCATGTGACGACGGACCTCGGCCGCAACCTGCGCGGATAGGTTAGTGCGAGCGTCGTACATGGTCAGCAGCACGCCATCGATCTTCAATCGACGGTTGAGGCTCTCGCGTACGAGGCGGATCGTGTTCACCAGTTGGCTCAGGCCCTCCAGGGCGTAGTACTCAGTCTGTATCGGGATCAGCACCCCATCCGCTGCCGTCAGCGCATTCACGGTCAGCAGTCCGAGCGATGGCGGGCAGTCGATGAGAACCCGCTCATACCGCCCGTCGAGGCCGGCCAGGCTAGCGGCGAGGCGCCGCTCGCGGACCGGCATGGACACGAGTTCCACCTCGGCTCCCGAGAGTGCCGCTGCGGACGGAACGAGATCGAGGCCCTCGATGGGCGTGCCAACTGTTACTTCACCGATCGGAACGCGACCGATGAGCGCGTCGTAGACCGAGCGCTCGAGTGCGCGGCGATTCACGCCGAGGCCGCTCGTTGCGTTTCCCTGCGGGTCGAGGTCGATGACGAGGGTCGGGCTCCCAGAGAGTGCCAGATAGGTCCCCAGATTGACGACGGTCGTCGTTTTGCCGACGCCGCCCTTCTGGTTGGTACAGGCGGTAACCCTGACCACACGCGCTCCGGTGCGAGTTCAAATGGGTGCCTAATTGTACCAGTTTGACCTGTTATCGGCCGCTTCCGCGGTGCTTACCGAGGGTCGGAAAACGCGAATGTTTCACGGGAAACAATGGGAGCTGGACGGGCTCGAGTTGCTGCGGCAGCCCAACATCTCTCGCCGCCCGTCAAGCCCCGTGGCATACTCCCCGACGACCGACTAGCTCCCTGACGAGCTCCTCCTCCGCCCTCCGGGGTTGAACCGATCTCGTACACCAGCGCTCTCCTTGCCATCCTCACCGGGATCATTCACGCCGGCCTCGCGCCCGTCGTGGTGGTGAGTGGCGTCAAGCCCAATCTGGTGCTCGTCGCGGTCGTCCTGGTGACCTGCACGTTTGGCTTCCAGGCCGGCATCTTATGGGCCTTCTTTGCGGGTGTGACGGCCAACCTACTCATCCCGGAGCCGATGGGCTCGATCCCCCTCGCACTGCTGGCCGTCGCCGCGCTGGTTGCAGCCGGGGATCGGCTCTTCGGCCGCCTGCCGTGGGTCTATCCGGTCCTGGCGGCACTCGTCGGCAGCGTGCTGGCCGATGCCGTTAGCCTGGCCGCCCTGGCTCTCGTCGCTGGCGGATCTCTCCAGCTCGGCAAGCCCTCGGAGCTGATCGTACCCGCCGCGGTGCTCAACGCAGCCATCGCCGGCCTGGCGCTGGTTCCGCTTCGCCTCGTGATGCGTCGCCTGGGACCTGAGCAGAAGCCTGCGTGGTGAGCATGATCCCGTCGACGGGCTGCCGTAATGGCTGACCTCAACGAGGGCCGCGTTGACCTCCCGCGATCGGCCCCGCGCCTGATCGCATTCGCCGTGGTCGCCGTGCTCATGTTCGGAGTGCTGGGCGGCCGGCTCCTGCAGCTTCAGGTCCTCAACGGGAGGGTTTATGCCGACCGCGTCGCAGCGCTGATGACAACCGACGTGGCGATACGCGCACCGCGCGGGCTGATCTTTGATCGTGCTGGCCGACCGCTTGCCGTGAACGTGCCGTCCTGGACGATCAGTGCGGTGCCTGCCGACCTCCCGAAGGCTGTCACCGCCCGCAGTGCGGTCCTGGCCCAGGTTGCCGCAGCCACCGGCACCGATGCAACCGGCCTCCAGGCGCGCCTGGACGCATACCACGGATCCGAGTTCGATCACGTCCCGCTCATTCGGGGGGTGGCCCGGGAGGCGGCCCTCCTCCTCGCCGAGAAGGCCGCCCAGGTTCCGGGGATCGTTATCGAAGTCGACCCCCAACGGCAATATCTCGACGAGACCGGTGCAGTCGATGGGGCGCTCCTGGCCCATATCCTTGGCTACACGGGTCCGGTCACCAGGGATCAGCTCGCGGCGCTGCAGGACAAGGGGTACCTCCCGGACGACCAAATCGGCAAGGACGGCGTCGAGCTCTCCTTCGAGGACCAGCTCCGGGGTACGTACGGGTCGCAGCTCGAGGAGCGGGACGTGCAGGGCCGGCCGCTCAAGGTGATTCGGACGATCACCGAACCGGTTCCCGGCAAGAACCTGATGCTCACCATCGATGCGCGGCTGCAGCGGATGGCGACGCAGGCGCTCACCTGGGGCATGAAGACCGCCGGCGTGAAGCAGGGCGTCACGATCGTCCTGAACCCTCAGACGGGCGAGATTCTGGCTATGGTTTCGCTGCCGTCGTACGACGACAACACGTTCGCGACCGGGATCAGCGCCGCGGAATTCAAGGCGTACGTCAGCAATCCGAATCAGCCATTGCGGAACCACGCGATCGCCGACATCTACCCGCCCGGCTCGACCTTCAAGCTGGTGACCGGCACGGCGGCGCTGCAGGAAGGCGTGACGACTCCAACTCGGACGTGGCCCACGTACGCCTGCTACCACATCCCTGCGGCACCCGCCAGCCAATGCCTCTTTGATTGGAATCACGCAGGCTTTGGAGCACTGAACATCGAGCAGGCGTACGCCAAGAGCTCGGACACCTTCTTCTATCAGATGGCCATTCACCTGGGCATTGATCGCCTGGCGAAGTGGGCGCACAACCTTGGCTTCGGGGCGAAGACGGGGATCCGCCTGCCGAGCGAAGCAACCGGCATCGTGCCGAGCACGGAATGGGCACAGAGCCAGGGGCGGCCGACGGTCTTCACTGGAGAGATCGCCCAGGCCGGCATAGGTCAAAACGTGGTCGCGGTTACCCCACTGCAGCTGGCCAACGCGTATGCCGCCCTTGCCAACGGCGGCCGGCTCCTGCAGCCGATGATCGTCAAGGGCGAAACCGATGGCACGGGCAAGCTCACCCTGTCCTATCAACCACAGCTCATTCGACGGCTGGCCGCTGACACCGCGACGCTCCAGCTCATGCGCCTCGGGGCTCGTGATGTGATCACCACCGGGCACGCCTTCAACATTCGCGACGTGCCCCTCCCTGGAACCCTCTCGGGCAAGACCGGTACCGCCGAGTTCGGCACCAAGCTGGCCAACGGTGCCCTTCCCTTCCACTCCTGGTTCGTCGGCTGGCTTCCTTCCCGGCCCGGGGCGACGGATGCCACGCTGGAGGTTCTCACCTTCTCCTACTCGGCCACCGTGCCCGGGAATGTCTCGACCGAAGTGGTCAAGTACTTCATGCAGATGTATTTCAAGGTGAAGGGCGACTACCGCCTGGATCCGCGGAACCTGCAGCGCCTCAGCGGCGGGAATTGAAGGCGGCCGACCAATGAGCGCAGTAACTGCAACATTTGTTGACTCCGTGCGCGGTCGCGCGTGGCGCGCCTTCGATTGGCAGCTCCTGCTCTACCTGGCGCTCTTGATCGCCCTCGGGGTCGTGATGGGCTATTCAGCCTCCTTCAATGAGGCTGGGCAGGCGTCGGGCGGGATCAACCAGACCGTGAAGACCCTGATCTGGGCGAGCATCGGTCTGACCATCTTCTTCGTGGCCGCATCGATCGATTACCACTGGCTCTCGACCTTCACGGCTCCGATCTACTTTCTGATCCTGGGCCTGTTGGGGTTGACACTTGTCGTGGGCAAGACGCTGAACGGCGCGCAGCTGTCGATCAGCGTTGCGGGGCTCGATTTCCAGTTCAGCGAGGTCGGCAAGGTCCTCATGATCGTGGTGCTCGCCAGCTGGCTCTCGGGTCGCCGGGAGAAGATCGGCAAGCTGTCGTCCATCGCCGGTGCCGCGATCTTGATGGGGATCCCGACGTTCCTGGTTTTCCGCCAGCCCGATCTCGGGACCGCCCTCGTCTTCGTGGCGATCCTGGTCGGCATGCTGTTCATGAGTGGAGCCAGCATCGGCTGGATGGCGCTCTTCACCGGCGGGGTGGTCGCCGCGGCGCCGCTCGCCATCCAGTCGCTGGCCGGCTACCAGCGCGATCGGCTGTTCTGCTTCCTGAACCCGCAGGTGGACCCCCAGGGCGCCTGCTACCAGTTGGTCCAGGCGCTGAATGCCGTCGGGTCAGGGGGTTGGTTCGGTCAAGGCCTGACCGCCGGACGCCAGAACCAGCTCGGGTTCCTCCCGGTGCAGACCACCGACTTCATCTTCACCGTCGTTGCCGAGGAGCTGGGCTTTGTCGGGTCCGTCCTTGTGCTCGTGCTCTTTGCGCTCCTCGTGTGGCGGATCCTGGCCATTGGATGGGGCGCACGCGATGCGCTGGGCAGCATGGTTGCCTATGGCATAGCGACCATGATCCTGTTCCAGATCCTGGTGAACGTGGGAATGGTTGCGGGAATCATGCCGGTCACCGGCATCCCGCTGCCTTTCATCACGTATGGCGGCTCGAGCTTGATCAGCCTCTTGTTCGGGCTCGGGATCCTCGAATCCGTGCGGATGCACTCGAGGAAGCAGACCTTCTGATTCCGTCTGTTTGGGAAGCGTGACGTCACGCGATGCGGCGAGGGGTCGCTCTGGTCTGGGCGGACCCGGGACGGTACCATGCGGTGCTCGCATGGCTGATACCTCTCCAGAAATACCACGCCACCGATGGCAGCTGCTCTTCAGCCGGACCGATCCCGCCCTGCGCATGCGCCAGCAGGAGATCGTGGCCGAGTGGGAGCGCGCCTTTGACGAGGCGGGCCTGCCCGTCGCCCATACGAATGCCAAGAATCCACGCCCACGCCTTCAGCTCGCGGCCAACCTGCCGATCGGGATCGAACTGCGCGGCGAGATCCTCGAGGCCTATTTCGACGAGCTAATACCGATCGACCGGATCGAGGCGGCGGCGGCGCTGCTCCCCGAGGGGCTGGCCCTCGTCGACGCACGCGAGGTCTGGCACGGCTTCCCCTCGGCCGCCTCCCAGGTGCGCGCAGCAGAGTACGAGGTCGAGGTCTCCAGTCCGCGGCCGTTCACCGAGGAGGAGGTGCGGGGCGCCGTCGTGAGGCTCCTCAACCGCCCTCGGCTCCCCGGGATGCGACGGCGTGGGGAATCGCAGCGCCGCGCCGACGTCGGACAGCGCGACCTCCGACCGTATATCGAGGACGTCGAGGTGATCGCCGCGAACCCTGAGGAGCGGCGGGCAACCCTGCGGCTGGTGCTCCGTCACGATTCGACGGGCGCTGGTCGCCCCGAAGATGTGGTGCATGCCCTGGACCTGCCACTGAACACGGTTCGTGCAATTCGAACGCGGCTCGTGTTCGTTGACACTCCCCCCATCGCCCGGTAGACTTTCCGCTCCGCGGGCTGTCAGTCGGCCCGCTTCGCTGTGCGTCGCGACGTGCGCGGGACGCCCCCGGTCAGAACAGTCCAATGGAGAATGAGCATGTACGCCGTCGTCAAGACCGGCGGAAAGCAGTACCGCGTCGAGGCCGGCGCCACGCTCGTCGTCGAGAAGCTCGACGGTGAGCCGGGAAGCGCCGTGACCTTCGACCGCGTCCTGCTGGTCGGCGACGGTGAGCAGGTGACGGTCGGTCGCCCCACGGTCCCTGGCGCATCCGTGAGCGCCACGGTGCTCGGCGCCCAGCTGGGTCAGAAGATCATCGTTTTCAAGTTCAAGCCCAAGGTGAAATACCGACGCCGCACTGGCCACCGCCAGCGGCTGACCCTCGTCCGCATCGACGCGATCAGCGCCGACGGTAAGCGGGTCACCGCGCCGACGGCCGACGTGGCCCCGGCGATCGAGGCTGCCCCGCCGGCCAAGCCGGCCAAGGGGACCGTGTCAACCAAGTCCACCAGGCCTGGCAGGGCGGTCCGGGCAGCGAAGGCTGCTGCCGGCGCAGCGGGCCTCAAGGCTGCCACGAGCTCCGAGCCGGCGGCTATGGAAGCCCCGGCGGCGCCCAAGCGCCGCGCGCCTCGCGCGAAGACGGCAGCCGAAGCCCCATCTGAGGCGCCTGCGGCTGCCAAGCCTCAAGCGCGGCGACCAACGACCGCCGGCACCGCAGACTCAACGCCATCGGCTTCAAAGCCAACCATTCGGCGCTCTCGGGCCAAGGTCGTGGGAGCGGACAAGACAGACGGCAGCGAACCGGCAGGACAGACGAACAAGGAGTAGAAGATGGCACACAAGAAGGCCGGCTCGTCCAGCAGGAATGGTCGTGACAGCGCTGGGCAGCGGCTCGGCGTAAAGCGCGGAGATGGCCAGCTGGTGAATGCCGGTACGATCATCGTGCGGCAGCGCGGCAGCACCTTCCATCCCGGTGAGAACGTGGGGATGGGACGCGACTACACGCTCTTCGCGACGATCGGCGGAACCGTGAAGTTCACACACGAGACCCGCAGCCGCAAGCGCGTGAGCGTTGCGGCCGGCGAGGCCTGACAACACTGGGGCGGGGCCCCGAAAGGCACAGGAATCCTTCAATGAAGCCCGACATCCATCCGAAGTATCACCAGGCGCAGGTCCACTGTGTCTGCGGCAACACCTTCACCGTCGGCTCCACAGCGGAGTCGATCCGGGTCGAGGTCTGCTCGAACTGTCACCCGTTCTACACCGGCACCCAGAACATCGTGGACACTGCCGGTCAGGTCGAGCGATTCCAGCGGCGCATGGATCGCGCCGTCCGCTGAGGAAGCAGATGCGCCGGCGCCTGACCTGGTGGCCGGCGCGACTCGCGCCCCACCTCCTCTTTCTCATCCCGGAGCTGCTGATTGCCGCCGGCCCATTCGTGATCTCGGCGATCGGTCGCACGGGCGGCCGTCCGCGCTTCCGCATGCCCGATTTCTTCTACGGGGGGCAGGCACTCATCGAGGGAGTGATGATGCGCGGCCGGACCACGGTGGCGATGAGCGTTCGCCACCAGTCTGGGGAGATCCGTACCTACGCTGAGCCACTGCCCGCCGCGCTCTCGCGGGGTCGCTGGGTCCGGGTCCCGTTCGTCCGCGGCGTCTTCGTGCTCTACGAGACGCTCGTCCTCGGGACCCGGATGCTCATGCGCTCGGCAGCGATCGCGGCGGAAGGCGAGGACATCGAGATCGGACGCGGCACGATGGTCGTCGCCATGACGCTCTCGCTCGGCTTCGCGGTTGGCCTCTTCTTCCTCCTGCCGCTGGCGCTCTCGACCTTCGTTCATCGCAGTGGAGGCGACCTGGGCGCGAACCTGGTTGAAGGCCTCATCCGCCTGGTGATCTTCATCGTCTACATCGGCCTGATCGGCACCATGAGCGACATTCGGCGCGTCTTCGCCTACCACGGCGCAGAGCACAAGGCGATCAGCGCCCACGAGGCTCAGCGCCCGCTCACGCCCGATGAGGTCGATCGCTTCAGCACCGCCCACACGCGGTGCGGGACGACCTTCGTCCTCATCGTGGTTGTGGTCAGCATCCTCTTCTTCAGCGTCACCCCCCGCACCGGCGTTCCGCTGCCGCTCCTCTTCCTGTCGCGCCTGGCCCTGATTCCGCTCATCGCGGCGGTCTCCTACGAGCTCGTGCGGTTCGGGGCGAGCCACTACGGAAACGCAGTCGTCCGGGCGATCTACCAGCCGGGACTCTGGCTGCAATCGCTCACCACGCGGCCGCCCGACCGATCCATGTTGGAGGTCAGCATTGCGTCACTGGAATCGTGCCTAGCGTCGGACGCCGAGGTGGCACCAGAGAGGGCGCCATCCGGTCGGGCCTCGGCACGGACCGATGCTTGACCGGCTCGCCGAGGTCGAGGCGCGCCACGAGGAGCTGACCCACGAGCTCGCCTCGCCCGGAGTCGCATCCGACCTTGGCCGCATGGCCAACCTCGGACGCGAGCTGGCGCGCCTGGAGCCAGTCGTCGTTGCTCTGCGCGAGCATCGCGACGTCGCCGCGGAGCTTGCCTCCATCCGCGACATGGCTCACGACCCCGACGAGGAGGTGCGCGCCATGGCTCGCGAGGAGGTCGGGCGCCTCGAGGCGCGCGCCGCTGAACTCGAGCACGAACTCCAGCGCCTGCTCGTTCCCAATGACCCCAACGACGAGCGCAACGTCATCCTCGAGGTCCGGGCGGGCGCCGGGGGGGAAGAGGCCTCGCTCTTCGCCGCGGACCTCTTCCGAATGTACGCGCGGTACGCCGAACGCATGCATTGGAAGGTCGAGCTCCTGGCGGTGAGCGAAAGCGACGCCGGGGGGTACAAGGAGGCCATCGCCGAGGTGACGGGCGCGAACGCGTATTCCCGCCTCAAGTACGAGAGCGGCGTCCATCGCGTGCAGCGCGTGCCCGTGACCGAGTCGTCCGGGCGCATCCACACCTCCACGGCAACGGTCGCCGTGCTTCCCGAGGCCGAGGAGGTCGAGATCAGCCTGCCGGAGAAAGACCTGCGCATTGACGTCAAGCGCTCGTCCGGGCCGGGCGGACAGTCGGTCAATACCACCGATTCCGCCGTGCGTGTCACGCACTTGCCGACCGGCCTCCTTGTAGAGATCCAGGACGAGAAGAGCCAGCACAAGAACAAGGCCAAGGCACTCGCCATCCTGCGTGCGCGGCTGTTCGACATCGAGCGTCAGAGCCAGGCCGATGAGCGCGGTCAGCAGCGACGTTCGCAGGTGGGAACCGGAGACCGTGCCGAAAAGATCCGCACCTATAACGTCCCCGACGATCGCGTGACTGATCACCGCATCGGGATGACCGTGCACAACCTGCAGGGGCTGCTCGAGGGCGATCTCGATCGGCTCATCGAACCGCTCGCCGAGCGCGACCATGCTGAGCGACTGGCGCAGGTTGGCGCAGGCGGGTCGAGGTCGTAGACCTATGAGCCCCGCCCAGCACCCGGCGGAGATGGCCGACCTTCAGGCTGGCTCCCTCCTCGCCGACGCGACCGCTCACCTTACCGAGGCGGGATCCGGGACGCCGCGCCTTGACGCTGAGCTGCTCGTGAGCCATGCCTTCGGACGCGACCGCACCTGGCTGCACGCGCATCCTGAAGCCGTCCTCGATGCCGAAGCCGCGTCGAGTCTCCGTGGGTGGATGGAGCGACGAGCCGGTGGGGAGCCTGTCGCTTACATCCGAGGATTCAAGGAGTGGTTCGGCATGCGCGTCCTCACGGACGGACGAGCATTGATCCCCCGTCCCGAGACGGAGGTCCTGGCCGAGGCTGCGATCGCGGAGATCGCCGCGCGGCTTGCGCGGGATTCAAGGACCGTCATCGTCTGGGACGTCGGCACCGGGAGCGGCGCGGTGGCCCTGGCCGTCGCCCAGCGCTTCCGCGCGGCCCTGGCCCTGAGTCGCGTCCGCCTCATGGCGAGCGACGTTTCGCCCGATGCGCTGGAGCTCGCGTCGGAGAACTTCACCGTTGGCGGCGTTGCGTCCCTCGTCACGCTGGCCGTTGCCGACCTGATGGATGGCTTCGGAGAGGGCCCCCTTATGCCGGACGTCGTGATCGCGAACCTGCCGTACGTGACGAAGGGCGTGGTCGAGTTGGCGCCCGGTAGCCTGGCGTACGAGCCGTCACTTGCACTGGATGGTGGCCCGGACGGGCTGGATACGATCCGGCGCCTTGTGGCGCAGCTCCCTGACCGGCTGGCCTCGGGCGGCGTCGCACTCATGGAAGTCGGGAACGGGCAGGCGCCGGTGGTGGATGAGCTCGCTGCCGGGCTGCGGGTGCGCCTGGGCGTCACCACGATCCCGGATTTGGCGGGCATCGACCGGGTGGTGCGAATCGCTCGCCTGGACACATAGGGTGGCGGAGCGGCTCACGTCGAGCGGCGATGGGATCGCTGCCGCGGCCGCCCTTCTTCTCGACGGCGCCCTGGTCGCCTTCCCGACCGACACCGTGTACGGCATCGGCTGTCGGGTCGGTGACGCCATGGCCCTCGACCGCCTCTTTGAGGCCAAGCGCCGGCTGACAGAGAAGGGCATCCCGATTCTCGTGGTCGACCTCGACCAGGCCGTCTCGCTCGGATACACCGCCGACGGTCGCGCGCGCGACCTGGCGGAACGATTCTGGCCCGGCGCCCTTACGGTCGTCCTGGCCGATGGCTCCGCCGCTTCGACCCGTCCCCAGGCCGCGACCCAGGCGTTCCGCGTTCCGAATCACCCGGTTGCCCTGGAGCTCATCGCGCGCAGCGGCCCACTTGCCACGACATCCGCAAATCGATCGTCGGAGCCAGAGACCTACGAGGCAGATGACGTGCTCATCGCCTTCGCGGATACCGACCTGCTTGCCGCAGTCCTCGATGGCGGGACCGTCCCTGGCGGAGTCGCCTCGACCGTCGTCGACCTCAGCGTTACCCCTGCGCGCCTGGTGCGCGAGGGCCCGGTTAGTCGTGAGAGGCTGGCCGAGGTCATCGATCTCGAGCCACCGGACGGTCCGGATCCTGACTCGCCGGCAGGGGCCGGCCGATAGACTAGCGGCGCCATGCGCGTCGCTATCGGCTCCGACCACGCCGGATTCGACCTCAAGGGCGAGCTGTGCACGCTCCTCGATGAGCTGAGGATCGAGTACCGCGACTTCGGGACCTACTCCCCGGAGCGCGTCGACTACCCCGACTTCATCGCACCGGTTGCCCGTGCCGTGGCACGCGGCGACTATGAGCTGGGGATCGTCCTGGGAGGCAGCGGGACCGGCGAGGCGATCGTCGCCAACAAGGTTCGCGGGATCCGCTGCGTCGAGGCGGCCGATCCGGTGGTCGCGCGCCTCGGTCGTGAGCACAACGACGCGAATGTGATCGCCATCGGCGCGCGCATCACGGGCATCGAGGTGGCGCGAGCGTGCGTTCGCGAGTTCCTGAGCGGTGAATTCCAGGGGGGTCGCCACGTGGCTCGCATCGAGAAGATCCACCGCATCGAGGCGGAGGAAGCAGGCCACTGAGGCTTGCCCGGCTTGGCGGTCGCCGCGGGCTACACTCCAACAAGACCGCTGCGAGTCCATACAAGCATGAGGAAGCGCCCCATGGACTTCTGGGCCCCGCTCGAGACGGAGGATCCCGAGATCGCTCTCCTCGTCCGCGCTGAGGAGGAGCGAACGCGTTCGAACCTCGAGCTCATCGCGTCGGAGAGCTATCCCTCCCTCGCCGTGCTGCAGGCGGTCGGCTCGATCCTGACCGCCAAGTACGCCGAGGGCTACCCCGGACGCCGCTACTACGGCGGCTGCGAGGTTGTCGACAAGGTCGAGGAGCTCGCGCGCAGCCGGGCCAGGGAGCTCTTTGGCGCAGAACACGCAAACGTGCAGCCGCATGCGGGGGCGCAGGCGAACATGGCGGTCTACCACGCGCTCCTGGAGCGCAGCGATACGGTGATGGGCCTCGCGCTCGACCAGGGCGGGCACCTGACCCACGGCTCGCCAGTGAACTTCTCGGGCCAGTACTACAACTTCGTTGCCTATCACGTGGATCGCGAGTCTCACCTGATCGACATGGACGAGGTGCGGGCACTGGCCCTCGAGCATCGGCCCAAGATGATCGTGACGGGGGCCACCGCCTATCCACGCCTTTGGGACTTCGCGGCCTTCCGTCAGATCGCCGATGAGGTGGGCGCCCTGCTCATGGCCGACATGGCCCACTTCGCAGGGCTGGTGGCCGCGGGCGTACATCCCAGCCCGATCCCACACGCCCAGGTCGTGACGAGCACGACGCACAAGACGCTCCGCGGTCCGCGCGGCGGGATGATCCTGTGCACGGCGGACCTTGCCAAAGCGATCGACAAGGCGGTCTTCCCCGCGATCCAGGGCGGGCCGCTGGAGCACGTCATCGCCGGAAAGGCGGTTGCCTTCCAGCAGGCGCGCAGCCCGGAGTTCCGCCGCGACATGGCGCAAACCGTCACGAATGCCCGAGCGCTCGCCGCGCGCCTGGCGGAGCTCGGCGCCTCGGTCATCACCGGGGGGACCGACAACCACCTGATGCTCGTGGACGTGCGGCCGCTGGGGGTGACCGGCAAGGAGGCCGATGCCGCTCTCGGCGAGGTCAGCATCACGGTCAACAAGAACACCATCCCGTACGACCCCAACCCGCCCATGGTCGGCAGCGGGATTCGGCTCGGGACCCCAGCCGTAACCAGCCGGGGCATGGGTGAGGCCGAGATGCGCGAGATCGGCGAGGTGATCGTGGCGGGAATCTCGGCGCGAGGCGACGAACCCGCACAGCTGCGCGTGCGCGAACGCGTTGCGGCAATCGCCGATCGGTTCCCGGTCCCCGGGATCCCGTGGACGCGCGAGCTGGCGACGGCTGCCACCTCCCTCTGACGCTGTCGGTCGCCACATCCGGGACGCTCCGGTATACTCGCGCCGTCCGACCGCTCTGAGTCGAACTCGCAATGACACACGGCACCAGCGCGGGGCTCGTCAGGATCCTTGGCCACGTGACCGCGATCGTCATGATCCCCATGCTGACCGGCACACTGGGTGGGCTCGTCGCTGACCGAGTCCTCGGAACCTCACCACTCCTTGTGTTGAGCGGGTTCGCGGTCGGGAATCTCGTCGCAATCGGTGGCATTTGGCTCTACATTCGCGTCCAGCGGCGGCGCATCCAACACGCGGGGATGGCCTCGACGGATGACAAATGACGACCCGAGGGATGGGAAGCGCGAGCGACCCGCGCCGGGGGTAGGGCTCGTCTTCGACCTCGGGTTGCGACTGGCGATATCGGTCGTTTTGGGGCTCGGCGCGGGCCTGCTCCTGGACAACTGGCTACGAACGAGCCCGATCTTCACGCTCATCGGGATGGTGGTGGGGATCGGCGCGGCGATGTACACGATCTGGGACGTCGCGCGTATGAGCTTGAGGAGGTAGATCGGCGCAGTGGTACACGTCTCGCTCAAGGCCGAGCCACTCTTCTCCATCGGTCCGTGGACGGTCACCAATAGCATGATCGGCGCCTGGATTGCCTCGCTCATCCTGCTGGCTGCCGCGGTATACGTGTCGCGCCGGGCGCGGATCGTGCCGAATCGCACCCAATCGCTGGTCGAGCTGCCGTTCGAATTCATCTTCGGGGTGGTGCGCGACCAGGGTGGGCGGGCATGGCGCCAGATCCTGCCGCTCATTGCGACGATCTTCATGTTCATCCTCGTCGCGAACTGGATGGGGATCCTGCCTGGCGTCGGGACGATCGGCTACTACGCCACGGAGAACGGCGAAAAGGTCCTGGTGCCGTACGTTCGGGCCGCGGCGGCGGACCTCAACTTCACGCTCGCCCTGGCGATCGTCGCGTTCGCGACCTTCGTAGGCTTTGGGATTCGAATGCAGGGCCTTGGTGGCTACCTGAAGGAGGTGCTCCTCCCTGAGCCAAAGCTGCTCGCGCCGCTGATGGGGCCGATCGAGCTGATCAGCAACCTCTCGCGCCTCATCTCACTTTCCATGCGACTCTTTGGCAACGTCTTCGCCGGCGAGGTCCTCGTTCTCGTGCTTCTCGCCATCGGGCCCGTCTTCGTCTTCGTCGTCTTCGGGCTCGAGCTTCTCTTTGGCATCGTCCAGGCTCTCGTCTTCGCGCTCCTGGCCATGACATATGTTGTATTGGCCACGATCGAGCATCACGCTGAGGGCACGTCGGGCGCCGAAGGCGACCATGGGTCGCCGAATCAGAGCAACCATCCCGCAGGCGCTTCTGCCAGCGGGGGATGACGGGAAGCCCTTCCCCATCCCGGAGGGCACGTAGGAGGAACGCAACACGTGGATCTGACACCTCTCGCCGCGGGGCTGGCGATCGGACTGGGGGCCATTGGTCCAGGGATCGGCCTCGGCATCGGCGTCTCGAAGGCCATGGAAGCGATCGGGCGCAACCCCGAGTCGTACACCACGCTCTTCGTGCCCTTCGTGCTGGGAATTGCCCTGACGGAGGCGGTCGCCATCTATGCGCTGGTGGTCGCGCTGATCCTGATCTTCGTCAAGTAGCCGGCCCAGGCGCCCGATGGAGTTCTTCACCCAGTTCGGCGTCGATTGGTTCAAGCTGATCGCGCAGATCGTCAACTTCCTGGTCGTCCTGTATCTCGTCAATCGCTTTGGATTCAAGCCACTGCTGCGCTTGATGGACGAGCGGGCGGCGAGGATCAGGAAGGGCCTGGAGGACGCGGAAGCGGCCGAACGCGACCGCGAGCTGGCGCGCGCGGAACGTGCCGCGGCACTGGACGAGGCGCGCAAGGAGGCGCAGGCGATGGTCGCGCGCGCCACGAAGATGGCCGAGGACTCTCGCATCGAGATCCTCGCCGCGGCCCGCGCCGACGCGGAGCAGGTCACAGAACGCGCTCGACAGGAGATCAACGCAGAAAAGGAGCGGGCGATCGCTGAGCTCCGCGGCCAGGTGGCAGATCTGGCGCTCGAAGCCGCCGGAAAGCTCATCCGACAGCAGATGGACGCCAAGACGCAGCGCCGCCTCGTCGAGGAGTTCCTCTCCGAAGTGACCCCCTCCACCGAGTCGCGCAACTAGTCATGGCTCGGCGCGAGACGGCGGCGCGGCGATACGCGGACGCGGCCTTCGAGATCGGGCGCTCCGACGGCACGCTGGACCGATGGGCGCGCGAGCTCGGTCGATTTGCCGATCTCTTCGCGGTGCGCGAGCTCCGCGAGTTGCTCGAGCACCCAGCCATCCCGCATGCGGACAAGGAGCGCATCCTGCGTCGGGTCAGCGGAGATGACGTCTCCCCCGAGGCGCTGAACTTGATTCTGTTCATGGTCCGGCGTGGCCGGCCCCGGTCGGTGCCGCGCATGGTCGAGCATTTCAACGAGCTCCTCCGACGCGAGCGCGGGATCCAGCGGGCCGAGATCCGGTCGGCGCTGCCGCTTGACGACGAGGATCGGAGCGCGATCGCCGAGCGGCTCCGCCAGCTCACCCACAACGAGATCGAGATCAGCGAACACCTCGACCCGTCGCTCATCGGCGGGATCGCGGTGCGCATCGGCGACCAGCTCTACGACGCGAGCGTCCGCAGCCGCCTCGAACGGCTTCGCGCTCGACTGACCACCGCCTGAGGCGGCCTCAAGGAACGCGAACAGCGAGGAACGGCGAAACGTATGGCGATCCGATCAGACGAGATCACCTCGATCATCCGCAGCGAAATCAAGGGCTTCGAGGAAGGGGCCGACATCTCCGGTGTCGGGACGATCGTCGAGGTTGGTGATGGGATTGCCCAGATCTACGGGCTCTCGGGGGCGCTCGCCTCAGAGCTCCTCGAGTTCCCAAACGGGATCATGGGCATGGCGTTCAATCTCGAGGAGGAGACGGTTGGTGCCCTGATCCTGGGCGACTACACGTCGCTCAAGGAGGGAGACCAGGTCAAGACGACCGGTCGTGTGATCGAGGTGCCCGTCGGCGATGCGCTGATAGGGCGGGTTGTGAACCCGCTCGGCCAGCCGCTCGACGGGAAGGGCGCGATCAAGACCACGAAGAACCGCGAGGTCGAGCGAATTGCGCCGGGCGTCATTGTGCGACAGCCCGTCGACACGCCGGTCCAGACTGGTATCAAGGCCATCGACTCCATGATCCCGATTGGCCGGGGCCAGCGCGAGCTCATCATCGGAGACCGACAGACCGGAAAGACGGCCCTGGCGATCGACACGATCATCAACCAGAAGGGTCAGGACCTGGTCTGCATCTACGTTGCCATCGGTCAGAAGCTTTCGACCGTGGCGAGCGTCGTCGCCCAGCTCGAAGAGCACGGCGCCATGGAGCACACCATCGTGGTCGCTGCCTCCGCCTCCGATCCCGCGCCGATCCAGTTCCTGGCGCCGTATGCCGGGTGCGCGATGGGCGAGGAGTTCCTGGAGGCAGGCCGCGATGCGCTGTGCATCTACGACGACCTCTCAAAGCATGCCTGGGCGTACCGCCAGGTCTCGCTCCTCATGCGCCGCCCACCAGGCCGCGAGGCCTACCCAGGAGACATCTTCTATGCACACAGCCGCCTCCTCGAGCGGGCGGCCCGCATGAACGAGAAGAATGGTGGCGGGTCGCTGACCGCCCTGCCGATCATCGAGACGCAGGCGGGCGACGTGTCCGCGTACATCCCGACCAACGTGATCAGCATCACCGACGGCCAGATCTTCCTGCAGACCGATCTCTTCAACCAGGGTCAACGTCCGGCGGTGAACGCGGGAATCAGCGTGAGCCGGGTCGGTGGCAACGCCCAGATCCGCGCGATGCGCCAGGTGAGCGGCAAGCTCCGCCTCGACCTCGCCCAGTACCGCGACCTTGCAGCGTTCGCGCAGTTCGCCTCGGACCTCGACAAGGCGACGCGCGACCAGCTCACCCGCGGCGAGCGACTGTCCGAGATCCTCAAACAGCCGCAGTTCCAGCCGCTCGCCGTCGAGAAGCAGGTGGTCATCATCTGGTGCGGGACTAATGGGTTCCTCGACGACGTGCCGCTCCCCAAGGTGCGCGACTTCGAAGCCGGGCTCTACCGCTTCCTCGAGTCCAACCATCCGAAGGTCCTGCCGGTGATCGCCAAGGAGAAGGCGCTCTCCGATGAGCTGAACGCGCAGCTGCGCACGGTCGTCGAAGAGTACCGGCGGCAGGAGGGATATGGATCGCAGGAAGAGCCGGCCGACGGCAAGGAGGCGAAGCCCACCGGCGAGGCTGAGTCGATCGACGACTCTGGTTCGACCGGCAAGGGCGATGCGAGCGGGAAGTCCGAAGCGAGCGGAACCGCGGAGGCGAGCGCAGAGACGACCGCAGAAGCCGAGGCAAGCGACGAACCGCAGAAGAAGACGACCCGGACCTGGGCGAGCGGCAGGTCGCGGCGAAAGAAGGCCGACGCCCCCGCGAAGGAGGAAGGACCCGCCTGATGGCGACCCTCCGTGAAGTCCGCCGCCGGATCGGATCAGTCACCAACATCGCCCAGATCACCCGGGCGATGGAGATGGTGGCCGCCTCGCGCATGAAGCGTGCCCAGGACGCGATCCTGGCCGCCCGTCCGTACTCAGACGAGCTCCGCGAGGCCCTCTCCCGCGTCGTGGCTGCCGCCTCCGAGGAGCTCGACCCTCTCCTTGCTCGGCGGCCCGTGCACCGTATCGGTCTGGTCGCCGTCACAACCGACCGCGGACTCGTCGGCTCGCTCAATTCAAATGCCATCCGCGCGGTCCTGCGCTACGTCACCGAGCGGGCCGTGCCCGGCGACGACGGGACCGAGATCGAGCTCGTCACGATTGGCCGCAAGGGCCGCGACGCATTTCGACGTGCCGGCCTGCACGTTGCGGCTCATTTCCCTCACTTCGGAACCCGCCCGGGCTTCGCGGACGTCACCCCCATCGCCCGCCTGCTCGTCCAGGACTTCGTGTCAGGGCGCTATGACGAGATTGCGATCGCCTACAGCACCTTCATTTCGACACTCACCCAGCGACCGGAGGTGCGGACGATCCTGCCCGTCGAACGGCCCGAGCTGGCCGGGGAGGGCCGGCTGGTGAACGACGATTACCTCTTCGAGCCCTCGCCGGAGGCGGTGCTGGCGCGGCTGTTGCCGCACTACGTGGCAGTCGACATTTATCGGGCCGTCCTCGAGAACAACGCCTCTGAGCAGAGCGCGCAGATGATCGCCATGCGAAATGCGACCGATAACGCGCACGAGCTCATCGACGACCTGACCCTCCTCTACAACAAGACGCGCCAGTCGAACATCACCCGGGAGATGATCGAGATCGCTTCCGGGGCAAACGCCCTTGCCGGCTAACCGAAGGAGACGAACGTAGGCCCATGGCACAAGGAACAGTGATCCAGATCACCGGACCGGTGATCGACGTGGAGTTTCCGGTTGGCGAGCTGCCGGCGATCTACAACGCCCTGCACATCAAGCGACCGGGCGGCGCCGCGGCAGGCACGACCGACGACACCCTCACGGTCGAGGTCCAGCAGCACCTGGGCAACAACTGGGTTCGGGCCGTCGCGATGTCGACAACTGACGGCCTCTCACGCGGCCTGAAGGCGACCGACACCGGTGCTCCGATCACCGTTCCGGTCGGTGCTCCGACGCTCGGCCGGGTCTTCGACGTACTGGGCCGCCCGATCGACGGCAAGGGACCTGTCAAGGCGAAGGAGATGCTCCCCATCCACCGCGATCCGCCCCCCTTCGAGGAGATGCAGACCGACGCCCAGGTCTTCGAGACCGGGATCAAGGTCATCGACCTGATCGCTCCGTTCAGGCGTGGCGGCAAGGTCGGCGTCTTCGGCGGGGCCGGCGTCGGCAAGACGGTCATCATCCAGGAGCTGATCCGGAATATCGCCGCGGAGCACGGTGGCTACTCGGTCTTCGCCGGTGTCGGCGAGCGGTCCCGCGAGGGGAACGACCTGATCGGGGAGATGACCGAGTCGGGCGTCATCGACAAGACCGTCATGGTCTTTGGCCAGATGAACGAGCCCCCCGGAGCGCGCCAACGCGTTGGGCTCACCGGCCTGACGATGGCGGAGTACTTCCGTGACGTCGAAGGGCGCGACATCCTCCTGTTCATCGACAACATCTTCCGATTCACGCAGGCAGGGTCTGAGGTCTCAGCCCTCCTCGGCCGCATGCCGAGCGCGGTGGGTTACCAGCCGAACCTGGCGACCGAGATGGGCGACCTCCAGGAGCGGATCACGTCGACGCGCAAGGGGTCGATCACCAGCCTCCAGGCGATCTTCGTTCCTGCCGACGACTACACCGATCCCGCCCCGGCCACGACCTTCGGCCATCTCGACTCGACCATCCGCCTCGAGCGCTCGATCGTGGAGCTCGGCATCTTCCCGGCGGTCGACCCGCTGACCTCGACGTCGACTGTGCTCGACCCTCGGGTCGTTGGGCAGGACCACTTCGACGTGACGCGCGAGGTGCAGCGCACGGTGCAGCGCTACAAGGACCTCCAGGACATCATCGCCATCCTGGGAATGGACGAGCTCTCTGAGGAAGATCGCGTCACCGTCGCTCGAGCACGACGGCTGCAGCGGTTCATGAGCCAGCCGATGTTCGTGGCTGAGCAGTTCACCGGCCGCACGGGCAAGTACGTCGAGCTCAAGGAGACCGTGCGCGGATTCAAGGAGATCCTCGAAGGGACCTACGACACCCTGCCCGAGCAGGCGTTCTACATGGCCGGGCAGATCGAGGACGTCGTGGCCAACGCAGAGAGCATGAAGTAGACCGATGGAGCTGATGGTCGCCGCGAAGGACACCTTGGCTGGCTCGCGCGACAGCCTGCGGCGCCCTTCGCGGCGCCCTGTTCCTTGTCCCTCTTCCCCTCCGGTCGCAGCGCGCGTCCGACGTCCTTTCTGCGACCAATCCCACTTCATGCCCTCGCCGTTCGAGGTGTTGTGAAATGCCGTTGCATCTGGAGATCGTCACGCCGGAGCGCCGAGCCTATGCCGATGACGTCGACATGGTCACCGTGCCCGGCATCGATGGCGAGCTGGGGATCCTGCCCCATCACACGCGCCTGATCAGCGCCTTGGGTATCGGAGAGCTGCGGATCAAGAAGGCGGGGACCGTGCAGAGCCTCCTCATCGCCGGCGGATTCGTGGAGGTGCGTCCGGACAAGGTGATCGTGATGGCCGACCTGGCTGAGCACACCGACGAGATCGACGAGGCGAAGGCGGTCGAGGCCCGCCGCCGGGCCGAGGCGGAGCTGGAGGCGGTCCACGATCCAGTCGACCTGGCCCGTGTTCGCGCCTCACTCCAGATGGCGCTCATGCGCGAACGGATCGCCGTCCGTCACCGCTCGCGGGGATGAGGCGGCCCAGGTCCCAGAAGTCGGTCTCGGGTAGCATCGATCGATGGCGGAGCAGGACAACCCGGTGCCCATGACGCCCGACGAAGCGGAGCAAGCGCACCTGCGCGGTCCGGAGGGCGCGGCCGACCATTCGTTTCGGCGCATGCAGGAGCTGCGCAAGATCGGGCGCGAGTACCCGTTCATCTGTCCCGTTGACTTCAAGCCGCATAAGGGCTCGCCGCCCGGGTCGGACCCAAATGCGGATCCCACCTTCGTGGCGAATCACTCGCTCGACGACGGCGCCCACTATCTGGGCTGAGGCGGGCTGACCGATGCAGACCTGTGACCACTGCGGCACCCGCGCGCCGCAGCTTCCCGTGCGGATCGAGATCGTCCGGGAGAGTGGGCCGATCGGCCTTGCCGGCGAGCCCCGGCCGGGCGAGACCATGAACTTCACCAAGGGCTACGCGTTCTGCTCCGCCGATGACGCCTACACCTGGGCGCGCGAGCGCAGGTACATGCTCTGCAACCGCGAGCCCACGCCCTTCGAAGCGGGGATGCAGCCCTACCTCCCGAGCCGGCACATGGGCGGCCGCCTGGGCCTCTGTGACGGGCACCACACCGGGCCGCACGAGTGGAAGGAAGCCTGGCCGGCCTGAGCACGACGGGTAGACTGCATCGGTCTATGCAGAAATTCATCGTCACCGGCGGCCAGCCATTGCACGGCGAGGTCAAGATCGCCGGGGCCAAAAACGCCGTCCTGAAGCTGATGGCCGCCGCCACGCTGACCGACGAGCTGTGCACGCTGCGCAACGTCCCACGCATCAGCGACGTGACGATCATGGGCGAGACGATGGCCGACATCGGTTTTGAGCTGAAGCGCACCGAGGCGGATGCCGTTGAGATCCGTGCCGGCGAGGCGAACTGGCTCTTCGTGCCGCTCGAGGCTGCCAAGCAGATGCGCGCCAGCTTCATCCTGCTCGGGCCGCTCCTGGCACGATTCGGCCGGGTCATCATCAGCAACCCGGGGGGCGACCGGATCGGGCGCCGGCCAGTCGACCTCCACGTCGAGGCCATGCACCGCCTCGGCGCGGAGATCGAATACAAGAACGGCTATTACTTCGCCCACGCACCGCACGGCCGCCTGCGAGGCGCGCGGATTGAGTTTCCGTACGTGACGGTGATGGGCACCGAAAACGCATTGCTGGCCGCAGTCCTCGCGGATGGGACCACGGTGATCGAACAGGCGGCCAGCGAGCCCGAGACGGACGACCTGATTGCCATGCTCTGCGACATGGGCGCGCGAATCGAACGCACGGCCCAGCATCGGCTGGAGGTGGAGGGCGTCGACACCTTGCACGGCACGGACCACACCGTCATCGGGGATCGCATCGAGGCGGGGACCTTCGCCATCGCCGCGGCGCTCACCGGCGGGGAGGTGATCGTGCGTGGCATCAACCCGGCGCACCTGAGCGCCTTCCTGGACGTGCTCGAGGATATGGGCGTCCCCCACGAAGCCGATGGGCCTGGCTCAACCCTAAGGGTGAGCGCAGCGCCGTCCTACCGGCCGGCCGACGTGGAGACGGCGCCCTATCCGGGACTGGCCACCGACCTGCAGGCACCCCTCGCGGTGCTCATGACCCAGGCCGATGGCAGCTCAACCATCCACGAGGCGATCTACGAGGATCGGCTGGAATACACCACCGAGCTCAACAAGATGGGCGCGGTCATCGAAGTCCTCGACGAGCGGCACGCGCGCGTCGCCGGCCCTACCCCGCTTCATGGCCGCGAGGTCGCGATCTCGGACCTGCGCGCCGGGGCGACGCTGGTACTGGCGGCACTTGCCGCTGCCGAGACGAGCGTGATCGACGGCGTGGAGCACGTGGACCGTGGCTATGAACAGATCGAGTCAAAGCTCGTGGCGCTGGGAGCGCAGATCCACCGCATCGACGCCTAGCTCTACGGCTGAGGCTGGCATCGCGGGCACCAGTACGTCGTCCGCGCGAGCGGTCCCTGGCGATCGGAACGGATCAAGGCTCCACAGCGACGACACGGGCGGCCGGCGCGCCCGTAAACCCAGAGGCTGGCGCCGGGCCGCTCGACGCCCGTCGTGACCCGCCGCCCGCCACGCAGGTTTGCCGAGAGGACCCGCTGCGCCTTGGTGACGAGGTGACGAAGGGTGTCGTCGTCGAGTTCCGCGACGGGCCGCCACGGGTTGACGCCCTCCATGAAGAGCACCTCGTTGCGTACGACATTGCCAATCCCCGCCAGCGCGCGCTGGTCGAGCAAGGCTTCGCCAATCGCCGCGCTTACTGGGGCGTCGGCCGGCGCATCGGCCCGCGTGTCGGCCCTCGTGGCCCCAGCTCCGCTGGCAACCAGCGCACGAAGGCGGCGGATCGCCTCATCGGCGTCGTCAGCGTCGAATGAGCCGGAGAGGAGATCCGGGCCAAGCGTTCGGAGCGGCCGTGAGTGGGCGAGTTCGGCATCCGTCAACAGCTCGGCCACCGGGCAGTCGAAGCAGACCGCGACCGTGTTTGCCGTCTCGAGGACCACGCTGGCGCGGCCCGCCGGCATCCGCCAGGCCTCGCCGGTCCGGTACCGATGCCACGAGCCCGTCATGCGCATGTGCGTTCGTAGCGTGAGCCGATGCGGCCCCCCGTCGCCGCCAGCTGCCTCGAAGCCGATGAGCAGGTGCTTACCGCGCGCCTCGACGCTCACGACGGCCGACCCCACCACCTCCGGAGGTCCGGCGGTCGCCGCAGGAACGGGCCGGGCCGGGCATCGGCCGCCGTGATGGTCTGGCCGAGGAGCACGCGGCGCAGCACCTCGGCCGTTCGGAAGATCGTGTCGCCTTCCGGCACGGAGCGGGGCGCCTACCCGATCCCGAGCTCGTCGAGGTGAGCGAGGAGGTCGTCGGCGTCGCGGTAGACGCGAAACGCCCCGGCGGCGGTCAGCTCATCGGCTCCGTATCCACCCGAAAGGACGCCGACGCTCAGCATCCCCGCCCGGCGGGCGGCGAGCAGATCCCAGGTCGCGTCGCCGACCACATAGCACGAGGGGTACGGCTGTCCGAGCCGCTCGGCGGCGGCCATGAACAGGTCGGGCTCAGGCTTGGCGCGCATGACGTCGCCGCGGTCGATGACCACCGCGCCGTCCGGAACACCCAGCGCCGCCAGAGAGGCGTCGATCTCCGGATGCCGGCCCGACGTCGCGATGGCCCACGGGACGCCCGTACCCTGCAGGTGCTGGAGCATCTCGACCGCACCCGGCAACGGGCGCCGCTCAGGCAGCAGATCCCGATACAGCTCGCCATGGCGCTTCTGCACTCGCTCGACTTCATCGGCTTGGAGCGGGCGACCGAGCTCGCGCGCCACCGCTCGGGCGAAGAGTCCGCCGCTCATCCCGATCCGCCGGTGGATGCGCCATGCGTCGATGGGCATCCCGGCCTCGGCGAGGGCGCGTTGCCAGGCCAGGACGTGTGCATAGACCGACGAGCGTCCCGTCGAGGTCGAAGATGAGTGACTGCATGGGCGCATCGTACCGGCAGTCCCACTGCTGACCCGCAGTCCTCGGCCGGTATACTGCCGAGACCCCTCCACGGCGTTCCTGGAGGGCACGAGCACGCACCAACCCGCACCGAAGGTTCGGCGCAGCGCCTCATGCAGAAGCACGCACCCCCGCACTCCGGAATCCGCCCGCTGATCCACATGCAAACCTGCGCGCCACTCCGCTCGCAAGCCCGCTCAGGGATCGCCTCTGAGCCTCGCTTGTCGAACGGCCGGGAGCGAGAGGCAGTGCCCGAGCTCGACCCGAGATGAAGATCGGGATCGACCTGGGGACTGCCAACATCCTTGTCTACGTCAAGGGAAAGGGGGTCGTCCTCAACGAGCCGAGCGTCGTAGCGATCAGCGAGGACGACAACCGGCTGGTTGCCGTCGGCGAGGAAGCGCGCGAAATGATCGGACGGACGCCGGGCAATGTCCGTGCCATCCGCCCCATGCGCGACGGTGTCATCGCGGACTACCTGATCACAGAAGCCATGCTGCGCTACGTCATCAACAAGGTGGCGCGCGTCCGGATCTTCAAGCCCGACGTGATGATCAGCGTGCCCTCCGGCGTAACGAGTGTCGAGAAGCGTGCCGTCAGGGATGCCGCCCTCAAGGCGGGGGCGCGTGATGCATTCCTTATCGAGGAACCTCTGGCCGCTGCGATCGGCGCCAACGTCCCGATATCAGGGCCGAGCGGCAACATGATCATCGACATCGGTGGTGGAACCACAGAGATCGCGGTCATCGCGCTGGGTGGCATCGTCGTCAGCGACTCGGTGCGTGTCGCCGGGAATCGGTTCGACGAGGCGATCGCCAACTACATCCGGCGGAAGTACAACCTGATGATCGGTGACCGGACTGCGGAGGAGGTGAAGATCCAGATCGGCTCCGGCCTGCCGCTCGATGAACCGTTGACCATGGAGGTAAAGGGCCGCGACCTCATTGCCGGGTTGCCCCGAACCATCCCCATCTCCTCGACCGAGGTGACCGAGGCCATCGAGCAGCCCCTGCAACAGGTGATCACCGCGGTCCGCAACGTCCTGGAGCAGACGCCCCCCGAATTGTCGAGCGACATCATCGACAAGGGAATGGTGATGACCGGCGGCGGGAGCCTGCTGCGCAATCTGGACACGCTGCTGACCCAGGTGACCGGCATTCCCTGTCATGTCGCGGAGAACGCCCTCAACTCGGTCGCGGTGGGGACGGGGCTCGCCCTCGAGCACTTCACCCAGTACAGAAAGAGCCTGGTGAGCAGTTCGTGACGGCTGCGGCGCCCGCGGTCATTGCCCGATCTGAGGTGCGCGAACGAACCGGGGGGCAGGACGATCGGGCCCTCGCCTTCGCGGACTTCCACACGCACACTCGCGCCAGCCGCGACTCGCTACTCAGCGAGGAGCGGTTCGTGCGCCTCGCGGTGGAGCGGGGCTTGACGCACGTGGCGGTGACGAATCACAACAACGTGGAGGGCGCCATGGCGGTGCGCGAAACCGCGGTCGAGCTCGGCTTGGACGATCGTCTGCACGTGATCCTGGGCGAGGAAGTTTCGAGCGCCGATGGCGAGATCGTCGGGCTCTTCCTCGAGCGAACGATCGCGCGTGGCCTATCGGCCGACGAGACCGCCGACGCCATCCACGAACAGGGTGGTCTCGTTTCGATCCCTCACCCCTTCGACCCCTTTCGTCGCTCGCACATCCGCGAAGAGCCGCTCATCGGTCTGCTCGAGGCGGGCAAGGTGGACGCCATCGAGATCTTCAACAGCCGGGTCACGTTCCATCGGCACAACCAGGAGGCAGCGGATCTGGCCGTTCTCTACGGTGTGCCGGGGATCGCCGCGTCGGACAGTCATTCGGGGATCGAGGTTGCGATGAGCTTTAATGTGCTCCCCGCATTCCGCAGCGCAGAAGAGCTGAAGACCGCGCTCCCGGGCGTTGAATGGCACGGTTCGCGCTCGACCAAGCTCATCCACCTGACGACCCGCTACGCGGTCTGGTCGAAGGCCGTGCGACGCCGGATGGGCCGCTGAGGAGCCAGCACGCGATGAGCCTTCCAGACCGATGACGGGCCAGCACCCCGGCGCGCCCCATCAACACGGCCACTCGCTCTACGAGCCCGGAGAATTCCTCGACGCGCCACCTACCGAGGCGATCCCGGAGCAGGAGGTCAGCCTCGCACGCCGATTCCTGAACGTCCGGACGATCGGCTCGCTCGTATTCGGCATCCTCATGCTCTTCCTCCTCTTCCGCGTCGTTCTGAATATCGACTTCGGATCGACCTGGAGTCGGATCGCGCATGCGAACGTGTGGTTCCTGCTGCTCGCGCTCCTGGCCTACTACGCGACCTTCCCTCTGCGTGGCTATCGCTGGGCCTACATCCTCGGCAAGGTTGGCACCACCGTCCGGCTCGCGGCCGCGACCGAGATCCTCTTCCTCTCATGGTTCGTGAACTGCCTGGTGCCGGCCAAGCTTGGCGACCTCTACCGCGCCTACCTGCTCAAGGCGAACTACGGCGGCTCGGCCTCCCGAACGGTCGGAACGATCTTCATCGAGCGCATCGCCGACATCATTGTCATCGCCGGCCTGGCACTGGCCGCCGGCTACTGGTCGTTCCGTGGTCGTCAGCGCCCCGAGGTCGATGCCCTCTTCATCGCCGGCCTGGTGCTGGCGGTTGCGCTGATCCTCTTCCTCGTTGCCCTTCGCTACTTTGGTCATCGGCTCACGCAGTTTCTGCCGCTGCGCGTGCGAGAGCTCTACGAGCGCTTCCACGAGGGCAGCACGAGGGCGTTGACCGCGCGCAGCCTGCCGACCATCCTCGTCCTGACGGTCGCAATCTGGCTGCTCGAGGGAGCGCGGGTTTTCTTCGTGATTCGGGCGCTGAACTTCTCGGATGCGAACCTGGGCATCAGCGCATCGGTCTTCGTCGCGCTCGCTGCGGCGCTTCTCACCGCCATCCCGCTCTCGCCCGCCGGCATCGGTTTTGTCGAGGCTGGAATCGTCGGGGCGCTGCTCATCTACGGGGTGCCGCACGAACCTGCGGTGGCGGTCGCCCTCACCGACCGAGCGATCTCGATCCTCACCGTAATCGTCCTCGGTGGCATCCTTTATGCGACGAGCGGAATGGTGCGGCGCGCACATGGCGCGCAGCCAAGCCCTGTGGTCCGCACAGCGGGCCACACGGGCTCGCCCTGACCGTTCCTGACCATCGGCCGCCCGTCAGTACCTTCGGACTATTGAGCCACGTGGAGCCCACTGCGATGCTGCGGTTGCTTGCACGCACCACCCGAGAGCCCTGTGGGTGGCGTGCGCCGAACGTGGCAAATGCATGACGCTCCAGACGCCTCGGTCCTTTAACGTCTGGCTTCGCGGCCAGTTGAAGGAGAAGAAGATGAGCCAGCGGCAGCTGGCGCTCCAGTCGGGCGTGGACCACTCCACGATCTCCCGGCTGATCAAGGGCGACCGCATGCCGTCGCTGGGCACCGCCACGAAGCTGGCTCGCGGACTTCGCGAGATCCATGACGAGGCGGAGGGACCTGCATACTTCGCCAGCGTCGGCGCGCGCCAGGTTCTCCCCACGACACGCGTCGAATACGCCCTGCGCGGCGACGACCTGCTCACCGAGGCCGATGTCCGCGAGCTGATGCAGGCCTATATCAGTGTCCGAACCCGGCGCAGTCGGCGCCCGGGCGGTCCCACGGACGGGGCGAACAGCCTCTCTCGCGGCGCCTAGCCTCTCGGCAGGGCGGCCGCCGGTCGGCCGCTCGTCGGCAAAGGGGCGCTCGGGCCCTCGCGGTGTCCCGACTCATCAGCCGTCGTCACCATTCGCTTTAGGCGAGCCACGGCGCATTCCCACCACACCTCTGGCGGGCAGTCGTGCTCAGAAGACCCACCGCCGTCCATGAGCGCGTGCACCCGACCCGCTTAACGCGAGTGCAGGCAGCACGTGACGAGTCGGCGATCCGACGGCTGGATACCCCACCCCTAACGCGAATGCATTCAGCAGGTGACGAGTCGCGAGCTCGCGCACGCATCGTCGGAACCCGACGCCCGCACCCTCATTCCGCACGCAACCTTGGCGAGACTCGCGTGGAGCCGCGGTTCAACCGAAACGCCTTCGGCGGCAACAGCGGCAACTCCACGGCGCCCGAAAAGAGCAGCCACGCGCGGCGCACATTTATCGCGTCGTAGCCCGCCTCGACCCCCGGCGTCTCGAGGATGAAGGTCGTCCCGGCGGCGCTCAGTCGGGCGTCACGCAGAAGGGCGGCCATGCCTTCTGGACCGATGCGCCCCGCTCCCACGTGCTCGTGCCGATCGTTGCGCGATCCGCGCTCCGACTTCGAGTCGTTGAGGTGGATCAGCGCCAGCCGATCCAGTCCCACCAGCTCGGCGAAGCGGTCAAGCACTCCAGCGACCCCTTCGGCGGTCGCGATGTCGTATCCCGCGCCCCATAGGTGCGCGGTATCGAGGCAGAAGGCGAGTTGGTCGACGCCGACCGGCTCGAGTCTACCGGTCGCTTCGGCAATTTCGGCGAGCTGCTCGATGGTTGAGCCCAGGTTGTCTCCCCCGCCTGCGGAGTTCTCGAGGACGAGGCGAACGCCTGGCGGCGTCTCAGTCAGGACCGCTGCCACGTTTTCGGCAATCCGCCGCAGGCCCGTTGAATGCCCGTCGCCACGGTGTGAACCGATGTGTGTGTTGACCAGCGTGGCCCCATATTCCGGCGCGCGCCGCATCTCGTAGACGAGACCCTCACGTGACTGGGATGAGAAGGGCTCCGCCCCGCCAGCCAGGTTGATCAGGTAGCTGGCGTGGATCGCCACCGGCGTGATCCCCTCGCGTCGCGTGTAGTCGATGAACTGCGGTGCGTCCTTAGGGGGCTCCGGGCGACGCCGCCAGGCGGTCGGGTTGTCGCTGAAGATCTGGAGGGCGGTCGCTCCAATCTGACGCGCGCGGCGCGCGGCTTTCATCAGGCCGTTGCCAACCCCGAGGTGAATACCGACGCGTGGCGCATCGTCTGGCCAGGTCAGGCGCCGCCGAGGCTCACGCTCTGCTACCGTGCGGGCCATGGCCGCCTCACGGCGCGACCGCCTGTCCGTCGCGCTCTTTCTCTATTTTGTGGCCCTCATCCTCACGGTTGTGGTGCTGCTGGTCGTAACGACCTTCAACCACTGACCGATGATGCGCCGACGGAGCGCTCAGAGACGCACTCGACGTCGCTCGACCACCGGCTCGATCAACCCGTAGCTGCCATTCGCGCGCCGATAGAGAACGCACAGCTCCGCGCTCTCCGCGTTCAGGAAGAAGTAGAACGCATGGCCGAGCTCTTCCATCCTGGCGATGGCGTCCTCCTCGAACATGGGCATCATGTCGAAGCGCTTGACGCGAGAGATCGCAGCCCGGCCATCGCCATCGGTTGCTGGGGCGAGGGTGCCGGTCGCCTCGCGGGTGGCCACCTCGTCCGGCTCCCCGGCGACGCGCTCGCGCACGCTCCTTGGCCGCTTCTTGCTCCGCACGACTCGCCGCTCGAGCTTGTCGAGCACCATGTCGATCGCGGCAACAGCCGTGGGCCCTGAAGAGACCGAGCGCAGGAGCGTTCCGTCGTTGAGCAGCGTCACCTCGGCAACGTGGCTCGACTCGCTGGCGCGTGAGGCATGCGCGATCAACTCGACCGATGCCTCCGCATCCGGGTGGGCAATCCTGTCCAGGCGACGCAGCTTGCGCTCGATCGTCGCGCGCAGCCGCTCGCTCAGCTCGAGGTTCCGGGCCTTGACGTTGGTCTTCATGTCGGATCCTCCCGCGCAGCGATCCGCTTCCAACAGATCACCCTACGGTAGCACCCGAGGGGTCACACCTCCCGTGCCAGCGTGAACCCGTAGACGTGGTCGCATCCGGCGGCCATCAGGGCTGCCGCGCAGGCCTCCAACGTGGCCGATGTGGTCAGGATGTCGTCGACCAATATGACCCGCGGAGGTGGCCGGGCAGCGTTACGCATGAGGAACGCGCCGCGAAGATTGCGCAAGCGAGCGGCACGATCAAGACGATGCTGCTTGGTCGTCGCTCGCGCGCGGATGAGGAGCTCGCGGACGGGCACAGTTCGATGAACCGCGAGTCTCCGGGCCAGGAGCGCTGCCTGGTTGTACCCGCGCTCGCGAAGGCGGATCGGATGGACCGGTACCGGCACCAGGGGTAGCGGGCCACAGACCTCCGTCAGATCGTCGAAGGCGGGCAGTGCCGCCGTCGCCAACGGCGACGCGAGACGACCGGCGCCACCGTACTTCAGGCGCTGCAGAGCACGGCGTAAGGGTCCCTCGTAACGGAATGCGGCGATGGCTAGTGTCAGCGTGTCGCCGACGACAACGCCGGCGTCTCCCACCCAGAATCGGTCCGCAGCCGGGCTCGCCGGCCTGAACGACGCCCGGCACGCGTCGCACAGCGGCGAGCCGTACCGGCCGCAGCCGGCGCACGACGGCGGCAGCAGAACGTCGATGAGCGCCATGCGACACAGTGGCTGATGGAGGCTTACGGGAGGCTTATTGGCGCCTTATCGGAATCGCAGGTCAGTCGAGACCGGTTACGGCGACCACCTGAGACCGATTGAGGAGCACGAATTCGTACTTCGTGTGCAGTCTTCGGTCGGCGAGCCATCGGACCCGGGCATCGAGGAGCGGCAGAAAGGGCGGATCCGAGGCCTGCAGGTATCCCATCAGCGAGGCGCCCGGATAGATACTCACCGTGCCCTCCACGAGATGACCGATGGTAACGGCCAGGATCCGATGCGGTTCCTTCTCGATCTGCACGTCCTCGCTCGCCGGGACAGACGCAGGCGCGACACGCTGCGTAATGAGCGTCACGTCCGCAAGGCGGATCGAGAGCTCGCCCAGCTCGTCGGCCGTCGGCATGCCTCGACGATTTAGCAAGGTCACGTCATGGAGGGTGACGGATCCGGTCTGGAGGCTGAAGAAGTCAGAGATGCGGCGGAAGCCTTGCAGCTGCACCCCCCCGGAGATGCGGAGGTGGGTACCGATGATCTCGACCCGCTGCACTGAGGGAGTGGCGCCGGGCTCAGCGAGGAAGCCCGGTCGGAACTCCGTGATCACTCAATCAGCCCATAGTCGAGCGGCTGGGTGAACGAGTCGGCCTGGTAGATGAAATGGAAGCTCGAGTTGCCCGAGAGTGTCAGGTCCCAGGTGATGAACTGCAGAGTCAGGTCGATGCTGCTGCCACCCGAACCTCCGGCGTTGCCGCCCATCGTCACACCGGCCGACGGTGTATATACCGTGCCGCTCATTACGACGCCGCCGCCACCGGAGAGGGACACGATCGGCTGAGCCCACGTAGGGCTCGGTACTGGGTTGGCGTCCTGCCAGATCAACAGATTGCGATAGAGATCGTTCTTGAAGGCGCTCGTGTCGAGGTCCGGGTTGTAGGCCCGCACCATGAAGACCGCGCCGGCGGCGACCGTGATCTGCTCGCCGGCCGCGGCATTGGTTTCCGGCAGGTAGTAGATCAGCACGCCGCAGTTCGTTGCCACGCAGTCTGTGGGCCATTGTGCCTGGGTAGTGCTGGTCTTGGCCGTCGGGATCGCGTAGACCTCGCTCTGGGCCCCAAGGTCCAGCCCGCCGTTGCCGGAGGCGCCCTTCATAACGTAGATCCCTGGGTGCAAGAACGCCTTGGACTTGTTCTTGAGCTGGATGCCTCCGACATAGACGCCAGGTTCCAGCACAGTGCTTCCACCGCCAAGGACCATTCGGGACGCGCTCTGCACCGGCATGCTGCTGATCGGTGGCGGGCTATTGGCAAGGAAGCCAAGCGGATCGTTCTTCCACAACGAGTGCTCGATTGGAGCAGGCGTCACCGTTAGGGCGGTGGGCTTGTACTCGCCGACGATGCGGATGGCCGCGCCGGCGCCCATGGTGACGGATGCGGCGTTGCCGTTGGTCGAAAAGGCTCCGCCGTTGGCTGCGCTGCAGGACGAGTCGATGTAGATGGAGCTGTCGAAGTTGACCGTCGGTCCGCCGGAGAGCAAGAACGAGGGACACCCTCTAAGACCGTTTGGCCAGCTCAGGTTGGAAGGATCCAGCTCGACCACCGAGTAGTTGTTTACGGTCGTCTGGCCGTTGATTGCGGAGCTCGCGGTGCCCACGGTCATTGGACCGATGCCAAAGATGCTTCCAAAGAATGTTTCGGAGGTCTTGCCAAGAGTCACCTGGACCGCATTGTTTTTCGGCCAGCCGCTCACGCAGCTCACAACCACCGTGTTGAGGTCGTAGCCCGGAATATTGGTGGCGACGCTCGCCTTTGCAGCCGCGACGACGCTGGCCTGTGGGGCGCCCGGGGGCGGACCGGCGCTCGCGCTGCAACCCTTGGGGCTGATGGCCTGAATAATGTTGGCGGCGGCCAGCGCAGCCGAGTCGGACGCGTCCTGGAGCTCACGGCGCAGCACGACCCCGCGAGCTCCATCGAAGAGCAGCGCCAGCATCATGATCACCACGACGAATGCGCCGGCGAAGATGATCAACACCTGTCCGCGTGGGCTGGAAGAGGATTTCACGTTCATGTCAGTGGTTCACCAGCATGGTGGTTGTGGCTCGGAGTGAGACGCCGCCGAGACCAAAGAACGAGGGGGCAGCCAGCGCGACGGTGCTCGTGACCGTGACGGTCACCTTCTGGCCGCGGTCATTGGTGGCGCCAGCTTCATTCGTGTCGCCCGTGCAGGCAGTGACGGCCCAGTAGCAAACCTGCACGGTGACGTCGGTTCCTGAGGACCTCGCCCAATTGATGGCGGCGTCCTTGATGGCCTGCGTCGACGGCGACGGATACGGACAATCGGTGCTCGCCGGCGGGATCACAGCGTTGCCGCCAGGCGGTCCCACGGGGCAGGCGGTGCTCGCCGAGCCGCCGTGGACAATCGCGAAGCGCGTGGCCTCGCGTGCAGCGTTGGCGAGCGTGTCGTTTGCCCACACGACATGACCAAGGTCAAAGATGGCCACCAGCAGAAGCAGAAAGACGGGTAGCACGAGGGCAAACTCGACGAGGGTCTGGCCTTGGGAATTGCGGCGAATGGTCATGAGTTTCGGCCTCGGACGATGCTGTAGGTGCGGTCGGCGCTCAGCGTGACCGAGCCCTGAGGCAGGAACGGGTACGGGAAGAGCGTCTGGAACGAGAGCGAAACGGTGACGTGCCCTGTCCCGATCGGGTTCTTGGTCGAGGCGCCAACCGCGGTGGTACTGGTGCTCAACGTTGCGGTCACCGAGGGAGCGGTACACGTCTCGAGGGGCGTAGGACCGGTACCCGGGACGAAGCCGGGGACGCTCTGAGCTTCAAGGCAGACGATCCGCCTGGCATCGGTCGTTGCGGCGGCCGCGTCGGCGCTGTTGGTCGCGACGAACTCGGCCGCGTCTCGGGACGCCGATTCGACCGTCAACCAGGCCTGGTAGGCCCGTGCGAAGTCCGCGGCGCCGCCGGCAAAGGCGAGAAGGAAGGGCAGGATTAGCGCCATCTCGACGAGGGACTGCCCTCTGCGCGAGCCGCGCCGCCGCCTACCGAGCTTCAGGAGGTTCACCATTCATTCCGTCCTGGGAGTTGATGTCCTCAGGCTACGGACGCAACCTTGCGGGTCGCCTTGAAGGGTGGCCGCCGATAGGCCGGACGGGTACGGTACTTTCGTTCGACCGATGGCCCCGCCCGCCCGCCCCGTTCCTTAGACCGGCGTGATCGTGACCTGATCGCCCGGCTGGGTACCCGTTCCCTCAAGGGCGCCCGCGGGCAGCTCGAGGCAGTCGCGTGATCCGGGGTTCCACCACGCGAAACGCCATGGCTTGAGCCGCGGGACAGTCTTGGTCACGCGCCCGGATCGGTCCAGGAAGACCAGATCGATGGCGTATCCCATGAAGGTCGTGTCGATGGTCGTGGCCCCCGGGAGCAGCAGGCCTTCGCCGGCCTGCAGCCGAGGCAGGAGGTGCAGGCCAAAGATTTTCTGCACCATCGACTTCGCCACCCGGCAGCGCTCGGCCAGGATCGTTCCACGTGTCTCATTCGCGATGCGGGCCACTCGCGCCATGCGGAGCAGATGGTAGCGGGCAGGGAAACGCCCCGGTCCGCTATGTGGTCCCGGGGCGCGTCTTCAGGAGCAGGGGGTGGATGCGGATACCGTTATCGTGGAATCGTTAGGAGCGCTGATTGGCCAACCCGTGGGCTCGGTCGATAACCCGCGGTCTCTCGCCCGCCACAATGAGGCCGCGAGCGAGGATCACTGCGGCCGCGATACACCCGGCGAGCAACCCCAGGTCGGGGAGACCCAGAAAGACATGAGCCATGTTGACCCACGTCCAGACCGCCAAGAGCCACAAGACAGACAGCGAAATGCGTCGGAACATAGGACGGATCTTGACGGATCGGCCCCCCGGGGCAAATCACCTATTCGTCCTATTCACGGGCTGCAGACACTGACGGTCGGTGAGCAGGCAGGGTCGATCCTGAGAACCCCGTTCGTGTCGACCACCCAGGCGTTGATGTTGAAGACTGAGGAGTCGAACTTCAGCGTCCACGTGATGAGCTGGCCCACCTGCGATGTCTGACCAGTATTGCCCTTGAATTGGGCGTTGTCCGAAGGTGCGTATTGGATGCCAGCGAGGAAGATGTTTCCTCCACCTGTGAGCTTGAGCGTGTTGTTGTGCGCATCGTCGCAGGCGGAAGGTTCCGGTTCGACGACGAGGCAGTTCACGTCCGGTCGAACCAGGAGTGACATGGGGATCGAGGGACCGCCATTTGGATCCGGGAGGCCAACCGGACCAGTCGGACCGCTGGCAGGCTGCGCCCACGTGCCGCCCGCGTTCAAATACTGGTCGCCGAAGTTCAGGCCGACCAGTGATGTGGCACCGCTGGTCGTCATTTGGCCTGGGGTGGCATTCGGGTTGTTGGACTCCATGAAGACCAGCGCCACGCCGGGCTGGTTGGGGACGTATCCACCAATCAAGGTCGAGCCGATGCTCAGCCCGTGGTCGAAGTAATAAACGCCAGGCTCGAGAAGGAAAGCGACGTTGTCGGTGTTATTCGTCAGGGTGAAACCCGAATAGATGCCCGGCTTGAAGCACATGGCTGTGATCACGGATGGGTCATTGATCTTGTTGTTGTTCTTGAGGTCACGGTAGGAGTCCGGCACAAGCGCCTGCTGCGCGGCGCAGCCCGAAGTGTCCTGTGCGGCCGCTTGGTTCGCGTATGTAGGTGTTCCGCTGGCTGCAGTCGGTATCGAGTATCCGGGATCCAGGTTCAGGGACGTGTTCGCCACACCCGTGGGCGCACCCGTCCAGGCTTTGTACGTGTCGTGGTAGAAGAGGTTGAACCCGGAATCGATCTGAAGGAGCGAATTCGTCCCTGAGTAGTCCATGTTGGTGTTTACGGCGACGTCCGACTGGCCCACGATCACGTGGCTGCCACCAGTGATGAACAGGTCGTTCTCGTTGGCGTCGGTTCCGTTGGTACGCGGACGCGGTGGTCGCAGCGTGACGATGCCATAGGAACGGCCATGGACGATCGCGGCGACAGAGCGCGTATTCACGTTCCAAGTCGTCTGGCCAAGAACACGCGCGAAGGTTAGCCCGAACGACGGCTGGCTGATCGTGACCTGCATTGCCTGCTGGTGGGGGGGGTCATCGTCGCAATCCACGCAGCTTGGTGAAGGCGTTCTGACAGCGACGACATATTGAGGGGAGGTTCCCGGAAGCGGACAACCGGTTGCGCTCTGACAACTGGCTTGGGCCGCGAGCGCTGTCGGGCTTCCGGTTGAACCGAGCTCCTGCACCAGAATCGTCATCGCGTCGACTCGCGCCTGCTGCTGCTGCGTGGCACCAGGAAGCTGGCGGCTACCCGGGATCTGGAGGTCCTGCGCACCCGCAAGCGCGGCGGCATCGGCCACAGACCGCTGCCAGCGGTCGGCAAGATACGCTGCGCTGATGTCGATGGCCAAGCCGGCGAAGCCGATCAGGATTACGAACATCAGCGCCGCGAGAACGAGGATCTGGCCGTTGTTATCGGCATCTCTTCCGTTGCCTTGGTCGCGCCTCATGGCTTCTTGGGCTCCATTCGCAGTTCGGTTGTGGAAGACAGGCAGAACCCGGGCGATCCGCACGAGGGAGCGAGGGCCTGGAGTCCAGGTATGACGATCGGTACAACGTGGTTCACCCGGACCCGTACGGTCCATACCTTTGTGCTGTCCGATGGCGGGCAGTCGCTGGCAAACGCGGTGTCTCCCTGCCAGTCCACCCCCACGCCTTCGTCCCCGAGTGAGGAGAGAGGCGGTGCTGCCGACCACATGCCCGACGCGTAATTCACGAGCGACGCCCCCCGGGCCAGCTGGTTGGCCGTGGTCGTTATGCCGTCGCGCGATGTGGATGAGTCGCAGGGGCTGGCAGACTGCGTTACCGCCCAGCGAGCTGTGTCGCGGGCGATATCGTTGATGGCGTTCTGGCTCCAGAG
>Ga0070708_100000114_pt1 | contig 53518 bp, 49 predicted proteins | sample KBSK5503metaG_FD_65469 | JGI IMG/M metagenome (GOLD analysis project Ga0070708, IMG submission 65469) | Corn, switchgrass and miscanthus rhizosphere microbial communities from Kellogg Biological Station, Michigan, USA - KBS K5-50-3 metaG | ecosystem: Host-associated > Plants > Roots >... | reverse complement strand
AAGGCGCGGGTCAACGAGGTTTACAAGCGGATAACCGAGGCCTATTACATCCTGCGCGACGATGGGAAGCGCAAGGCATACCTGACGGACATCAGCGGCCCGGAGAGAACACAGAAGCTGCGTTTTACCGAGGCATCCGAGCTGGAGACGAAGGCCGCCATCCGCAAGGAGCATGACGAGCAGGTTGGAACCCACCCGAAGGGGCGTCAGTTCTTCCAGACGGGGATAAAGGATTTCGAGGCGCAGAGATGGGCGGCGGCGGAGAGAAATTTCAAGATGGCGCTGACCTTCGAGCCCGCAAACTCTCGCTACAAGGAAAAGCTCGAGGAGGCGCGGCAGAATCTGTACCAGGAGTCGAAGAAGGCCGGCGACCCGTTCAAGATCAGGTAAAAGGCCGACCTCGTTGGCTCGCCTAGGGAGTCCCCGCTGGTTCTCGATCTCGTCATTCTCTCGCTGATCCTGATCCTCGGCCTGCTCGGCGCCCGGCGGGGAGCGATCCAGCAGATCCTCCAGCTGGTCGCGCTGGGGGTCGGCTATTTCTGTAGCCGTCCGCTCGGAAGGGCCCTCGGCCCGAGTCTCGCCCAGTCGCTGCACGTCCCCATCCTCTTCGGCGTCCTGGTGGGGACCATCCTCGTCTTCATCGGAGTGATGGTCTCGGTTCGCCTGCTCCTGGGAAGGTTCGTGGTGGTGGTGAACCGCCTGATCGGTCCGACCCCGCGCCGCATCGATGCCGTCCTCGGCTTCATCCTCGGCGGCCTCAAAGTTTCGCTGATCGCCTATCTGCTGATCTCCGCCTTGAGCTTCGTCGAAGACAACGTCGCCGGGAGCGGGCGAGAGCTGGGTCTCTCCCCCGCGGATTCGATCACCTTCTCCGCGGTACGCAAATACAACTTCTTCGAGTTGGTCCAGTACCGCCCGGTGAAGGACCTCCTCCGCATCGCCCAGTCGCTCGGCGACCCGGCGAAGGCGGCGAGGCTCCAACGGGATCCTGCTTTCCGCGCCCTGGCACAGGATCCGCGCTTCGAACACACCCTGGAGGACGATTCCATGCAGCGGGCGATCGAAACAGGCGACACCCGCGCCCTCTTGCGGCGGGACGAAGTGCTCAAGCTGCTCCAAACGCCCGCCATCGCTGCCCGGCTGAGGGCCGCCAGCGACGCCGCGCAGCAACCCTAGAGTCAACGAGACGTGCTGCGAGCGGTCCGCCGGGAGTGAAGGGCGTCCCGCAGCCGGAAGTTGGCTCTCCGCGTGGCTTGGCCGAGCCCACGCTTTCCCACCGATCGTTCGAAGGAGCAATTGCAGCGCCGATCGCGGGAAAAATCCGCAAAAGTTCCTGTCGAACGGGCTGCCCTTTCCTTATGATGATTCCGCATTCACTCTTTTTTTGAGGGCAACCCGAAATGTCGACTTCCCCGCTTCAGCCTCGCTGGACGTCGGCCGACGCCAACGAGATGTACTCGATCAAAAGTTGGGGCGGCGGATATTACGGAATCAACGAGAAGGGCAACGTTTGCATCCATCCCGAGGGTCCGAACGGGACGAGCGTTGACCTCAAGGAATTGGTCGACGAGGTCAGGCGCCGCGGAATTGGACTGCCGCTGCTGATCCGCTTCACCGACGTGCTTCGGCACCGCGTGGTCCACCTCAACGAGGCCTTCAAGCGAGCGATCGCCGAGCACAACTATCGCAACGTCTACCGCGGGGTGTACCCGATCAAGGTGAACCAGCACCGGTTCGTGGTCGAGACGATCGTCGATACCGGCAAGCAATACGCCTACGGGCTGGAGGCCGGCTCCAAGCCGGAGCTGCTCGCGGTGATGGCGCTGCTCGAAGACGATGACGCGCTGATCATCTGCAACGGGTACAAGGACGAGGAGTACGTCGAGACCGCGCTCTATGCGTCGAAGCTGGGGCGCAAGGTGGTGATGGTCGTCGAAAAGCCGACCGAGCTGTCGTTGATCGCCGAGGTGGCGCGGACGACCGGGATCCAGCCGAGGATCGGCATCCGGGTCAAGCTGTCCTCGCGCGGCGCGGGCAGGTGGGAAGCGTCCGGCGGCGATCGCTCGAAGTTCGGCCTTTCCAGCTCCGAGCTGATGGACGCGATCAGCTTCATGCGACAGGCCGGGTTGCTCGACAGCTTCGAGCTTCTCCATTTCCACCTCGGCAGCCAGATCTCGAACATCGGCAACGTCAAGAACGCGCTTCGCGAGGCGAGCCGGTTCTACGTCGAGGTGGTCCGGCAGGGGGCTGCGCTCAAGTACCTCGACGTGGGCGGTGGGCTGGGGGTGGACTACGACGGGTCGCAGACGAACTTCGCCTCGTCGATGAACTACAGCACCGAGGAGTACGCGAACGACGTCGTCTTCTCGGTGATGGAGGCCTGCGACCTGGCCGGCGTTCCGCATCCGATCCTCGTTTCCGAGTCGGGCCGGGCGGTGGTCGCGCATCACGCGGTCCTGATCACCGAGGTCCTCGGGGTGAGTGAATTCGACGTCTCCCAGGTGCCGGAGCGTCTGCCTGAAAATGCGGCCACGGTGGTGAAGAACCTCTTCTCCACCTACAAGGACGTGACCCGCAAGAACATCCTCGAGGCCTACCACGACGCCACCGAGTACAAGGAGGAGTGCCTGACCTTGTTCTCGCTCGGTCACCTCTCGTTGCCCGAGAGGGTCTGCGCGGAAAACATCTTCTGGGCGCTCTGTCAGAAGATTCAGCGGATCGCGCGCGAAATGGATGAGATGCCGGAGGAGTTGGAGACCCTCGAGCGACAGCTCTCGGATACCTACTTCTGCAATTTCTCGGTGTTCCAATCGCTGCCCGACTCGTGGGCGATCGATCAGCTCTTTCCGGTGATGCCGATCCATCGGCTGAACGAAAGGCCGACCCACCGCGGAGTGCTCGCCGACATCACCTGCGACTCGGATGGCAAGATCGATCACTTCATCGATCGCCGCGACGTGAAGGACGTGCTCGAGCTCCACGCGCTCAACGAGGACGATTACTACGTCGGGATCTTTCTCGTCGGCGCCTACCAGGAAATCCTCGGCGACCTGCACAACCTCTTCGGCGACACCCACGCGGTCCAGGTCTCCGTCGCGCCCAACGGCGGCTACCTGATCGACCACGTCGTCGCCGGCGACAGCGTGACCGAGGTGCTCAACTACGTCAGCTTCAATCGGGACGACCTGGTGGCGAAGCTGCGCAAGCTGGCCGAGGCCGCGCTCCGGGCCGGCCGGCTGACGCTCGACGAGTCGCGCCACCTATTGCGCGTCTACGAGAACGGCCTCTCCGGCTACACCTATCTGGAGCGGGACGTCGACGCCAAGCTGGGGGCGGCGGGTCAGCTTCGACTGGTGCCCGTCACGGAAGCGAGGCCCGCGAAGAGCGCGCCCACCGGGACGTAGAATCGCCGCGATCGCCAACCGGGCGGTGAAGAAATCCCGAAGCCAGGTCTGAAGTTGCGGGGTCGTCCCTCAGTCCGGGTACTTGAACACCATCGGGACTTCGACATCCGGGTGGAGGCTTCGGGCAACCGGGCACTTTCGGCCGACTTCCTCGAGGTGGAAGCGCTGAGGGGGCGCCAGGCCCGCGGGCATCGCGATCTCCACCGAGAGCGCCGCGATCTGCCGAGGCGCCGAGGACATCCGCTTCTCGATCCGGGCGCTGATCTGCCCCCAGGGAAGCCCTTCGCGGCTCGCCGCCAGCGCCATCGTGGTCATCGCACACGAGGCCAGGGCGGCGGCGACGAGGTCGGTCGGCGCAAAGGAGCTTCCGGTGCCGCCGTTGTCGCGCGGGGCCTCGGTGTTGATCACCGTGCTCGAGGGTCCATGGACGAGCTTCACCTGAAAACGCGGTGCGCTCTCCGCGCTAATCTGCACTGCGCCACTGACGGGAGTAGTCATCTACAGGCCTCCGGTAGTCCTGTCATCGGCGGGCCGCCTCCGCGCGGCGGGGTGCGGCTCGCGGCTTCCAATCGATCGTTTCCATCAATTCGCTCCGCTTCTTCTCCACATCGCGATCCAGATACTGCTCGGCCGCCTGGAGGAAATCCATCAGCCGGCGGGGCTTTCGTCTCATCCTCCGGTCCGACAACAGCGCGTGGGTCAACCAGGGGAAGACCGCGGTCACATCGCAGTGCACGTAGACCGAGCCTGACTCGACGGCTTCGACCGATACCTTGCCCCAGGTGTGCCCCTCTCCGGCCGGGCAACTGGAAAGCGCGCCGTTGTCTACCGGGTCGACGCAGAATTGAAGGTCGATGTCGAAGCCGGTGGTGGGCACGCTGAGAATCTGATCGAGCAGCGGCTCGCCCTGCAAGGTGTAGTTTTTCGGTACGCCGCCGCCGAGGATCCAGATCGCCAGCTTCCGGCCGAAGTGATGGCGACAGTAGTGCTGGATCGCGGCCATCGCGTAGACGTCGTCGCTGATGTCGAGCTCGAACTTGAAGTCGTCGCCGAGCAGCTTTTTCAGCTTCACCACGTTGAGGAAGATCGAGCCATCCTGCACCGCCCCCACGAAGATCGGCACGCCGTAGCGATGGCAGGTGGACAAGAGCGACGGTCGTTTGACTCCCAGCGACCGCTCGATCCGCGCGATGGCGCCGCCCAATAGGTGATGGAACTCCGGCGTGGTCATCCGCCGCTGGAATTCGGGTCCCCGCATGATCGCCGAGAACAGACGATCGGTGTCCAGCAACGTCTCTTCCCAGAAGCCGAGATCGTAGATTCGGATGATCCGCGCCAGCCGCAGCGCCAGATCGCCGGCGTCGGGATTCACTTCCCGGATCGCATGCCCGATCACGCGGTGAGCGTCGTGGTAGAGGTTCGCACCGGTGGTGGTCAACGCCGACACGATCCCCCGCTCGATCAGCGGAATGAGGCAGCTCTGGTGCAACCCCGCCGGGGTCATCGCTCCGGAGAGGGTCATGAAGACCGAGCAGTCCGCTTGTACCGATCGGCGCATCAGCTCGAATGCGATGCGCTCCTGACGTCCGACGTAGGCGGGGAAAGCATGTTCGAGCAGGTCGGCCGGATTTTCCCGACCGGTGATCGGGCGCGGGTCGACGCGCCGGGACTTTTCGTATGCCGTGCGAACGTCCCTCGTTCGCGTCTTCGCGGATTTCGCCATCGCCGCGCGAGGTATATCCCAACTTCCCTGGACCGAAAGCAGCCCTTCGCAAGTCGGGCTTTTCTGGGTTAGGAATGGACCCAGGCATGGTCGATCTCCATTCGCACACCACCGCGAGCGACGGGCAGCACTGCCCCTCCGAGCTGGTTCGGCTCGCCTCGGCGGCCGGCGTCTCCCACCTGGCAATCACCGATCACGATACCGTCTCCGGCCTCGCGGAGGGACTGACCGCGGCCAAGGCCATCGGGCTCACCCTCATCCCCGGCATCGAGCTCTCCGCATTCGTGGGCGACCGGGAAATTCACATCCTCGGCCATTTCATTCGCATCGACAGCCCCGAGCTCAGCCAGCTTTCGATCGCCTTCCGCGCCGAGCGCCACCGGCGAATGGAGAGGATGGTCGAGAAGCTGAACGCGCTCGGAGTCCCGATGACCATGGGCCAGGTATTGTCGGTCGCCGGAGATGCCCATCTGGGAAGACCGCACCTGGCGCGGGCGCTCGTCGAGCGCGGCATCTGCACGAGCACGAAGAATGCGTTTGATCGGTTTCTCGGCAACGGGCGGCCGGGATTCGTCGATCGCCAGAGAATCAGCGGCGAACGCGCCGTCGCCATGGTCCGCGAGGCGGGCGGAGCGGCCACCGTCGCCCACCCCGCCGTCTCCCAGGTCGAGGTGGAAGAGCTGCGCACATTGCGGGACGCGGGTTTGGCGGGGATCGAAGTCTTCCACACCGATCACAAGCCAGCGATGCAGGCGAAATATCTAACGATCGCCAAGGAACTGGATTTGGTCCCCACCTCGGGGAGCGACTTTCACGGCGAAAAGGTCGCGCCCGGCCGCAAGCTGGGCACGGCGAACATGGATTTGCGCCTGCTCGAGGAGCTCGAGCGCCGCGCCGCCCAGCCGCGATAGGGCTCGATCTCGATTTCCGGCGGGGGCCCTACCGCCCAACGTCAGCCGCAACGGCTCACGAGTGTCCGAACATCGGCATCGAGACGTCGGCGATCCGCCGCAGGGCATCGAAATACACGCCGAAGAAGATTACCCCGACGACCAACAGTCCCAATAACAAGTTGTACGAGCGCGGAACGGGTATCGGCGCCGAGCTGAGCGGCTGATCGAGGAACATCGTCCGGACGATCCGCGCGTAGTAATAGAGCGAGACCGCGCTGTTGAGCACGCCGACGATCGCCAGGGCGATTTGCCAGGAGCCGCCGCGGTCGATCAACGCCTTGAAGAGGTGGAATTTCCCGACGAAACCCGCCAAGGGTGGCAGCCCGGTGAGGCTGAAGAGGAAGATGGCGAATGCGATCGCCGCGAAAGGCGCGCGCGACGAAAGTCCGCGGTACTCGAAGATCGACTCCGATCCGGAGAGCCTGCTCACCGCGCCGACGACGAGAAACGCGCCGAGGTTCATGAACAGGTACACCATCAGATAGATGGCGATCGACTTGCTGCCGGTCTCCGAGGCGGCCGCGAGCCCCATCAGCAGATAACCCGCGTGGGCGATCGAGCTGTAGGCGAGCATCCGCTTGAGGTTTGTCTGGTTGAGCGCGGCGAAATTGCCCAGCGACATCGTCACCGCGGAGATCACGCCGATCACCGCGGGCCAGGGAATGTCGGAGACGACGGTGGCGATGTCCTGTCCGCCGCTGTGGCTCATCCCCCCGTAGAGGATCCGGACCGCGAGCGCGAAGCCGGCCGCCTTCGGCCCCACCGAGAGGAAGGCGGTGAACGGGGTCGGTGCCCCCTCGTACACGTCGGGACACCACATGTGCCAGGGGACGCTGGCGATCTTGTAGCCCACCCCGGACAGAACCAACACCACCGCGAGAACCAGCGCCAGTTGGCCGGCGTTGGCCTGGCTCGACTCCTTGAGCAGAAACGCCTGCTCGTTGTACCGCTGGAGCAGCGGCCCCATCGTCGCCACGTTCGTCGATCCGAGCAGGCCATAGAGATAGCTCATCCCGAAGAGCATCATTCCGGAGGCGACGCCGCCGTAGACGACGTATTTCAGGGCGGCCTCGGAGGACCTCCGATTGTGCTTTCGGAAGCCCGCCAGCGCGTAGGAGACCATCGAGACCAGCTCGACGCCGATCACCATCATCAACATGTCCGTGGACGAGGCCATCAAGGACATCCCCACCGCGATCGACAAGAGAAGCGCGCAGTATTCCCCCATCCGCTCCGAGGTGATTTCGAGGGAGGGAGCGGCCATCCAGATCGCCAGACCGGTGACGACCCAGGAGATGTATTTGAAGAGTACGCTCCAGGGATCGATCACGATCAACCCGTAGAACAGGGCGACCGGCCGCTGCATCGGGGTGAAGCGTTGGCCGTTGGCGAGGTACGGCAGCGTCGAAGCGTAGTAGGTCGCGATCGCGGCGGCGGCGAGAATGGCGATCGACGCCCACGCGATGATCGAAATCCGCCACCGCCCCTTGGTGGGCAGGGCGAGGTCGAGCATGAAGATCGCCATCGCTCCCAGGGTGAGCAGCGTTTCCGGCAGGAAATAGGGAAGGCTCTGCGCGTTGTCGAGAATGGTCAGCGCTGCGGAAGGCATAGGGTCGGTTCAAACCCCCTTCACGCTTCGAACGAGCGCGAACAGGTCGGTGTTGATCAGCCTGAGGATGACGTTGGGATAGAATCCAAAGAGGATGGCCAGCGCAGCGAGCGGATAGAGGGTCAGCCTCTCTCTCCAGTTCACGTCGGGCAGGTGGGCGTACTTGGGGTTCAGCGTGCCGAGGAAGATCCGCTGGATCGTCCACAGATAATACGCCGCGGTGATCACCACCGAGACCGAAGCGAGCGCGGTGTGCCAGGGCAGATGGGCGAACGCCCCGTTGAGCACCATGAATTCGGAGATGAAGCCGGCCAGCCCGGGCAGACCGAGCGAGGCGAAGAAGGCCAGGCCCATCAGCGCGGTGTACTCGGGAACGACCTTGGCGATTCCGCCGAATCCCTCGATCTCGCGGTGGTGGGCGCGGTCGTAGATCACTCCGACGATGAGGAAGAGCATCGGGCTGATGATCCCGTGGGTAAACAGGTTGAGCACGGCGCCGGCCATCCCGGATTCGGTCATCGAGGCCATGCCGAGCAGGCTGAAGCCCATGTGCGAAACGGATGAGTAGGCGATCAGCTTCTTCAAATCGCGCTGCGCCAGGCAGACCATCGCCGCGTAGACGATGTTGATCACGGCGAAGACGGAGACCGCGGGCGCGAACGAAGCCGTGGCGGCGGGCAGCATCGCCCAGTTCATCCGCAGCATTCCGTAGATGCCCATCTTCAATAAGATACCCGCCAGGATCACCGAGATCGGCGTCGGCGCTTCGACGTGCGCGTCGGGCAGCCAGGTGTGCAGCGGCACCATCGGCACTTTCACCGCGAAGGCGATGAACATGAACGTCCAGATCATCTTGGCGAAGGGGATGCCGGCGAGGAACGGGCCCACGAGATCGAAGAGCCCCGCCTGACCCAGCTTGGCCATCGCCAGCATGTTGAAGGTGTTGCTGCCGAGGGTCCCGTCGGCCATCGGGTACGCCCAGGCGTGGCTCCTGGGATCCATCACCAGCGTGCCCGCGTCGACGAGTCGCCTGAACGCCTCGGGGTTCACGGCGGCGAGCTTCTGTATTAGGGCCTGATCCCCGGTGCGGTAGTAGAGGGCGAGGATCGCCAGCAGCAGGAGGACGGAACCGGCCAGGGTGAAGAGGAAGAATTTGATCGCCGCGTACTCCTTGCGCGGGCCGCCCCAGATCCCGATCAGGAAGTACATCGGCAGCAACATCACTTCCCAGAAGACGAAGAAGAGGAACATGTCCAGCGCGGCGAAGGTTCCGGACATCCCGGTCTGCAGAATCAAGAGCATCGTCATGTAGCCCGGGACCTTCACCACCGAGAAATGCGGATGGTCCGGATCGTCGTGCTCGTCCTTGCCGCGCCACCAGGGCATCGACGCGATCGTGGCGATGAAGGAGATCAGCGTGGAGAGGATGACCATCGACACGCTGATCCCGTCGACGCCGACGAAGTACTCGATGTGCAGACTGGGGATCCAGTTGGCGCGTTCGATGAACTGGATCTTTCCGGCGGTGCTGCCGTCATAGACGACCCAGAGGTACAACCCCAGAACGAAGGCCACGCCCGAGCAGATCAGCGCCACCCAGCGGCTGAACTGATCGCGCGCAGGCTTGGCCATGGGAATTGCAAGCGAAGCTCCGATCGCCACAACCCCGACGATGGGGGCAAAGATGATGAGGCTCAGTAGATTCATGTCTTCCCTTGAGGCCTAGTGAATCAAGAAGTTGATGCCGATCACCACGAGGACTCCGAGCACCGCGGCATAGAGGTAGTGCTGGATTCTTCCCGTCTGGAGGCGGCGCATCCGGGCGCCCAAATTCACCACCGAGTCGGCGACGAGGTTCACCGCGCCATCGACGAGGTACTTGTCGATCGCCCCTTCGATGTTGGCCACGAAAAGACCGACCTTCGCCACGCCGTTGACGATGCCGTCGATCACCACGTTGTCGAAGACCGCCAGCGCCCTGGCCAGGAGGCCCGTCCCGCGCAGCACGGTCGCCTGGTAGATCTCATCGACGTAGTACTTGTTGAAGACCAGGCGGTGAAGGCGTGGAAAGGCGGCGGCGATCTTGTCCGGAACCGTGCTCTTCGCGTCCTTGTAGAAGGCCCGCGCCACGAGCCACCCGGCGAAGGCGACGGCCACCGAGGCGAACATCAGCAGCCACTCCCAGAATGGTCCCGAGTTCGCCGAGCGCGACTCGACGAGCTCGCGCGAGGGGGCGAAGGCCGGGCTGAGCCAACGCTCGAGCAGCGGCTCCTGCATCCACTCGATGTGCAGCAGATGCCCCAGCGGAGCCCAGAACCCCAATACGATGGTGACGGCGCAACCGATCGCCAGAGTCGCCAGGACGTAGGTCATCGTCTTCGGCGACTCGTGAGGCATCCCGCCGTGGCCGTGGCCGCCGCCCGCTTTGTGATCGGGGTGATCCGGATGGCCGGCCACTCCCAGCGCGTGGGGATCCGGACCCGAGTCGGGATGGGTCATGTCCCGGCCCGCGGGAGAATGGGCCACCACCCCGTGAGCGTCCGCCGCCGCTAGCGCGGCGAGGGGTCCGGTCACCGGCACCGGGTGCAGCGGCTGGGCTCCATGGTGGGAGTCGCCGTGCGCCCCGCGATATTCGCCGGTGAAGGTCATGTAGTAGCTGCGCCACATGTAGAAGCTCGTTCCGCACGCGGTCATCCAGCCGATCACCCAGATCAGCTTGCCGATCGACGGATCCAGCATGTTCGAGCCTGAATCGAACGCCTTCCAGAGGATCTCGTCCTTCGAAAAAAAGCCGTTGGCGATCGGGAAGCCGGCGATCGCGATGCAGGCGTAGAGATAGGTCTTCGCGGTGAGCGGCATGAACTTCTTGAGGCCGCCCATCCTGCGCATGTCCTGCTCGTGGTGGCAGCCGAGGATCACCGAGCCGGAGCCGAGGAAGAGGCAGGCCTTGAAAAAGGCGTGGGTGAGCAGATGGTAGGCGCCCGCCCAGTAGGCGCCGACCCCGACCCCGATGAACATGAAGCCGAGTTGGGAGACCGTCGAATAGGCCAGCACCTTCTTGATGTCGTTCTGGACGAAGCCGATCGTCGCCGCAAACGCCGCGGTGGCGGCGCCGATCAGCGCGATCACCGTCATCGCCGTGGTCGAAAGCGCGAAGAGGAAGTTGAGTCGCGCGACCATGTACACGCCGGCGGTGACCATCGTCGCGGCGTGAATCAGCGCGGAGACGGGAGTGGGGCCGGCCATCGCATCGGGCAGCCAGACGTAGAGGGGAATCTGCGCCGACTTCGCGGTGGCGCCGACGAAGAGGAGAATCCCCACCAGCGCGAGCAAGGGAATACCAAAGAAGGTCATCCCGGAGAGGCGTTGGCGCATCCCGGTGGCGTCCACCGCGACCTGGTCCCGGAGCTCCCGGAAGGTCAACGACGGACCGACCCGGATGCCATCCTTGGACGCCGCGGAGCCGGGATCTCGCAGGTAATTTTCCCAGGTGGTGGCCGGCTTCGATGCCGAAAGGCTGCTGTCTCGCTGATAGAGGGTTCCGGTTTCCTGCTGAGGCTTGTAGGCCGGATCGGCCATCGCCCAGCGCGACTCTCGCAGGGGAACGCGGCCCTTCGTCTCTACCCAGCTTCCACCCAGGGCCCAGAAGAGCAGGAAGAGCCCAAGCACGAACCCGAAATCGCCCACCCGGTTGGTCACGAAGGCCTTCACCGCGGCCCTGGCCTTTTCGATGTCCTCGTACCAGAAGCCGATCAGCAGATAGCTGCAGAGGCCGACGCCCTCCCAACCGAAGAACATCAAAACGAAGTTGTCCCCCATCACCAGCAGGAGCATCGAGAAGACGAACAGGTTCAGGTAGCAGAAGAATCGCCAGTAGCCCGGGTCATCCGCCATGTACCCGATGGAGTATATGTGGATCAGCGTCCCGATGAAGGTGATGATCAGGGTCATCATCATCGAGAGCGGATCGAGGGCGAATGAGAGGTTCGCCTGGACGTCGCCCGCGGTGATCATGTTCCAGAGGAAATTCACCATGTACCGGTCGGAGGCCGGGAGGCTGATCATCTGGATCCAGGCGACCACCGCGACGGCGAAGGCGAGGACCATCGCGCCGACCGCGATGTACGAGTTGTACTTCTTGCCGAACCGGCGCTGGATCCAGTGTCCAGCGAAGGCGTTGATCGCCGCGCCCAGCAACGGGAAGAACGGAATCAGCCAGAGATAGCTGACGCTGACGATCTTCTGCGGGCCCAGCTCCGCCGCGGCGTGGGCGGCGCCCTCGCCGGCCGCTTCGGCTCCGTGCTGCGCGGCGAGGAGGACCAGCTCGTTCAATCGCAAGAGCATCTCCATTCCTTATTCCTTGAGGGTGCTCGACTGGGTGACGTCGATGGTCTTCACGGTCATGAAGATCGCGAGGACGATGGCCAGGGCCACCGCCGCCTCGGCGGCCGCGAGGACGATCACGAACAGGCTGAACACCTGCCCGGTCAGCAACGGCGAGGGGTTGAACCGCTGAAAGGCGACGAAGTTCACGTTCGCCGCGTTGAGGATCAGCTCGACGCCGAGGAGGATCCCCACCGCGTTGGTCCGGGTGATCACCGTGTACGTGCCCAACGCGAACAGCACCGCTCCGACAACGAGAAAATGCGCCAAACCGGGTGCGAGCACTCTTTACTCCTTCATCTCTTTGCGGGCGATCACCACCGCCCCGATCAGCGTGGCCAGGAGCACCAGCGAGGCCACTTCAAACGGCAGGAGGTACTCCTTCAAGAAGAGGTCCCCGATCGTCCGCGCCGTTTGCGCAGGGGTGATCGCGTTGGGCTGGGAGATCCAGGGCGACTTGGCGGCGACGTACCCGAGCACCGCGATCAAGGCGACGGTCAGACCGATCCCGGGGAGGACGCCGGTCGAGGGATTGGTGTGCGCCTTGTCGCCGATCTTGCTGGTGAGCATCACCGCGAACAGAATCAGGACGAGCACGCCGCCGACGTAGACGAGGAGTTGGCTCACCGCGACGTAATCGGCGTTGAGGTAGATGAAGAGGGCCCCGATCGCGAGCAGGGCCGCGAGGAGCGACAGCGCGGCGTAGATGATGCTTCTACTGAAGGCGACGCCGGCACCGGCGACGATCGCCACCGCCGCGATGAGGTAGAAGAGCAGGTCCGAGGGTCTTGCCAGACCGGCTCCCTGCGCGGCGACGGGCGCGAGACCGGGCAACACCTGGCTCGCGAACATCCAGAACACGAAGGCCACCACCACGACGAGGAGCACCACTCCCAGGAGGACCTCGGCGTAGCGCGATGGTTTCTGCGATGTCTGAGCCACTCGTGCTTCCTCTCGGCGGGTCGCGAGATCCGGTCGCGAAGTTGCCCGCGCCATCAGGCTTGCGGGCGACCGCCGAGAAACACGCGTTTAACTGAATCTGGACACTTTGGGAAGGCGGACTTCAGGCTTGTTTTTCGGCGGTGGTCGGCGGAGGTGCCACCGGCGCTCCATCGGCAGGCGCGGGAGCGGCGACCTTCCCCGCCTTCCATGACTCCATGATGATTTCCGTCGCCCGCGCCGACTCGGCGCCGCCCGGTTCGCACAGATTCAACCGCTGTTCCCCGCCCGAGGCGATCGCCTCGGAGTACTCGCGGCAGGTCGGATAGGTACAGGCGCCGCAATCGGTGCCGGCCTGGGCTTCTTCCAGGACCACGGCGAGCTTGACCTTGTCGGCGCCGATCGCCTTCTTCGCCAGCTCGAGCGCGGCGGCGGCAGAAGAGGCGGTGTCTTTCTTCTTCGCCGGAGCTGCGACCGCGCCTGCAATGGGAAATGACGGCGGAGGGCTGTCCCACTTCTTGACCAACGCCCGCGTCACCTCCCCGAGCATGATCCGCGGGTAGGCGGTGGCGCCTTTGGGAGGCTTGTAGGGGACCGCGGGTTTCGCCGGATCGACAAAGCGGAGCACCATGTTGTGCAGGCTTCGCTGCGAGCCCTCGAACTCCCGGGTGTGCTGGATCGCACCGGTGGGACAGGGCTCGACGCACAGGCCGCAAAACATGCACTTCGCCTCGTCGATGTCGAATCGGGTCATCACCCGGCTTTTCGGGTTGGCCGGATCCTTTTCGATCTCGATCGCGATCACATTGATCGGACAGGCGCGCTCGCATGCCTGGCAGGCGGTGCAGGTTTCCATGTCGACTTCGAGAAAGCCCCGATATCGGGAGGGCAGCGTGTGCTGAACGCGGGGGACGCTCAGGGTGGCCGCCGCCTCTGGGCCGGCGTACTGCACCGTCATCGGGCGGCGAAACATGTAGGAGAGGGTGACGCTCATGCCCTCCCAGGCGCTCTTCACCGTGTCGGTGATGTTTCCAATGTACTGGGTGACCGGCATAAATCAGTCTTCTCCGTGCGCTACCAATTCGTCAGGTCGACGCGGTCGCCGACCAGATAGATGTTGCGCCGCGTCTTGAGGACGAAGGCGGCGAATGGAACCAGCCCCGCGATGAGGAAGAACGCGAAGTGCAGCGTATCGCGGATCGATCCGACCCTGGCCTGCCCCTTGGCGGCTTCGCCGAACCACTGAAAGGAGATGAGCTCGGTGGCCGCGGCGAGGATCACCAGACCCAAGCCGATGGGCACCAGGTACTTCCAACACAGGTTCATCATCTGGTCCACCCGGATCCGCGGGAAGGTCCACCGGATCCAGACGATGATGTTGATCAGCACCAGCACCTTGGCGACGAAAATCACCGCCGAGGCGATGTAGAACCAGAGCGGGACGTGCCCCGCCGCCTCCCAGGCGGTGAGCCTGGCCATCGAGACGAACGGGACCTGCCAGCCGCCGAGAAACAGCGTGCTGAGCACCGCGCTCATCACCCAGAGGTTGCCCCACTCGGCGAGGAAGAAGTAGCCGAACCTCATCCCGGAGTATTCGGTGTTGTAGCCGGCGACGATCTCGGACTCCGCCTCGGGGAGATCGAACGGGGTGCGATTGCCCTCGGCCAGCATCGCGGTGAACAGGATGAAGAAGGCCGCGTAACCCCAGGGGGTCTGGAACATGAACCAGTCCCAGGGAGCGCCGCCCTGCGCCCGGATGATGTCGTGCATGTTCAGCGATCCGGACATGATAATCGGCACCAGGATCGCCATTCCCGCCGGGATTTCGTAGCTCACCACCTGCGCGGCGGCGCGAATGCCCCCGAAGAGCGACCACTTCGAATTCGAGGCCCAACCGGAAACGAGGATGCCGACCACCACCAGCGCGGTGATCGAGACGACGTAGAAAAGGCCCACGTTCATGTTGGTCGGCGAGAGCCGATACCCGAAGGGCAGCACCACGAAGGTGAGGATGAACCCAACCATCACGAAATAGGGAGCAATCCGGAAAAGGATGTGGTCCGAGTCGGCGGGGATCAGGTCCTCCTTCAAGATGAGCTTCAGCGCATCCGCGATGAACTGGAGGACGCCCTGGGGGCCGACCCGGTTGGGGCCAACCCGGGACTGGATGCGGGCGGCGATCCGTCGCTCCCACCAGGACAGCAGGCCGGCGAAGATCGCCCCGAAGGTCGTCAGCGCGGCGCCCACCGCCAGCATCGCGGCGAGGTAGAGGCCCTGCGTCATCGGCCAGGTCTGCGGATCGTGGCCGAGCTGCTGAACGATGATTCTGTCGATGAGCTCTTTCATGAAGGTTTAGCGATCGATCTCCGGAGCCACCACGTCAAGGGATGCGATCAACGCGACCAGATCCGCGATCATCAGGCCCTTGGAAAGCTCCTCGATGATTCCCATCGCGAGGAACGAGCCGGTACGGGCGCGGACCCGATAGGCGCGCTCTCCGCCGTCGGACACCACGTAGTAGGCCATCTCCCCGCGCGCGGATTCGATGCGGCTTTGCGCCTCGCCTGCCTCGGGTTTGATCTTCCTCGGCACCTTGGCCATGAACTCGCCCGCGGGAAACTTGTCCAGCGCCTGCCGGACGATCGACACCGACTCGCGACACTCGAGCACTCGGACATAGAAGCGGTCGAAGGTGTCGCCCACCTGCCCTCCTCGATGGGCGCCCGCGTACGCCTTGCCGATCGGGACCTTGAAATTGAAATCCGGATAGGCGCCGTAGGGATGGGCCTTGCGCAAGTCGTATTCGAATCCGGAAGCGCGCAGGTTCGGGCCCACCAGCCCGTAGTCGATCCCCATCTCCAGCGGAATCACCGCCAGGCCCGCCAACCGCTCGATGAAGATCTCGTTGAAGGAGATCAGCCGGTCCCACTCGTCGAGAATGCGATCGAAGTGATCCAGCCACTTGCGGCACAGCGGCGCCCAGTCGTCCGCCATGCCGAAGGCGACGCCGCCGATGCGGTGATAGTTGTAGGTCAGCCGGGCGCCGCAAAGCGCCTCGAGCAGGTCGTTGATGCTCTCGCGTTCGCGCAGCGCGTAGGGAAACGGCGTCACCGCGCCGATGTCCATCGCCATCGAGCCGAGGGAGATCAGGTGGGAAGCGATCCTGTTCAGCTCGCAGGAGATGGCGCGCAGGTACTGCGCCGGCGGCGGCACCTCGACCCCGAGCAGCTTCTCGACCGCCAGCGCGTAGCCCTCGTTGGCGAACATCGCGGCGAGGTAATCGATCCGGTCGGTGTACGGCATGAAGCCGGGATAGGTGACGATCTCGCCGATCTTTTCGATCGCCCTATGGAGGTAGCCGACCTGGGGCACGGCCTTGTGCATCACCTCTCCATCGGCATGGACGACGAAGTTGATCACTCCGTGGGTGGAGGGGTGCTGCGGCCCCATGTTGAGGATCATCTCCTCGCCGGCGCCTTCTCCGAACTTGGTCATCACCAGCTGGTCAAGGGCCATGGTTCATGCTCCCGATTTCACCGGCGGACCTTCGGCGGCGGGAGCTTTCCCCTCCGCCGCGAGCTCAGGGGTCGCCTGCTCCGCTTTGAGCTGACGGTCCATGCTCAGATAGAGATCCAATGGATTGTCCCGCACGTTCGAGATGTCCCGGTAGCCGCCCGATTCGCTGTAGTCCTTGCGCAGGGGCGAGCCGATCCAGTCGTCCGGCAACAAGACGCGCCGCAAATCGCTGTGTCCCTTGAAGCGAACGCCGAAGAGGTCGAACACCTCTCGTTCCATCCAGTTCGCCGCCTTCCACACCGGCTCGACGCTGTCCACCTCGGCGTCCTGGCGATTCACTTCGACCTTGGCGACGAAGATGTGCCGATGGCGGTAGCTGTAGAAGTGATACACGACCTTGATCAGGTTCTGCTTCGGATGATCCGTGGCGGTGAGGTCCTCGAGGAAATCGAACCAGAGGTCCGGCTCGGTTTTCAAGAAGCGGCAGATCTCCACCAGCCGCGGCGGCGCGAAAGTACAGAAGGCGTCCTTCTTCGCCGGCTGGACCGGACCGATCGCCTCGCCGAACCGGGCGCTGAGTTTTTGATGAACCTGCTCGAAGCTTAAGGCGGTCATGGTGGGATCGCGCTGGTCCGGCACGGATTGGCGGACGCCCCGCGGCTAGACGACTTCTGGCACATCGTAACCGGCGCCGGTTTCGCCGCTGTCTCTCTTCGGACGGAACTTGTTCTTCTGCTTCTCCCGCTTGATCAACTCCTGTACGCGCAGAAAGCCCTCGGTCAACGCTTCCGGGCGGGGAGGACATCCAGGAACGTAGACGTCGACGGGAATGATCTTGTCCACCCCTTTGACCACCGAGTAGCTGAGCTGGAAGAGCCCGCCGCAATTCGCGCAGGAGCCCATCGAGATCACGTATTTGGGCTCGGCCATCTGCTGGTAGAGCAGCTTGCAGCGGATCGCCATCTTGTAGGTCAGCGTGCCCGCCACGATCATTAGATCACTCTGACGAGGCGTCGCCCGGGGCACGGATCCGAATCGATCCAGGTCCGCCCGGGGACCGCCGGTCTGCATCAGCTCGATCCCGCAGCAGGCAAGGCCGAACAGCAGATAGAACATCGACGAGCGCCGCGACCAGTTGATCAGATTCTCGAGCACGCTGGTGCTGGTGGTCACCAGGGCGGTAGAGGCTCCCGGGTCATGCGAATATCCTTTGAGATCACTTTCCGCCACGGTCTAGCTCCTTTTAGCACCCTGCCGTTCCTCTTCAACGGTTAACCGGTGCTCCTTCCATCGGCTCAATCGGCTCTATCTGCTTGAGCCACTCGAGATCCTTGCGAGCCCAGATCCAGATCAAACCGGTCAGCAAAATCGCGACGAAGGCGGCGATTTCCAAAAGCGCGACCATGCCGACTCCGCTGAAGACCCAGTCGCGGAACACCAGGGCGACCGGGATGGTCAGGGCGATCTCGACCTCGAATATGACGAACACCAGGGCGATGATGTAGAAGCGCGGATTGAAGTTGAACCAGGCGCCGCCGATCGGCGTCTCCCCGCACTCGTAGATCATCTCCTTTTCGGCGCTGGGGAACCGGGGCCGAAGCAGCGCACCGACCAAGAGGTTTGTCAGCGCGAAGCCGACCGCGGCCACCACGAACACCAGCACCATCGCGAAGTCGAACTGCACTTAAATCACCTCGTTTGCGTCATCGCCCGATGACCCAGGCAAGTCCATGCAAGAACTGCGATCCCATGTCAAGCCGCGCCAAGGCGACGAGGTCAAGGTGGGCCATCCCGTCCGCCGCCGCACGCGAGTCTAATCGCAACTGGCCTACGTACACCACGCGCGAAAGCGTTCATTCTCTAAGCTTTCGCTAATGTTTCCCGAAAGTTGCATTCGCATCTGCTTTGACAGTTGGAACCTCGGTCTCTATGTTCCAACTCGATGGACTCTCCCCTTCAAGCGTACGCCTCGCTCGGCCTGGTGCTCGCTCTGGCGGCGCTGCTGCCGATCGTCCTCTCGGTGCTGGCTACCGTCCTGGGACCTAAGCGACCGAGCCCGATCAAGAGCGAGCCCTTCGAGTGCGGATCCGAGTCCACCGGCTCGGCGCGCGAGCGCTTCGCCGTGAAGTTCTATGTGGTGGCGCTGCTGTTCATCGTCTTCGACGTGGAGACCGTCTTCCTCTATCCCTGGGCGGTGAACTTCAAGGCGCTTGGCTGGTTCGGCTACGCGGAGATGATGGTTTTTGCGGCCACGCTGATGGTGGGCCTTATCTATATCTGGAAGAAGGGTGCGTTGAACTGGGAGACGTGAATGGCGGATGTGGATTTCGCGCCGGCGCTGACGAGCCGCAAGGAAGACGCGATCGGTTGGCTACAGAAGCAGGTTTCCAAGGGCTTGGGCTGGGCGCGCAAGTACTCCCTGTTCACCTATCCCTACGCGACGGCGTGCTGCGGGATGGAGTACATGTCCGTGGCGGCGAGCCGCTATGACATCGCCCGCTTCGGGGCGGAGTTTCCCCGTTTTTCACCCCGCCAAGCAGATCTCTTGATGGTGATCGGCACGGTGAACATGAAGCAGGGGCCTATCCTCAAGCGGGTCTACGAGCAGATGGTGGAACCCAAGTGGGTGATGGCCTTCGGCGTCTGCGCCTCGTCGGGGGGCTTCTACGACAACTACGCCGTCCTTCAGGGCATCGACCGGATCATTCCCGTCGACGTGTATGTCCCCGGGTGCCCTCCGCGGCCGGAGCAGGTGCTCGACGCCCTGGTGCTGCTCCAGGACAAGATCTCGCGGCAGTTGCATCGCCCCCTGGAGAGGGCCCCGGTCCTCCCCCCAGGTCGGCGCGATCTGGTGGAGGGGATGAGCAAGTAGGATCGGGTCAGGGGTTAAGAAGAACCTTGCCGGTCGTCTTTCGACCCTCGAGCGCGCGATGCGCGTCAGCTGCATCTTTGAGCGCGAACTCGGCGCCGACGCGAAGCTTCAACTTGCCCTGCGCCACCCAGCCCAACACGTCGCTCGATCGCTGCGCCAACTCCGCCTTCGTCGCGATGTGGTTGGCCAGGCTCGGCCGGGTGAGGAACAGCGAACCCTTCTGATTGAGGATCTGCGGGTCGACCGGCTTCACCGCCCCGCTCGATTGACCGAAGAGGACCAACATCCCGCGGACCGCGAGGCAATTGAGGCTCTTGTCGAACGTCGCCTGGCCTACCGACTCGTAGACGACCTGAACCCCTTTCCCACCGGTGAGCTTCCTCGCCCCGGCTTCGAAGTCCTCCTTCGTGTAGAGAATCACCTCATCGGCGCCCGCATCCCGGGCGAGCTTGGCCTTTTCCTCGGTGGAGACGGTTCCGATGACCCGGGCGCCCCGGAGCTTGGCGATCTGGCAAAGCAAGAGTCCCACGCCTCCCGCGGCGGCCTGGATGAGGCAGGTGTCCCCGCTCTTCAAGGGGTAGGTGGACGTGGCCAGGTAGTGGGCGGTCATTCCCTGGAGCATCGCCGCGGCGCCCTGGCGCGGGCTGATGCCGCTGGGGAGCACCACCAGCCGCTCGGCCGGAACCGCGGCAAACTCCGCGTATGAACCGAGCACTCCGGTATAGGCCACCCGGTCGCCGACCTTCACGTCCTTCACCGCCGAACCGATCGCGGCCACCGTTCCGCTCCCTTCCACTCCCAGGGTCAGCGGCATGGGCGCCTTGTAGTGCCCGGTGCGGTAATAGACGTCGATGAAGTTCAAGCCCGCCGCCTCGATCTTGACCAGGGCCTCCCCCTCCTTCGGCGTCGGCTGGGGGATGTCCTCGTAACGCATCGCCTCTGGACCACCGGGAGCATGCACGCGAATCGCCTTCATGGTTTCTCCTCCGCTTCAACTTCCCGCCGGATTGGAATCGGCCAAGACTTTGTCGAACCACCGCTGCAGATCTGGCGCCGGGCACTCGCCCCGGCATTTCTGGACGACGCTGCCGTCCTTCGATGGAGAGCGAATGATCCAGCGCGCGCCGTCGAATGCACCGAAGTCCTTCTCCTTCATCACCGCCTGGTGGGCCGCGGTGGAGACCTCCACTGCCCCATCCGGCCGGATGTCGTACGCATCCAGCGTGCGTGGCGCAAGCGCGAAGTGCGTCGGATCGAACGCGTCCGGGGTGGCGTGGGTGAACCCCGTCTCCGCGAGCAGATTGAGCTTCGCCATCCGCCTTCCTTCCAGTAGAGGCACCAGGCTCACTCCGTCTGCATCGAAAAGCGGCGCGGCGCCAGACAATTCGAGCAGGGTGGGACCGACGTCAATCAAGCGGACCAGCGCGGCCACCCGGTCCGGCCTGGATTTCGGCGCCCGGCTGGCGGGGAGCTTGATCGCGAGCAGGATCCGGTTTTCTTCCTCTCCCAACCGGGCGCCGTGGACCGGCGTCGCTCCCGCCAAGGAGGGAATGTCGCCGAAGAAGCTCTCTCCGTGGTCGGAGAAGACCACGATCAGCGCCTCCTCGTAGAGGCCGCCGCGTTTGAGCGCGTCGAAGAGGATTCCGAGCTGCGCATCCGCCTGGGACAGCAGCTCATCGTACAAAGCCTCCGAGCTCGCTCGATTCCAACCGCTGGAAGTGCTCCCGGTCACGGGCGAGAAAAACATCCGGATTCGCCGCTGGAGGGGCTCCCTCCGGTCGACGAAGCGCCGATAGAACGGGTACACCGGATCGCCGGGGAAGTGCGCCGAGGTGGCGTGGAAAGCAAAGAGCGCCGGCCCGCCCCTCGCCTGCTTCACCAGAGAGTCGCCCAGCCTCTGGCCGTAGCCGATGGGATCGTAGGTTCCCGCCAGGGCCCGATTGTCGACGAGCTCGGGGATCCATGCCGAACCGAGCGCATTGTCGGCGAGCATTCCCGCGGCGCGGAAGCGCACCTTCTCGAGGACGAAGTTGATCGCGCCTCGCGGCGGCTGCTCGCGCACCTCGAAGCCGGAGAGCGGTCCCTGGTAGTTGAAGCGGGAGCAGTCGGTATGAAACGCGGTCGAATACCCCAGCCGCCCAAGCTCCTCGGCGAAGGTGCTGCTGGGGGCCCAGCGGCGCTCCGCGGTGAGGGGGTAGCGCACGCCGGTCCGGTAGGGCCAGCGCGCGGTGAGCAGGCTGCGCCAGGCGGGCTCGGTTTGCGCCAGCGGCGTATAGGCGCGATCAAAGAACGTGGCGTCCCGGGCGAAGGCCTCCAGATTGGGCGCGACCTCGCCGCTGCCGCCGTACATCTTCAGCCGATCCGGGCGAAAGGCATCGATGCCGATCAGGACCACCAGGGGACCTGTGCCGCGCCGGGTCGCATCCGGGGATTTGAGCGCGACCGCGAGCACGGACACGACGGCCAGCGCCCCCACCGCGGGCCAGAGCTTTGCTCCCAGCCGCCACGCCGCCAGGATCAGGTGTCCAGCGAGGAGAGCGGCGAGAGCAGTCCGCGGATACCACGGGCTCGCCTCGGTGACGAGCCAGTCGAAGCCCGGCCACCCGATCGCCAGATCGTCCACCAGGGCGGGCCGGGCGATGGCGCGGTCTGCCACGAGCAGGGCGGTGAGAAGGACAAGCTCAACCGTCCAGAGGGCGACCACCGCGGCTCGCCTGCGCGCGGGCGTGCAGAGCACCAGCAGGGCCGCCGCCGAGCCAAGGAGCGCCCCTCCGAACGCGTAGACCAACGCGACCCGCATCAGGAGTCCGGGCAGGAATGGCTTGGCCACTTGAAACAGCGCCAGCAGCGGACCCTGCACGCTCAGCCCGATGCCCGCCGCGCCCGGCCGAAGAATCAATGCGCCTTCGGCCACAAACAAGAGGAGGCCGAAGCCGACGCCCGCCAAAGTCGCAGTGAGAAGTTTCCTGAGGATGAATGGCCGCAACCCGCTTCACGTAAGGGGCGGCCGCCGAGAGCGCAACTGAGGTTGTCCGTTGACTGAGGCTATTTCGATACTTATAAGCTCCCGAGCTCCTATCAGGGAATCCCTTTGAGCACGTTCGCGCTGGACAAGGTGGCAACAACGTTTCCGCGAGCGCTGCTCGATCGTTACCTCGACCGCAGCGGAGCGGAGTGGGGAATCGTCGACGCCGAAGCGATTCGAAACGTCGCCAGCGAGCTGAAGGACAACCCGGAGCTGGACTTCAAGCTCTTCCTCTCCATCGACGCCGTCGATCGCCTGATGCTTCCGGAGCGGGAGCCCAGGTTCGAGGTGGTCTACTTCCTTTACAGCCTCAAGCGGGGGGAGCACGTCCGCCTCAAGTGCCGCGTCCCGGAAGACAACCCCGAGCTCCCTTCGATCAGCCCGGTGTACCAGGGCGCCAACTGGTTCGAACGTTTCGTTTGGGACTTTTACGGAATCCGCTTCCGGGGCCACCCCGATCTTCGCCGGATCTTGATGTACGAAGAGTTCCGAGGTCATCCTCTGCGGAAGGACTATCCACTTCGACAGCGGCAACCGTTGGTACCCGAGCGTCCTATTCAGGACATCTTCCGCGGCCCGGGCACCAATCGCCCTTGAGCGCGTACCTTCGACACGTCACCACCGACCATGGCCAAACCGTCGATTCCTTCCCAGGGCCCTGCCGATGCCCAGCTGATCCCCGCAGACTCCGAGCTGGAAGCGCATCTTCCGACCAAGCGGATGGAGCTCAACCTCGGCCCCTCGCACCCGGCGATGCACGGCACGGTGCGGATGAGGGTCGAGCTGGACGGCGAGACCATCGCCCGCGCGGATCCGGAGATCGGATTTCTACACCGTGGATTCCAGAAGAGCTGCGAGAACGTGACCTGGACTCAGTGCCTGCCCTACACCGACCGGTTGAACTACGTCTCGGCGCTGATGAACAACTTCGGTTTCCTCAACGCGGTCGAAAAGCTCATCGGCCTCGAGATTCCCGATCGCGCCAAGTTCATCCGGACGATCGGCTCGGAGATCCACCGCATCTCCGATCACCTCACCTGCGTCGGCGCGATCGGGCTCGAGCTCGGCGGGATGTCGGCGTTTCTCTATTGCATCGAGGCCCGCGAGCTGCTGGTGGACCGGGTCACCGAGCTCACCGGAGCGCGATTGACGACTACTTTCGGCCGGGTCGGGGGCCTCAATCGCGACCTGCCCGCGGGTTGGCTCGAGTCCGTGCTCAAGACGCTGGAGAAGGTCGAAGCCCTGACCGCCGAGGTCGAGACCCTGCTCACCAACAACCGGATCTTCGTCGATCGGATGAAGGGGACGGGATTGATTACCGCCCAGGATGCGCTCGACTTCGGCTTCACCGGGCCGTGCCTTCGCGCCTGTGGGATCAACTACGACGTCCGCAAGACGAAACCCTATTGGATCTACGATCGAATCAACTTCGATGTGCCCATCGCTCGCAACGGCGACAATTTCGATCGCTACCTGATGCGGATCGAGGAAATCAAACAGTCGAGTCGGATCGTCCACCAGGCGATCGAGCTGATCAAACCGGGCCCGGTGATCGTGGATGACTGGCGGATCTCGCTGCCGCCCAAACCCGAGGTCTACGGGACGATCGAAGGGGTGATGGCCCACTTCAAGTTGATCATGGAGGGAATCCAGGTGCCCGCGGGCGAGATCTACGATTCCACCGAGGCGGCCAATGGGGAGCTTGGCTGGTACCTGGTGAGCGACGGCAGCGGCCGGCCATACAAGGTCCACGTTCGGGCGCCCGGCTTCGCCATCCTGTCCGGGATCTCGCGGATGGTCGAGGGCCGACTCCTCGGAGACCTGATCCCTACTTTTGACACGATCAACATGATCGGCGGCGAGGTCGAGCAGTGAGCGAGAAGGACGGCAAGGGAGCGTTGGAGGGTCAGGGCAAGCCCGTTCCGGGAGCGCCGACCAACGCGCCGGGATCCACCGGCGTCGAGCCGCCCCCACCGGGTCCCCAGAAGGCCCCCCCGAAAAACCCCGGCTTCGTCACCTGCACCATCGACGGCAAGGAAGTGGCCGCCCGGCCGGGGACGAACATGATCGAGGCCGCCCTTCGGGCGGGCTCGGACATTCCCTACTACTGCTACCACCCGCGGCTTTCGATCGCCGCGAACTGCCGGATGTGCCTGGTCGAAGTCTCCTCGAGCCCCAAGCTGGTTCCCGCCTGTCAGACGCCGCTGAGCGAAGGGCTGGCGGTGAAGACCAATACCGGGGCGGTGAAGGACAGCCAGCGCTCGGTTCTCGAGTTCATCCTGCTCAACCACCCGGTGGATTGCGCGATCTGCGATCAGGCGGGCGAGTGCAAGCTCCAGGACTACTACGCCCGCTACGACTTCATGCCTGCGAGGGCGGGCGGACCGAAGATCCTCAAGGAGAAGAGAAAGGTCCTCGGCCCGATGGTGGTCCTGGACCAGGAGCGCTGCATCCTCTGCACGCGCTGCGTCCGGTTCATGAGCGAGGTCGCGAAAGAGCCGCAGCTGGGGATGTTCGGCCGCGGATCCGCGGAGCGGATCGACATCTTCCCCGGCGCCGAGCTCGATTCCAACTACTCCGGGAACACCGTGGACATCTGCCCGGTCGGCGCCCTTCTCAACCGGGACTTCCGCTTCCGGGCCCGCGCGTGGTTTTTGTCGGAAGCCCCCAGCATCTGCACCGGCTGCTCGCGCGGCTGCAACATCTTCGTCGATTTCTTCGGCCAGGAGACCCACCGTTACCGGCCCCGCGAAAACGAGCAGGTCAACAAGAGCTGGATGTGCGATCAGGGGCGGCTTTCCTACAAATACGTGAACAAGGAACGCGTCCACACGCCGCAACTGGGCCGAGGCAGCGATGCGCGCGAAGCGACCGGCGCCGAAGCCCTCGCTTTCGCCGCGCGGAAGCTCAAGGCCTTCTTCCAGCGCCCCGAGCTGGCGGTGCTCGCCTCGCCGGTCGCCTCCAATGAAGATCTGCTGGCCTGCCTCGCCTTCGCCCGGGATGCGCTCGGCGCCAAGGCGGTCTACGTCGGGGGGCGGCCGGAGGGGCAAGCCGATGAGCTGTTGATGACGGCGGACAAGAATCCAAACCGCACCGGCCTGACCTGGATCGCCGGCGGCCTCGGCCTCAAGCTGCAGCCGTTCTCCAATCTCCTCGAGGGACTGAAGAATGGCTCCCTCCAGGCGGTGTATGCGATTGGCGCCGAGCTGCCGGTGGACATCGCGTCGACGACCGACGCCCTGAAAAAAGCCGATCTCCTGGTCGTCCAGGCGACGAATCACGGACCGCTCACCGCGCTGGCGGACGCGCTGTTGCCGGCGTGTACGCACGTGGAGGGCGAGGGCAGCTTCGCCAATGTCGACCGAATCATTCAGCGATTCCGGCCCGCATATCCGCCGATCGGCGAGTCCCAACCCCACTGGGCCTGGGCTTCGCACCTTTTCCGGGAGCTCGGATTGACCGACGCCTACGGCTCTGCCCGCGACGTCTTCCGGAAGCTGGCGGTGGAAGTCAAGGAGCTGTCCAATTTCGACTGGGACAAGGCGGCTCCGCCGGCGCAACCCGTCCCCGGCCTGCAACCAGCCCCGGCCGGGGCTGACGGACGACCGCCGGGATACCGCGAGTGGGGCACCCCGCGGGTCAGGGGAACCTGACATGGGCCGGCCTCTGATCATCGTCGCCGCGATGCTCTTCATCCTGGGCGCAATCGCGTCTTTGATGGGAATGGCCTATTTCGGCGCCGCGGTGCTTCCGAGCGCCGGCCGTCTGGTCCAGATCGTCATCCTGATGCTCGTCTTCGTGATGGTCATTGCCTCCCTGCTCACCATCGCCGAGCGCAAATGGAGCGCGATGATGCAGGATCGCATCGGACCGAATCGCGCGCGAATCGATCTGCCGATTTTGAGGGATTCCGCCCTGGGCGGTGTCCCCCATCTCGCCGCGGACGCGGTGAAGATGCTCTTCAAGGAGGACTTCGTCCCCCGGCGCGCCAACGGTTTCCTCTTCAACCTCGCACCGATCCTCGCCTTCGGGCCGGTCTTTGCGCTCTTCGCGATCATCCCGGTGGGGCCCTCGATCCGCGTCCTCGACCGCGAAGTTCCGATGGTCATCGCCACCCCCGACTTCGGCGTCCTTTTCCTGTTCGCCATCGCGTCGCTGGCGGTCTACGGCACGTCTCTGGCGGGCTGGTCGTCGAACAACAAGCTTGCGCTCCTCGGCGGTGTCCGGGCCTCCTCCCAGATGATCAGCTACGAGGTCGCGCTCGGGCTCGCCCTGGTGGGGATGATGATCGCGTTCTCCACCGTGCAGCTGCCGGAGTTGACCGACGGTCAGGCGCGCCACCTCTGGCAATTCTCCCAGCGCTTCGATCTGGGTCTGCCGGCCTGGGGCATTGTCCTGCAGCCGGTGGGGTTCGTGCTCTTCTTTACCGCGGCCTTCGCGGAGACCAAGCGGACCCCCTTCGATCTGCCGGAGGGGGATTCGGAGATCATCGGCTACTTCGTCGAGTACTCGGGGATGAAGTTCGGGATGTTCATGATCTCCGAATTCGTCGAGGTGGTGGTGCTGGCCGCGGTGTCCACCACGATCTTCTTCGGCGGCTATCACCTGCCCTTCGGGGAGGGATGGCTCGCTCGGCGGGGGCTGATCGCGGATCACCCCTGGATCCTCGGCGTCATCCTCAGCACCGTGTTCTGGATCAAGGTGATCGTCCTTTGTTGGCTGCAGCTGGCGGTTCGCTGGACCTTCCCTCGCTTCCGGTACGATCAGGTCCAGGCGCTGGGGTGGAAGATGCTTCTGCCGCTCGGCCTGGCCAACGTCTTCATCAGCGGCGCGCTCGTTCTTTGGGATCCGTCGTTGCGGGCGCTGGCGGTGGTGGGCCTGATAGAGATCGGGATCGTCGCCGCGCTGACCGTCCGAGGCGAGGGACACCCGGCGAAGATCGACTCCGCGGCGGGCCCCCCGCCGAGCCTACCGGCGCTAACCGGTGCATCCACCAGTGGACACGACTAAGGTTTCCCCATGGCCTACGACGCAAGCCGAAACCCCAGCCAGGACGTCCGGGAGCGAATCTACCTGCCGGAGCTCTTGCGCGGCCTGGCGGTGACCACCCGTCACTTTCTGCGCAATCTCTTCGGCCAACGGGATTCCAACGCGAGCGTGCTCAACCGGAAGGGACGCAGCCTCGTCACCACCGTCCAGTACCCCGAGGAGCGGGTCGCCTATCCCCCGGGCTATCGCGGCCTCCACCGGCTGGTTCCCCGAGAGGACGGAAAACCGCGCTGCGTCGCCTGTTACATGTGCGCCACCGTCTGCCCTGCGCAGTGCATCTACATCGAAGCGGGAGAATACGACCCGGCGGACCCCTCGCCGGAATCGCGGGTGATCGAGAAGTTTCCCACCACCTTCGTGATCGATGAGCTGCGCTGCATCGTCTGCGGCCTGTGCGTCGAAGCCTGTCCGAAGGACGCGATCCGGATGGATACCGCGACCCACGCCCCGTCGGAGTACACGCGCCAGGGCTTCGTCTACGACATTCCCAAGCTGCTCAACGGACCGCCGGTGTCTCACTCGTCCGATCCGTGGAGGCGCAGAGAAAGCTCGGAGCCGCCTGAGCACCAGGTCCTCGAGCCGCACACCCGAATCGGCGAGACCTAATCCAAAGCCGGAATCTGGAGCACGCCGGAGGTTCGGCGCTAGAGTCGTCGGGTGCGAAACGCTGGCGACCCGTCCCGCACCCCGCTCCCCGGCGTTCGCGGCGCGTTGCAGGCGATCGGCGACTTTTTCTCGACCCAGCGACATCTGGTCGCGGTGCGGGACGGAATCATCGGCGCGCTGCCGCTGGTGCTGATCGGCTCCGTCTTCCTTCTCGCCGCACAGCCTCCCTCCGCCGCGCTTCAGCGGTGGGTCGCCCCCTTCAGCCCCGCGCTGCTCGTGCCCTATCGCGCGCTCGGCGGGATGATCAGCCTTTACGTCACCTTCAGCGCGGCGCATTCGCTGGCCAAGTCCTACGATCTGGACGCCGCGGCTTCCGGTCTCATCGCCATCGCCTCATTCCTCGTCGCCGCCGTGCCGACGCCGGATTTGGCACAGCCTGCCCTAGCGTCGTCGCTCCCCCTCCAGCGCCTCGGGGCCCAGGGCATTTTCGCGGGGCTGCTGATCGCCCTGGGCACGGTGGAGCTGGGTCGTCTTTTCGTGAGCCGCGGCTGGATCATCCAGATGCCGAAGACCGCGCCGGAGATGGTAATCCGCTCCTTCCTCGCGCTGATTCCCGGATTCGCCGCGATCTTCACCATTTTCGTCATCACTCATGTCTTTCGATGCGATCTGGTTTCCCTCGCGGCCTCGCTCGCCCTTCCTCTGCTGAGAGCGACCGGCAGCTTCCCGGCCGCGATCGCGGTGGTCCTGGTGGACAGCGGCTTGTGGCTCGTGGGGGTGCATGCCAGCGCCGCGCTGGGAACGATGAAGCCGCTGTGGGAGGCCATGCTGCTCGAGAACATGGAGGCGGCCAGCCAGGGGACTGCACTGCCCCACGTCGCCTCGCTTCATTTCTATCTTTGGTTCGTCTGGCAGGGAGGCTCGGGCGCGGCGCTGGCCCTCGCCCTTCTCCTGCTGCGCTCGCGCTCGACCCAGCTCAAAGCGGTGGGCCGGCTGGGCATCGTGCCCGCGCTCTGCAACATCAGCGAACCAGTGCTCTTCGGGGTGCCGGTGGTGCTCAATCCACGGCTGGCGATTCCGTTCTTCCTCGCACCGCTCGCCTGCGCCTCCACCGCGTACCTGGCCTTTCACCTCGACTGGGTGACTCGACCCTACCTTGAAGTACCCTGGACGCTGCCCGCTCCGGTGGGCGCGTTCCTCTCCACCGGGGGAGACCCTCGAGCATTGATCCTGCAGCTGGCGAATCTGCTGCTCGCCCTCGCGGTCTACTGGCCGTTCCTGCGCAGGTACGACCGTTCCCTTCAGCAGGCGGAGACACTGCCGAAGCAGGTCGGCAACGACCCTTCTCAGGGAAGCGCAAAGCCCGTAGCGTTGCCGAAGTGAAGACCTACCGCCTTGCCGTCTGCAAGGGTCCCAACTGCCGTGAAGGCGGCGCGGATCAAGTCTTCGCCGCCTGTCGCGAGCTCGTCTCCAAGAGCGGGATGACCGGTCTTTGCGAGGTCTACCGCGCCGGCTGCTACGGGCTGTGTCACCTGGGGCCCAACATCGTGCTGCGCGAAAACCCGCGCCCCAAGGACCCGCTCCACCGCGAGGACTTCCAGCTCACCGGGCTGGCCGGGGAGTACCATTATGCGGCCATGACCGTGCCGAAGATGGTCCGGGTGGTCGAAGAGCATGTGGCGCAGGGACGGGTTCCCCAGGAGCTGCTCGCCCAGCTGGAAGACGGGCTCTGCTCGCCTCCGGAATAGCTTCACTGCTTGTCGGCGGCCGCGCGGGGCATCTGTAGAGACAGCTTCTGCTTCTGTTTCTGCCGCAGGACCTCGACCGGAATCGTCTGACCGGGCTCGTACGAGCGCAGCAGTCGGACCGCGTGCGTCGGCGAGGATGGCTCTTCGTCCCCGATCTTGAGAATCACGTCGCCCGGCTTGAGCTTGACCTCGCCGGATCCGGAGGAGTGCAGCACGAGCAGGCCTCGCGAGGTCCCGAAGTACTCCCCGAGCTCGGAGTTGATCGCCGCCAGCTCGACTTCCGACCAGCCCCCCGGCAATTCGGCGTGGTGGACCGCCAGGCGGTCGTCGTGGGAAGCATAGGCCCAGGTTCCGCGGCGCGATTCCATCTTGATCTCCGCCTTTCGATTCTCGTTCCCGCGGCGATACTCGACGTCGATCTGCTGTCCTGGCCTGGCCTTGCGAAGCCGCCGCGCGATCTGCGAGGCGTCTTCGCCCTTTGAGCCATCGCCGGCGCCCTGGAGTCTTCGGCCGTCGACGGCGGTGATCACATCTCCTGCCTTCATTCCCGCCTTCTCCGCCGGGCTGCCCGGCGTCACGCCCTGAACCACCGTCCCCGCGTCGCCACCCGGACTGGGCCGCACGACGATGCCCAGCCGCGGATACACGCTGTTCAGCCGCTCCTGCCGCTCGGCGGCGCGGAGGGAATTGGAGGCCTGGCGCATCTGCTTGCGCGCCTCTTCGATCTGCTGTTGCCACTGGCGTCGGGCCTCCTCGATCTGCTTGCGCGCCGCCTCCATCTGTTGCGAGGCCTGCTTCCGCGCTTCCTCCAGACCCTTCGCCGCCGCCTTTTGAGCTTTTTCCACCGACTCCGCGGGCAAGGCGCCGAGGGCGGTGAGGGGCAGCAGGAAGAGAACGGCGGCAACGAGCTTCGGTGGATTCACTGGGATGTCTTTCCTTTCGGTCAGCGAAGCAGCTGTGCGAAGACCGGATTTCGCAGGTGGGTCAGGGTTTCCAGAAGCGTGATCCTCGTTTGCCAGAGCGCGCTGAGCGCTCGGCCCGAGTCCGGGTTCGCGGCGACCTCTCCGATGCATTCGTCGACAAGCGCGATCTGGTCCTCGACCTGGACGATCGCGTCCGCGGATCCGATGTTCAGGGTTTCCGGCTCCGGGAGAGAAAGAAGCTCGGCCTCGAGCGACTGGGAGCGGCGCACCAGGGACGCGACTTCGAGCTCATCTACCGGAGAGATCCCCGGCTGCGCCTTTCCCAACAGCATCGCCGGCGCGATGACCGCGAAGGCGATTGCCGCCGCCAGCGCCCCTCCGAGGGAGAGAACCCGGCGCCGTCTCGAGGCCACGATTCGGGAGCGAAGGGCCGGCCACGAATCCGACCGGGGCGGCGCCAGGGGCAACGCTCGCAACTGTTCCCGCCGGCGTTCGATGGCCAGATCCTGGGTCGAGCAGGCAGGGCATTCTCGAAGGTGGCGGGCCAGTTCGCCAAGCTGCTCGCCGTCGCGAAGGGCGAGGAGCTCTTCCATCGTCAGGTGCCGCATGAGGGCTCCTGGTCATGGTCGTCGTTGGAGAGCAGCGCCCGCAGGCGAGCGTGGCCGCGCGAGAGCTGGGATTTCGAGAAGCTCACCGACTTCTTGAGCAGGGTGGCGATCTCCTCGTGGGTGTACCCCTCGACGTCGTGGAGCCAAAGGACCGCTCGGGTCGTCGGGGAGAGGTGAGCGAGGGCGCTCTCGATGTCCAACCGTCCTCGAAAGGGTTCCCCGATGCCTTGCTCGTCGAGGGCCTCCTCGGGAAATCGCGCATTGCGTCGCAGGCGCATCAGAGCCTTGCTCGCGCAGATGCGCTTGACCCAGCCCAGGAGAGGCCCCTCCCCCCGGTAGCGGCCGATGCTCCGGCTCACCTCGACGAAGGTGTCCTGAAGGACGTCATCCGCATCGGCGTCCGAACCGCACAGGCGCCGCGCCAGGTTGAAGATCACCGTCTCATAGCCGCGGTACAGCGCCTCCAGAGCCGGGATGTCCCCCGCCTGGACGCGCCGAAGCAAAGCTTGGTCGACGAGGACGACAATCGGCGACAAGGTCACGCAGCCTAGATGCACCAGCCTGGAAGAGGGTCGCAAGGACACAGGTCCTCGCACATTCCGGGCCCCTTGAGCCAGCGCGCTCGAGGCGCAACGTCGTTCCGCCAGGGATTCGAGCCAAAGCGCACCCAGCAGCAGCGCAACGATGACCCATCCTCGCATTGACCAACCTCCGCACCGGATTCGCTGGCGGAGCACCGCAAACGAACGCCGTGCACTCCAGATGCACGGCGGTCGAAAAAGGTCGCGCCCTACCGGGCGTCAGCCGGAGGCGACCGCGGCGTGTCAGCTGGCGCGGGGACGATCGGCCGAGGACCGATCATCGGCGTAGGTCTCCCCCGTGGAGTTCGTTCCTCCCTCCAGCCGTTGTCGCAGATCCTCTCTCAATTGTCGACCGGCCTTGGGAGCGAGCAGCATTCCCACGCCCGCGCCCACCACGATGCCGATGCCGAAGATCGTCAGCACGGATAGAAGCGTCTCGCCGGGGCTGCGCTTGGTTTCAAGACCGATTCTCCTCAGCAACTCGTCTTTGTCGATGTCCTTCAGGCTTTTCAAATTCATCTGCTTTCTCCCGGTCTCTCTTCGTTGGATGTTGGTTGCCTCTTAAACGGCCGACGACCTCGTCGTCTCCGAGGGTGTCCCGCTCTCGTCCGACGTGTCCGACCCGCTGGAAGCGCCGAACCCGGCCAACGAGCTCCCGGCCAGATTCATCAGCTCGTTTTTGATTAAAGGTAGGGCCGCGACTTTAATTCCCAGCCGCACCAACCGCGCTGTGGTCGAGGTAAACAGCCCGCCTCCGAGGACGTATCCCACCGCGACGGCCGCCGCGAGCATCGCGTACGGATGTCGTTCCACTCGCGAGGTGATGTCGAGCGTCTTTTTCAGGTCGCTGACGGCATCGCGTGCCTCGGTCAGCAATTCCTGTGCGCTGCTGCTGATGTGCTCCACCCGCTCGAACAAACCGCGACGCTGGTTGTCATGGGTACCGTTGCCTGAGCTCTTGCTCATTGGTTTCTCTCCGCCACGGGGGCGCCTGCCATCAGTGCCTAGAGGCGATGCGGCCCACGATGAAGCCAACGGTGAGAGCCCCCAACAGGCAAACGCCCGGTCGCTCGCGAACGAACGACGTGAAGCGGGAATTGAAGTCGCTGAGGTTCTTCTTCGCTTCGTCGATTTGCGGGCCCAACTTCTCCTGGACCTCCCGCGCCTTCTGCTGCAGTTGCTGTGTGGCGTCCATAGCTCTCTCCTAAAATGCTGCGTGAGTTGCGGGCCTACTTCCAACGCCTGGCGATGAAAAAACCGGCCGCAAAAGCTCCGGCGAACCAGGGGATGGGTTTTCGCCTGACCCATTCCCTCCAATCGGTGTGCACTGCCACCTCGTGTCGCAAGGCCTCCGCCGAAGCGGCGATTTTCTCCCGCGTCCGCTCGATCTCTGCCCGGACCTCTTCGGCCCGCTGGCTTTGCCGCTCAGAACCTCTTGTCATGCTTGACCTCGAAGCCGTTCGCGCCGATGCCCGCTGAGAGCGCCGCGGCGCTGCGATCCAATTCCTGGAGGCTCTCGCGCATCACCGGCCGCGCGGAGACCTTCCGCAGCCCGCGGTATGCCCCGATGGCGCCGACGATCAGGTTTGCTCCTCCCACGATGAGCAGCGCGGTGAAGTAGGACATCCGTTCCGGGGCGAGGAAGGCGACCAGCGCCGCGCACAAGAATCCATAGCCGATCAAAGCCAGCGCCAGGAATCCCACGGCCTGTCCCAGCGATCTGGCCAGTGCCGTCGCGTCCCCGGTGATTTCGATTTTGGCCAGCGCGATGTGCTCGGTGATCAGGCGGCCCAGACCGTCGGCGATGTTCGTCAAGAGCGTCGCAATCTTCCCGTCGCTGTTCGGTCGCGTGGCTAGGGGCATGGCTTTCTCGGTACCCCCGGAACCTATCCAGGGCTGAAAAAGGGAGCAACTCGCCGCTTGCCCGGATGTTCGGCAACCGGCAGGCGGTCATGGGCCTACCTCGGGGCCACGTCGGACATTGACCGGGCAGAGGGCCGTCGTCAGAGGGAAAGCTGGCGGACGCTCAGCACCCCGCCCAAACGGCGAAGCCCGTCGAGAACCGATTGGGGAACCGGGGTGTCGATGTTGATCAGCGAGAAGGCCTCTCCATGCTCCCGGTCGCGGGACAGATGGATCCGGCCGATGTTCACCGCCGCGTCGCCGAGCAGGGTTCCGACGCGGCCGACGACGCCCGGCACGTCCTGATTGTGAATGGCGATCAGGTGGCCGAAGGGGACCGCCTCGACGTCGAACTGGTTCAATCGGACGATGCGCGGATGGCGCCGCCCGAAGACGGTGCCCTCGATCGAAAACTCGGTCTTGCCTTTGAGCCTAACGGTCAGGCTGGAGGCGAAATCCTCGTGTTCTCCCCGGCGCTGCTCGACGACCTCGATCCCCCGTTCCTTGGCGAGCGCGGGCGCGCTCACTTCGTTCACTCCCTCTCCCCAGATCCGCGAGAAGAGACCCTTGAGGGCCTGCACCGTGATCGGCTTGAGGGGATGTTGGTTGATGTCCCCCCTCGCCTCGATCTCCACCGAGGTCAATGCCTCCGGACAGAAGTGGCCAGCGAGGCTGCCGAGCTTGCCCGCGAGCTCCAGCCAGGGGCCGAGCTGCTCGAGCACCTCGCGCGAGACGGACGGGACGTTGACCGCGTTGCGGATGTTTCCATTGCAGAGGTAGTCCACCAGCTGCTCCGCCAGGGCGATGGCCACGTTTCGCTGCGCCTCCTCGGTCGAAGCCCCCAGGTGGGGGGTGCAGATGAAATTCTCCAGGCGGAGCAGGGGATGGTCGGCGGCGACGGGCTCCGAGGCGAATACGTCGAAGGCCGCTCCCCCCAAATGACCCGAGCTGAGCGCCGCGTGCAAGGCCAGCTCATCGACCACGCCGCCGCGCGCGCAGTTGATCAGGAACGCGCCCTTCTTCATCTTCTGCAGCTGTTCTTTGCCGAGGAGGTTCCGCGTCTGTTCGGCCAGGGGAACGTGGACCGACACGTAGTCCGATCTTGCCAGGAGCTCGTCCAGGCTCACCAGCTCGCATCCCAGACGCCGCGCGGCGTCCGCCGAGATGTAGGGATCGAAGGCCAGGACCTTCATCTTCATCGCCAGGCACCGCTCGACGACCACCGATCCGATATTCCCGATCCCGATCACCCCGAGAAACTTGTTGAACAGCTCGCGTCCCTGAAACTTCTTCTTCTCCCACTTGCCTTGCTTGACGCTGGCGGTCCCCTGGGGGATGTGCCGCGAAACCGCCATCATCATCGCCACCGCGAGCTCCGCCACGGTGATCGTGTTGCCGCCCGGGGTGTTCATCACCGCGATTCCCTGCTTGGTGGCCTCGTCGAGATCGATGTTGTCGACCCCCACGCCCGCCCGGCCGATCACCCGGAGCTTTCGACCGGCGCGGATCACCGCCGAGGTGACGCGCGTTGCGCTGCGGACCGCCAGCGCGTCGTAGTCGCCGATGATCGCTTCCAGCTCGGCGGCCTTCAGTCCGGTCTTCACATCCACCGAAAGACCGGGACCGTTGCGGAGGATTTCGGTGCCTTCGGCCGAGAGATCGTCTGCAATCAGGACTTTCATTGCTTCGCTCTTACCGTAAAGGCGCACGTTTCGCGACCTGGCAGCGGGTGCATTCTTGACGCGGGTATGCAGGCGGTGAATGGTGTTGTCAGATTGGCGCATGATTCACCGCCTGGCAGATCGATCGAGGATGGGCGCACGCGCGATCCGGGCTGCCGCGGCTCTCGCCTTCTTGCTCTGCGCCGGTTCCGCGTCGGCGCTGCGCCCTCATCCGATCGTCGAGCTGCAGCCGGGGACTGCGCGCCCCGGGGACGTGGTGCTGATTACCGTGCGCAGCGAGAAGGCGCCCGTCGGCGGCCAGGTGGGAGACAAACCCCTCGTCTTCGTTCGCAGCCCGCGGGGCTATTGCGCCCTCTTCGGCATTCCGGTCGAACAGCCACCTGGCGAACTGAGCTTGCAGCTCCAGCTCGAAGGCGCGACGCCCGATGCCGGCGAAATCGCGCTCAACGTGGACATCGTCGAGCCGGGGTTTCCCAGCCGGGAGCTGCAGGTCTCGAACCAGTACATCAATCCGCCCCCGAAGGCGAAGCGCTGGATGGCCCAGGATCAGGCGGCGTTCCGGCGCGCGTATGATCAACCCCTGACCGGCCTGCTCTTCCGTCGGGGCTTCGCCTGGCCTCGCGATCCGCTGGTCACCTCGCATTTCGGCGACCTGCGGCTGTTCAATGGACAGAAACAGAGCCAGCACTTCGGGACCGACCTCGACGGCAGGGTCGGCGATCCGGTGTCCGCCGCGAACGCCGGCGTGGTGGTGCTCGCCCGCGCCTGCTACGCCTCGGGGAACACCGTGATCATCCACCACGGGGGCGGGCTATTCACCGCCTATTTCCATTTGTCCCGGATGCAGGTGAATCCCGGGATGAAAGTGGTCCGGGGACAACGAATCGGTCTGGTCGGCAAAACCGGCAGGGTCACCGGCCCACATCTGCATTGGGCTTCCAAAGTAAACAGCCTATACGTCAACGCCGAGTCGCTTCTCCAGCTCAGGTTCGACTAGCCGCTCACCACTGCTGCGGGATATTCAGCGCGATCCTGGCTTCGGCGGGACTCATCGGCTCGCGCCCGACGTCGCGCGCCATCCGCGCCGCCTTCTCCACCAGCGGGCCATTGCCCTTGGCCATCTGGGTGCCGGCGGCGTCGAGATAGAAGTTGTCCTCCAGGCCGACGCGGATGTTCCCGCCGAGGACCAGCGCGGTGGCAAGCAGGTGCCACTGGACTTTGGAGATCCCGATCACCTCCCAGGCGTCGGTCTCCGAGAGCTGGCGGGACATGTGCGCCAGGGTCTCGGCGGTCGGCGGAGCCCCGCCGAGAACCCCGAGAACGAAGCTGTACTGCAGCGGCGGCTTGAGCGCGCCGATCGAAATCAGCGGCTCCGCGTTGCGCACGTGCCCGAGGTCGAAGCACTCCAGCTCCGGTTTCACCCCGCCCTCTCGCATCGCCGCGGCGACGAGGAGAATGTCGTGGAAGGGGTTGAGGAAGACGAAATCGAAGACGAAGGCCCGCCGGCGCTCCGAGTACTTGGCGTAGTTCATCGATCCCATGTTCAGGGCGGCGATTTCGGGGCGCGTCTTCCACAGATACTCGATTCGCTTCTTCTTCTCCGCGTCGTCTTCGACGCCCATGTTGAAGCCGCCGGTCGAGAAGTTGATCAAAACCGGGCTGCGCTTCTGCACCTCTTCCTTGATCTGGCGATGGATCTCCGTCGACCAGGTCTGTTCGCCGGTAACCGGGTCGCGGGCGTGGATGTGCACGATAGCCGCGCCCGCGTCGCAGGCGCGCCGCGCCTCCTCGCCGATCTCGGCGGGGGTGTAGGGGAGGTCAGGGCACTGATCGCGGTTGGCGACCACGCCGGTCAGCGCGCAGGTGACGATCACCCGGTCCTTCGATTGAGTCATTCTCGGCTCAACTCCGCGATAACTTCAGGGACAGCGCGTTTTTCGAACCCGGTGGCTCTCAATGGTCAGACTGGCTTTGTCGGTCGGGGTTGCTTCGCCGTCCTCGAACCGCCCGCGGATCTGGGTTCCTTCCACGGGCCCTCCGAGCGCGCGGCGAGAGCCCCGTGAAGGAAGGATTCCGTCAGCTGAACCTGCGCCTGTTCGAGCGCCTGGTCGGTGTGCGAATCGGCCAACCCGAGGACAAAAGTGGTCAGCGCCATCTCGATCGCGCCGAACAACTGGGCGGCGCAGAGCAATGGGTCGAGTTGCGGGTTGAGATCGCCACGTCGCTTCGCCTCGACGAACATGCCCTCGCTCACCCGGATGACGTCCATCATCTCGGAGCGCCGGCGCGCCTGTTCGAATGCCGGACTGCGGGCGATCTCGAGGATGATCACCTTGACCGCTTTCGGGTCTCGCCGGTAGGCCTCGAAGGCGATCTGGGCGATTCGCCGGACCTTGTCCTCGAGCGTCGAATCGCTCGCCGCGACCTCGCGGACCCGCGCCAGAAATCCCCCCCACCCTACCTCGAAGACCGCCTCGAGGAGCGCTTCCTTGTCGTGGAAGTAGTGATAGACGAGCCCGTAGGCCACACCCGCCGTTCGGGCCACGTCGGAAATGCGGCAGCCGTAATAGCCCTTGTCCGCGAACACCTCGATCGCGGCGCGCAGGATCGCCCTGTAGCTTTCCGTGTCCTGACGGCGCGCCGAGGGCGTTGATTTTCCGTTTCGCGTCACCGGCCCGAAGACCCTTCGCCCAATCCACGAAGACACTAAGGGCCGGGCCGCCGAATGGTCAAGCACGCGGACCGCGGGAGGATAACTTCAAGAATTCAGCGGCTGTGTTGTTAGCCTTTGCCGTTGAACATCGCGCGGGCCACGCCGAGAAGCTTTTCAACATCCCGGGAGTTGAGCCGGCGGCTTCGACAGAAATCCGAAAGTGGGCGCAGCAAGTCGGGTGGACCGCTGGGTTCCCTATCCAGCCCAGAAAACAACTCTGACAATGGAACATCCAGGGAATCGGCCAGCGCGGCCAGCGTCTCGACGTGGGCAACGCGCTCGCCGCGCTCGATCATCGAGAGAAAGGAAACGCTGATCCGGGCTCGTTCCGCGAGATCTTCCTGGGTCCACCGCTCGGCTCGTTGAGTTCGAAGCTCTCGAATCCGCTGTCCTAATCGCTTTCCTATTTCAGACACGTTTCCTCAATACATTCATTGTGATCGCTTTGCATTAAAACATTCCAACCCTAAGAAGATACGTAACAGAGCCGTCACGGCCTGCCAGCGACAGAGAGTGAACCTAATCCGGCCTCTCGTCAAACGCCCGGGCTGTCGCGAAGCTTTCGGGTTCTAGTGGTAGCGCAGCTACTAGATACCAAACGAGCCAAATTTCGCCAGGGTCAAAGTGACGGAAAAATCCGGCTTGAAGGGGAGAGCCGGGTTGCCCCGGAAGTCGGGAAGGATGATATCCCGCCGAAAAAGAGCGCGGACATCGAGCCGGAAACAATCGCAGGACGGATTGATCGAGACCGACACCACTTGCTGAAGGATGGTCCAGGGGGTGGGAGTCAGGGCGGTATCGGCGGGACAGAACGAAGGCGGCGGGGGCGCCGGTGCCGGGAGCTGGTTGCATCGCGTATCCCTTTGCGGCGAAACGTTGATGTCATACGCGAGGCCGAGGCCGAAATTGAACCTGATCCCCGCGTGCGCGGTGATCGTCTGCGCGCGAAAGGGTTGGATTTCCATGGCCGTCTGAGCCGGCGGCCCCACCAGCTCATCGATTCCCCGCCGAAGATTGTCCGACCCGGACAAAACGAGGTTGTCATACGCGATCGAGAGCGCAAGGCCCCGGCCATTGTCAAAGCTGAGATTCGAAGAAACCTGGGCCAGGCGATTGGCGCGAAGGTCGTAGCGATAAACGAGCCCCGCGCTAAAAGGCAGGATCACCCCGGTGATTCGCGCGAAGGCGTCTGCGGCCTGGCCGGCTTTGAGGTCGAACCCCTGTCCGACATCCAATCGAATGAACCGGCGCACGCCGGCCGCTTCCGACTGGACGAGCTTTTGGCTCAGCTGAGCCACCCCTTCGAGAAATCCATCTGCCGGAACGGCGCGATCGATTTCGTCGTAGACCGTGCCGATTCGGCCGAAGACGGTCGGCACATAGCGGATTTCGACGGATGGGGTCAGGCTGTGCCGCCAACTGCCAGTCTGGGTGGGAAATGCTCTGGAAAGCTCGGTTTCGAGAAGCGCGCCGCCCACGGGATATCCCCGATGAGACGTCGTCCCGGTGAATTCACCGACGTAGAGGTCCTCGCGGTACCACGCATACGGCGTCAGTCGGGCAAATCGGCCGAAGTCGAGGGGCAGGCTGACGCGCGGCCTGAAGTCGATGCGGTCCCTGGCCTCGAGCTGCTCCCTGACGTACCCGGCGCCGGGCTGCGGGGCGGCAATCGCCAGGGGATTGGAAGGAGCGAAGAGCGGATCGACCCCGATTCTGCCCACCAGGGGCGCCAACCGACCGTATTCGACCCGAAAGCTTCCGAAGAGCAACCTGGACAGGCGCGACTCGGGAACATCGAGGATGAACTCGGGCAATCGTTGGAGGGGATTCGGACCATGGGTGGGGAACTCCTCTGCCGTCCGGGCGGTGTCGAAAAAGCCGTATCCGAATCGCAAGTCCTGACGGATGCCCAGATCGAAGCCTGCGTAGCTGCCGGCGGTGCGTCGATAGAGCGCCGCGGTCGATTCGGTGTAGGGCGTCTCCCGGGTGATGAGGTCGGCGCTGAGGGACTGGGCATACAAGCCGTCGGAGACGAAGGATGCATCGACGCGATCGAAGAACCCCCCGCCGAGGTCCTGCTCATGAAGGAGCTTTCCCGATCCTCGGAGACCCCACTGGGTGCCGGGGATGGGGGTGAGATCCTGGGCCACGCGAGGCGCAAGGTCGTAGATGAGGTCGAGGGTTGCCCGTCCCTTGGTTCTCACGCTGGGGGCATATTCGAATTCGGTCTGCAGGCGGGGCCCCTTGACGCCAACGGCGTCGCTGCCTCCGAAGTAGTAGCCCGGGCTTATCGTCGCGTCGTAGCTGCGACCCAGGGTGATGAAGACCGGCTGCTCGAGAAAGAAGCTGCCCCGGGCGCTGCCCCAGCGGGGGATCAGAAGTCCCGAACGGCGATCGGCCATCGGCAGGTATAGCCAGGGAAACGCGAGCAGCGGGACTCCCCGGATGTAGATTACTGGAAGAGTCAGCAGCGCGCGCTCACCCGGCATCACGTCGGCGTGAAGCGATTTGATCCGCCAGCTGGGCTTCACCGGATCGCAGTCGCAAGGGGTGAACGCGATTCCGTCGACCGAATAGTGGTCCGGACCCAGCCGCCGCACGTGCCGGCCGGTGACCGACATCGTGGTCTGGCCGAGCTTTTCCAGTTGCTCGCGCGTCTTCGCCTGGCGCAACGCCTGGGCCGAAACGTTGCGTTTTTGTAAGACGGTCCCCCCGACCAGGTCCGCCTCGCCGGTGGTGAGCTTGACGTCCATCTCGTCCGCGAAAGCGACGATGTTCTCCTGGAAGAGAATCACGTGCCCCCGGCCGATCGCCCGCTGCTCCGCCGGATCGAACCACATCTCGTCGGTCCGGATTTCGATCGCGCCCGTATTCAGGAGCACCTTGTCGGTGAGGTGCCACTTTCCGGTGCGCTCGTCGATGTCGAGCTTGTCCGAAGTGACCGCGGTCTGGCTTTCCTCGGCAGGCGGCGGTGGCCCGGGGACCTGACCCGCGGCAATAAGGGCCAGCGCCAACCCCACCAGCGAGATCATCGCCACCACCCAGGTCGCTGCGTTCCGGCCCTACGTGGCCCACCAGAATCGCCGGGCGGTTCTCTTTTATCCGGTTTACCGGCGCGACGCGCGCGGAAATTCGACCGAGACTTCGTTTCCGTCCTGCTTGGTCTGGAAGGAAACAGCCTCCTTGAGGCTGATCTCCACGCGCACGGTGCGGTTGCCCGCTGGATTGGGCGCCACCATCGCCACCGCGGTGTCGAAAAAGGAAGTGTCCAGAGGTCGCCGACTGTTGCGCGTCCCAATCCGGGTGTTCTCTAGCTCCAAGACGACCTTCTTGTCGCCTTCTTGTTGAACCGTGTAGTGCACCGGCCCGTTGGTCCTCACGAAGACGCGGGCACCGGATGCGGCGGGCTGGAATCCGACGAAGGTCATCGTCGTCCGGCGTTTGGAAGAGCCTGCCGGCGCCGCTGAGCCGCTCCTCGCGGCCAGCTTCGCCTCCCGCTCCGCCGCGATCGCTTCCTGCCTCGCCTTCGCCTTCGCGGCCCGTTCTTGCTCCGCTTGCCGCTTCCGCTCGGCCGCTGCCTGGCGCTTGGCGTTCTCGGCGTCCTCGAGCGCCTTCTTCCGGGAGAGGCGCTCCTCTTGCACCTTTCGCTTCTGCTCGGCAGCCGCTTCCCGCTTCGCGCTCTCGGCTTCCGCCCTCGCCGCTGCCTGGGCGAGCCTCTCTTCCTCCGCCTTGCGCTTCTGCTCGGCGGCGGCCTCCCGTTTCGCGCTTTCGCTCTCCGCCCGCGCGGTCGACTTGGCCTGCCGTTCCTCGTCCGCGCGCCGCTTCTCTTCCTCGGCCTTCTGTTTCTGGTCGATGGCGGCCTGGCGCTTGGCGGACACCGCTTCCTCCTTCGCCTGCTCGCGCGCGAGCCGCTCTTCCCGCGCTTTTCGTTTCTCCTCGGCGGCGGCCTCCCGTTTGGCCTCCTCCGCCTCGACGCGCTTCTGCTGCTCCGCCAGGCGATTCTGCTCGGCCTGACGCTTGCCCTCTTCTTCAGCCTGGCGCTTCTTCTCCGCCTCCACCCGCCGCGCCTCGGCGATGCGCTCCTGCTCCTCCCGCTTCGCCGCCTCTTTCTGGGCGCGCTCTTGCGCGAGGCGCTCCTCCTGCGCCTTCGCGGCGGCCTCTTTGGCCTTGGACTCGTCCTTCTTTCGCGCTGCCTCTTCGCTCGCGGTGGTGTCCGACGCGGCCGGACCGCCGCCCTGCGCGCCGACCTCCTTCAGCTTCTCGCCGGTCGATTCCTTTTGCGTCGTCCCGGCGGGCTTTTCCGCCCGGGCCACCGCCGGCGGAGCGCTGCTCAAGACCTTGATCACCAGCTTGTTGCCGGGGCTTGCCACGTCCGTCTCGACGTCCTGGGAGAAGCCGATCAGGACGCGGGCGATGGCGGAGGCGTCCGACCCGTAGCTCGCGGTCTTGATCCAGCTTACCGATCCTGAGCCGGGTATCTGATCGGCCACCCCGGAGAAGACCGCCTCGGCGATGTCGATCACCAGCCGGGGCGGATCGGTCATCGTGAACGAGGTGAAGCTCGGCTGCTTCGTGCCGATGATCTCGATCCTTCCTCCGTGGATTTCCACGCTGGTGATGGTGTTGAGGTCCTTGTTCTGTCCCCAGGCCGCCTGCGCGAAAAGGCCGAGGCAAAACAGGAACCGGACGTTCCGGCAATTCATGCAGAGCTCCAGGAAAAAAGGCAGCGCGGATGGCTACTTCGGCGACCGCCAGACACACCCGGATGCTACCAACTCAACGATCCCCTGGCCAACCTGCGCGGTCGGTATGAGCCCACCGGACGGGTGCGGCGAGAGGGATGTATTCAGTCATCGGACCCGGGGAAGGAGCGGGATGGGAGCCCGGTGAGTCCGGGCGTACTCGATCAGGTTCTTGATGTCGTAGCAAATCTGACGGATGTCGTGCCCCATCGTCAGCTCGATGTGACTGTTCCCCTTCACCGGGCGCCAGAGGAGGTATTCGCTCTTCGCGGCCCGGTAGACGCTGCGCGTGGACTCCACCGAGGCGAGCGGGTCCATGTCCCCGAAGATGATCGCCATCGGGACCTTGATCCGCGAGAAACCCTGTTTGAAGTCGTAGCCGGTGCGATAGCAGCGCAGCTCGCCGCGCCGGATCCAGCGGGCAAACTGCTCGATCACTTTGCGGGGCTCGCGTTCCCCACCTTCGCGCAAGAGCCAGCGGATGTCGGCGGCGCGAACGCGGGAGGTATTGGTCAGGATGTTCACCGCATTGAGCTTGCCGTAGAGGGGGCGGGTGTCGGCCTTGCGCAGCAGCTGCTCGCCGATCCGCAACCAATCGTCGACCGGCAGGTACTGATACCGCAGCTGGGTCGGTGGCTTCGGGGCGCCGTTGCGCTCCGTTTTGCGCTTCAGCGCCGCCAACCCCCGGGAGAGAAACGACTGGCCGGCGAATTTCGCTTGTCGTTCCAGATTGACCGAGGCCAATGCGAGATCCACCCCGGCCGCGAGAAAGGGACCGGAGAAAGCGAGGGCGCGAAGGAAGGGAAAGCCCCGTCCGAGATCGGCGGGGGCGCCGATGGTGATCAGTCCCTCGAGGTCGTCGTGAATGCCGGCGTAGCCGTAGCCGAGCATTCCTCCCATCGAGTGTCCGCAGTAGAAGATCTTGTCCCGTCCGGTGATCCGCTTCGCGCAGGCCATCGCCGCGGGCAGGTCGTAGAGAAAATGGCTGTCGATGTCCCAGCCATAGTTGATGTCCGCGGGAAGCCCCCGGCCGAGCTTCTTGGATCGCTCGTGCTGGAATCCAATCGAGCTTTTCCCGTGCCCGCGCAGCTCGAGGATGTGGATGTCGATCCCGAACAACAAGAGATTCTTGACGAACTCACCGGAGGTCCAGGCGTGGCGATTCTGCGAAAAGCCGTGGACCAAAAGAAGCGGCTCGCCAAAGAGCGGCTGATGAAAAGGCTGCGGCGCGGGACGATATCGGGTGACCACCAGCGACCACCCGTCGGCCGTCTCCACCAGGTACTTCGTTTTCTTGTAGAGCGTCTGGAAGGGCACCTCGTCCACCGTCGGCATCTTGGCGGTGGGCACGGCGAGCAGCTTCCGATCGGCAATGGCCACAGAGGAACTTTAGGTGCTACAGGCGTATCGCGCCATTTCGAAATGGCCGCGTGGACCCAATCCGAGGAATTCAGGGCGCGGGCGCGGCCCCCCGAGGCGCGAAGACCAGCTCCCGGACCGCCCCGACCAGGAACAGCGAACCCGTGCAGACCACGATGTCTTCGGGCGAGGCGTTCGCCTTGGCTGCCTGGAGCGCGCCGGCCACGGTGTCATAGGCGGTCGTGCGCGGGCACAGACTCCGCGCCTCCGCCAGGTATTTTTCGGGAGCCAGGGACCGCGGCGTCTTCAAGGGCGTAAGGCTCACCGACGCGCACCGGACGAACAGGGTTCGGATCATCGAACGGTAGTCCTTGTCCGCCAGCACGCCGAAGACGAGATGGACGCGCCGGCCCGGATAGAGCGCGTCCAGTGCGATCAGCAGGGTTTCCACCCCAAGCGGATTGTGGGCGCCATCCAACAGCACGGTGGGGGTCGAGCCGACCTCTTCCAGGCGCCCCGGCCATCGCGTGCTGCCGATGCCCATCCGCATCGCTTCGGCGGAGATCGGCAACTGCGGGGCGAGCAGCTCCAGCGAGGCGAGGGCGACGGACGCGTTCTGGATCTGATGGGGTCCCCGCAAGCTCGGCCGGAGATCGTCCACGTTCGCGTTCAATCCGCGATATTCGAAGGCGCCGCCGCGGGAGGGCCGCAGCTGGAAGTCCCGGCCCTCCAGGAAGAGCGGCGATCTGCGCTCGGCGGCGACCTCCTCGACCACCGCCATCGCCTCGGGCCGCTGCCGGCTGATCGCGGATGGGACTCCGGGCGCGAGGATTCCCGCCTTTTCGCGCGCAATCGCCCGCACGTCGTCCCCCAGGTAGTCCCGGTGGTCGAGCGATATCGGGGTGATCGCCGTCACCGTGGGCGCCGCGGCGGTCGTGGCGTCCAGGCGGCCGCCCAGGCCGGTCTCGAGCACCGCAACCTCCACCCGCTCCCGGGAAAAGTGCCACAGCGCGACCAGGGTGGTGAATTCGAAGAAGGTGAGCGGGGGTGGCGCCTGCCTCGCCTCCGGATAGCGGCCCAAGACCTCCGACACCCGCTCGCCCAGGCGATCGTCGGAAATCTCCTCCCCGTTGATCTGGATCCGCTCGTTGAGCCGGACCAGGTGCGGAGAGGTGTAAAGCCCCACCCGATAGCCCTGGGCGGTCAGGCAATGGGCGGCGAAAGCGCAGGTCGATCCCTTGCCGTTGGTCCCCGCGACGTGGAGGATCCGGTAGCTCTTCTCCGGGCTGCCGATGGCGAGGAGCGCTTTTTCGATCCGGTCCAGCCCCAGGCGAATCACCGACATGCCCAGGGTCGAAAGGAATTGAAGCCCTTCGGCCGTCGCGGGACTTCCCTGGCCCCCGCTCATCCCAGAAGACCCAGCAGCTGCCCGAGCTTTTGACGCATCTCCTTGCGGGGGACGATCGCGTCGATCATTCCGTGTTCGAGCAGGAACTCGGATCGCTGAAAGCCCTCCGGGAGCTTCTGTCGGATGGTCTGCTCGATCACCCGAGGGCCGGCAAAGCCGATCAGCGCCCTCGGCTCGGCGAGGACCACGTCGCCCAGCCAGGCGAACGAAGCCGCCACGCCGCCGGTGCTCGGATTCAGCATCACCGAAATATATGGCTTGCGCACGCTGCGAAAGCGCGCCAATGCGGCGGAGGTCTTCGCCATCTGCATAAGCGAGAAGATTCCCTCCTGCATCCGCGCCCCTCCGGACGCCGAGAAGATCACCGCCGAGCAGCTCTTTTCCGAAGCCCGCTCGAAGACCCGGGTCACCTTCTCCCCGACGACCGAGCCCATCGAACCGCCCATGAACTCGAAAACGAAGCAGCCGACCGAGACCAGGTGTCCTTCGATCCGGCCCATCCCCGCGATGAAAGCGTCGTTCTCCCCGAGCGACTTCGCGGTCGCCTTCAGCCGGTCGCGGTACTTCTTGGAGTCGACGAACCCTAGGGGATCGATCGGGGAGAGGTCCTGGTCCGCCTCCTTGAACGATCCCTCGTCGATGATCGCCTCGAGCCGCACGCGCGCCGGCCACTGCATGTGATAGCCGCAGGACGGGCAGACGTTGAGGCCCTTTTCAAGCTCCTTGCGGTAGATGATTTCGTCGCATTGGTCGCACTTGCTCCACAACCCCTCCATGCGCGACGGCTTCTTGTCGTCCGCTTCGGGATAGACCGGGGAGACGCGAGGTTTTTTCGAAAACCAGGGCATCCTTGACCGCGTAATGCGACTCCATTGCCGCAGTCAACAGCTGCTCAGAAATCGAAGGAGTCCCCCAACTTGAGCACCTCCACCGGCAGCCCCCGCAGCTCTTCGCCGAGCTGTTGCAGAAACGCGGGTTTGAGGTGGTAGAGCAGTACCGAGGCACCGTTTCGCTGAAGCTTCGACAGCTCGATTTGCAGCGTCCGGGGGGTGAGATGGCCCGAGATGTCCGCCAGCTTTTGCAGATGGTTGGGAAAACTCGTCTCGAGTAGAACCGCCTTCAGATTGGCGGTCTGGTTGAGGACGCGCCAGAGCTGCTCGGTGGGCCCGGTGTCACCGCTCATCGCCAGCGCGCTGTCGCCGGAGGAGATGACGAAGCCGCAGGACTCGACCGGATGGGTCACCGGGATGGACTGGACCTGGTATTTGGCAATTTTGAACGAAGAGCCCGCCTTGAATGACTTCAGCTGCAGAATCGGCTTCCGCTGGTTGGGGATGCGGGTGAAATCGGGCCAGAGGAAATCGTTGAACATGTTCTCCCGGAGCGTACGGGAGCATTCGGCGGAAGCGTGGATGCGGATCGGCCGATCCCGCCGGCCCATCATCAGATCGGCCAGGAGCGGCAGGTCCTTCACGTGATCGAAGTGGCTGTGGGAAATCAGGATGTCGTCGACTTTTTCCAGCTGGTCCAATGGCAGCGAGCTGGTGAGAGCTCCGGCGTCCAGCGCGAGCACGCCGTCGATCAGGAAGCAGGTAGTCCTGCAACCGGGCAACTCGCCGCCGTGGCAACCGAGAATCTGGAGGTTCAATTAGAGATCTCCAAATTTCCATTTCATCTCGAGGTAGCGCAAGAAATCTTGCAGGGGCGCGATGTCGTAGACGGTCACCCGGTCGCCGTTTCGCCCGATCAACCCGGCGCGCTCGAGCCTGTAGAGCATCATCCTGATCGCCGGCTCCCCGACGCCGATTTCCCGAGGCTGCTCCTTGGTCGGAAACTCTATCTCCGTCCCCTGTTCGATTGCCCGCCCGCGGCTGTGGCAGATCTGCAACAGTTGACGGACCACCCGGCTCGAAGGGTCGGTGAAGAGCAGGTTTTCGATCTGGGCGTCGGCTTCGGAGAGCCGGTCGGCCAGCTTCTTGATCATGCGAACCGCGATTTCCGAATTGCCCCGGATCATCCCTTCGAAGGTCTTGGGGTCGATCACCAAAAGCCGAGCGTCCTCCAGCACCATCGCGTTGGCGTTGCGCGGCTTGTTGGAGATGATCGCCATCTCGCCGAAGAATTCCCCCGGCCCGAGCGTGGCGAGGACCTTGTCGGCGTCCCGCACCCGCTTGGAGATGGAGACCTTTCCCGAATGAAGGACGAACATCTCCTTGCCGGGCTCACCCTCGCGAAACAAGACCGTGCCCCTGCGGAACTCTTTCCCGAACCGCTGGAACAGCGTTTCTTCGCCGGTGACCATTGGGCGGGAAGTCTCTCCCCAGGGCAAGTTTGCTCGAGGCAAGGACCCGCGGTCAAAGGCGAAAGTGGGACCTGCCGCGGTTGGGCGCTACCTCTCCCACCTGGGCCGACCCCATCACGCCAATGACAACGCAGGCTTAAAGCCGGTAGAAGGCGCAAACGTGACTACCTACAAAGATTCGGGAGTGGACATCGAGGCGGGGGACGCGCTGGTGGAGCGAATCAAGCCGATCGCCTCCCGGACCGAGCGGCCCGAGGTGATGTCCGGCGTCGGCGGGTTCGGCGGGCTGTTCGCCCTGCCGGTGGGAAGGTACCGCCAACCCGTCTTGGTGGCGGGAACGGACGGAGTGGGGACGAAGCTGAAAATCGCCTTCGCGGCCGACCGCCACTCGACGATCGGAATCGACCTGGTGGCGATGTCGGTCAACGACGTGATTACGACCGGCGCCGAGCCCCTCTTCTTTCTCGACTATTTCGCCACCTCTCGACTCGACGTCGACCAGGCGGCGAAGGTGATCGAGGGGATCGGCCGCGGCTGCGAGATCTCCCGTTGCACCCTGCTCGGAGGGGAGACCGCGGAATTGCCGGGGTTCTACGCCCGCGGCGAATACGATCTGGCGGGGTTCTGCGTCGGCGCGGTGGAACGGGCGAACATCATCGACGGCAGGTCGATCGCGCCCGGTGACGCGGTGATCGGCCTTGCCTCCTCCGGCCTTCATTCCAACGGCTACTCCCTGGCGCGACGGGTGCTCCTCGAAGATGCGGGGCTGCCGATGTCCTCCACTCCGAACCCGATCACGCGTCCGCTGGCGGACGAGTTGCTCGAGCCGACCCGCATCTATGCCGCCGAGATCCTCGCGCTGGCGCGTTGCGTCCAGGTGAAAGGTTTGGCCCACATCACCGGCGGCGGAATCCCGGGCAACCTGCCGCGCTGCCTGCCCAAGGACACCCGGGCGGTGCTTTCGGAGCGCGCCTGGAAAAGGCCGCCGATTTTCGATCTCATCGCGCAGCGCGGTCGGGTCTCGAGAACGGAAATGTTCTCGACCTTCAACATGGGTCTTGGAATGATCGCCGTGGTGGCGGCAGGCAATGCACCGGCGGCCCTCAAGCTGCTCAACGATTCAGGGGCGACCGCCTGGGAAGTCGGGCGCATCGAGCGAGGCGAAGGCGAGGCCTCGGTGGCGATCGAGACGTGAGTCAAAGGCTCAGCATCGGGGTGCTGGCGTCGGGCAGCGGGACGAATTTGCAAGCCCTGATCGATGCGTCCGCCGCGGATGACTATCCTGCCAAGGTGGCGGTGGTGATTTCGAACAACGCGGCCGCCCGCGCCCTCCAGCGCGCCGAGCAGGCGAGGATTTCGACCGTGCTGTTGGACGCCGTGGGCTTTCCCACCCGAGACCAGTTCGAAAACGCGCTGCTCGAAAGACTCGAGGCGTTCCAGGTGAAGCTTCTCTGCCTGGCGGGATTCATGCGCATCCTCAGCCCCCGCGTCTTGAAGGCGTTCCCCGGACAAATTCTGAACATCCACCCCGCCCTTTTGCCTTCGTTCCCCGGATTGCACGCGACCCGGCAGGCCCTTGCGCACGGGGTCAAGATCAGCGGCTGCACCGTCCACTTCGTGGATGCCGGCACCGACACCGGTCCGATCATCGTCCAGGCGGCGGTGCCCGTGCTCCCCGGCGACGACGAGGCGTCGCTCGCCGCCCGAATCCAGAAAGAGGAGCACCGAATTTTTCCACTCGCGGTTCGTTGGGTGGCCGAAGGGTTGGTGTCATTGCAGGGTCGGGTGGTGCAATTTCGAGGTGAACCTGGAATGTCGGACCAGGCGCTGCGCAATCCCGGGAGGCGACTTCCGTGACAAGCGCCCGAGTCCGAGGCTTGATCTCCCGCTCGAGCGGCCGCTCGGCGAAGACCCTGTCTGGAATGCGCCGCTGATCTGATGCCTATTCTTCCTCCCAGACCGAAGATCGACACCGGACCCTCTCGCCGCGTCTACGACGTCATCGTGGTCGGTGGGCAGCTGGCCGGCGCGCTCTCCGCCGCGTTGCTCGCCAAGCGGGGCTACCGCGTCCTGTTGGTCGAGCACGACGGAATGGGCCACGGGTACGAGCACGGCGACTACATCCTTCCCTACGCGCCCTTCCTCGCCCAGCAGCTGCGCACGATGCCTCAGGTGGAGGAGGCATTCGCCGACCTCGGGCTGACCACCACCATCCAGCGCTCCTTGAAGAGCAACGTTCCCGACCTGCAGCTCATCCTCCCCAAGGATCGGATCGATTTCCCCCACGACGAGGCCAAGAGGGTCGCCGAGCTGACCCGCGCCTTCGGGGCCGACCGGGCCAAGGAGATCAACGCGCTCCTCATCGCCGCCTCGGTCCAGCACGAGCAGACGGACCCCTTCTTCAAGGAAGGGCCCGAGCTGCCGCCGAAGAACTTCGTCGAGATCTGGTCGCTGAAGAAGAACATCAAGAAGTTTCCCCAGCTGGAGGCGGCCTTCGCGCTCCAGGGCGATGACCCGGTGGTCAAGCTGGTGAGGGGACTGCTTCCCTTCGTCTCCTACGTGCCGACGGCGCGCGGCCCCCTGCCCCAGACGAGGACCCTGTCGCAGGTGCTGCGATCGTCCACCCGGTATCCGGGCGGGCGCGAAGGGCTCCGGGAACTGCTCTGCCGCAAGCTTATCGATCTCGGCGGAGATCTCCTCTGGCGCGAAAGCGCCGAAAGCTCGATCGTGGAGACGCTCTCCTTCGAGGGGGGGAAGCTGGTCGGCGTTCAAATCCTGCGTTCGGAAAGCGTCTACCGCTGCGCGCAGATGATCGCCGCGACCGACTCCGCCGCGCTGCGCAGGCTCATCCCCGACAAGAAGAGCCAGCGAAAGCTGATCGAGCTGCTCGACCTTTCGGTGGTGAAGCAATTCCTCTTCACGGTGAACTGGGTGGTCAACGCCGAGGCGATACCGCGCGGCATGGGAGACCTGCTCCTCTTCGATACCGGAGACGTCGACCTGGAGCCGATGCTGGTTCAGCTGAACGCCGCTCGGCGCGCCGCCGGCAAGGCGGACGACGAATCGGTTCGGGTGGTGACGGCCGGAGTCTTCCTGCCAGCGTCGGCGCGCGATCTGGGAGAGGGCTATCTCAAGCAGATGGCGGACAGGATGAGCAGCCACCTCCATCGGCTGATGCCCTTTGCCAGGGAACACATCCTGCTCTCCTCCGCCCCTTACCTGGATGCCGGCGGCGTCCGGGGCGCGCGGTTATTGCCGCACCCCCTCTACGAGGTAGACAGCGAGGATTTCCTGGGCATCACCGGGCTCACCCAGCACACGCCGCTCAAGAATCTCTTCCTCGCGAGTCGGGAGAACCTGCCCGGCCTTGGCCTGGAGGGAGAATTCCTCGCCGGGATCCGGGCCGCCAAGCTGATCCAGGAGACGATGAACAAGAAGGATCCGCTGAAGCGGCGCGGCCTCTTCGGGGCGAGCTAGCACTCCCCCCCAAAATTTCCCAACGCTGCTTCTGGTTGGTGGCCCGGCCACCACCCCCCCTCAAAAATCTACCAACGCTGCTTCAGGGTGGTGGCCCGGCCACCACCCCCGCCTCGAAAATTTACCAACGCTGCTTCAGGCTGGTGGCCCGGCCACCACCCCCGCTCAAAAATTTACCAACGCTGCTTCAGGCTGGTGGCCCGGCCACCACCCCCCCTCGAAAATTTACCAACGCTGCTTCAGGCTGGTGGCCCGGCCACCACCCCCGCTCAAAAATTTACCAACGCTGCTTCAGGCTGGTGGCCCGGCCACCACCCCCGCTCAAAAATTTACCAACGCTGCTTCAGGCTGGTGGCCCGGCCACCACCCCCCCCTCAAAAATTTGCCAACGCTGCTTCAGGCTGGTGGCCCGGCCACCACCCCCCTCGAAAATTCCCAACGCTGCTTCAGGGTGGTGACCCGGCCACCACCCCCCTCGAAAATTCCCAACGCTGCTTCACGGAGGTGGCCCGGGCCGGCGTAGCGTGTGCCCACCCCCGGCTCCGCAGCCCAACGTCTCGCAACAGCTCGACGGGATCCTTCTCGGCCCCCTATGCCGCCTGGGCCGCCGTGGGCCGGGGAGAGACCGAGAGCTTCTGGCGATCCTCGCCGCGGTAGATCTCCAGCAGCACGTCGCCCGGTCCGGCGAGGACGATCACCCGCTGCAGGTCGTCGACGCTGGCGATCGACTTGCCGTTGGCGGAAAGAAGGAGGTCGCCCTTTCGCAGCCCCGCCGCTTGGGCCGGGCTCCCCTCGCCGATCCCGAGGATGCGCACCGCCCGTAGCTGTCCGGCGCCGCGGCTGAGCACCGGCAAAAGCTCCTCGCCCTTGGCGGCGATGCCCAGGAACGGCCGGCGCACCTCGCCGGACTGGATCAGTACCGCGGCGACCCAGTTTGCCGTGGGAGACGGGATCGCGAATCCGATCCCTTGCGCCCAGGGAATGATCGCGGTGTTGATCCCGAGGACGTTGCCGTCCGCATCGAGCAGCGGCCCGCCCGAATTGCCCGGGTTGATCGCGGCGTCCGTCTGGATCAGGCCTTCGAACAACCCTCCGCGCGGGGTCGGAAGCGAGCGGTCCAGGGCGCTGATCACCCCCAGGCTCACCGATCGCTCGAACCGGAAGGGGTTGCCGATCGCCACCACCAGCTGGCCGACCTTGAGCTGCTGGACCTCGGCGAGCGGCAGACTGACCAGTCCTTCCGCGTCCACCCTCAGCACCGCCAGGTCGGTGCGATCGTCCGCACCCACCAGCTCGCCCTTCACCGTCGCGCCGGTATGGAGCCGGACCCGCAACTGATCGAACCCGTGGACCACGTGCGCGTTGGTGAGGATGTAACCGTCGTTGGCGAGGATGAGCCCCGTCCCCTGCCCCCTGCGGTGCTCGACCCCGACCACGGCCGGCGCCGCGCTGGCCACCAGATCCTCCAACTCATGGGACAGCTGCTTGAGCAATTTCATTTTTTCGTACCTCCGCCGCTTCGTCCGCTGGCCGTTGGTTCAGCTCCGGGTTCCCGCTCTCACCGTCACCTCTCGCACCTCTCCGGCGCGAAGGACGCGAAACCTGAGCTCGGCTCCAATCCTCTCCTCGGTGAGCGCCTCCAGCAGATCTTCCACCTGCGCCAGCGGCCGGCCATCGACGCCGAGAAGCGCGTCTCCGAGGAGCACGCCCCCCTGGTCCGCGGGCCCCTCCGGCTGGACCGCGATCACCAGCAGCGCCGCCTCCTGGCCGCTGGTCTGCGCCGCCTTGGCGGGCAACCTCACCGGAAGGCTCCCCAGCCCGACGAAGGCGCGGCGGATTCGCCCATGAGCGACGAGCTTCTCCACCACCCGGCGAAGCGTGGCGGTGGTGATGGCCAGGCTGTGGCCGCGCCACAACCCCGAGGTGTTCATCCCCAGCGCGTTCCCGCTGGAATCCGCGAGCAGGCCGCCGGAGAAGCCAGGCGGGAGGGAGGC
>Ga0070708_100000113_pt1 | contig 53689 bp, 45 predicted proteins | sample KBSK5503metaG_FD_65469 | JGI IMG/M metagenome (GOLD analysis project Ga0070708, IMG submission 65469) | Corn, switchgrass and miscanthus rhizosphere microbial communities from Kellogg Biological Station, Michigan, USA - KBS K5-50-3 metaG | ecosystem: Host-associated > Plants > Roots >... | reverse complement strand
TTGCCGGACACGGGGGCGACGATTCGCGCCAATGCGCTCGTGTCGGTAACACGGACCGGTAAGAGCGACACGTTGCTGCTCGATCTGCTTGATCTCGGCGTCGATCGCGTGACTGTCGACGGTCGCGTGGCGAAGTTCACGCGTCTGCCGGCGACGATTGCCATTCCGGTTCCCCGGAAGGGAAACGGCAGAGGGCAATACAAGGTCTCGATCGATTACGGCGGTGTGGTGACCGATGGCTTGATCGTTCGCAAAGACAGCCTGGGACGATGGACCTACTTTGGCGACAATTGGCCGAATCGCGCACGCCACTGGATTCCGAGCATCGATCATCCGAGCGACAAGGCAACGGTGACGTGGCGAGTGCGCGCGCCCGCGGGACGCACTGTGGTCGCGAACGGCAAGCTGGTATCGACCCACTCCATTCGCGACGCCGGCGGTGCGGAGCGCGTTGAATCCGTTTGGCGCGAATCGCGTCGCATCCCCGTGTACTTGATGGTGATCGCGGCGGCTCCGCTCGAGCAATTCGACCTGGGCGACACCGATTGCGGACTCGCCGAGCTGCAGCGATGCGTGCCGCAGTCGGTGTACGCGGCGCCGGAGCAGCGGGGATTTCTGCCAGGTCCGTTCGCGCGAGCGGGCGAGATCGTGCAACTCTTCTCCAACCTCGTCGGCCCATTCCCGTACGAGAAATTGTCTCACCTGCAATCCTCGACGCGGTTCGGTGGGATGGAAAACGCGAGCGCGATCTTCTATGCCGACGGAGGGTTCCGGCGGCGTTCGATGACGGACGAGGTAGTCGCGCACGAAACGGCGCATCAATGGTTCGGCGACGCGGTCACTGAACGTGACTGGCCGCATCTTTGGCTGTCGGAAGGCTTCGCGACGTACTTCGCCGCGCTCTGGACGAGAGCCGCGCGCGGCGACAGCGCCTTTCGCGTGCAGATGGCGGGAATCCGCAATGCCGTGCTCACCGATACCGCGTCCGTCACGAAACGACCTGTCATCGACACGATCGAGACCAATCTGCTCGCGCTGCTCAATCGCAACAGCTATGAGAAGGGCGGCTTCGTTCTGCGCATGTTGCGTGGACAGGTTGGCGAGCGCGCATTCTTCGACGCGGTGCGCGGGTATTACCTGAAGCACCGTCACGCCACCGCCGTCACCGACGACCTACGCGCGGAGATGGAACGGGTGTCGCACCAAGGTTTGGGATGGTTCTTTGACCAGTGGCTCAAGAGACCGGGTTATCCGGAGGTCACTGCGACGTGGAGCTATGACGCGGGGACGCACGAAGTCGTCATTACAGTGACCCAGAGCGGCCGGTTTGGTGCATTCCAGTTCCCGGTCACCGTTGCCGCAGTCGATTCTACTGGTGTCTCGCACCAGGCGACGGCGCAAATGGCGGCGACCACTGGCGCGACGCAACAACTCCGCATTCCGCTGGCGGCGGCGCCGGCGACCGTCGTGCTGGATCCGAACGTCGAACTCCTGGCGGCATGGAGGGTGATACACGAGTGACGAAACGACGAGTGCTTCTCGCGGGGCTTGCGGCGCTCGCGAGCTCTCCCATCGCGCTGCTCGCCCAGTCGCACGTTGCCGACTCGCTACTGGAGCATGGCGCGTTGATGAAGGCGGAATCGGTCTTCTATGCCGCGGTGCGCGTGCATCCTCACGATCCGGTTGCCCGACGGGAGCTTGGCACGTACCTCGTACAACGCGGTGCGCCGCGTGTCGGCATGACGTTATTCGAAGAGGCGGAACGTTTCGGCGCCGAACCTCGGACCGTGAGCCGATTGCTCGCGCCGGTCTATCTGTCACTCGGGGAATATCACGCGCTGGCGACACTACCGTCGTCGCCGCTCACCCGCGGTGAGCTCGAACGGGCGCGCTGGCTCGACGCCCATCCGACGAACATTGTCGCCCCCGACTCGGTGCTCACCGCCGTGTATCACGCCGCGACGGAGCCGGGAACGTTGGGGCACGTCACGATCCGCGTGAACGGCCGACCGCTCGAGGCGGTGGTGTCGGTGCGCTCGCGCGGCATCATCGTGTCGGAATCCAATCCCGCGGCCAAGGGGTTGCGCCATTTCGCCGCCGCGTCGCCGAAGGAAAAGGTCACCAGCGGCGCACCGGCGGTCGCCGACTCGATCGGGCTCGGACGCCTCACTGTGCTGCATTATCCGGTCACTCTCGAACGCCTCGGTGAAGGCGTACCGGCGGTGATCGGTCTCGATGTCCTCGGCCGCTTCGCACCGACGTTCGATCCGCGCACGGATCGAGTGACGCTCCGCACGAGCGGCCGCGCTGATCTAAGAATCAGCGACGGCGACGCGCTGCCGACTCGCATCACCGACGGAGACTTTCTCGTGCTGCGCGCCGGTGGTTGGACCTCAGCCGCAGCTCCTCCGATGACACGACTGTTGAGCGAGCACCGGTGGACACTCGACGCGCGACGCGGTCAGATTCTCGTCGAGCGCTGATTCTCTCGTCACTTCCCGTGGTGCCGGAGCTCGACCATCAAGCAACGATCCTGAACGACGTCGATCCCGGCGCGCGCGAGGATTTCGGCGGCGGCGTCGTTGCGAATGCCGAGTTGCATCCACACTGACTTCGGCTTCTTGGCGAGAATGTCGTCGACGTGGGGCGGCACATCGTTGCTGCGCCTGAATACGTTGACCATGTCGACGTCGCCCGGCACGCTGGACACCGTGCGGTACACGCGACGCCCCAAGATCTCCGTGACCTCGGGATAGTAGACCGGGACCGGAACAATCTCGAAGCCGACCCGTTGTGCGTATGCCGGAACGAAATGGGCGGGCTTCGCCGGATCGACCTTGATTCCCAGAACGGCAATGCGACGCGTCTCGTCGATCAGGCGGCCAATGCCCTCGTCATCATCGATGATATGGCGACGCCAATCTTCGTCGTGCAGTGCGGTGCTCACGTCGAAAACGTAGTGCGAAGACCGTGCGCGTGCAGCGGTGACAGCCAAAGCCCAGCGCGTGTAGCTTTCAGGCCGAACCGTAGGTTTTCCGGAGACACAACTGCATGCGGATGCTCGTTTTGGGTTCTGGTTTGCAAGGCTCAGCCTGTGCGTACGACTTGTTGCAGGATAAAGGCGTCAGTGAAGTCCGCCTCGCCGATGTTCACGTCGGACATCTGCCCGAGTTCCTCGCGCCGTATTCGGGCCCGCGCCTCATCCCAACACCGTTGGACGTTCGCGATCACAGCGCCGTGCTCGGCGCGATGCGCCAATGTGACGCCGTGATGAGCGCGATTCCGTATTACTTCAATTACGACATGGCACGGCTCGCCGTCGACGCCGGTGTACATTTTTGCGATCTCGGCGGCAACACGGAAATCGTGTTCAAGCAGAAGGAGCTCGACCCCGAAGCGCGAAAAAAGAACATCACGATCGTTCCCGACTGTGGGCTCGCCCCGGGCATGGTCAACATTCTGGCCGAACACGGCATCAACCAGCTCGACACCGTCGATTCGGTGAAGATTTTCGTCGGCGGGTTGCCGCAGCATCCGGAGCCGCCGCTCAACTACATGCTGGTCTATTCGCTCGAGGGCGCGCTTGATTACTACACGACCCTCTCGTGGGTGCTGCGCAAGGGAAAACGGACGCAGGTCAAAGCGCTCTCGGAGCGCGAGTCGGTCGCGTTCGAGTCGCCACTCGGCGAGCTCGAGGCGTTTCACACCGCCGGTGGTCTCTCGACGATGGCATTCCGTTACGAGGGCAAAATCCCGACGATGGAGTACAAGACGCTGCGCTATCCCGGACATGCCGCGATCATGGAGAACATCCGAGAGATCGGATTGCTCGGACTCGAGCCGGTCGAGGTCAAGGGAATGAAGGTGGTTCCGCGCGACGTGTTCATCGCCATTGTCGGTCCGCGACTCAACAAGCCACACGGCCGAGACATTGTCGCGCTTCGGGTCGCGGTGAGCGGCACCAAGTCAGGAAAGTCCGCGACCAAGACCTTCCAATTGGTGGATCGTTACGACGAGGCGCACGGCGTGAGCGCGATGATGCGAACGACGGGCTACTCGCTCGCGATCACCGGTCTCATGCAGGTCCGAGGGCAGGTGAAACCGGCGGGCGTCCACACGCCTGACGAGTGCATTCCCGCGGACACGTATATCGCCGAGCTGCGAAAGCGCGGAGTCGACATCAAAGAATTGTCATGAGGATCTACTGACGCACGAATTCCGCCATCGTCGCGCCAATCTGATCCATCGCCGTCTTCGCGTTCCACCGATCGCGGCCGTTGTAAATCAGGGAAAACGCCAACACTTCACCGTTCTTCGCCGTCACGTATCCGCCGAGGGCGGCGACGGTGTTCGTCGTTCCCGTTTTCGCGTGCAGATTGCCGCGCGCCGGTGTGCCCTTCGAGCGACGCTTGAGCGTTCCCGATTCGCCGTCGACCGGCAACGCGGCGTGAAAGACCGGACCCCAGTCGGCGCGATGGACGTAGCCCAGGAGCTGTACCATCGATCGCGCGGTGACGCGGTCGAGCTGCGACAAGCCGCTGCCGTCGGCGACGTCCACGACCGTCGGCGACGTCCCGACCTTCTTCGACAGAAAATCACGCAGGTTGGTCAATCCCGTTTCCGCCGAGCCAACCTGATTGAGCGACGCGTGCGCGGCGGCACGATACAGCAGCTCCGCGTAAATGTTGATGCTTTCGCGGTCCATCTCGCCGATGATCTGTGCCAGCGGCGGCGATGAGATCGCGGCGACTTCGACCGCGCTGGGCGGCGTCGGAGCGAGATGTATCTGTCCGCCCACCGTGATCCCGAGCTTCTGCAACGAGGCGCGAAGCGCGCCGGTCGCGAAGAGCGCAGGGTTGTCGACGACGAACGAGTAGCGGAGCGGCCCGGACCGCCCACCGATCGACCCGCGAACGTTGATCGTACCGTCGGGACGCCGCGACGCGCTGATTCGGCCGCCCGCTCCGTTGATCAGCCCAACTGAGCTCTCGACCGGAATCGCCGTCGTCGCCGGGTCGAGCGTCACCGACGCCTTGTTGCCCTCGGGCTTGGCCACGACCCAGATCAGATTCTCGTTGAGCGAAAGCGCCGACACACGCGCCGCGTACGACGCGCCGAGGTAGCTCGTTTTCCAGCCGTCGGGAACGAGTTTGTCGTCGAACGCCGTGGCGTCGCCGATGATGTCACCGCGAATGTGCTTGATGCCGGCCGCCGCGACTTGCTTGGCAAGCGCGTCCATCGGTTCCTCGTCGCGCCAAAAACGGGAACTGAGCGACGGATCGCCGACGCCGCGGAGATAGAGATTGCCGGCAAGAGAGCCGTCGGGTCCGACCACACCGTCGCGCAGCACGGGCGTATGGAAAGTGAAATCGGGGCCGAACTTGTCCAGCGCCACCGCCGATGTGTACATCTTCATCGTCGACGCGGGCTGCATCATCGCGTCGGCGTTCTGAGCGAAGAGCGTGTCGCCGCGCGTCAGCGAGACGATGATCGCGCCCCAGCCGCCATTCCGTGTGTGGCTCGCGAGTGCGGTTCCAACCGCAGACGCCAGCGCATCGGCGCCGTGCGGTGCGCTCCAGGTCGCGGCGGGCGCTCGCGACGCCCTTCCAGTCGTCGGTTTGACTCTGGACGTCGCCTTTCGTCTCGGCGCCGTGCGACGCCTCTTCTGTCCGACGGCAGGATCCGGCGCCTTCGAGAGGCTGGCTTCAGCCTTGACGCCAGGTTGCGTCCCTTCCGCGCTCGAGGTGCCAGCGGTCAATCCGACAAACGAAATGATCAATGCGACGAAGCCCAAGGCTCTCGTCGTAGCGTGTACCTGCTGTTTCATGCTGAAGAGCCGGGCAACATTGGTACCTATGTGTCAAACCTTGAAGAAGATTCTCTTTCTGTAGAGCACGTAAAGGATGCCGAACCAGAAGAGGACGAAGGTCAGCGCGAACGCCAGCGACGCGTTGACCGGCTCGAGCCATGACGCGAACGCGGCTTGGTAAATCGCCGACTGCAATGCGATCGGCTTGCCGCCGTAGTTGACCTTGAAGATCGAGTAAATGCAACGCGCCATCACGCCGGAGCCGACGAAGGCGACCATCGGGTTCATGCCGTAGATGACGAACGGCTTCGTCCAGCGCTTCACTTGGTGCACGTCGACGATCCACATGATCGTCGCGATCGCCACGATCGCCATTCCGGCCGAAAAAAGGACGTACGAGCTCGTCCAGATACTTTTGTTGATTGGAAACGACCAATTCCACATCAAGCCGCCCATCATACCGAGCGCGCCGGCGGCGAACATGCCGTTGAGGCGCTCGGCGAGCGGACGCTTCGTGGCGATCCACTGCCCGGCGAGATTGCCGAGCATTGCTGTGCCGATCGCTGGAATCGTCGAGAAAATACCCTCCGGATCCCAGGTGACGCTGTTGACCCACGTGTGATTGCCGAGCCCGAAGCGCGACCAATCGAGGAGCAACCGATCCCACCACGCGGCCATCGTGCGCGGCGCATCGCCCAACACGAGTTGTCCCATCGAGCTGGAGCCGGGAACCGGCAGGAGCGTCATGGCGAACCAGTAACCGTAGAGCAACACGACGATCGTGACGACTTGTTGTTTCACCGTCCGACCCTGCGAGAGCAATGCGGCGCACATATACGCGAGTCCGATCCGCTGCAGCACGCCCATGATACGCCAGTGGTACAACCGGTCGACGACGCGTTGTAGGAAGGTCGGATGGGCGATTCCGGCGACGTCGCCCCACGCGAAGAACGGAAATCCGTTGACCAGGAAGCCGAGCAGAAAGATCAGCAGCCCTCGACGGATGATCTGCCGGCGAATCGCGCCCTCGTCGTCGCCACGCTCGCGCCGCGCGGTGAGCGAAAGGTGGGTCGTGACGCCGGCGATGAAGAGAAAGAATGGAAAGATGAGATCGGTTGGCGTCCAACCGTTCCACGCCGCGTGCTCGAGCGGCGGATAGATCGAGCTCCAGGTGCCAGGATCGTTGACGAGCAACATGCCGGCGATGGTGAGTCCGCGAAACACGTCGAGCGAGACGAGTCGTTCGCGCGGCGGCTTCGAGGTCGGCGTAGTCGGGGCTGGCGCCGTCGGCGCCTTCGGCGCGCGGTCGGAAATCTCGTCGAGCGTGGCGCTCGATCCTCTAACGGTGGTGCTCACATGACCCATCCTGTGAGGAGCCAAAAGTCGGGACGGGCAAGACTGGAGCCCGGCCCGTCGTCAAACGACTAGTATGGTACCGCCGAGGTATCGAAAAGGAGCCCTTATGCGACTCTGCGGTCCGCCGTCAGATTGGGCGCCAGTCTACCTGGGCACCGGCACGCGTGTCGACACCGTCGCGCTGCTGCCACCTGAAGAAGATGATCGAGATGATCGTGTAGAAGAACAGCCCGCCCGGGATCCACATGATGAGGCCGCCGATCATCTGGTCGTTCATCGGCGAAATGCCCCACACGCGTGGCGCACTGGCGTACAGTGGATAGAGGACGGTGTCGGCGTATGAGATGTAGACCGACACGATCGCCATCGGTATGCTTAGCAAGAACAGGTAGAGCATCTGGCCCGGATAGCTGAGCCGGGGCAGCTCGGGCAGTGGGCTCAACACCGGCCACCACATGAGCACCGACGCCGCGAGGAGCATCAGGTGCTGGACGATGTGTACCGGGTGGTGAAGCAGCGCGTAATTGTAGAGCGGCGGCAGATGCCAGCCTGCAACGACGACCGTGAAAATCGCGAAGCAACGGCTAGGCGCCGTGATCCATCGAGCCACGGGCATCACGCCCGGCAGCGCGAGGATCGGACGGAGCAGCTCGCCCGGCGTCCCCATGATCAGGAACGGCGCGACGACCAGCGCGAGCATCAGATGCTGCACCATGTGCGCGCTGAACAAATACGAGTCGCTCAGGTCGTGCAGCCATCCGTTGAGCGACAGAAACAAGATGACGAGCGCGCTATAAAAGAACGCGCGGGTCGCCGGACGTTGCACCCGGCTCGTTTCCGCCGTGGGCGTACGTCTCGCGACCCGCATTCCCCGCTCGTACAGCGTCGCCAATCCAACGATCCCGATCACCGTACTCGGATGAACGGTGAAACTCGTCACGCTCAGTCGCGCGCCGGTGTGCAGCAGGGCGAGCGACATGGCGATCATCGGTGCACGAACTTCCCGAAGAGGAAAAGGAGCGAGATGAGCGTGGCCATAGCAATCATCAACGGCCCGGTGAACAGCGCCTTGAACAATTTGTGGTCGTACCTGAGGTGCATGTAGAACAGCACCACGATCGCGAACTTCGCCGCCGACATGATGAGCAGGATCGGGACGAACGCGGGCGACGCGACGAACGACGGGATGTAATACGACCACACCTCGACGACGGTGATCACCGTCAAGATCAGCGCGACCCACTTGTATTCGCGCCACGTCGGATGCTCGTGGACTTCGCCCATGGCGTGTACGTCGATCTCGGGGTTCGTATGCGTGAACTCGTCAGTCATGATTCGATCGCTCCCACGGGCTAGCGAATGAGGTACACGAGCGTGAAGATCGCGATCCAGACGACGTCGACGAAGTGCCAGTACAGCGCCGAGATGTCGACGAGCAGCGCGTCCTTGGGTTGGAGGCCGCGTTTGATGTCGATCGCGAGGAGCGTGAGCAGCCACAAGACGCCGGCCGTGACGTGCGCGCCGTGGAACCCCGTGAGCGTGAAGAACGATGAGCCGAACAGATTCGTGCGAATGGTCAGCCCTTCGTGGACGAACGACGTGAACTCGTACGCCTGGAAGCCGAGGAAGGTCGTGCCGAGAATCGCGGTCACGAGCAGCCAGAGCTTGGACGAGCCGAGAATGCCTTCGTAGCCTGGCTTTCCGCGGTTCTCGACCGCGGCCAGCGCGAGCACCATCGCGAGCGACGACATCAGCAGCACGAACGTCGACACGGAGGTGACGGGAATATTGAGGATCGCGTTGAGGTGCGTCTCGCACCGCGGCGGATCGCAGGCTTCGTGCGGGAACGGTCCGACGACGCTGCGCCCTTTATAGATCAAGTACGTCGAGATGAGCGATGCGAATAGCATGCACTCCGACCCGATGAACGCCCAGATCGCAATCTTGCGATGATCGAGTCCGGTGCTTGTCGGCGGGTGGGCGTGTGATGCGACTGCTGTAGCCATGATTGGTTGCTAGTTGCTGGTTGTTGCCAGTAAGGAATTGGGGTCAGACTCCAATTTGTGTTTCGACTCCAGTTGCGTTCGAACGGTTAATTGGAGTCTGACCCCAATTTGACCCCAATTCTCCACTCGCTGTTGAGTGGGCGCTGTCGCTGTTTGCAGTTGCTAGCAACTAGCAACTAGCAACCGATCTAATGGTGTTCCGGTTCCAACGGTGACGTCAGCCACCCGTACAAGAACGCCGTCATCGTCGCGGCGAAGATGATCACGCCTGTGATCGCCAACTGCGTCTTGTCCTTGTGAATCAACAGTAGGCTCGAGAACATAAGCACCATGAAGAACGCGACCCACAACGGCTTGATTGTTGGGTAAGGCATCGGAATTCCGAGCTCCTCGGCGGTCTTGAGCGCGACCTTGGTCGACGCCTGCTTGGAATGCGGATTGATCCCGCCCTCCGGGGTGCCGGCACTCATGTGATCGTGGAATGCCCCCATGTGCCTGCCGCCGACGACGATGTCGTTGCGTTCGTCGCCGTGCTTGGAGTGCGGGACGTCGACCGTGAGCTCGGGCGACTTCACGTCCCACAGCGGGTAGCGCGACGTCACCTTCGGGATCGTCTCGAAATTGTATTCCGGCGGCGGCGACGGGATCGACCACTCGAGCGTGCCTCCGCCCCACGGATCGTTGCCCGCGATCTCGCCGTTCTTGCGACTGACCCAAATATTCCAGAAGCCGATGATCACGCCGATCGCCTGAATGACGGCACCCCACGTGCTCATCGCGTTGAGCACCTCCCAACCCTGGCCGGCATCGTAGGTGTAGATGCGGCGCGGCATACCATACAGCCCCGACCAGTGCATCGGCATGAACGTCAGGTTGACGCCGATGAAGGTGAGCCAGAAATGCCAATTGCCCAACCGTTCGCTCAATAAGCGCCCGCTGATCTTCGGGTAGTAATAGTAGAGGCCCGCCCACAAGCCCATCAGCGAGCCGGCCACGAGCACGTAGTGGAAGTGCGCGACGATGAAGTACGTGTCGGTCTGTTGCAGGTCGGCCGGCGGCGATGCGTGCATCACGCCCGAGATGCCGCCGATCACGAACAACCCGACGAGTGAGATGGCGAACTTCATCGCCACCGAGAACCGCAGATTCCCACCCCACATCGTGAAGATCCAGTTGAAGATCTTCACGCCGGTCGGGATCGCGATCAGCATAGTCGTGACGCTGAACACCGAGTCGGCGATCGGGCCCATGCCGACGGCGAACATGTGGTGCGCCCACACACCAAACCCAAGGAAGGCGATGAGGATTCCTGAATACACCATCACCGGGTAACCGAAGATCGGCTTCCGCGAGAACGTCGGCAGGACCTCGGACACGAGTCCGAACGCCGGCAGCACGAGGATGTAGACCTCTGGATGTCCGAAGATCCAGAACAAGTGCTGCCAGAGCAGCGGATCGGCGCCGGCCGTCATCGTGTAGAAGTTCGTACCGAAGAAGCGATCGAACTGCAGGAACACCAGCGCGATCGTGATCACCGGGAATGCCAGCACGAGCAGGAACTGCGTGACGAACGCCATCCAGGTGAACATCGGCATGCGCATCAGATTCATACCCGGCGCGCGCATGTTGATGATCGTCGTGATGAAATTGAACGCTGCGGCGAGCGACGACACGCCGAGGATTTGCAGGCCGAGCATCCAGAAGTCGATGTTCAGGCCCGACGAATACGGCATCGTCGTGAGCGGCGCATAGCCGAACCATCCGCCGTTCGGCGCCATCCCGAACAGCCACGACGAGTTCATGAACAGCGAGCCGAACAGATACACCCAATAACTGAACGCGTTGAGCCGCGGGAACGCGACGTCGCGCGCGCCGATCTGCAGCGGGATCAGGAAGTTGAAGAACGCCGCCGACAGCGGCATCACGACGAGGAAGATCATCGTCGTGCCGTGCATCGTGAACAGTTGGTTGAACGTTTCGGCCGAGACCACGTGGCCGTTCGGTCCCTTCAACTGCCAGCGCATGATCAGCGCCTCGAGTCCGCCGATGGCGAACCACGCAAGCGCGGTATACATGTACAAGGCGCCGATCCGCTTGTGGTCGACGGTCGTGAGCCAGCTCCAAAGCCCGCTGGTCGACTCCTCACCAGCGTGTGCGTAGCCCGGGCTGACGGCGGCGGTTGCCATTCGTCTCTATCTCCGATTCAGCGGTTCGTTATTTCAAAGATTGCAAATAGGCCACGATGTCGGCGAGCTGCTGATCCGTGAAGCCGATCTTCACCGGGCCTTTGATGGTGACGGGATCGAACTCGCCGATGCCGAAGGTCGGCATGGTGACGCCCGGCTTCATCGCATTGGGATTCTTGATCCACCGCGCCAAATGCCGCGCGTCGTTGGGAAAGAGACCGCCGCCGATCGTCGTCCGCGATGCGAGGTGCGTCAGGTTCGGGCCGATAACACCGATCATTGATGGCTCGCCGCGAATGCTGTGGCACGCGATGCACATTCCTGTCGTCACGAGCTTCTCGCCGTTCACGGCGTTGCCGCCGGCGAGCGTGTTGTCGTCAAAGCGAAGTTCCGCCGGAAGGGGCGTCTGCGGTATCGTGTGCCCCGGCATCTTGTCGCGCGGAAACGCCACGAACCCTGCCTGCGCGACCTGCCCCGTCGGGTTTGCGGGAGACGTTGGAACGCCGACGCCCGCCGCGTTTGCCGCGGGCGATGACGTCGCGCGCGCCGGAGCGCCGCCGGCCGGCGGAGCACCGGCTGTCCTTTGCGCCGCTGTCCCGGGGGCAGCCGCCGGCGTTGTCGGTGCCGCGGGCGCCGCTGGCGCCATGGTCTGCGCCATCGACTGTTGGTGTGCGATCCAACTATTGAAGTCGGCCTCAGTCACCGTGAACGCCTTGAAGCGCATGTTGGCGTGGCTCGTGCCGCAGTACTCGACACACGCGCCGTTCCACACGTTCGCCCCGGACGAGTCGGGAGTATACCACAAGTAGTTCGTGTGGTTGCTGACGACGTCGCGCTTGCCCGCCAGCGCGGGCACCCAGAACGAATGAATGACGTCGCGCGATTTCAGGGTGAAGTTCACCGTGCGCCCGATCGGCAAATACAGCTCGTTCGCCGTCACCACCGTGTCGACGCGACCATTCATGCCGGCCATCGTGAACTGCGGATAGCGGAACTCCCACCACCATTGATGCCCGATCACCTCGACCTGCAGCGCGTCGGAGCGCGCCGATGCCTGCGTCTTGAAGATCGTGCGAACCGTCGGAATGGCGATCACGACCAAGATCAGCAGCGGGATCACGGTCCAGGTGATCTCGAGCATCGTATTGCCGTGAACGTGTTTGGGCTCGGGTTGGCCGGGACGGCGCCGAAAACGAATCAACGTCCAGACCAGGATGCCTTCGACGAAAATGAAGACAGCCGTGCCGGCGTAGATCAGAATCTTGAAGAGGTAATCGACGTCCCGATTGAAATCCGTCCGTTTGTGAAAGATCGAATCGGGAAACCTGTCTTGGCCACAGGCGGCGAGCAGAACCGCGACGGCGACCGTCAGCGCGGCCACGCCCGCATTGCGGGCACCCCGCCGGCGCAGGCGGGTGAGAAAAGGCATCGGAAATCCTTTTACCGGCGTTCTGAGCGCGGCTACCACGACACGCTCGATGCGAATTATGTCAAAGCAAGCGGAACCTACCGGCTCAGAGAGGCCAAATCAAGCGATCAGGAGGCCTCTGCCTCGACAGTAGCCGCTTTTCCCACAGCAGCTTACGATGCGCCATCACGCGGCGCGTCCGGCCCCTCCTCCACCGCATGCCTGGCTTTGGTTTGGATGATCGCGAGCTCGATCGCCTGGCGAATTTGCGCCACGCCCTCGCGCAGTGTGCGCAGACGAACCAACTCACTTGCACCGCGACTCGCCGCCAGGTTCACGCTCATGACCAGGTCGGAGATCATGCCGAAATACCCCTTGAGGTTCTCGGCGAGCGAGGGAAGCTGACGGCGAACATTCTGCACGAACACGCTGGTCGGCTGGTTCCGCTTCTGCGCGAGCGCGTATTGCTCCACGATGCCGTTGATGCGCTGCAACAAGAGGAGGGCGTCATCGAGCGTCTTGAGTTTGTTGACACCCGCCGAATCGAGCTTGACCTCAGCCATTACTTCACCCGCTCGAGCCGCGGATTCTCGTTGAACCGCCGCCCGACTTTTGCCTGCGGCTTGCCGTTCACTTGAACCACATCCGCGGTGAAGTCGAACCGGCCCTCGAACAGCGCGGCGCCGACGCCGTACGCGTCGACCGGAACACCGTCTTCCTCGAATGCCGCGATGCGCTCCGCGTCGAACCCACCCGACACGACGATCTTCACGTCGCCGAACCCTTCCGTGTCGAGCGCGTTGCGCACATTCCACACCAAGGTCGGATTCACACCGGTCGGCTTGAATACGCCCATCTGCGGGATCACCGACCGGTCGACGATGTGCTCTGCCGTATCGAGACGAACGCCCCACAACCGATCCTCGAGCGCGCGCGCAACCTCGAGACTCGTCTTCACGCAATCGTTGTCGTAGTCGACCAGCGCGATCACATCCACTCCCTCGATTGTTTCGGCAAACCGCTTCGTCGCCTTCACCGTATCGCCGCCGAGCGCCGCGATGAGGGCGTGTGGAATCGTCCCCACGGGCTTGCCTCCGAACAGGGATGCTTGGGCGTCTGTGGAGACCATCTTCACACCCCCGACCATCGCGCTGTAGCCGTCGCCGGGCTGCGCCAAATAAATGTCGTCGCGCGCGCCAAAGAACATCACGGGTTTCGAGTGCGCCGCTTCGCACACCAACTTGGCGTTTGTGCAGATCCTCGTCCGGCGAACGAGCGCGCCGACGCACAACGTCTCGAGATAGCCGAAGGCGTCGTACGGGCCTTCGATTGTCAGAACCGTGTCCCAGCTCTCGTAGTGATCGCCCTCGTACAGCGCGTTCACCGTCAGCGCGCTCCAGTCGTCGACGCAGAGCTTGAGCAGCGCAATGGCTTCGTCGATCCCGCCAAGCCACCCCTCATTCTTGCCCGTGACCTGCATCAACGTCGTCGGCGACCGTTTGTCCTGCCGCACGATCTCGCGTGCCCGGATGAAGTAGGCGTCGGTGTAATAGCCCTGCTTCACCTGCTCGACAGGAATGTTGAACGCGGACGGGTCGAGACGCTTGCGACGCCGAGGGGCCATCTGGTTGCTGGTTACTAGTTACTGGTTGCTGGTAGTTGGTACCGGGGACTGAGTGCTGTTTCGCCTTTCGCAGTTGCCAGCAACCAGCAACCAACAACTAGCAACCAATTCATCTTCCCGTCATGGCAACGGGATCCAGGATCCGATCGAGCTGCTCTCGCGTGAGCAGGCCGCGCGTCAGGACGACTTCGAACACGCCGCGTCCGCTTTCCAGCGCTTCCTTGGCGACCGACGTTGCGTGCTCGTAGCCGATCACCGGCACCAGCGCCGTCACGATCCCGATCGAATGCTCGACGAACTGCCGCATTCGCGACGGATTCGCCGTGATCCCGACGACGCAGCGCTGTCGAAGCACCGCGCATCCGTTCGTCAACATCGAGATGCTGCCGAGCAGCCGGTAGGCGATCACCGGCTCAAACACGTTGAGCTGCAACTGACCCGCCTCGGCGGCGAGTGTGACCGTGATGTCGCTGCCGATCACATCGAAGCAGATCTGGTTCACGACTTCCGGGATGACCGGATTGACCTTGCCCGGCATGATCGACGAGCCGGGCTGCATGGGCGGCAGGTTGATTTCGCCGAACCCCGCCCGCGGCCCCGAGCTCAACAGACGCAGATCATTACAGATCTTTGATAGCTTGACCGCGCATCGCTTGAGCACGCCCGAGAGCTGCACGAACGCGCCGGTGTCGGCGGTCGCTTCGACTAGGTCCGGCGCCGTGATGAGCGACAACCCCGTGATGCGCGACAGCTCACGGCACACCGTCTCGGCGTAGCCGGCCGGGGCGTTGATGCCCGTTCCGATCGCCGTCGCGCCCATGTTGATCTCGCGAATGAGGGCTTGGGCTTCACCCAACCGATCGACGTCTTCCGAAATCGTGTGCCCAAACGCGGTGAACTCCTGGCCCAGCGTCATCGGCACCGCGTCTTGCAGCTGCGTCCGACCCATCTTGACGAAGGGATTGAATTCCTCGCCCTTGGCCAGGAATGCGGCGACGAGCTCCCGCATTGCCGCGCGCAGATTCTCGATCGAATGATGGAGCGCGAGCTTGACGGCGGTGGGATAGACGTCGTTCGTCGACTGACTCAGGTTCACGTGATTGTTCGGGTGAACCTTCGTGTAGTCGCCGCGGGGCGCGCCCAACAGCTCGAGCGCGCGGTTGGCGATGACCTCATTCGCGTTCATGTTCGTCGACGTTCCGGCGCCGCCCTGGATCATGTCGACCACGAAATGTTCGTGATGTCGGCCGGCGCGAATCTCCTGCGCCGCGCGGACGATGAGGTCGCCCGTTTGTTTGTCGAGGAGACCGAGCTGCATGTTCGCGAGGGCCGCCGCTTCCTTCACGCCCGCCAACGCTTCGATGAGCGCGGGAAACTCGCGCAACGGCGTCCCCGTGATCGGAAAATTCTCGAGTGCGCGCAACGTCTGCACGCCGTACAACGCGTCTTCGGGCACGTCGCGACTGCCGAGTAGATCGTGTTCGCTCCGTGTCCGGGCACCGGTGAAGCCGAGCGTTCGTCCGCGTCCCACCAGCGTGGCGTCAGTCGCGGCGAGTCGCTGCGAGATCGACCGCGCGGCGCGTCCGACGAGCGCGGCGTAGAGCGTCGGATACTCCTTGATCATCTCATGGACTTGCGCGATGGTCAGGAGAAACGCTTCGGTGTGCTGCACCGCGCGCGCGCTCGTCCCATGCGGAAGCTCATCGAGCAGCAAGCCTTCGCCCACGGCTTGGCCGGCGCCGAGTGTGACGAGACGAATCGGCCGTCCGTTCGCCCCTTTCTCGATGGCGACAGCGCCCGAGATCAGGATCGCGAGAAACTCACGTGGCGAGCCTTCCTCGAACAACACGTCGTCGCACTCGTACGCGATCGGCGTCACGAGCTTGCTGAGCTGATGGAGTCCCGAGTCGGTAACGCCTTCGAGGAATTTTGCCTGGCGAAGTTGGTCGCGGACCGCGGAAGGAGACATAGGAAGGGGAAGATAGCCGATGACTTCCTCGGGCAGTAAGATTCCACCGTCTGCCTATTCCGTTGCCAGCGAGGTCTTATGTCCGTTTCACGCCGTGAATTCCTTGGTGCCGGCGCCGCCGCGGCGGCCGGCCTTGCCATTCCGAAGCTCGCGGGCTCGATGCCGGTCATAACGGTCCGCGATCGAGTGGAAACTGCCTCGCCGGCGTTCGCCGGACGGCCGGTGATCATCAGTGCCACCAACGGCTTGACGCCCGACGCGAGTGGCAAGAAAGGCATCCAGGTCGCCTATGACGAGCTGATGAAAGGCGCCGATCCCCTCGACGCCGTGATCGCTGGCGTACAGATCGTCGAGCTCAATCCCGATGACCAATCGGTGGGATTGGGCGGGCTCCCCAACGAAGAGGGCGTGGTCCAGCTCGATGCGAGCTGCATGCACGGGCCGACGAAGCGCGCCGGCGCCGTGGGTGCACTCGAGGACGTCGCGACACCGGCGGCTGTCGCCAAGGCGGTCATGGATCACACCGACCACATTTTTCTCGTCGGCGCCGGGGCGAAAAAATTCGCGCTCGAGATGGGGTTCAAGGAGCAGAACCTGCTCACGGAGCCGAGCCGGCAGATGTGGATTCGCTGGAAGTCGAAGCTGAACCCGAACGACAACTGGCTGGATCCCGCGGACTCGGTTCAGCGGCGTCGCATTGCGCCGACCGATCGCCCGCGGCCGCACAGCGATGATGAGTCGCCACTGCATGTGTACTACGATTCACGCGGCGTAGCGTACACGTACGGCACGATCAACATGAATGCGGTGACGGCGAGCGGCGACATCGCGTCGGTGACTACGACGAGCGGCTTGTCGTGGAAGATTCCCGGACGCGTTGGCGACTCACCGATTATCGGCGCCGGCCAGTACTGCGACAACGACGTCGGTGCCGCGGGCTCGACGGGTCGTGGCGAGGCGAACATCAAAGTGTGCGGCGCCTTTTTGGCGGTCGAGTTTATGCGGCAAGGGATGAGTCCCGAGCAAGCGCTGATCAAAGTCATGGAGCGCGTCATTGCCATGACCGAGAACCGACTACTGAACGACAAAGGCCGGCCGTATTTCGATCTCAACTATTACGCGGTCAACAAAAAAGGGGAGTACGCCGGCGCATGCGCGTACGAGGGCAGCTCCTTCGCCGTGTGCGATGCGAAGGGCGCTCGCAAGGAGAACGCCGTTTACTTGTTCAAGAGAGACGAGCGGCCGGTGAATCAGCCGATCAGCGGAACGATGATCAAGCCGTAACCGCGTGACGCGCACGATACGACTCACGGCGTGGGTCGCGATCCTCGCGCTGGCGGCGTTCCAGGCGTACGCCCAGCGCTTCAGCATCGGACCCGACGGCATGTCGTATCTGGACCTGAGCGACGCCGTCGTGGACGGCCGCTGGTCGACGCTGGTCAACCTCTATTGGAGTCCGCTCTATCCACTCTTGGTCGGCGTCGGCAGACTGGTCGCCGGAGCCGGTCCGCGATGGGAGATCGTGACGATGCACGCGGTCAACCTCGTGTGCTTCGTCGCGATGTTCGCGTCGTTCGAGTATTTGCTCGTTGCCGTTACCCGGCTGGCGCACAGCATCCGTCGCTCCGCGCTCGGCGGACCGTGGGGTTTGGTCGCGGCGTATGTCCTGTTCGGCATCTTCGCACTGACGATGACGCCGATGGAGCTGACGACACCCGACTGGCTCGCCTCGGCGGCTACGTTTCTCACGTTCGGAGCGTTGCTCCGGCTAAACCAAACCGGCGACAAGCCACGCCGTGAGGCGCTCGTACTCGGCGCCGCGCTCGGGTTGGGCGCGCTGGCAAAATCCTTCCTCGTGCCGTGGGCAGTCGTGTGTTTCGTCGTCCTGGTGATTGCGACGAGACGCCGCGGAAGATCGATCACTGTGATCGCGGTTGGCGTTTGGGCGGTGTTCGTGCTTCCGTGGTCCGCCGTGCTTTCGATCGCCGCCGGCCGCCCCACCTTCGGTGACGCCGGCCGCCTCACGTTCGCATGGTACGTGAATGAGCAGGATCCGCCATCGCTCCACGGCGTTCCGGGCGACGCCCGCCAGCCGCGCACCGACTCGATTCTCCATGGCGTCGGCGTGACGGGATATGCTCCGGGCACCGATCCCATGTGGTTCGACCCCTCGCGGTGGAACGCCACGCTGGCGCCACACTGGAACCTGCACGACCAGCTCGGCACGCTGAAGGTGTTCGAGTTGTTTTATATACAGAATCTCGCTCCACTGCTATTCCTCGCCTTCGTTCTCGCCGCTGCGCCCCCCGGCTCCAGACGTGTGGCGTGGAGTCGCGGCTGGGTGGTGTTCGTTCCGATGCTCGCCGGGTTGGCCGCGTACGCGCTCGTCATTGTGACGGCGCGATACATCATGGCGTTTCTCCTCGCCGGAACGCTGACGTTGTTGGCCGCATTGCCGGTCGCGCGACGAATTCGCCCCGCTTGGGCGCTTGTCGGGATCGCCATTCCGCTCGTCATCGAGGCGGTCCAAGCTCGCACGGTTTCGGGGCTCGCAATCGTCACGACGATCGTCGGAGGGACCGTGGCCGGCGTGCTCGTTCCTCCCAGGCGACGATGGCTCTGGGTAGTGGCACTCGTGGTCGCGGTCGGGCTCACCCGGCTTGTGCTGCCGCCGTCGAACCGGCGAGATCTCGTCTTGGGCGCCGCGTGCTTGGCTGCCGCGTTCTGGTTCCTGTCGCGTCGCGCGATCGTGACACTGCGTCCAGTACGATTCGCTTACCGCGCACAGGCGGCTCTCGCGACGGTCCTGGCGATCGTCCTGCTCACACGCCTTGGCGTTCGCTTGAATCAGGACGTCGACAAACTGCGTCTCAGCGCGACCGATTCGTGGAACAACGTCGAGTGGAAGGTGGCGGGCGATCTCGCCGCGCATGGCGTGATGCCGGGAACTCGCATCGCGCTGGTCGGTCCGCACGCGGAATCGTATTGGGCGCGCACAGCGCGACTGCACATTGCCGCCGACGTGCCGCCCCAAGTCATTGACGATTTCTGGCGGCTCGCGCCGGAGGCACGCGACTCACTGCTCGACGAGTTTGCGCTGGCCGGAGCCACGGTGGCGATTGCGACGATCGGACCCGAGAACACCGCGCCCGACGGCACGTGGACGCCACTGCGCTACCACGGCTGGATGCGACGTCTGACTCGATGAGGCGTTAGCCGACCTTCTTGCCCACGGCTGGGCGAGGGTGCCGGCCCAGAGAGATCTCGGATGGCATGAGCACCGGACCGGTCACCGGCGCCGCGTCCGCCGCCGCCGGCTGTTCGTCGAGTCGCAGATTCGAGACCAGACGGCTCAACCGTTCCGCGGCGCCAGCCAACGTCGAGGCGGCGGCTGCGATCTCCTCAGTGCTCGCGCTCTGCTCCTGGCTCGAAGCCGCGACCTCTTCCATCGCCGCCGCGAACGAATCCGTTCCGGTCGCGAGGGAGTCGAGCTTCGATCGCATGTCGTGCACCAAACCGCTGGCGGCGGTCGACGCGCGCTGGATCGACGATGTCCATCCGTCCGCGTCGGCGACCGCCTGCTCGATGTGGCCGAACGAGCGAGAACCTTCTTCCGTCGCGCCGCGCACGGCGCGGACCGTATCGACCGTCCGCTCGCTCGACGTGCGCGATTGCGCAATGCCGCGCAGCACGCCGCTCACCACGTTCTCCGTCCGCTCGGCCGCATCCGACGACATCGCGGCCAGACGACGAACCTCTTCAGCGACGACGGCGAATCCGTGTCCGTGCTCGCCCGCACGAGCCGCTTCCATCGCCGCGTTGAGCGCGAGCAGCTTCGATTGCCGAGCGAGCTTCTGCACCAACGTGACGAAGCTTCGAACCTCTTCGGATGCCTGAGCGAGTTGTTCGATCGCCGAGGCCGAGGCTTCGACGTCTCCGCTGAGCGCTGTGAGCGAGCGGGAGCTCTCATCGAGACGTGCGCGGTTTTCGAGCGCAAGCGCGCGAAGCTGTTCGTTCCGTTCGACGCCCTCACGCGCACCAACGTCGAGCTCCGATGCGACGGTAACGAGATGTTCGGACGATGCCGCCAGCGCGGAGATGGTTTCCGCCATCAGATTCGCCTGCTGGCTCAGATCCGAAGCTGTGTGCGCGATTTGCCCGGCCGACGCCGCCATCTCCTCGGAGCTTCCAGTGATCTCTGCGGTCATGCTCGTCGTCTCGGCGGCGGACTCGTTCAGCGCGCTGGCCAACCGACGCAACTCACCGATCATCGCCGAAATGGCGCGAGACAGTCGACCGATTTCATCATCGCCGCCGATCTCGTTCAGCTCCTTCGACAGATCGCCGGCGGCCACCGCTTCGGCGGCGATTGCCAACTTCTGCGCTGGACCGGTGATCCGGCGCTCGATGAATCGAGCGATGAACAAGAGAGAAACGAGGACCAAGCCAAGCATGACCAGGCCGCCCCCGAGGAGCGCCCAGCGCGCGACGTAATAGGCGTGAGACGCGTCCGCTTCGTTCATGTGCGCGACGACTCGCCAGCGGCCGCCGTTGGCGGTGGTCACCGCGCCGCGCTGCCGGTTCGCATCGGCGCCATAATCGAACGCGTCGATCGAATCATGACCGACGACTGTTGCGTAGCCGACGAACGGCTTGAATCGCGTACTCTGGACGGAGCTCGCGATCACCTTGCCGAGCGAATCGACGAGATCCACTCGGAGCGCCTTCCCACCCACGCTGCCCTGCGCCAATACCGAATCAACCATCGACAACCCGAACTTCACCTTCACGACGCCGACTCTGGAGTTCCCGTCGAGAACCACGCGCGCCATCTCGACGACGGTACGCTCCGTGGCCGCATCTGCCGTCGCCTGCGCCGACGTGGATCCACCATTCCAAGCGGTCAGCCACCAGCCTTCGTCGCTCTGGACGAAATCCGAGGACGGCGAGGTCGTCACCGCGTTGTAACCATATTGATCGGTCAACATCACCTCGGCGATATCCAACTTGGCGAGCAAGCCGGTGAGATAGTGCAGGCTCGCCGAGTCCACCTGAAGCGATCGCGTCGCCTTGAAGCGAGCTTCGATGCCCGCGACGACTTCCGTGGGCAGCGTGTTTCCGAGCTGCGCGGGAAGGTTGAGCCGGCGCGATTCCGCGGCACCCTTCTTCGAGGCGGCGATCACTTGCGGAGCCGACGCGATCAGGTCGACTTGTCGTACGCGCTCCGAGAGCACGCGGTCGACGAGTTGTTTCGACAGCGATGCGGCGTTGACAATTCGAGCATCCTCATCGCCCGCCATCGTGTTGCGCAGCACGACGAGCCCCGCCGATCCGATCAGGCCGAGCACGACGAGCGCACCGATGCCGAACATGCCGACCAAACGCACGCCAAGCGATCGGCTCGACGTCGATACCGTCAACGCGTCGGAGATCGACGCGATGGTCGCACTGGGACGATGGTTCATCGGCCGCTAGATTTCGGTTTAATCATGACAGAATCGATCCATCAAACGCCGGCGCAAGAGCCGGCTGGATACGATCCTGCCGCCATCGAACGCAAATGGCAGGAGCGTTGGGAGGAGCGTGGGACGAACCACACCGATCTCACGGCCGGCGCACGTCCGTTCTACGCGTTGATGATGTTTCCGTACCCGTCGGCGGAGGGGCTGCATGTCGGAAACCTCTTCGCCTTCACGGGCAGTGACATCTATGGACGATTCCAGCGTCTCCAAGGGCACACGGTCTTCGAGCCACTCGGCTTCGACGCGTTCGGTATTCACTCTGAGAACTTCGCCCTGAAGGTCGGCACCCACCCCGCCGACCTCATACCTCGAAACATCGACAACTTCCGCCGGCAGCTTAAGCGCGCCGGCCTCATGGTCGATTGGCGACACGAGCTGTCGACCACCGACCCGGCGTATTACAAGTGGACCCAGTGGCTCTTCCTGCAGCTGTACAAGCGGGGACTGGCCTACAAGCGCCGCGCGGCCGTCAATTGGTGCCCGAACGACAAAACCGTGCTCGCAAACGAGCAGGTGATCGCCGGCGAGTGCGAGCGGTGCGGGGCCAAGGTGGAGCAGCGGTTCCTCGAGCAATGGTTCTTCCGGATTACCGACTACGCCGGCCGACTCCTCGACGATCTCGATTGGCTGGACTGGTCCGAGTCGACCAAGCAGGCTCAACGAAACTGGATCGGCCGCTCGGACGGCGCGGAGATCACCTTCCGTGTCCAGGATCTCGAGGCCATAAGCGGTTCCGCGACGATCGCCAGCGGGGGAAGCGGCGAATTCGTGTCCGAGCCGGTCGACATTCGGGTTTTCACCACGCGGCCCGACACGATTTTCGGGGCGACATACCTGGTGCTGGCTCCCGAGCATCCGCTCGTGGACACCGTCACGACCGACGAGCAGCGGGAGATCATCGGCGAGTATAAGAAGGCCACGGCAGGCCAGGACCTCGTCTCGCGCAAGGTGAACAAGGAGAAGACGGGCGTATTCACTGGCGCCTTTGCGATGAACCCGGCAAGCGGACACCCAATCCCCATCTGGATCGCCGACTACGTACTGATGGAGTACGGGACCGGCGCTATCATGGCCGTTCCCGGACACGATGAGCGCGATTTCGAGTTCGCCAAAGCGTTCGATTTGCCGATCGTGCGCGTGGTGGCCGGACCCTCGTCCGATCCGTCCGACACCGATCCAGTTCTCGAGTCAGCGTTCACCGAAACCGACAACGTCCGCCTGATGAATTCAGGGGAGTTCAACGGCCTCGGCGTCGTTACCGGGAAAGAGCGAATCGTGGCGTGGCTGGCCGAGCGCGAGCACGCGCGGCGGGTGATCAACTATCGGCTGCACGACTGGTGCATCTCGCGCCAACGTTATTGGGGCCCGCCGATCCCGATCATCTACTGCGAGTCCTGCGGAACGGTGCCGGTGCCCGAGAGCGACCTGCCCGTTGAGCTGCCATACGTCGAAGACTTCAGGCCGGACGACACCGGCACCTCGCCGCTGGCGCGCGTCGAGTCGTGGTATCGTGTCGCGTGCCCATCGTGCGGTGGCAAGGGCCGTCGCGAGACGGACGTCTCAGACACCTTCCTCGATAGCGCCTGGTACTTCCTGCGCTATCCGAGCACCGAGTTCGACGACGTGCCGTTCGAGCCGGCCATGACCAAGCGCTGGCTCCCCGTCGACTCGTACATCGGCGGGAACGAGCATGCCGTATTGCACCTATTGTATTCGCGTTTCATCATGATGGTGCTGCACGACGCCGGGAAAGTCGACTTCGAGGAGCCGTACAAGCGGTTCCGCGCGCACGGCATGATCATCCGTGAAGGCGCCAAGATGTCGAAGAGCCGCGGCAACGTCGTCAATCCCGACGAATACGTCGATCGGTGGGGCGCCGACACGTTTCGCACGTACCTGATGTTCCTCGGGCCATACGAGGAAGGCGGCGATTTTCGTGATCAGAGCATTGCTGGCGTCAGGCGCTTTCTCGACCGCTTGTGGGCGTCCGTCACTGACGCGACGACCACCGGCGCGCCGGATCCGCAGGTGCTGCGCAAGCTGCACCAGACCATCAGGAAGGTCTCGCTCGACGTGCCGGCGTTGAGCTACAACACCGCGATCGCGGCGATGATGGAATACATCAATGTCGTTCGACGCGCCGAGCGAACCGCGCATCGTGCCGAGGTCGAGCCGCTCGTGCAGCTCATTTCTCCGTTCGCGCCGCACGTCGCCGAGGAATTGTGGGAGCGCCTTGGCCATGCCGAGAGCGTGTTCGACGCCGGCTGGCCGGCGTTCGATCAGGCGCTCGCCGCCGAGGACCTGGTGACGATCGCCGTTCAAGTGAATGGCAAGATGCGCGGGACGGTGAGCGTCGCGAACGGCAGCGGTCAGGACCTCGTGCTCGAGGCGGCGATGGCCGATACCTCGATCGCGAGATTCATGACCGGCACGCCGAAAAAAATCATCTTCGTACCAGGGCGGCTGCTCAACATCGTCCTTTGACGCGGCGGTCGCCGCTTCGGTGCCCATGGCAATCGACGTGGACGATAGGGAGCTCGGGCGTGGGACGATTCGGCGAGTGAGCCTGCGGCTCCTGCCGTTCCTGTTCGTCCTTTTCATCTGCAACTTCCTGGACCGCACGAACGTCGCGATCGCGGCGTTGCAGATGAACCGCGATCTCCGTTTCAGTGCGAGCGCCTATGGCTTCGGCGCCGGGATTTTCTTCCTCGGCTACGGGCTCTTCGAGGTGCCGAGCAATCTCATTCTGACCCGCGTTGGCGCGCGGCGATGGATCGCTCGGATCATGATCACGTGGGGCATCGTCGCGGCGGCGATGATGTTCGTCCGAACTCCGGTTCAGTTCTATGCGTTGCGCTTTCTCCTCGGAGTGGCCGAGGCGGGCTTCTTCCCTGGCATCGTCTATTACCTGGGCGACTGGTTCCCAGCGGAACAACGCGCGCGGGCTCTCTCCCGTTTCTTGACCGCCGTCCCGATATCCGCCGTGATTGGGAATCCACTCAGCGCGTGGCTGCTGGGCCTCGACGGCCTCGGTGGCCTCGCCGGGTGGCAGTGGCTCTTTCTCCTCGAGGGCATTCCGTCGGTGCTGCTCGGGTTCGTCGTATTCGCGCTGCTCTCCGATCGTCCCGCCGATGCGCGCTGGCTCTCGCTCGAGCAACGCGACTGGCTCACCGGGCGCCTACAGCGGGATCGCGACGACTCGTCGGCCACCCTCGACGTTCCGTTGCGTCGCGCCCTCGCGCACCCCGCGGTCTTGCTGTCATCGCTGCTGTACTTTCTCGTGTTGACCACGCACTACGGCTACACGTTCTGGGGACCAAGCGTCATCCGTGACGCTCTGCACGCGAGCAACGCGGCGACGGGTCTCATTACAGGCGGAATCGCGTTCGTCAGCGCAATCGCGATGATCGCCGTGGGGGCGAGCTCCGACCGCACGGGTGAGAGATACGTCCACGCCGCTGCGTGTGTCGCCGTCATTGCGGTGGGCTATGCGAGTGCAGCGTTGCTCCCCAGCGCCGTGGGACGCGTCGCCGGTCTTGCTCTCGTGCCGATCGGCGTCGACGGATTTTTCGCGCCGTTTTGGTGCACGCAGACGATGCTGATGCGCGGAACGGCCGCGGCCGCCGGCATCGCGCTCGTGAATTCGATCGGAAATACGGGCGGCTTTGTCGGACCATACGTGTTGGGTGTGCTCAAGGACACGACCGGCAGCACGACCGGCACCTTCCTCGGCCTCGCGGCAGTAGCGCTGGTTGGTTCGGCGTTGTGTCTCGCGCTCCGACGGCAGGCGGCTGTGCCAGGCCGCAGGGGAATGAAAATTCCCGGACTCGAACCCGGGACTGTGGGCAAGTGACGGCAAAGCCATGTCACTTGCGGAAGTCAACTGTGAAGAGTTGAGGAGGTATTCGATGCGTGATGGAATCTCTGATCAAGGACGGGGAGAAAGACGTCGATCAAGAGGCGCGGAATCGCGCTAGGCGATAATCCTCGCCACCCACTCGCCGACGAAGTAGCCGGCAATCGCCACGCCGAGGCCGATGACGAACATGTCGAGCCCCGAGCGAAAGACGCCGCGTCCCGTGAACACCGATCGCGCCGCGCCGACAATCCAGTGCGACGCCATCGCGACGGCAAACGCGACGACCACGGCCGTCGTACCCGACCATATGAGAAATGAAAACACGGGGATGAACGCCCCAACGGCCGTGGCGATTCCGGTCACCCACCCCTCGCGCAACGGCGACATGTGCGGCGCGCCGATGCCCAATTCTTCCTGCACTTGCTCGTCGAGCATGCGCTCTGGGTCGGCCATGACTTCCGTGGCCAGCGCATGCGCCGACTCGGCGTTCATGCCCTTCGCCTCGTAGATCAGCGCGAGCTCATCACGCTCGACGTCAGGCATGAGCGCGATCTCGTCGCGCTCCATCGCGATCTCGTTGGCGTAGACCTCTTGCTCGCTCTTCGCCGCCAAATATCCGCTCGATCCCATCGACAGGGCGTCGGCGATCAGTCCCGCGACGCCGGCCACGATCACCGTGTGATGCGCCGTCTGCGACGACGCGCCGATGACTCCGGCGACGAGACCAAAATTCGCCGTCAGGCCATCATTGAATCCGTAGACGACGTTGCGAAGAAAGCCGCCCGACTCCGTTCGGTGCCACGGCTCGCCGCTCTTTCCAGATATCGTATTGAGCGTCGATGCGTGCTCGGCCGATTCGCGCGCCAGCGTCAGCGATTCCGTCGCGCCCGGGGTGCCGCGCGCTGTTCGGCGGTGCATGTCCAAGTAGCCTTTGACTTCGCGTCCCTCTTCGGCGAGCAACATGGGGAGCAGAAAGCCCGGGCCGAACACTCTTCCGAGACCAGCCAGCAGGCGCGTCCGCGCGCTCGGCCTAAAGCTTCCGGGATCGCGCCCATGGTCGCGCAACAGACTCGCCCAGATCTGGACGTGCCGGTCCTCGACTTCCGCCAGCCGTCGATACAAGTCTGACTTCTTTGCATCCGACTCGGCGGCCGAGAGTAGTCGATAGAGGAAGGCCGCGTCGGCTTCGTCTTGCCAGTGATGCTGGAAAGTGTCGAGGTCGGGCGTTGTAGCGGAGGCGTGGGTCATTGTCGGTAAGGTAAGCCTGCCGCGGCAGTCATCCTACCGCCAGGAGTAAACCCTCGCCGTGCTCCGCCGTGACACATGTATGCACCCCAACGAATCTGAGGTCTTATGCGACTGTTTGCATTGCTTCCAACGATCCTGGCCGCGAGCGCCGTGGCGTCGGGAAACGCACAGAACCCGCGCATTATCACCGGCCGGCCCGGAACGGTTTTCATGCCCGGCGCGCGCGGCTTTTCCTTCAACGAAGAGCCTCGCGCCGTCATTGGCGTCACCACCTCCGGCGCCGCAACGAGCCGCGACACGCTCGGCGTGCTGGTGAGCTCGGTGCGGTCGGGTAGCCCTGCCGAGAAGGCCGGGCTCGAGGAGGGCAATCGAATCGCCTCCGTCAACGGCGTCAGTCTCAAACTGAATCCGGCAGACGTCGGTGACCCTGACATGGCGGGGGTGATGACCCGCCGTCTGACGCGCGAGTTGGACAAGCTTAAGCCCGGCGACGAGGTCGACCTCCGAGTGTACGCGAGCGGCCAAACCAAGACGGTGAAGATCAAAACGATCGCGCCCGAAGACCTCTACGAGTCCCGCCTGCCGCGTCGCGACTCCGATCGAGCCACGCTCGGTCTCGAGCTCGCCGGCACCGGCAACGCGCGCGACACACTTGGCGTGTTCGTGATGGGCGTCGAAGACGGAAGTCCCGCGGCGAAGGCGGGCATCGAGGAAGGTAGCCGCATCGCGTCGGTCAATGGCGTCGACGTCCGCTCCCGACGGTCGAAGGATGACGACGACTTCGTGTTTCGCACGTCGAACATCACTCGCTTGGAGCGCGAGATCTCACGCCTCAAGGCGGGCGACGACGTCGAGCTGCGCGTTTACTACAACGGCCAGTATCGCAACGTGAAGATGAAGGCCGCGCGGATGGCCGACCTTCCGCGTCGCAATCGCACGATCCGGATCATGGGCGGTGACAATTTCATGGTGCCGCCGATTCCTGAACGGATCGAGATCGATGGCACTCAGATCGGAGATGAGGTGCGTCGCGCGCTCGAGACCGCGCGCGTGGCGACGGCGGGTGCGATGCAGGGCGTTGGGCGGGCGATCGGGCGAGTCGGCAATCGCGTGGACTGGTAGTGCGGAACCGTCATCCTGATCGAAGCGAAGGATCTGCTTTACTCACGGCAGATCCTTCGTCGCTTCGCTCCTCGGGATGACAGTCGTTCTCTGGTCAGAACTCCACCTGCGCTCCTAGCTCGACGACGCGATTCGGCGGAATACCGAAGAACTCCGTTGCCGAGCGAGCGTTGCGTGACATGACGACGAAGATCTTTTTGCGCCACCGGGCCATGGGCGGCAGCATCGCGTCGTCGGGCGCGCGGCGAGTGCCGGGGCGGCGCTCGCCGTCGGCGATGATGATTCGCTCTCGGCCGAGGTAGAAGGTGGTGTCGTTCGGCTTCGCCTTGATGCCGTGCTCGCGGGCTCGCTGCAGGATCTCTGGCACGTTCGGCGACTCCATGAAACCGTAACGCGCCGTGACTCGGTAGAATCCGTGCTCGAGTTTGTCGACGCTCACCCGCTCCATCGTCTTGATCTCGGGGACTTCTTCGGTCACGACCGACATCAGAATCACCTGCTCGTGCAAGACCTTGTTGTGTTTGAGGTGGTGTAGCAAGACCACCGGCACGCCGTTGTTCGATGACGTCATGAACACCGCCGTGCCCGGAACGCGCGGCGGTTTCCGCCGCGCGACGTCGCTCAAAAACAGGTCGAGCGGGAGCGCGCCGGAATTCAACGCGTTCGTCAGCAATACGCGGCCTTTCTTCCACGTACTCATCAGCGTGTACACGGCGATCGCGATCACGATCGGCACCCACCCGCCGAACGCGATCTTGATGATGTTCGCCGCGAAAAGCGATGCATCGACCGCGAGGAAGGCGACGGTGATCGGGACGACATGGGCGAGCGACCAGTTCCAACGCGATCGCGCCACCACCGCGAAGAGGAGCGATGTAATTGCCATCGTTCCGGTCACCGCGATGCCGTACGCCGCGCCGATCGCTTGCGACGATTGGAAGAACAGGACCAGGAGCAGGCACCCAACGGCCAACACCTTGTTGATCTCAGGGATGAAGATCTGCCCTGCCTCCTGCCGCGACGTGTGGAGGATCGTGACGCGCGGCGAGTATCCAAGCTGCACGGCTTGTTGCGTCAGCGAGAACGCGCCGGAGATGAGGGCTTGCGACGCAATGACCGCGGCCATCGTCGCCAGCACCACTGCGGGGATGAGCAGCGCGCGCGGGACGAGCATGTAGAACGGATTCGAGACCGCGGAGGGATCCCTGAGGAGCAGTGCGCCCTGTCCCATGTAATTGATCAGCAGCGCCGGGAGCACCAACGCGAACCACGCGAGACGAATCGGCCGCTTTCCGAAATGACCCATGTCGGCGTAGAGCGCTTCGGCTCCTGTGACCGCGAGGACGACAGCGCCCAATGTGAGAAACCCGACACGCCCGTTGGCGACGAAGAATTGGACTCCGTGCCATGGGTTGAGCGCGAGGAGAATCCGCGGCTCGCGAACGATCTCCACGAAGCCGAGCGTCGCAATGCTCCCGAACCAAACCGCCATGATCGGACCGAAGGCCGTGCCGACGCGACCGGTACCGAACCGCTGAGCCATGAACAGGACGAACAGGATCACGATGGAAAGCGGGACAACCAGCTTCACGAACGCGGGCGTGACAACGTTCAAACCTTCGACCGCGGACATCACGGAGATGGCGGGTGTGATCATGCCGTCGCCGTAGAGCAAAGCCGCCCCAAACAAGCCGAGCCCGATGAGAACCATCCGGCGTTTGGAGTCCGCTCGACGTCGCTCTTCTTGGAGTATGAGCGCGAGCAGTGCGAGGATTCCACCTTCGCCTCGATTGTCGGCGCGCATGATGAAGGCGAGATACTTGACCGCGACGACGAGAACCAACAACCACACGATCAGCGACAGAATGCCGTAGACGTTCGCCGTCGTGACGGGGAGCGTGTGCTCCTTGGAGATAAAGCATTGCTGAAGTGCGTACAGCGGGCTCGTGCCAATATCGCCGTAGACGATGCCCAACGCCGTGAGCGAGAGGAACCCGAGTCGCCTGCCGGTGGGATGCAGCTCGACGTGCTGTCGCTGCGGGACGACCGCGGCGTGGAAGCCAGTGGCGGTGGTCATTGGTCCAGGCGGCGGCGAACCTGGCGGTAGCGGGCCGGTGGGGGGAGGCGAGCCGCTTGACGGAGGCGAGCTACTTGAAGGAGGCGAGCCGGTCGGAAGAGGCGAGACGGTCGCCGGAGGCGAGGCTGTTGGCCCACCTGCGTTTGGCTGCGCCGCGGCAGGCGGAGGTTCGCCTGCTGGTTCGGCACTGTCTGGTGACTCGGCTGTCATGTCAGAACTGCGGGCAATACTCGCCTCAAACGCGTGTGGACCCGGGGCTGACGACTGCTCCGGCAATACGCAAAAATGGGTCGCGGAAGCAATCCGCGACCCATCGTTGAATCTAGTGACTCTGCGATGGCCGTCCAGCGCGTGGCGAACCCGACTCTTCGGCGCTCAGGGTGCTGGCTTCGTCACTGCTTCGACCTCATCGGCCGCGCGCTGAATAATCTCGCGTAGCCTGGTCAGCGTCTCCTTTTCGCGGATGTGCGTCGTTGCCGTCTTGTAAGTGGCGCGAGCAAGCCGCTGGAACGCCTGATTGAGCTCAGTCATCGGCGTGTCGGTAAAGCCCTCGACGAATCGCGCGATCCGGTCGAAGATATCGTTCACGGTCGTGCTGTGCTCGGCCAGGTGCTTTCGGCCTTCGTCGGTGATTTCATAGATCTTTTTTCCGCCTTCCTCCGGGACGACGCGGGCGTAGCCGAGGTCTTCCAGCATGGTCAAGGTCGGGTAGACGGTGCCAGGGCTGGGCGCATACGAGCCGCCGAAGCGACTCTCGAGCTCCTTGATGATCTCGTACCCATGCCGCGGCTTCTCCTCGAGCATCCGCAGGATGACATACTTCAGGTCACCCTGCTCGAACAATCGCGCCGCACGCCCTCTCCAGCGGCCGTGGCCGCCCTGAGGTCCCCAGCCCCCAAAACCTTCCCAGCGCGCGCGGGCGCGATGGCCTGAGCAGGCATCGCCGACGTCAAAACCGAAAATGAACGGACTCCACATGTAGCACCTCGTCGATATATCGTTATGCCAAGTACGATATAACGGCAGATATATCGGCGCAAGAGGGGCCTCTCTCGTTTCTTCCCTACATCGGTTCTCGCCAGTTCAGCGCACGGACGCTTCCTCACGATGGGCAGCTCGTGTCAGCAGCCCAGCAGCGTTCGAACGCGTGTCGCCTCGTTGATCAGCGCGGTCGCCTGATCGACCGTGAGCTTCTTACCACTCTGCGCGGTCACGAGGTTGATAAAATCCTGAAGCCCGCTGCAGGCGGCGGCGAGGTCACCCGAGGCCAGACTGGCCAGCGTCGCCTCGAGCTTTGCTTGAAGACTGGTGACAGTGCCGTGGTCGAGGCCGAGGTTGCTCACTTCGTCCTCGAGGCCCTTGATCGTGGACGGCGCGGTCTCGCGCGTGCCGATGAGACCGAATGCCACATCGTCGTCGAACCCAAACGGGACCCACGTACTTCCGGCATTGAGCGATACCGCGGAGCGAAGGCCACGAATTGGAGGGGCCATGCAGATCGCCTGGTCGACGGCGCACGGTATCTGCAGCCAATACGTGCCGGGACCAAAGGTCATCGAGGTCGGCAGGTCGTACCGGTAGTCGTTCAGAACGTCCACTGCGGGAGTGCGCGCACCGTTGAGGATGAAGCTCTGAATGACCGAGCCGGGCTGCCCGGACGCGTTGTTACGAAACGTCCATGGCAGCGTGAACGTCGGATTGTTCCTTTCGCCGATGAAACCCCGCAAGACGATGCTTGACACGTGCCACGTTTCACCCTGGGGCACCTGGAAGTCGTTGGCGATGATTTCGTTCTGGTTGAGAACAAACGTGACAATGACATTCGACGGTGAGAGTTCGCTGAAAAGGGTGTCGGGTACCGTCGCACTAGCAGTCGTTCGGCTGGCGCCACCAGCCGGGCCCCGCGAGGCAGGCCCCGCCGGCGAGTCAGCCTGACACGCGCCGAGTGTGGCGGCGCCGAGTAGGACGGCCGCGCACCACTTGGCGCGCATCGGTCGAACCCGAGTTGTCGCCGGGGCAGTAGTTCGAGTCTTCGAATACATGTTTGTGACGTTGGGTTGGGGGTGACGTGCTCGCCAGCGGTTCAGCACACCGGATCTACCCGGCCCTTTCTGAACCGGTCGCACGCGGAAGCTCGATCGCTCCTCCCGAGCGGACGAAGCTTCCTCGTGGTTGCGCACCGTGAGGAATCCACCGCGCGCTTATTGTCTGTTTGTCTGATAGTCCTGATTTCTTTGCCGCTGGTACGAATTTCGGTCGTCGCGATGTTCGCATGTTCGGCATCTTCCGCGGCAGGGCCGAGGAATTGAAGGGCAAGCGCATCGCAAGATCGGCGAGGTCGAGTTGGACGTGGACAACCACGCCTGACGCGGCCGGCTCGATGAACAAAACGCGGCGGCAGGAGAACTCTCCTTCCGACCGCGTGCTCTTTCTCGCGACCACAATCGATTCGTAATGCATCCGACAGACGCCTGTCATGCGGCGATCAGCGTTTTCTCATCGACGCATCATTCTCCATTCATTGACCGCCAATCGGGCCGCAACCTTCGAGTGTTATGCTGGCGTCGAGTGATGGTAGCTCGTTCATCACAGGACACCGGAGGCATCATGCTGAGAGTGCTTCTCGAATCACGCGCGCGCCGTCAGCAGCGGGCCGGCGGAATGGCGCTGAGCCTTGCCGTGCATCTTGCGATCATCGGCGCCGTCACGGCGACGACGGTGCACGCATCGCGGCCGTTGCGCGATCCGATCGTCGTCATACCCCTCGCCCCTCCCGCGCGTCCGGCACCGCCGACGCCCCCTGAGCCTCGGCACCGCGCACTTGGTCACGCGCCATCGCACGCACCGACCATCGTAGTCGATCGAATCCCCATCCCGATCGACATTCCGAACACACTGCCTTCGATTGATCACCTTCCCAGCCCAACGCCCAACTACGAGACGGCGGGCATCGGGGCCCCGACCGGCAGCGCAACCGGGCCGCGAAGCATCATCGACGGTGAAGGGGCGTCGGAAAACACAGACTGGCGCGGCAATGAGCTTCTCATGCGGATTGTGACATCCGCGACGCCGCGGTACCCTGAATCACTCCGTCAGGCGGGAGTCGACGGACGCGTGCTCGTTCGTTTCGTGGTCGATACGCTGGGCAGTGTCGACATGAACAGCGTGCAAGTGCTCGAGTCGACGCACGATCTCTTTACGCGCGCCGTGCGCGCTGTCCTCGGCAATCTCCGTTTCAAACCCGCGGAGTCTCGAGGTCACCGCGTTCGGGCGATGGCCGAGATGCCGTTCGAGTTTCAAATCCGCAAATAGTCCATGACGGGGAAAAAGAGCGGAGTCCGTGAATCTCACGGACTCCGCTTCGCTCGTTCGGCCTCGCACTCGGGGCTCGACGTCGTGCTCGAGGCGATTACTCGTATCGCAACGCGGTAATTGGATCGAGCACCGCCGCGCGGCGGGCCGGCCAGACGCCGAACGCGACGCCCACGAACGCTGAGAAGGCGAACGCGAGGATGATCGCGGTCGTCGAAATCTGCGTCGACCAGCCGGCGGTCTTGCTCATGACCGTCGCGCCGCCGGCACCGAGGCCGATGCCGACCACGCCGCCGAGAATGCACAACACGACCGCCTCGATCAGGAACTGGAGGAGGATGTTCCAGCGCGTCGCGCCGAGCGCTTTCCGAATGCCGATCTCGCGGGTCCGCTCGGTGACAGAGACGAGCATGATGTTCATGATGCCGATGCCGCCAACGAGCAGCGACACCGCCGCGATGCCGGACAACAGATACGTCATGACCTCGGTCGTCTCCTGCGTCGTGGCCAGAATGTCCGCCTGATTGCGGATCTGAAAGTCATCCGGCGCGCCTTGCCGCAGCTTGTGTTGGCGGCGCAGCACGCGTTGAATGTCGGCCATCGCGTCCGGGATCTTGTCCTCGCTCACGGCGAGCGCGCTGATCGATTGCAATCGATCGGAGCCGTTCACGCGAAAGCGCGCCGTGTTGATCGGGACGAGAATCTGGTCGTCGGGATTCTGGAACGCGTTCGCTTGGCCTTTCGACGCCAGCACGCCGATCACCGTGAACTGCGTGCCGCGAATGCGAACGTTCTCGCCGATCAGCGCTTCGGGCGCGGTGATGCCCATGTTGTCGACGACGGCCGACCCGATCACGGCGACGCGTTGGCGTCCTTCGTCGTCGGCCGCGGTGAACATCTTCCCAACCTTGAGCTGATACTTTCGAACCTCGAGGTAGTTGGGTGTCGTGCCGACAATCGTCGTGCTCGCGTTCTTGTTGCCGAACACGACCTGTTGCTGGGAGCGCATCTCCGGCTGGACCGCGAGCAAGTTCGTCGCGTGCTCGTCGACGGCCTTGGCGTCGTCGAGCGTGAGCCGCTGCTGGCCGCCGGCGATGGCAATGCCGCCGCCACCGCCACGCTGCTGTCCAGGATTGACCGTGAGCAACGTGGTGCCCAGCGCGGCGATTCGGTCCTTGACCGCCTGCTGCGCGCCAGATCCCAGCGCCACGACGGCGATCACCGCGCCGACGCCGATCACGATGCCGAGCATCGTGAGCAGCGAACGCAACTTGTTCGCTCGAAGCGCTCCGAGCGCGACGCTGATGATTTCTCCAATGAGCATTCTATCAACCCCCTCGGCCGCCGCCACCAGCGCCGCGCGGGCCACCGCCACCGGGGCCGGGACCCGGCTGCTGACCGCCGAGCGGACTGGCGTTCTGACGGAAGCGATCCTGCTGCTGCTGGCGTTGGGCCTGCAACGCGAGGGCGCCGAGCATGACGACGCGTTCGCCTTCCTTCAGGCCATTGAGCACCTCGGTATAATCGAGATTGCCTTGGCCAAGTTGCACGATGCGCGGGTGAAAGCTCGTCTTCGCGCTGTCGCTCGTGAAGACGAGACCGGTGCGCGCGCGTGCCGGGCGAGCACTCATCTCGGGCGACGGTGTCAGCGCTCCCGGACGTCTACCTTGCGCGGTGCTCTGACGCGGCGAGCCGCCGGTTGCCGAAGATTGCCCGGCGTTGCCGCCCTGCGCGCGTCGCGCGCACGCACCCGCGGTGCGTGGATCGATGCTGAGTTGAGTATAGATGGCCCGGAGCTGCTCATTGATCGCCTGCATCTCTGGGCTACCGCGGAACCCGCCGCCCGGCTGTCCGCCCTGTTGACCGCCGCCGCTCTGTGCATCAGGCTGGGCGGCGCGGCCGGCTCCCGAACCGCCGCCGCGACGACGCTGCGTGCTGTCGCCGCCGCGATTGCGGTTTGCTCCGCCGGTCGAATCCCCGCCGCGTCGATTGCCGCCGCCGAAACCCGCGGGACGAAGCGCCTGCATCTTCGCCCGGAGATCGTCGATCTGCTTCTTCTCTTTCGGGTGCGCCTTGAGGACGTCGTCGATCTTCTTGCAATCGGCGTCGGAGACCTGCATTCCGAATCCGCCCTGACCAAAACCGCTGCCGCCCTGCTGTCCGCCTTGCTGAGTGACCTGCTGAACCGACGTCGGCACGACCTCGCCGCCCGCGCTCCCGCCCGCGCCACCACCAGGTCCCGCGCCCGCGCCGCCAGTGGTGCGTCGACCGCCACCACTGCTGCCGGCGCCGCCGTTGCGGTTCCCGCCGCCGAACCCGCCGCGATTTCCGCCGCTGCCGAAGCCTTGCGCCTTGAGCTCGTTGTTGACGCTATCCGCGCTCAGTCCGAGGAGCGCTCCAGTCGCCACGGCCTCGCGCGGATTCTTGATCGCGTCATTCGGGATGGCGATCGCGTTGTCGCGCTCGTCGATGAGCACCGACACTTCGCCGTTCATGCCGGGCTTGAGCAGGCCTTCCTGGTTCTCGAGGTTCACCAAGACCGGAAACATCGTGACGTTCTGTTGGACGACGGCCTGCGGCTCGATCTTCTCCACGACGCCGCCGAAGCGGCGATCGGGATAGGCGTCGACGGTGACGTTGGCCGCCTGTCCCGGATGCACGTTGCCGATATCCGTCTCGTTGAACAACGCGCGAATGCGAACCGTCTTCAGGTCGGCCATCTTCACGATCGTCGTGCCGCCGCTCACGGAGCCGGTCGCCGACGCGATCACGGTTCCGACCGATACAGTCTTGTCGATGATCGTGCCGACGGCGGGCGCGCGCACGGTCGCGTCCTCGAGGCTCTGCTTCGCCAGGTCGAGATTGGCCTTCGCGCTCACGACGCCGGATTTCGCGTTCTCATAATCGACCGCGACCTTCTCGAACTCCTGCGGCGTGATGACGCGCGCCTTGTACATGTCCTCATTCCGCTTCTTGTCGGACTCCGAGACCTGCAGCCGCGCTTCGGCGGCGTCGAGCTGGGCCTTGGCCTGGTCGTAGCGGTTCTGCACGTCACGCGTATCGATCTGAACGAGCAGATCACCGGGATTGACGTGCGTGCCCGTTTCGACGGGCATTTGCGTGATGACGCCCGAGGCTTTGGACTTGACTTCAATGATCGTGATCGGTTCGATCACGCCGTTCGCCTGCGCATCGATGATGATATCGCGGCGCGTGACGAGCGCGGTTTGCACGGTCGGCGCCTGCTGTTTTCTCGCGCACGCGGCTGCGGCGGCAAGGAGCAAAACTGCTCCGAGGTATCGTCTCACGTGGATCTATCTCCTAGAGGCGGCGAAACCCGGCCGGGCGGGGTCGAGCTAGCTATGAATTAGTACGCGCAAAAGGCGGAAAATGCTGAAGAACAAGTGCGCGACGAACAAAGCCCGGTCTTCGTCTTAGGGTAAGTCCTTCCCAATCACCGACTCGATCTGTGCTCTCGCGTTGCGATAGTTCAAGCGAGCTTGAATCAACGCCTGACGGGCCGTGACGAGCGCCGTCTGCGAGTTGAGCACATCGAGCAGCGTCGAGGCGCCGAGGTTGTAGCGCTGCTGCTGCACGCGGAGGTCTTCCTCGCTCGCGCGGACGTTTTGTTGTTGCACGCGCATCGCTTCTTCGTTGTTCCGCATCGTGGCGATGTCGGTGATGATGTTCTGCTGCGCGCCGAGGCGCGCGTCCTTCATTTGTGCCTGCGCGTTCTCGTAGCTGATCTGCGCCGCGGCGATCTGGTTCTCGCGAGCGAATCGATTGAAGATCGGATAGGTGAGATTGATGCCGATGCTCCGGCTGTAGGGATATGGGTTGCCGTTCAAGCCGTATACGGCCGACGTACCATTCCCGGCGTAGTTGAAATTCGCCGTGATCGTGGGGAGATACGCCGCTTTCGCTGACCGCTGCGCGGCGGATGCGGCTGTCGCCTGCGCCTCGAGCTGACGAATCGGCGGACCGGCAAGCGCCATCTGCATGATGGCGGCGCTGTCCACCGGCGCGACTGGGTGGTCGACCGTATCGGCGAGGTCCGCTGTGACGAAATACGGCGTCCCCACGAGCCGGGTGAGCGCGGCGCTCTGTACGCGATACGTATTCTGCGCGGTGAGTAGCGCGAGCTGCGCGTTGCCGACCTGGACGACGCTCCGCAATGAATCGGAGACGTTGGCGGCACCGGCTTGCACCTTGGCGATCGACGTTTGCAGCTGGGCCTGCGCCGCTTCGAGTTGGGCGCGCGCCGCCGCCTCGGACTCCTTGGCCGCGAGGATGGAGTTGTACGCCAACTTCACCTGGAGGCCGACACCGAACTCGGTGTTGACCTCGCCGGCTTCAGCCGCCGCGACGTTGGCCTGCTGGCTCTTGATGTCGGAAAACATCTTGCCGGCGTCGAACAACGTCAGGCCGGACGTGAGTCCGGTGTTGTACCGCCACGCCGACGTGAACGGCACGATCGTGCCGTTTTGTCCGAGCTGGTCGCCGGCCGTCTTACTCTGGCTCGCGGTGGCGTTGAGCGTCGGGTAGAGCGCCGCGCGGGCCGATCGGACGCCGTAGTTCGCGCTGCGGACGGTATTCGCCGCCGTGATGTTCGCGACGTTGTTGTCTCGCGCCAGTCGCACGGCGTCGGTGATCGTGATCGGATGGAACGTGGTATCGGTCATCTGCTGCGCGCCAACCACCACCGGCGCAACAAGCAGCAAAATCAATTTCCTGAACATTGCCTTCTCGGCTCCTTAGCTTGATCGGCCTGGCGTCGTGCCACCATCTGGTCGAGCTTTGCCTTTTGCTCTTTTGTGAATACTGAATCGCGCTGCGCACGGAAATGCGCCTTCATCGCTTTGAGGAGCGAGTCGTGCGGCGCGAGGACGGCCTTCATGGCGCAGTCCTGCACGAAGGCCAACGAGTCGAGTGTCGCGCGCTGCTGTTGCGACAGTCCGAGCTCATCGTAGAATCGGCCGCGTGGGCCGAACTGCGTCGCGAACTTCTCGTGACCGAGGTAGCGGTCGGCGGAAAACCCAAGCGCGCCGCCGACCAGCACGGCGCCAAGCAAGAACATCAGCGCTTGTTGTTTGGTGCGCTGCATGAGGGCTCCTGGTTGTTGCAACCAAATAGATAGCGCAGTCGCGCTTCGTGATCGTCTTGCAATGCCGGACGAATCGCGGTCGACACCGGAACGGCGGGCGAGGACAACATGCTATCGATGGCGATGGCGGTCTCCGCTTGCCGCGCGCGGAACATCGCGACGCCGGCGGCGAGGAGCAGCACGGCGGCCGCGGTGAGCGCGGGACGGACCCAGCGATCGAGCTCCGTCCACCACCCCAGCTCCACATCGGCGACGCGTGCCATGATCCGCGCTTCCAGCTCGTTCCAATACGCGTCGCCGCTCGGGGCCGCGTACAGCGAGCGGAGCCCGCGCACGACCTCGTCGTCGTCGTTGTTGGAATGCAGCCGAATGTCGGTCATAGATCGCTCCGAACGTCCTTCAAAATGCGGCGCAACGCCGCCCGTGCGTGATGCAGGTCCGATCGAGCCGTGCCCTCGGGAATTCCCAACATCGCGCCAATCTCGCCGTGCGTAAATCCTTCGACATCGTGCAACACGATCACCGATCGCTGCCGGTCCGTGAGTTTGGTCAACGCCTGATTCAGACGACGACGCAGCTCATCCGATTCGCCCGGATCCCGGAACGGCATGGGAACCGTTTCCGGCAGCTCGTCCGCGTCGCGGACTTTCCGCCGCCGCACCAAATCCAGCGACGCGTTGGCCATGATGCGGAACAGCCAGGCGCCAAACGGTTGGTCGGGAAGAAAACGGTCCAGCGCCTTGAAGGCATGGAGGAATCCTTCCTGAACCGCGTCCTCCGCGTCCTCGTGCGTGAGCACGATCGCGCGACACACGGCGTACGCTCGACGCTGATGGTTCCGCACGAGCGTCGCAAATGCTTCGCTACTCCCGCGCTGAGCCGCGATGACAAGTGATCGCTCGTCCAGCTTGGCGTCAGACACTGACGGCATGCCGTACGATAGTTCGATTGTGCTCGCAGCGGTCATCGAGACGTGGCCGGTGTCCAATTTTACTAACGGATGACCCTCGCGAAACGTTGATGCTCAGCGGGCCTGCTCCTCGGCAGCGGGCGCCGCCGTTGTCGGCGCCGCCGTCGGCGTGCCCGCCAACCCGATCGCGTCGGCCACGCGCCGCATCGCGTCGATCACGAACTGGATGTGTTGCTCCAAATCGACGCCCATCTCCTGGGTGCCCAGCAAGACGTCGTCGCGGTTGACGCCCTTCGCAAATGCTTTGTCCTTCATTTTTTTTCGGACCGATCTGGCGTCGACCTCGTGCACGCTCTTCGTCGGCCGCACGAGCGCCGTCGCGGTGATCAGGCCGGACAACTCGTCGACGGCGAACAATGTCTTGGCCATCAGCGTATCCCGCGGCACGCCGGAATACGTGGCGTGCCCGAGAATCGCTTGCAGGATGTCCTCCGGCCAGCCTCGTTCGCGCAGCAGCCGCACACCCCACGCCGGATGTTCCTCCGTCGCCGAATGCGCGGCGTTTGGATAGCGCTCGTAGTCGAAATCGTGAATCAGCCCGGCGAGGCCCCAGCGCTCGGGATCTTCTCCAAAATGCTCGGCGTAGGCACGCATGGCGGCTTCGACGCCGAGCATGTGCTTACGAAGGGATTCGCTCGCCGTGTATTCCTGCATGAGGGCGAGTGCGCCGGCTCGCGACGGAAGAGTTTGCCCGGTCATAACGTCAATATACAGCGCCGTTTGGCGCCACTGTTAGACGGTCATCGTGTGGCGTAGGATACGATCGATGACTCACCTGCGATCGATCGCCCTTCATGCCGTCCCTGCGCGAGCCACTGAGCGTTTTCCGTTCACGGTGCCGATCATTCGGCGGCTCGAGTCACTCGACCTCGGCGCGCGCGTCACGTTTCTCGTTGGTGAAAACGGATCTGGCAAATCGACGTTGCTCGAAGGCATCGCCGCCGCCGCGGGGTTGCCGACCGTCGGAAGCGAAAGCCTCGAGCGCGACGACACGCTCGTGGCACAACGCGAGCTGGCTCGCGCGCTCAAGCTGACCTGGAACCGCCGCGTCCGGCGCGGATTTTTTCTCCGCGCGGAAGATTTCTTCGGCTTCACCAAATCGTTGTCGAAGATGCGCGCCGAGTTGCAGGGCAGACTGCGCGAGATCGACGAGCAGTTCGTCACCAGCTCCGATTGGGCGAAAGGACTCGCGAAGGGTCCGGCCGCCGCGTCGCTCGCCGACATGGAACGTCGCTATGGTATCGACCTGGACGCGAACTCGCATGGCCAGAGCTTTCTCAAACTCTTTGCCGCGCGGTTCGTCCCGGGAGGACTCTATTTGCTCGACGAGCCTGAAGCGCCGCTGTCGCCGCAGAGCCAGTTGGGGTTAATCGCTCTCATCGGGGACATGCTCAAGCAAGACGCCCAGTTCATCATCGCGACGCATTCGCCGATCCTGCTCGGTTTCCCCGACGCGGTGATCTATAGCTGCGATCGCGCGCCGATCGAGGTTGTCCCGTACGAGGAGCTCGACCACGTGGTGATCACGCGGGATTTCTTGAATTCACGCGAGAGATTCCTGAGGTACCTCTAGCCGAATCCGGCGTCCTACTTGGTTGCCGCGGCCGTCGGCTGTTCGTGCGTGTACTTCGCGTTCGTCAGCGCGACGATCGTTCGGACGATAGCAAACAGAACGAGCGCGCCGATGATCAAGCCGAGGAACGCGGCTTTCGCGTCGGTGCCGTGCGGGTGATGGTCCTGGTCGTGTCCGGTCATGTCACGTGGGAAAGGCGGTCGCCGGTCAAGCGACGCGCACGGAGTTCATCACATCGTTTTTTTCGATCTTTTTCATCACATCGATCCCGCTCGTGATCTTGCCGAACACGGTGTGCACACCGTTGAGGTGGCGCGTGTTGGATTCGCTCAGCACCATGAAGAACTGGCTGCCGCCAGTATCTTTGCCAGCGTGAGCCATCGAGAGGGCGCCGACTTCGTGCTTGCGCGGGTTGCCGGCGGTCTCGCACTTGATCCTGTACCCTGGGCCGCCGGTGCCGATGCGCGAGTCACCAGCCGGAAGGTCGCGCGAGAGCGGATCGCCGCCTTGGACGACGAAATCAGGAATCACGCGATGAAACCTCACTCCATCGTAGAACTTTCCGTTGGCGAGCTTCTCGAAGTTTGCGACGGTCAGCGGCGCATCCTTGTCGTACAGCTCGGCGACAATGGTTCCCTTGTTGGTTTCGAAGGTCGCGGTCTTTGGCATTCCACAAAGCTAGGCCGGGCACTGGTGCGACGGTAGGCGCCGATTCGCCATTCGACTCACACCAGAGACGACGGGCACACGTCGTTGAGGAAACAGATCTCGCACTCGGGGCGCCTTGCATCGCAGATCGTGCGCCCGTGCTCGATCAAGAGATGGGCGAGCATCGTCCAGCGATCGCGCGGAAACAGTCGCATCAGGTCCTGCTCGATCTTGATCGGGTCGGTCTCCTTGGTGAGGCCGAGACGCTTGCTCACGCGCGCCACATGGGTGTCGACGACGACGCCTTCGTTCTTGTCGTATGCGTTGCCCAGAACGACGTTGGCGGTCTTGCGACCGACGCCCGGCAACTTCACTAGCGCGTCTAACTCGTCGGGAATTCGGCCGCCATGCCGTTCGGCGACCGCCGTCGCCATGCCGATCAGACTCTTCGTCTTGTTTCGATAGAATCCGGTGGACTTGATCAGTTCCTCGAGCTCCTCGGGCTTGGCCGCGGCGAGCGCGGCCGCTGTGCGATATCGCTTGAACAATGCGGGCGTGACCATGTTCACGCGCTTATCGGTGCATTGCGCGCTCAAGATCGTCGCGACCAACAACTGGAATGGCGATTTGAAGTCGAGTGCGCAGTGGGCGTCGGGATAATGCGTCGCCAGACGATCGTAGATCTCGCCGGCGACCTGGGGGGTTGGCTTGCGGCGGCGAGAGACGGCCTTTCGTGGCATGAGTGTTCTCTGAGTTAGCGAAGACCGCGCGTATTGCGGCGTGCCCGAGCGAAGGAGACAACTTCGTCGGCCGATCGGGTGTTGAGCACGTCCCGGCGCTCGAGCCAACCCTTTCTGGCGATGCCGATGCCGACCTCCATGTTATCGAGAGCGCGTGCGGAATGCGCGTCGGGCCCGATGGCGACCGTCACGCCGAGGCGCTTCGCGGTTTGCAGATGTCGCCAGTCCAGATCGAGTCGGTGGGGATCGGCGTTGAGCTCGACGGCAACCCCGACCGCCGCCGCTTTCTCGAGCACCGCATCGATGTCGATGGCGTACGCTTCGCGGGACAGGAGCAATCGTCCGGTAGGATGCGCGAGAATCGTCAGCCGCGGATCGTCGAGCGCGCGGAGCACGCGATCGGTCATCGCCGTCCGATCCATTGAGAAGCGTGAGTGGATCGACCCGACGACGAAATCAAACTCATCGAGCAGCTCGTCGCCGTAGTCCACCTGGCCGTCGGCGAGAATGTCGGCCTCGATCCCTTTCAGTATGCGAAAGCCGTCGAGCATGGAATTCAACTCGTCGATCTCGTCGTGCTGCGCTCGCACTGCTTCACGCGTCAGGCCACCGGCGAAGAAGGCGGCCTGCGAATGATCGGTAATGCCGACGTAACTCCAGCCTCGCTCTTTCGCGGCTTGGGCCATCTCTCCGATCGACGCCTTGCCGTCCGAGTAATGTGTGTGGCAGTGGAGTACTCCGCGGAGGTCCGAGATCGTGACGAGCGCCGGCAGCATTCCTCGGCGCGCGGCGTCGACCTCGCCCAAGCCTTCTCGCAGTTCGGGTTCGACGAAGGCGAGCCCCGCGGCAGAATAAATCGCGCCCTCACTCGGGACGTCGACGAATGCGCCGCGCGAATCGCGCATGCGATCGCCATCGACCGTGAGGCCCTGTGATGCCAACGCGGCGCACACAGCGTCGACGTGCTCGCTGATCCCCGTCGCGCGCCAGAGGGCGACGGCGAATCGATCGAGATCCACGCAGCGGAGATTGAGCTCGGCGCCGTCGACAAAGCGAACCCGTACCGACCCGACATCGCCGGCAGCGCTCTCGACTCCGGCGACTCGCGTGAACGATTGCGCGACCTCGGCCGGGTTGTGCTCACACGCCGCCACGATGTCGATGCTCGCCACGACTTCGGACCGTCGCCGGATGTCGCCGGCCAGTTCGACGCGCACGACGCCGGGATGGCTCATCACCGAGGCGAGGAGCCGCCGCGCCTCGACGAGTGCGTGATGATAAAGCTGCAGCGGCCCGCGTTCGCGCGCGGCCGCGATTCCTCTGAGGATCTTGGCGACTGTCTTTGGCCCAAACTTCGGGAGTGTCGCGAGCCGTCCGTCGTGTGCCGCCGCTTCGAGCTCCTCGACGGTCTCGATGCCGAGTGCCTCGTGGATCTGATGGATCTTGAGTGGTGAAAGGCCCGGTACGTCGAGCATGTCGAGCAGGCCTTCGGGCGTCGACTCGCGAAGCTGTTCCAGGTAGCGCGACTCGCCGGTCTCGATGAGGTCGCGAACGACGGCCAGCGTCGCTGGCCCGAGCCCGCGAACCGTCCCCAGCTCGCCCGATCGGTAGAGTGGCGCGAGATCGTCAGCTCCGAGCGCCAGCAGTCCCTGCGCCGCGCCGGCGTACGCGCGACACTTGAACGAGTTCTCGCCTTTCAGCTCGAGATACGCCGCAATCTGCGACAGAGCGTGTGCGGCCGTACGAGAGTCCATGCGAAGTCCAACGAGATCGTCAGTCTTCGATGCCAGCGTTATGCCGGATGCGATCGACGCACTCGTGAAGCTGGCGTTCGGTGAGCTCGATTTCCTGGCGCGCGCCTTCTGCGTCGAGCAATCCATCGCGCATTGAGATCGCGATCTGATTCATGTAGCGAATTTTCGTGAGGAGCTCTTCGGTGACGCGACGCAGGCGCAAGAACGTGCGCTTCTCGGCGAGGGCCCGGCGGTGTCGCATGCCAAGCTCCTCCGAAGGGATTTGTCGCGCCAGATCGAGGACGTCCTCTCGCGTGCGGCCGGGCAGCGCGCCGCGGTCCGGCACGCCAGTCTGATCCCAACCCTCCTCGGCGAACCACAGTCGGCCGACGTACTCGATCCCGTCGAAGGCCACGCGGCACGTCACGGTGTAGCGTCGACCGAGGTGATCGATCGTGGCGATAAGCGGCGGGGAGTCGGTCGGCGACATAGAAAACAGCTAATACGGGATCGGGGCCGATAGCAAGAGAGCGACCGCGGCTCAGCCGTTCTGCGTGAGAAAAGCGCGCACGGCGGAGAATAACGCGTCCGGCTGCTCGACGTACGGAACGTGACCAGAGCGCTCGATCACGACGAGTGTGGCTCGCATGGCTTTCGCCGCTGCCTCGGACGAGGCGAGCGGAATCGGATCCTGGCGGCCGTGAACGATCAGCGTTTGCACATCAATGGAATCGAGCTTCCCGGGTGCGAGAAGGTTGAAGTCGCCCAGACTCTCCCACACAGACTGTTGAACGCGTCCAATGACACGAAACGGCGTGAGATCATGCGTGGCCGACGGGTCGGCGAAATAGGGGGCGACGCTCAGCTCGAACGCTCGCCGCCGATACGCTTCGGGATCCCGCCCACGAAGGTCGGAGCTCGCGAGCTCGGCGCGGAGCCGCGCGACCGAAGCACCTTGTTGGCGTCGCAGGAACTCGCGCTCGAAATCGTCGCGATAGGCTCGGGTGACCGGAGCCGGGTCGATGAGCACGAGGCGCGAAGGCCGGTGTTGCGTCCGCCCAGCCGCCGCCTCGATCGCGTAGAGCATTGCAAGCAGCCCGCCCCACGAGTAGCCGACCAGGGTCAGCGGGCCGAAACCCAACTCCTCGACGACTCGATCGAGATCGTCGACGTGCGTCTGCCAGGTGATTGTCGCGCGGTCGTCCGTTTTCGACCGTCCGCCACCGCGCTGATCGTAGAACGACAACTCGTAGTCCTTGGCGAGCTCCAACATCTGCGGGAGCAAGTAGTCATGATCCGCCCCCGGACCGCCGTGCAGGACAAGCAGCCGTCGCCTGCCCGTCGGGCCGTATACCGCCCAGTACAGGGGAACCTGCGTCGTCGAGGTGAAGCCCGATGCGCGCGGCGGGGGAATGGGCGGCATTCAAGAATGCGAATAGCGCGCCGCGATCGACGCCGTCGTCACGTGGACTTGAACCGTGTCGTCGATCGGATCGCCATACCCGCCGGCGACGGTGACCGCGACTGGAATGCCGACCTCTCGGCATTGCTCGAGCACCATCGAGTCGCGCCGCGCCAGCCCGGCGAAGGTGAGCGCGAGCCGTCCGAGGCGGTCGTGCTCGTGTGGGTCGGCGCCGGCGAGATACACGACCACATCGGCGCGCGCCGCTTCGATGACCCGTGGCAGGGTATCGGCGAGCAGGGCGAGATACGCATCGTCGCCGGTGCGGTCGGCCAATTCGATGTCGAGACTGCCACCTACTTTGCGAAAGGGATAATTGCGCCCGCCATGCATGCTGAAGGTGAACACACGGTCGTCACCGGCGAAGATAGCGTTCGTGCCATTGCCTTGATGGACGTCGAGATCGATCACGACGGCGCGATGAATCAGCCGATCGCGCTGGAGCGCGCGAATCGCGATCGCGACATCATTGAAGACGCAGAACCCTTCGCCGTGTGAGGGGAACGCGTGATGCGTTCCGCCCGCGAGGTTCATCGCGACGCCTTCATTCAACGCGGCGCGCACGGCTTCACTCGTCCCGCGCGCCGCGCGATACGCTCGTTCGACGAGCGCCTCCGACCACGGGAAGCCGAGTCGTCGCTCTTCATCGGGGGCGAGCGCTCCGCGCGTGAACCGATCGACGTAGTCCGCAGTGTGGACGAGCAACAAGTCGTCGAGTGAGACGCGTGTCGGATCGTGAACGCAATCGGCCGGGACGATGCCGTCGGCGATCACCCGCTCGCGAAGGCGCGCGTACTTGGCAATCGGGAAACGATGTCCGTCAGGCAGCGGGAAGCTGTATTTCGCGCTGGACCACACGTGAAGAGGCACGATCGATGATGCTCGCGCGCGTCAGCCGCCGCGCTTTCCCAGCTTGACCTGGAGTGTCAACCGCTGCCCGCTCCTCACCACGACGACGGTCACCGCGTCGCCGGGTCTGTGCGCGTACAGGGCATTCGAATACTCGAATAGATCCTTCACGGGTTTGCCGCCGAATTCGACGATGACGTCGCCCGCCTTGAGTCCGGCAACGTCGGCCGGACTTCCGGCGCGAACGCCGGTCAGACGCAATCCGGGCGTATCACCGCCCGCCATGTCCGGGATCGATCCGAGATAGACGTCCGATCCCTCGCGCGTGGCGCCGGCTGGCGCGGCGGCGACGGCGCGCACGAACGTCAGCCGCGGGCCGCGATCGGCGATCTGCCGGATGACGCGCTCCGCAACCGCGACGACCCGCGCCTCACCGGCGGCGTTGATGCGCTCGGGGACATCCGTCGCGCGATGATAGTCGTCGTGCAGGTCGGTGAAAAAATGCAACACCGGAATGTTCTTGGCGTAGAACGAGCTCTGATCCGAGGCTCCGAACCCATCGCCCTGTGCCGTGACGCGAAGGCCGGCCGGCGCGTTCGCGCTGTCGACCAATGAAGGAAGCTCGGTTGCCGTCGCGACGCCGTAGACGATCAGCTTGTTGTTCCTCAGGCGGCCGACCATGTCGAAATTCAGCATGGCGTCGATGCTGTCGATCGGAACTGGGCTGTGCTCGACGAAATATGCTGAGCCGAGCAAACCCTCTTCCTCTCCCGAGAAGTTTGCGAAGATGATCGAGCGGCGCGTCGGTGCGGCCGCGAGGAGTCGCGCCAACTCGAGCACGGCGGCCGTGCCAGACGCGTTGTCGTCGGCGCCGCGGCGAACAGCGCCTTTGACGTCGGGATCGAGCGCGCCCTCGGTCGAGGTGCCGAGGTGATCGAAGTGCGCCCCGATCACCAGATACTGACCTCGCAACACAGGATCCCGACCAGGCAGCACGGCGAACACGTTCTGCGTTGGCAGCGACGGGCTTGGTCCGGCGTGCGACGGCGGGCGAGCAACGAACCGCTGGAGATAACCATCCGACATCGGCCGCAATCCGAGCGCGGCATAACGCCGAGCGAAGTACGCCGCGGCCGAGTCGTTTCCCGGCGTTCCCGTGAGCCGACCGGCGAGCGCATCACTTGCGAGATAGAAGATGTCGCGGCGAATCGCGAGCGAATCGGGTTGTAGCGCGACTTGCGGGCCGGTTCGCGCCGGCTGACATGCCGAAATCGCTGCGCCGAGCGCGAGCAGCGCGCCTCGACGAACGTGACGTCTGATCATTGAAAGAATCTTGAAACCGCGGCGCGTCAGCGCGCCGTGAAATCGGTCTTGCCGTTGACCTCGCGACAAACTTCGGCGAGGAGCGTCGCCGTCTTGTCGACGTCGTCGAGGCTCACGAGCTCGTTCGGGGAGTGCATGTACCGATTGGGGATCGACACGAGCCCGGTCGCGACGCCTTCGCGGGCGATGTGGATCGTATCGGCGTTCGTCGACGTGTCGCGGCCGGCGGCATGGACCGAGTACTTGATGCCGTTACGATCCGCCGTGCCGCGCAGCATGTCGAACACGACCGGCGAGATGACCGCGCCACGCGTCAGCACCGGGCCGCCACCGATGCGATGATCGCCGAGCTCCTTCTTCTCGATGCTTGGATGGTCGGTCGCGAATGTCACGTCGATCACGAGCGCCATTTGGGGGTTGATGCAGTTCGTGCAAATCAGCGCGCCGCCGCCGTGCCAGGCGATTTCTTCCTGCGTCGTCGCCGCGGCGACGACGCGGGCTCCTCCCGGGTTCTGCGCGTACCGGCGCAGTGCCTCGAGCACGACGAATGCGCCGATTCGATCGTCGATCGAGCGCGATACGACGCAGTTGTTCGGGAAGTCGATCGTCTTCGAATCGATGACGCCTGGATCGCCCACGCTGAGTCGGCCTTCCGCCTCGGCGCGGTTCGATGCGCCGATGTCGACCCACAGCTCGATGATTTTCGATGCCTGATCGCGGTCGGTCGGCTTCATCAGGTGAATCGGCTTCTTCCCGATCACGCCGACGACGTCGCCGTCCCGGCCCATGAACCGGATCCGCTGTCCGACGAGAACCTGGGGGTCCCAGCCTCCGATCGGCGACGGATAGACAAATCCCTCGTCGTCGATGTACTGCACGATCAGCCCGATCTCGTCGATATGGCCGTCGAGCATGATCGTGGGGGAGCCGCCGGGATTGACCTCGGCCATGCTGTTACCGGCAACGTCGCTCGTGACGCTATCGGCGAACGTCGACGCTTCTTCACGCCAGACGCGAGCGGCCGAAGCCTCGAAGCCGGACGGTCCGGGCGTGTCGAGCAAACGTTTCAGAAACGCCAGCGAGGACGGGCTCAACATTGATCGCGCGGGGTGGAGTTCGGGCCGGACGTAATCAGGAAATCCTAGTCCCCGGTGGGATCAGATGGAAGAGACGCTGAGTTTGCCCGACAGCGCTACTGGCGTGGTCGCCGAATTGGAAAGGCGAGAAAGCTCAAGCCAAGAATGACCAATCCGGCAACGTACCAGCGCAGATCCTCCGTCAAGCCATAGTAGAGAATGCCGAACCACGCGAGCATTTGCCCGAACAACCAACCATGGAGGCTGTCGGGAATTCCGGTCGACTCGCGGCGGCGACGCGCCCAACGACTGTTGTAAAAGCGCAGATCGATCATCTGAACCAGCGCGTACAGCCAGGTCAGCACTCCGACGCCGCGAAGCTTCCGCACCATCACGGGCTGCGCGAGATGCGAGGCGCCCAGTGTGTGAAAGACATAGACGGCCAGCCCGAAAAACAGCGTCAGCGCGAGCAGGATTCCACGCAGGCGCGTGAGACGCTCCGGCGTCAGCCAGCGCTGCCGCTGGGCAATGGTTTCAGTGGCGGGGCCGAGCCCCGCGACAGGTGGGACCATGAGATTGGAGAAGAAGGACGCGGGCGTTTGCTTAGCGGCCGCGCTCGAAAACGGCCCGTCCTGCAATATACGTCGCGAGCACATTCGTGCCGAGTATTTCCGAGTCGGGAATCGTCATGATGTCGCGGTCGAGAATGACGAAATCGGCAAACTTGCCGGGGGTGAGCGAGCCCATCGCCTGTTCTTGGAACGCCGCATACGCGGGCCAGATGGTCATAGACTTGAGAGCCTCGTCACGCGTCATCTTTTGCTCGGGGAACCAGCCTCCGGGCGGCCAGCTGTTGTCGTCCTGGCGTGACACCGCCGCGTGGAACGAGAATAGCGGGTTGACCCGCTCGACCGGGAAGTCGCTGCCGTTGGGGATGATGACCCCAGTGTTCAACAGCGATCGCCACGCATAGGCGCCAAACGTTCGAGCGTAGCCGAGTCGGGTCGCCGCCCAGTACATGTCGCTCGTCTGATGAACGGCTTGCATGGACGGAATCACGCCAAGCTGGGCAAATCGCGACACATCGGTGTGATCGAGTACTTGGACGTGCTCGATCCGGAACCGATGGTCCACTGTGGGAACGGCCTTGAGGGCGGCTTCGTAGGCGTCGAGTGCCACACGGTTGCCTCGATCGCCAATCGCGTGCGTCGCGACCTGGAACCCATGTTGGAGCGCGCGGGTCGAAACGTCGCGCAGGTGCTCCGGCGGCGTCTTGATCAAGCCGCTGTTTTTCGGATCGTCGCTGTAGGGATCGAGCAGCGCGGCGCCGCGCGAGCCGAGGGCGCCGTCGGCGTAGAGCTTGATCGCGCGGATCCACAGGTGAGCGTCATAGAGCGCGTTTTGCGGGCCGCGTTGGAAGTAGTGCTCGATCGCCGCGCTGTCGTCTGAGATCATGGCGTACACGCGAAGGCTGAACGTCCCGGCCTTCGCCAGCTCCTCGAAGAGGTCGAGGACTTCGCGCGGCTCGCCAGCGTCGTGTAGTCCGACGAGTCCCCAGCGATTCGCTTCCTTCACCGCGGCAAGCGCCGCGGTGCGCATTTCGTCGTGCGACATCGGCGGAATCACACGATCGATCAAGCTCATAGCGTTGTCGATGAACACGCCGGTCGGCTCGCCGTTGGCGCCGCGCTCGATGCGTCCGCCGGCGGGATCTTTCGTCGCGGCACTGACACTCGCGGCGCGCATCGTCGCCGCATTGGCGAGCAACGCATGGCCATCGATGCGCGTGAGGACAACGGGATTGTTCGGCGAAACGCGCGACAACGCTTCGTGCGTCGGAAACCGCGTGTCGCCCCACTTGTTCTGATCCCACCCTCGTCCGATCAGCCAGCGACCCGCCGGTGCCTCTTTCGCCCGCGCGCCGACTCGCGTGACGATCTCGTCGAACGATCTCGTGTCCGTGAGATCGATGCTGCGAAGAAACTCGCCAAGACCGAACAGATGCGCGTGCGCGTCCACCATCCCCGGAATGACGGTGTGCCCGGCGGCGTCGACTACGCGCGTCGCGGCACCCCGCAGTACCATCGCTTCGCGCACGCCGCCGACGAACTGGACCCTTCCGTCGCGCACGGCGAGCGCCGAGACGAAGGGATGTCCATCGTCGACCGTGTAGATGCGGGCGTTGGTGACGATCAGGTCCGCCGAAGGCGGTGTGGCGCGTTGCGCGCTGGCGGCGGATGAGAAGCCAAGCGACGCGCACAGCACGATGCGGAGGACGGGGAATCGCATATGTGGCCGGAGGGAGAAGGGAGAAGCGTTCCGGCGAACGCTAGGCCCCGGCGGTCAGCCGCTCAAGGCTTCCCGGGATCGTTGCCGGGTATGCGGGTCCAAATCGCGACGGTCCCACAGATCGTGGTGCCACGCAGGCGATTGAACTCGGGTGGAAGTCCCGCCGATCCGGCGTAGAGCTCCACGCCTTCGACATCGCCGGGCGGCATGTCATCGATGCTGAATCCGCTGACTTGCATCCCGTCGACGAAGAACTGAGGCGGACAGCCCGGGCGCCCGACTCGAGCGAACCGAAGCGCCGTCCGGCCATTCTCTCCGATCAGAATCGTGGTTCCAGGGATGATCCGCATCATGTCGCTCAGTAGCAATGGACGCCGTTTCTCGATCTGCTCGCGCGTGACGAAATGTCCAATGCCCTGTTTGCGCCGCGTCTCGAATGCGTCGAGCACGCGACGTTGGGCGGCGTGCTCCTGGACGACGACCCCGGTCAACTGCAGCGCCGACACGCCGAGCGTCACTTCGACGTCGGTTGTATCCTCGGCCGGAATGAGAACGGAGAGGACGACCGGCGAAAACGCGAGTCGCCGAAAGCTGAAATCCGACGATCCGGAGGGCAACGACGAGATCAGAAACCGACCGGCCGTGTCGGTGCGAACGATCCGGGCGGCCTTGATCGCTGTCACCTCGACGTTGGGGATCGGCGTGCCGGCGCTGTCCTTGACGACACCGGTGATGCTGCCGGTGCGTGTCTGGGCGGCGAGTTGAGTGGACACGAGGCACGCGGCGCTGATGGTCCCCAGAAGCCATTTTGCGCCGGCGTTCGTTGAGTGTTCTCTCATGCCTTAACTCCCCCTGCGGCGCACTCGCCGCGGCGATCCGCTATGACCGCCGACGCGCCCGCGCCACCACGTACACTGGAATCGCGATGAACGCGATGTACGCGATCATCGCCACCATGCCGTTGGTCGAGCCGAACGACTTGGTCAGATCGATTGCCGCGTCGAGCCCCTTTGCCTGGAGCGCGGCGAGTATGACACCCGTGATCGCGCCGCCGGCGATGAGACCCGACGAGAACAGCACTCCCGGACCAGAATCCGCGTCCGGTCCCTCGCGTTCCTCGATCGGTCGACGACGGTCGATCAACCATCGCAGAATACCGCCCATGAACATCGTTGCCGACGTCGAGATTGGCAGATATACACCCACGGCAACCGGAAGTGACGGCACGCCGATCAGCTCCATGGCGACCGCCAGAAAGGCGCCGACAAGAATGAGTCCCCATGGGAGCTTCTGAGTCAGGATTCCGTCGACGACGAGCGCCATGATTTGCGACTTGGGCGACTCGAGCTTGTCGATCTCGCGGCCGTCGTAGTTGACGCGCTCGCGGCCGCCGAGTCCGGGGTCGACCAGATAGCGGATCGCGCCGCTGCCGTCCACGAGGTATTTGCCAGCCGGCGCGGCACCGGTTTGTTCGAACACGTGCGCGACGCGAAGCACCGAACCGGCATTTGCCGTCGCGCCCGACACGTCCGCTTCGACCAGTCGTCCGTTGACGAGCGCCATGGGCTGCGGCTCGACGTTCTGGGCGACGACGCCCGGATAACTACGTACGACGATCGTCTGCTTCGCCGTGTTGAGGAAATGAATGATCCCGCCGACGAGCAACGCCGAGGCCGTGACGCCGCACAGCAATCCGAACTGCTGTCGCGCCGGGGTCGCGCCCACGAGAAAGCCCGTCTTGAGATCCTGCGATGTCGCACCGGCGGTCGACGCCGCCACGCAGACCACGCCACCGATCGATAGCGCCAGCACGCGATGCTCGATGCCGACCCAGCCAACGGCGAGAAAGAACAACGAAGTGAGAAGCAGCGTGGCGACCGTCATCCCGGACACCGGGTTCGACGAAGAGCCGATTTGTCCCGTGATGCGGCTCGACACGGTCACGAACAAGAACGCGAAAAAGAGCGCGAGGATGGCGCCGATGATGTTGATGTGAATCTGTGGCAGCACGACCATCGCGATGCCGCACACCACAGCGCCGGCGATGACGACGATCATCGGCATGTCGCGGTCGGTGCGTGGCGTCTCGTTGCCACCGTTGCTCGCGCTGAAGTCGCGAAGTCCGGCGACGAGCGCTTGCCAAATAGTTGGCAGCGTGCGCCCGAGGCTGATCAGCCCGGCCGCCGTGACCGCGCCCGCGCCGATGTAGTAGATGTAGTTCGAGCGGATCTCGCTCGCTGTCATGTCGGCGATGAGTTTGCCGGCGGGAAAGATCGGCGTCGTGAAGCCGGAGCCGAAAAACTTGATGGCCGGAATCAGCGCGAACCAGGCGAGCACGCCGCCGCCAAACAGATAGCCGGCGATCCTCGGACCGATAATGAACCCGACTCCCGTGAGCTCCGGACTGATCTCGGCTTGAATCTC